>Ga0209185_1000021_pt1 | contig 310966 bp, 271 predicted proteins | sample SidtaG_2_FD_187425 | JGI IMG/M metagenome (GOLD analysis project Ga0209185, IMG submission 187425) | Marine algal microbial communities from Sidmouth, United Kingdom - Sidmouth_Asex2 metaG (SPAdes) (version 2) | ecosystem: Host-associated > Algae > Red algae > Unclassified | place: Sidmouth...
TCCAGCTCGCACCGAGCGCGTCACCGATGCCGGGGTGCTGATTGAACAACCGTCCACGCAACTTCAACCGGCGCGCGTCAGCATTCGAGCAGTTCAACTGCTGCTTCAAATACCCCGTCACTGCACGGTGACCGTGATCCTGGAACGCCTGACTGGCATCGACCACTGCGGTGATCGCAGCGATCTCCAACTCAGCTTCGTCACGTTTGGCTTTCGCGGCCTGCAACGCGTCATCGATGACGTCAATGGGTTGGCCCATCAACCCCTCGATCAACGCTGCGAACATACGTTCGATTATATCGAAAGATCATGTCGTTGTACAGCTGCTGAGCTGGGGTGATGTAGGTCGCTCGGTGGTTGCCCCCACCGTCGATGGAGGCCACGGTCAGCGTGTTCGAGCGCCGAGGTCGGTGCTTCGACGGGGTCGATCGGCGGTGCGGAAATCGAGCAGTCCACTGACGCGCTCGCATGCCTCTCCGGCGGCTGTGCGGCCGCAAGAAATCCGAGAAATTCTGGAGCGATCAGTCGAGGTGCATCGAGGTGTCGAGTGCCTCGCCGGTCTCACCGACGGCACGTTTCAACTGCGCTTCGCCGAGCACGGTGAACGTGGCTCGGGACTCGGCGCGGACTCGGCCCTTCATGTCGATGATTCGACCGATGGTCACGATCTCGATGTCGTTCTGCTCGACGATCTCGGCTTCGACCCGATGGGGCTTGTCGACGTAGACGGCCCGATCGAAACGCGTGGTCGTCTCACTGGTCACCGCCCACTGACGACCGATCGCGATGCACGCCCAGGCCATGGCCTCGTCGAGGACCGCCAAACTCACGCCGCCGTGGACCACCGAGGGTGCGCCGCTGAAGGTGTTCGACAGCGCGAACTCGGCAGTCACGATGTTGCGCTCGGTGTCGTGGAAGAACGGAATCCGCAGGCCGTGCTCGTTGCCTTGTTCGCACACGAAGCAGTTGGTTTCGTAGCCGAGGTCGTCGTTGTGGAGCCGAAGCAGTGACACGAGACGCAACGGTACGCGATCCGATCGGAGTTGTGCGGCGCGCGTCGGCGAAGCTGCAGAGAATGATCATCTACGACGACCAGTTGCGCACGAGGATCACCGACCACCTCACCCGTCACGACCGGATCACACTCCCGCTCGACGGCCGTCGGCACGCCGCAGTTGCGATCCTGCTGCTCGACTCCCAAGTCGGGTCCGATCGTGTCGATCCGCACCCGGCGTCCGCTGACGGAATGGCCAGCATCCCGACCGGAGTCAAGGGCCTCGACGCTGCGCTCGACGGACACATGAACGGCGTCGCCGGCGGGGCGTCGTTCGTCCTGTGTCGTCGTGCGGCACGACTGTCGACCCATTCGGCCCAGTGGGCGCTTCCCGGCGGTCGGATCGACGAAGGGGAGTCGGTGATCGAAGCGGCACTGCGTGAAACCCAGGAGGAGGTGGGGGTCGAACTCGGTCCCGACGCCGTGCTCGGCGTGCTCGATGACTACGCAACCCGGTCCGGGTACGTGATGACCCCGGTCGTCGTGTGGGGCGGCGACGTGGAGCTCGTGCCGAGCCCCGACGAGGTGTTGGCCGCCTACCGGATCGGGCTGCACGAACTGTTCAGAGATGACTCACCCCGATTCGTCACGATTCCCGAGAGCGACAAGCCGGTCGTGCAGGTGCCGATCAGCGGCGACTTGATCCACGCGCCGACCGGAGCGGTGCTGGTGCAGTTCAGGTGGGTCGGCCTCGAAGGTCGTAGCGGTGACGATTGCCGCGTCGCGGACTTCGAGCAGCCGGTCTTCGCCTGGGGGTGAACCGGGCGCGGTTCGGGTGCCGGGGTCAGGTGCCGGAGTGGCCGAAACCGCCGCCCCGATCGTTACCGTCGAGGGAGTCGGTGACCTGCCATTGAACGGTGGCGACCTGTTGGATGACGAGTTGAGCGATTCGGTCGCCCTTGCTGATCGAGTAGTCGGTGCTCGGATCGGTGTTCAGCAGGATGACCTTGATTTCGCCGCGGTAGGCGGCGTCGATCAGGCCGGGGGCATTGACGACGCTGATGCCGTGTTTGAGGGCCATGCCGCTGCGGGGCAGGACGAATCCGCCGTACCCCTTCGGGATGGCGATCGAGATGCCGGTGGCGACCAGGCCACGTCCGCCGCCAGCGGTGATGGTCGCGTCTTCGGCGGCGTAGAGATCCATCCCTGCGTCACCGTCGTGGGCGTACTTCGGGACTGGAAGGTCGGCGTCGAGTTGGACGATCGGAATCGGCAGCGAGGTCACGGCGCTGCAGCGTAGATGACTGCGCTGCCGTTCCCGACCGTCAGTCCACGGTCAGTCCACGGTCAGTCCACGGTCAGTCCACGGTCAGCCAGCCGAGACGGCAAGGCGCATGCACGCCTCGTCGTGGCACCCGCTGGGCTCTGCGACGCCGTTGGCTGACGGGTCGATCTCGCGGTATCCGGCGTGCGCGTAGAGGTGAGCGGCCGGATCGTTGGTTCGTCGCACCCACAGGGTGATCGTGGCGACGTCACGATCTCGGGCCCATGCGTGAGCGGCATCGAGGAGCTGGGCCGACACGCCCTGACCGCGTGCGGTCGGCGCAACCCACATCCCCCAGAGCAGTGCATCGCCGGGGCCACCCGCCTCGCCGATACCGACGACGCCGACTGCGGTCGCAGCCGTGGCCGGCAGTTGGAGTGCTGCGGCGAGCCGTGCCACGAAGATCGCACCGGGGCGCCCGGCGAATCCGGCGACGCGTTGCTGCCACGTCTCGTCGTCGAAGGCGGACTCGCGCGTCGCGTTGGAGCCGAAGGCGTCGGGATCGGTCTCGAGGGCCCGCAACCGCACCGATCGGTACAGCTGGACGTGTGCAGTCCGGCTCGAATCCAGCTGCGACACTGCGACGTCCATGACCGGATCGTACGAGACGCATCAGCAGCGGGCCTGGTCAGTTCGCACGAGACCCCGTCAGCAACCGGTCGTGTCGCGTCCTCGTAGGCTGCTGGGGTGGCAATCGCACTGACATTCTCGGGAGGCGGCACATGACTGCGCCTTCCCGTCCACCGTCGGTGGACACACTCGCCCGCTCGCTGAAGGCCAGCGGCCTGCCGCATCCGATCTGCGTCGACCTCGCCCGCCGAGCAATCGAGGCCGGTGATCCGGAGTCCGCCGGCCGGCTCGCCGACGACTACCGACGCACACTGCTCACGCCCGTCGTCAACGCCACCGGCGTGCTGCTGCACACCAACCTCGGTCGTGCGCCGCTTGCCCACCACCAAGATGCAACGGCTTTCACCGTCGAATTCGACCTGGCCTCGGGCCAGCGAGGTTCGCGCCAAGCCGCCGTCGGGCAGTTGTTCGCGCAACTCTGCGGTGCTGAGGCCGCCATGGTGGTCAACAACAATGCAGCGGCCGTACTCCTGGTCGTCGCCGCCCTGGCAGCAGGTCGTGACGTGCCGGTCAGTCGCGGCGAGAGTGTCGAGATCGGCGGGTCGTTCCGCGTGCCCGAGGTCATGGAACAGTCGGGCGCCCGGTTGGTGGACGTCGGCACGACCAACCGCACTCGGCTGGCGGACTACGAACGAGCGATCGCCCGACCCGATGTCGATGCAGCGATGGTGCTCAAGGTGCACCCGAGCAACTACCGCGTCGAAGGCTTCGTCGAGGAGACCTCCATAGCCGACCTTGCAACGCTCGATGTGCCGGTTGTAGCCGACATCGGCAGCGGCCTGATCGACGCGGCAGTGCCGTGGATGAACGGTGCGCCCCCTGCCTGGCTGGCCGGTGAACCCGCCGCCGTGCAATCGATCGCCGACGGCGCCGACCTGATCACCTTCAGCGGCGACAAGCTGCTCGGCGGGCCCCAGGCGGGCATCATCGCGGGACGAGCCGACCTCGTCGAGCTGTGTCTGCGTCACCCATTGGCTCGTGCCCTTCGCCCGGGCGGCTTGGTGCTCGCGTCGCTGCAGCGAACCGCGTTGATCTACCTCGACCGGAGTGCCGGCACCGAGATCCCGTTCTGGAAGATGGTGGCCACACCCTGTGCCGAACTCGAGGCGCGTGCCGAAGCAATCGTCGCGGCGGTCACGTCGGCGCATCCGACGGCACGGGTCGTTCGTAGCGAAGCACTGCCGGGCGCCGGGTCCGCTCCCGGCGTCACCATGCCCTCCGTCGGTGTGGTCATCGACGGTGATCTCCTGGACGGGTTGCGCCGTCACGCCAAGCCGGTGATCGCCCGCTCGCGCGACGGGCGCACCTCACTCGACATGCGCTCGGTCGATGCCGCCGACGACGTCACGGTCATCGAGGCAGTGCGAGCAGCGACGTCGTGACGGTCGTCGCCACGGCCGGGCACGTCGATCACGGCAAGTCGTCGCTCGTCCGAGCCCTGACCGGTGTCGACCCGGACCGCCTCGAAGAGGAGAAACGACGCGGTCTCACCATCGACCTCGGCTTCGCGCACACCGTGCTCCCCTCCGGTGCCGACCTGAGTTTCATCGATGTTCCCGGCCACGTGAAGTTCCTCCGCAACATGCTTGCCGGCGTCGGCGGTGTCACCGCGTGCGTCTTCGTCGTCGCCGCGACGGAGGGGTGGAAGCCGCAATCCGAGGAGCACCTCCGCATCCTGGAACTACTCGGGATCGATCACGGCATCATCGCGTTGACCAAGGTCGACCTGGTCGACGACGAGTGGCTCGAACTGGCGCAGATGGAAGTCGCAGACCATGTCGCGGGCACGTTCCTCGCGGACGCGCCGGTCGTGACGGTCTCGTCGACGACGGGTGCGGGCATCGACGCGCTTCGAGCGCAGCTCGATGCGCTGATCGAGCGCAGCGCCGCCGCGGTCGACCGGAGCCGCCCTCGGTTGTGGCTCGACCGAGTGTTCGCTGCCAAAGGCAGCGGCACGGTCGGTACGGGAACACTCGTCGGCGGAACCCTCCGCAACGATCAGCTCGTGGCGATCGAGCCCGGCGGACACTCCGCGCGTGTCCGCACGATCCAGACGGCGGGGAGCACGGTCGACGAGATCGGTGCCGGCAATCGGGTGGCGGTCAACCTCGCAGGTGTCGACCACAGCGACCTCCAGCGTGGCGATGCGGTGATCGAACCCGAGCGGTGGCGATTGACCGACCGCTTCGACGCGTCATTGCGCGTGCTCGACTCCCTCGACCACGACGTGTCACGACGCGGTGCGTACGTCGCGTACATCGGGGCGGGGGAGCACGCCGTGAAACTTCGGGTGCTCGGTGTCGAGGAACTCGCTCCCGGCACCACCGGCGCAATCCGCCTCTTTCTGCCGGCGGCACTGCCGTTGCTGCCGGGCGATCGCTTCGTGCTGCGCGAGTCCGGTCGAGACGAGACCGTCGGCGGTGGTGAGGTACTCGACATCGACCCGGTACTGCGGGCATCACGAGCGGCGCCCGATCGAAGTGTCGAGCGTCTGGTACGGGAACGTGGATGGCTGACGGTTGGGGAGATCGAGCAGCTCACCGGCGATGTGGTCGAGCCGGTGATCGGGGAGTGGGTGACCACCGACGAGGCACTCGCCGAATTGGCGGCCTCGATTGCCTCGCGTGTCGAGGCCGCAGGCCCCGCAGGTGTCGACCTGGCGGCGTTCGACGAACGCGAGCGGGCGGTGTTGCCGGATCTGGACGGTGTCGTCGTGGCGAACGGGCTTGCACAGCCCGCTGATGCAATCGACCCGTACGAGGATCATCCGGCGCTCGACGCGCTCCTGGCCGGCGGATTCGCACCACCGTCACTCGACGATGTCGACCGCAACGACGTTCGCGAGTTGGTGCGCCGCGGTCATGTGATCCAACGCGATGGCATCGGCTTTCATCGCGATGCGATCGACGCAGCGGCCTTCGTCGCGGCGGAGTTGCTCGCCGAGCACGCCGACGGCTTCACCGTCGCCCAGTTCCGTGACGCAACCGGTGCGAGCCGCAAGTACGTCCTACCGTTGGTGGCCGAACTCGACGCTCGAGGTGTGACTCGGCGCCGCGACGATCTGCGTATCGGCGGACCCCGTCTCCCGCCCGTCTGACAGCCGGGCGCCGCCGGCGCTGCCAAGCGTTGCGGGTTCAGCTGGCGATCAGGTGGCGGCGTTCGGCGTCGGTGAGGCCACCCCAGATGCCGTAGCGCTCCTCGTGAGCGAGTGCCTGGTCGAGGCACTGTGTTCGTACGGCGCACGATGCGCACACAGCTTTGGCTCGCTGTTCACGGGCCTGTTTGACCGATCGCTTCTCGTTACGCAGTGGTGGATAGAACGCGTCGGCCATGTCGCTGTCGCATGCGGCGTGCTGACGCCACGCGTGTGGATCGGCAGAGATTCGCAGCAACGTCATGCCATCACGCTAGGTGGTGTCGTTCCGTGCCGTCAAGGCTGGATTTCTTTCCCTGAACAGGAGCTTTACGAATTGTGAACACTCACGGTGACAACTGTTCGTCACCGGTGAGCTCAGTGCCGAGATCATCGGTTGCGCCGTCCGACGCACCGCGGGGTTCGCGGTAGTCCTTCGCAGCGCCTTCGAGCGGCTCGACTTCGAGGGTGATGCCGTCGATCGCAGCGACACGGATCTGCTCGCCGCTCGTCACCGGCGTGGCGCGGTTGGTCCGTGCCCGCCAGCGGCCCTCGCCGACTTCGACGACGCCGTCGGGATCCACGTCGTCAATGACGATGCCGAGTTCACCGATCATCCACTCACGACCGATCGTCGGCGTGGCGAATCGGGTTCGCACCATGTTGGGCATACCGACGATGAATGTGAGGGCGATGCCGCCGACTCCGGTGATCAGTGGGATCCAGCCGGGGCGCATGCTGGTGCCCGGCAGTGACTCGAACAGGAACCAGGTGCCGATCATCGTGAGGACGATGCCGACCCCGGTCCAGAACCGAGGGATGCCGACTTGGACATCGATCGAGAAGGCAAGCATCGCCACGCCGATCACCACCACGGCCCAGGTTCGTGTCGGCAGGACCGCCAGACCGCTGAAGGCGAGGAAGGTGCAGACTGCGCCGACGACGCCGCCGATACCGACGCCCGCTGTGAAGAACTCGAAGACGAGCAACGCGAGGCCGGTCAGCAGCAGCAAAAAGGCCACCGGCGGGCTCGCGACGGTGTGGAACAACTGGTCGATGAGGGAGAGCTTCGAGAAGCGCACGGTCGCAACCGTGTCGAACCGGGTGTTGCCGTCGTCGGTCACGACCTGCTCGGTGGTGAGCAGCGTCGTGCCGTTCTCTTCGTAGCCGTTCATCGCCTGGAGCATCGAGGACACGGTCGGGATGCCTTCGTCGTCGATGCGCTGCTTGAAGATGTCGAGCGCGCGTGCCTCACTGAGGCCGACCGAATCGTTGCGCAGAGTCTCCTCGGCGACACCGAAGTCGACCTCGCCGGACTGCAGGCTGATCGGCACGCCGAGGTATCCGACCCGGGCGCCCGGGGCCATGCCGGTCACGTCGGCAACGGACAGCATCTGAGCGGCGGGGCCGTAGAAGCGGGAGCCCGTCGGGCCGACCCACACACCGATCGGAATCGGCGCATCGGCGATGTCGGTGAGCAGCGCGGCGATCACATCATCATCGACCACGGTGCCGTCACTGTTGACCTGCAGGATCAGGGCCTGAGCGCCGCCGGTGTCGGCCCGCTCGATGGCTGCGCGGATCTCCGAGACGAGGATGTCGTCGATGAAGCCGCTGACCTGGAGCACGTCGACAGGGGCAATGGCGGTGCCATCGGGGGTCGACACGGTGTCGTCGTCGGCAGGTGTCGCCGGAAGGACGAACTGGCTCCGCTCGGTGCTGAAACCGCTCGGCCCGGACGTGGTCGCTGAGTCGGCGGCGCCTGCGCCGGGCGCGAACATGGCGAGGCCGGCGGCCGTAGTGAGCAATGCGATCGCTAGTCTGCGCAAAGGTGCCTCCGGAACACGAGAGTCCGCTGCAGTCGTTGACCGCCACCAGTGTTGTGATTGTGGCGGGCAAGGGGGGTGTCGGAAAGACCACGGTAACGGCTGTGATCGCCCGCGCGGCCAGCCGTGACGGACGGCGTGTGCTCGTCGTCGAACTCGATGGCAAGCCGACCCTCGATCAACTGCTCGGCATCGACCGCGCGGCGGACGACCGCTCCGGTTCTCCTGTGCAATCACCCCAGCCCGATACAGGTGGCGAATCAGATGGCGGCCGGGTCGACGTCGTGCACATCTCCGCTGCCGACGCGCTCGACGAGTATCTACGCGAGCACGGCTTCGCACGGATCGCCAAGCGGCTCAACAAGACCGGCGTCATCGACATGATCGGCACCGCAGCTCCCGGTATCGACGACGTCGTCGTGCTCGGCAAGATCAAGTCGTTCGAACGCTCCGGCATCTACGACCTGATACTCGTGGACGGACCTGCGGCCGGACACGCCATGACCTTCCTGACGTCCGCGACCGGGCTCGCCAATGCGGTGAGCAGCGGCCCGGTGCGAACGCAATCGGACGACGTCATCGAGTTGCTCACCGATGTCGAACGGTGCCAGGTCGTGCTCGTCACGCTGCCGGAGACGACACCGGTCAACGAAGTCGTCGAGACCGCCTTCGCGCTCGAAGACGATGTCGGGATCCAGTTGGGCCCGATCGTCGTGAACAGCGTCGACACCGGAGTCGAGCCCCCGTCCGCGCAGGCGACCAAGAAGGCGGTACGAGGCATGGATACCGCAACCAAGAAGTTGCTCACGGACGCTGCCGCGTTCCGCCGTTCTCGCCGCCACATGGAACGCACCGAGACCGAACGACTCCGGGCGGAGTTGCCGTTGGCGCAGGTGTCGTTGCCGGCGCTGCTCGTCGCCGGCCTCTCTGGTGACGACATCGATGCACTGGCTGATGTGCTCACCGCACCGAGTGGAACGTCGCGCTGATGGCCGACCTCCTCGGAGTGATTCACGCATCGGAGGTCATTGTCTGCTGTGGCTCTGGCGGCGTCGGCAAGACCACCACCGCGGCCGTGCTCGGACTCGAAGCAGCAGCGCTCGGCCGCAGAGTCGTCGTGGTGACGATCGACCCGGCCCGCCGCCTCGCCGATGCCCTTGGTCTGTCAGATGGCTTGGCCGCCGAGCCGCAGCGGATCGAGCTCGACACCGGCGAGACAGGTGAGATACAGGAAACAGACGGTGCAGGGGAGCTGTGGGCGATGATGCTCGACACCGCAGCGACGTTCGATGGCCTCGTCGCCCGCCATGCCGCCGATCCGGACCAGGTCGACCGCATCTTGCACAACCCGCTCTATCGCAACATGGCCAGTGCGATGAGTGGCACGCAGGAGTACATGGCGGCCGAGACGCTGCATTCGCTCCACGGCGACGATCGCTTCGATCTCGTCATCGTCGACACGCCGCCGAGCCGCAACGCACTGGACTTCCTCGAAGCCCCCGGCGTGCTCGCGCGCTTCCTCGATCACCGTGCCTTCAAGCTGCTGATGCTGCCGACCAAGGGCAGCCTGCGCGTGCTCGGGTCGGCGGCTCAGCCGATCCTCAAGGCGATCGGTCGCATCGTCGGATCCGATGTGCTCGCCGATGCCGTCGCGTTCTTTCAGGCGTTCTCCGGTATGGAGAGCGGGTTCCGGGAGCGTGCCGACGACGTCGTGGCCCTCATCCGCGCGCCGGAGACGTCGTTCGTCGTGGTGGCCTCGCCTCGCCACGACACGATTGGCGAAGCGGTGTGGTTCGCGGAGCAGCTCGTCGAGCAGAATGTCGGCGTCGAAGCGGCGATCGTGAATCGGACACAACCGGCCTTCGGTACCGGAACGGCTGAGCACGCAGCAGCAGCTGCCGATGCAGCGAGCGAGACCGGTGACGCGGTACTCACCTCCCTGTGGCGAAACGTCACCGAGTTGGCCACGTTGCGCGAACGGGAACTGGAGGTGTTGGCACCGCTCGCCGCAGTCGTCGGTGCTGATGTGGTGGCGACGTTGCCGCTGCTCGACAGCGACGTCCACGACTTGGACGGCTTGCTGACGATCGCGGACCATCTGTTCGGTCGAGCCTGACCGGTTCGCCCTGACTGATGGCTGATGATTCCGGCACCGGCCGGACAACCGGATAGCGTCCCCGTCGTGGAGATCCTCATCGCGACAGATGCAAGTTGGGTGGTCGACGACGTGACCGCGGCCCTGAGCTCCGATGACGTCAACTTCACGGTGTGCCGTGAAGGTCGCATCGTTTCCGATCTGGTCGAGAACAGCACGCCGGACCTCGTGATCCTCGACATGCAGATCGGTTCCATGGGCGGTCCGGCCGTGACGATGTCGTTGCGCTTGGACGAGTCTTCCGGCTTGTTGCCCCACGTGCCGGTGCTGATGTTGCTCGATCGCAGGGCAGACCTCCACCTCGCCCGTCGCACGGGTGCCGAAGGCTGGCTGATCAAGCCGCTCGATTCGCTCCGCCTCAAACGGGCCACGAACGCACTGCTCGACGGAGGCACCTACACCGAGGGCCTGCCGAAACCTGCGTCGGCCAGCGATGCCGACGATGTGGCCGCCGACGATGTCGTTGGCAACGCCGATGCAGCGGCCGACGCTGACGAAGCGGCTCCAGCCACCGCCTGATCCGGGGTGCTCGACGTTGTCGGTCGGAGCGTGATTCTTCGTCCGCAGGCGGGGGATCGGTCGGTAGGGTGTGGCCTGCTGCACCGGGGTGTAGCGCAGCTTGGTAGCGCGCCACGTTCGGGACGTGGAGGCCGGGAGTTCAAATCTCCCCACCCCGACAAAGAAGCCCTGGCAGAGTCCGTCTCTGACCAGGGCTTTTTCGCGTCCCGGCACGAATCTCGAAGAAAGAGCGGGTGGGGTGTAAGCCCGGCGCCGCAGGTCCGTCTCCTCTGTGTCCAACCAACACAGAGGAGCACCCCATGTCCACCACCCACAACACACATCGCTCGATCCGAGCACTCGCCGGCATCACCATCGCCGCCGCCGCCCTGGTCTTCGCTGCAGGATCACCCGCTGCAGCGGCCGACCCCGACTCCGGACCCGACGGACCGATCTCGGTCGAGCCGGTCGACCCCGGCATCATCGACGTCAACGATCTGATCGATTGGGGCCCGCCGCCCCCGAAGTCGGAGCTACTACACGGCACGGGCATCATGTGCGCCAAGGGGGAGCAGACCCCCTACGTGGTGAACAAGTTCACGGAGAGCATCCTGGTCGAACTGATCGTCGACGGCGTGTCGGTCGGGTCGAAGGCGGCTGTCGCCGGAGGAGCCGCAGCGTGGACACTCACGCTGGCCGAGAACTCGTCGGCGGACATCGATTTTCGGGTTAACCACGAACCGATGTTCAGCGACTGGCTCACCGTCGACTGCCTCGCCACCGACCTGTCGCTCGACGTCACCGTCGACTGCACTGCGCGGACCGCGACCTATGCCTTCACCAATGCTGGTGCCGACACCGCAGTCGCACGCATCCTCGACAACGAGGGGCTGCAGATCGATGTCACGGTCGCCGCAGGAGCCACGGAGACCGAGATCATCACCATCCCCGATGACGATGCGTCGTACTACGCCGCAGCGGTCGAGGATCTGCCGGGACACAAGCTGAACAACTTCGGGACCGACGACCTGGCGTGTCCGATCCCCGTGCCGACTCCGACCGATCCGCCCACCCCAGCCGATCCGCCGACCCCGGCCGATCCGCCGACCCCGGCCGATCCGCCCACGCCGGCCGATCCGCCCACGCCGGTGAATCCGCCGACGCCTGCCGCGCCGCCCACGCCTGCCGCGCCGCCCGCCGCTGACCCCGCAGCCGCACCGAACTCGCCTGTCGAGCCCGTGCGTGCACCGGAGTCGGCACTCGAGGAACCGGCGCCCGTCGCGAACTCGCCGATCGTCTCCACGCCGATCACCACTGCCGAGGACGCACTGCCGGGCGCAGCCGGAGCGGCCCGATTCGAGCAGACGTCACCGCAGGCGGCCGACGCAACGAGCGGATCGTCGGGCGCAGCGTGGCGGATCGTCGGGAGCACGCTGCTGCTCTCCGTCCTCGCATGCTCCGCCATGGTCGCTGCCCGAGCCGCCCGTGCAACTCGCCGGGTCTGAGAACTCGGCCAGAGGCGGTCTCGACGTCCCCTACAGTCGGCCGGATGACTGGTCGAGACGACGCCGTGCTGGTGTCGGCGGCGCAAGCCGGCGACACCGCCGCGTTCGGCGAGATGTTCGATCGGTACGGACAGGGGATCTACTCGTTCTGCCTGTCTCGACTCCGCAATGCCGAGCAAGCGGCGGACGCCACGCAGAACGTCTTCGTCCGGGCGATCGAGAAGATCGACGGCCTCCGCAATCCCGAGCGACTCCGGGCGTGGTTGTTCGCGATCGCCCAACGTCAGATCGTCGACGCCGCAAGGATTCGCACCCGGATGGCGCCAGGGGAGATGGACGACATGGCTGATGAGTCCGTCGATCTCGCTGCAGACCTCATTGCCGCAGAGCATGCCGAACTCCTCTGGGACGCCGCCGGATCCCTCCAGCCACGGGACCTCGAACTACTCGAGCTCGAGTACCGGCACGGCCTGGAAGGGAATGACCTCGCAGATTCGCTCGGCGTAACCCCCAGCCACCTCCACGTCTTGCAGAGCCGGTTACGCGACCGGGTCGGTGCCGCCGTCGGTGCGCTCGTGCTCGCTCGGACGGGGTCGGGTCGGTGTGTCGACCTCGCCGGCTTGCTCGACGGCTGGGACGGCCAGTTCACCCTGGACCTGCGATCCCGCCTGACTCGCCACGCCAACGGATGCGACGCGTGTGGCGAGCTCTGCGACGACGAGACGCGCTCCCAGCTCCGCTTCTCCCTGCTCCCGCTGGCCGCCGTGCCACTCGCCCTGAGGGCGCGAACGGTGATCGCCATGGAAACGGCGTCATCGGCATCGGCATCAGCGAGCACATCGGCGACGTCGTTGACCAGGCCCGACCACGGATTGGACGACTGGGGTTGGAGACACGACGGGTTTCCGACACCCCGAGGTGCGATGCGCATCGCCCCTCCCTGGAAGCGAATTGCATCACCGGCTCTCGCAGTGGCGGCCGTCGTGCTGCTGATCGTCACCGGGGCACTGATCGTCGGCGGCCGAGCGTCCTCGCCAGACGTCGTCGTGTCGGGTCCGCCCGCAGCATCGAGCGGCACCGCCGTTGCGATCGGAGCGACGGACCCCCCATCGACCGTGCCTGCGCTCACCCCGACGACCGGGGCCGGCCCCACGTCGAACGGTGCACAACTTCCCGTGGACACGGTCCCGTCAACCAGCGCCCCGGCAGACGATTCCCCGCCCGTCGACTCGGTGACGTCATCGACGCTCGGCGTCGTTCTGATCGAGGCCACCACCAGCACCACCACAACCACCATCACCTCTCCGTTGCCGAGCGCGACCAGTACGACGACCACCAGCACAACGACGGTGGCGAACCTTGCACCGTCAATCGGCCGGATCACGATCGAGGACCCGGTCTGCGCCGGCGAACCGGCGACCCTGCTGGTCGCTGCGAGCGATGTCGACGACGACATTGCTTCGCTGACGGCCACGACGCCGGCGGGAACGTTCGGGCTGAGTGGTGACGGGCCCTACATCGGTGAGGTCGAACTGGGGGCCGTCGGGACCGTCGAGGTCACCATCACGGTCACCGACGACAGCGGATCTTCGGTGAGCGAGACCACGTCGACCCAGACGGCGTTGTGTCTGTCGACGGTTCCGTCGATCGAAGCGCCCTGAACGTCACCCCGAGCAAACCGCTCCTCCTGTACGCCCATCAGGCTGGCGCCTGCGGTGCTTCATGGCCTTGGTTCGGCGAGCAGCTTGCTCAGCGCACTCTCGGAACGATCGAACCACTCGGACGAACGCGACCGGCTCCAGGCAACGTCGATCCGGCGTTGGTCAGCGCTCAGGATCGTCGGGTGGACGTAGGAGTTGCGGGCGACCGTACGGGTGTTGCCCAGCTGTTCGGCCGCTTCGTCGACGGCCTCGATGAGCCCGTCGCCATCGGCACGTGACTCGAGGGCGATCCGGCTCCCACCCCACGTCCGGAAGTCGCGTGCGCTGAACGCGGGGCCGGCCTGCTCGACGATGAAGCGGTTGATGTCCTGCGCCGTCGCACGACGCAAACCGTGCTCTTCGTCACCGAACCAGAACAGCTCGTTGTCGGCCTCCGCTGCGAGCTCGACGAGGATGTCTCCGAGGTCGTCATCGACGATCGTGATGGAGCGCTCCTTGCCGTTCTTGGCCGTGTAGTCCAACTGTACGTGTCCGCGGTCGTCGATGTGGTCGACCGTCAGCGTGGTCGCCCCGAAATGGCCCTGCTCGGCGGACTTCGGGTTACCGACCCGCAGGAGGTGCTCGTCGATGAGCCGGACCGCGGCAGCAACGGCGCGCTCCCGGTCGCCGACCGGTCGTTCCAGGCCGGCCGACACCGCCTTTCGGATCGGCACGAGGGCCCGGGCGAAGTATTTCAACCGGTCGAACTTGCGTTGCTCGGCGAAGGCGCGGAAGTCGGCGTGATACCGGTACTGCTTGCGGCCGGCGTCGTCGTAGCCGGTCGCCTGCAGATGCCCGTCCGCCACAGGTGAGATCCAGACATCGGTCCACGCCGGCGGGATGGCGAGGGCATCGATTCGCTCGGCGGTGACGGCGTCGACCTGGGCCCCTCCGGCGTCGTGATACCGGAATCCGCCATCAACCCCCGTTCGCCCGACTCCGCTCTCGCCCTCGACGACGTGGGATAGCCCGGCGGCTTCGGCGAGCACAGCAGGATCGGTCTCCATCAGTTCGGCTGGGACACGCACTGCCATCGCGGAAGTGTAGGTACCTCTTTCACCGTGACGAGCACTGCGGGGTGCCTGGACTCGGACGTCGACAGCGGCCATGATGGTGGCAACCCAGGATGGGTGCTGTCGGGCGCAGCAGTCACCACCCCGGCGGGCCGAACCCAGACAGGCTGAACACCGCAATGACGATCCTCGAAGCCCCGCCCGCAACACTGACCCGCGCCGACGCGGTCCGATTCCTGCAGCGCGCCACGTTCGGAGGCACGCCTGCCGAAGTGAATCGCCTCCTGTCGATCGGTATCGACAGCTGGTTCTCCGAGCAGTTCGCCCGGAACCCCAGCCGCACCCACCACCGCCGCCGCCTGGACGGGCTCGGTTTCAACGAATCGATCTGGCAGAGCTACCTGTCGGACCCTGACCAGCTGCGCAAGCGTGTCGCGTACGCGCTGTCCCAGATCCTCGTCGCTTCGGACCAGGATCTGAACGATCGCGACGTTGCCGTGTACGCCGACATTCTCGAAGCCAACTGCTTCGGTACCTACCGCGACCTGCTCGAAGCAGTCACCCGTTCCGTGGCGATGGGTCGCTATCTGACGTACGAGCGGAACCGCCGTGCGAACGAGAATCGCGGGACCGTGCCGGACGAGAACTACGCCCGCGAGGTCATGCAGCTTTTCTCGATCGGCCTCTGGCAGCTCAATCGGAACGGCACCCGGCGGCTCGACGGCGCAGGCCAACCGATCCCCAGCTATGACACCGACGACATCCTCGGTCTCGCACGTGTCTTCACTGGCTTCCAGGCCCCCGCGATCAACGACGATCCGAACCGGCATGCACTGCCCATGATCTCCGACGGCGACTTCGCCGACCAGCAGCACGAACGTGGAGAGAAGCGCTTCCTCGGCACGAGCATCCCCGCCAGCGACACGCGCACGCTCGACGAGAGCCTGGCCATCGCACTCGACACCCTTGCGGCACACCCGAACGTTGGGCCGTTCATCTCGCATCAGTTGATCCAACGACTGGTCACATCGAATCCGTCGGCCGGCTACGTACGACGCGTCGCTGATGTCTTCACCGACGACGGAGCCGGCGTTCGCGGCAACCTGGCCGCTGTGGTCCGCGCGATCCTCGACGACGACGAAGCGTGGAGACAGAATCCTCCGCAGGCGTCGGGGAAGATCCGTGAACCCGTCCTGCGGTTCACCGTCGCCGCCCGTGCCCTGCGCGTCTCGAACTCGCGAGCGCCGTGGATCATCAACGATCTCGGCGACGCTGCCACCGAACTCGGCCAGCAGCCCTTCGACGCAAATTCGGTGTTCAATTTCTACCGACCCGGTTACGTGCCCCCGCAATCGCCACTCGGCGACCAGGATCTGACCGCACCCGAGATGCAGATCGCGAACGAGACCACGGCGATCGGATGGATCAACTTCGTCGCACGCTTCCTGCGCCGACCACCTGCGCGTGCCTTCAACCGCGGCGAACCGAACGAATATCGCGTCCAGGTCGAGTTCGACGTCGACGATCTCATCGCATTGATCGACACGAAGACGGTGAGCAGCGCCGACGCTGGGGCACTCGTCGACGAACTCGCCGCCCGGCTCTGCCCGCAAGCCCTGTCCGCGTCGACTCGGGAGGTGGTTGTGCGACGCGTCACCCAGATCTACGACGATGGTTACGACCCCGATCGCACCGAGGGCTATCACGTGAGACGGCGCAACAACGTCCACCTGGACCGAGTCATGGGTGCCACCGCCATGATCCTCGCCTCGACCGACTTTCTCTGGGAGCGCTGACATGCTCGGACCCCACTCCCGCCGTGAATTCCTTCGGCGATCAGCCGTCGTCGCCGGCGCCGGCCTCGCCGCCCCGTGGGCGCTGGACCTCGCGGGGCTCGCCTCGGCTGCGCCCCCCGGTGACGACTACCGAGCCTTGGTGTGTTTGTTCATGTTCGGTGGCAACGACCACTACGACACGTTCATCCCCGATGACGACGCCAGCTACGCCGCCTATCGCCGAGCGCGAGCGGGCATCGACCGACCGCGCGGATCCATTTTACCGATCTCCCCGGTCGGTGGCTTCAGCGGCGCGGGTACCTTCGGGTTCGCCCCGGAGCTGACCGGTCTCAAGCAGATCTTCGACGAGGGCGCACTCGCGGTCATGGCGAACATCGGGACCCTGGTCCGACCGATCGACAAGGCCGGGTACGACAACCGGGCGAATCGGCCTCCGCAGTTGTTTTCCCACAATGATCAGCAGTCCTACTGGCAGTCGTCGTCGCCCGAAGGTGCCACCACCGGGTGGGGCGGCCGCATCGGTGATCTTCTGCTGGACAGCAACGCCCAGACCACGTTCACGTGCGTCTCGGTTGCAGGGAACGCCGTCCTGATGACAGGGCGTGACGCGTTCCAGTATCAAGTGTCGAGTCGCGGGGTCACCGAATTGAGACAAGACACCTTCTCGTACGACCCGGCGGTCGCGGGGATACGAGAGGTCATGGAACTCAGGTCGGCCGGGCTGTTCCCAACGACCTACTCGACGGTGTCGCGACGAGCACTTGACGCGGCTGACGAACTGTCGTCGGCGGTCAGCCTGGCTGAGGGCCGACACGATTTTGACGCGTTGTTCCCTGCCGACTCGGGGAACAACGACCTCGACCGGGCATCGAGTCAGTTGAAGATGGTCGCCAAGCTGATCGCCGCAGGGCGCGACACGCTCGGGCTTCGACGACAGGTCTTCTTCGTGTCCATGGGCGGATTCGACAACCACAACGGACTCCGCCAACGGCATCCCGAACTGCTGGCCGCGCTCAGCGGATCGCTCACCGGTTTCCACCGTGCGACGCAGCAGATGGGTGTCGCCAATGAGGTCACGACCTTCACGGCGTCGGACTTCGGTCGGACGCTCACCAGTAACGGCGACGGATCCGATCATGGCTGGGGCGGACACCACATCGTCATGGGTGGTTCAGTCCGCGGTCAGCGCGTGTACGGCACGGTGCCGACCATTGCTGACGACGGCCCCGACGATGTCGGACGTGGACGACTCCTGCCGACCACATCCGTCGACCAGTACGCAGCGACGCTGGCCGGGTGGATGGGCGCTGGTTCGAGTGAGCTGAGCGCGGTGGTCCCGAACATCGGGAACTACTCCGTGACCGATCTGGGGTTCATGCGTCCAGCGGTCAATCCGGCCTCGCCGGACGATCCCGGTGCGCCCGTCGATCCCGTCGATCCCGTCGATCCCGGTGCGCCCGTCGATCCGGTCGATCCCGGTACGCCCGTTGATCCGGGCGGACCCGGTGGTGGAAGGTCGGGGATCGATCAGCCGACCGATGGTGACCTCGCGCCGGCGGTCAGGCTCAGCAACCCGTAACGCTGCTTCGATCTGGCGGCGGGTCGTGAGGTGACGAAGTGCCGTGCTCGTCTCTGGTGGGACGAAGTACCGTCCGGGCCATGGACCTGGCCCAGTTGCAAGACGTGATCGAGCGAACCTACGGCGAGCGCGACCGTGAACGTGGCGTGTCGGCAACGGTTGCGTGGCTGGCCGAAGAGGTCGGCGAACTGGCCCAAGCCGTCCGCAAGGGCACCACGGAGCAGCAGGTGCACGAGTTCGGCGACGTGATCGCCTGGGTCGCGACACTGGCGAATCAGCAAGGCGTCGATCTCACGGCAGCCGTGCAACGATTCGCTGCTGGCTGCCCGAAGTGTGCAGCGCTTCCATGCTGCTGTTGACCCCGAATCGGCTGATCGGGATCGAACAGGATCAGATCAACAACTCAGCGATCTGAATGGCGTTGAGCGCGGCGCCTTTGCGCAGGTTGTCGTTGCTCACGAACAGCGCCAGACCGCGGCCGGCGGGAGCCCCCTCGTCGGCGCGGATCCGACCCACGTAGCTCGGGTCCTTGCCGGCTGCCTGCAGCGGCGTCGGAATGTCGCTGAGCTCGACACCGGGGGCATTCGCGAGCAGTTCGCGGGCACGCTCGACGGACAGCGGATTCGCGAACTCGGCGTTGATCGATAGTGAGTGGCCAGTGAAGACAGGCACGCGGACGCACGTCCCGGAGACCAACAGCTCGGGGACCCCGAGGATCTTGCGGGACTCCTTGCGCAGCTTCTGTTCCTCGTCGGTCTCGAACGAACCGTCGTCGACGACCGAGCCGCACATCGGCACGGCGTTGAACGCGATGGGGCGTGCGAACTTCTCGGGCGGGGAGAATGCAACGGCATCGCCGTCGTGGGTGAGTGCGGGGCCGTTTCCTCCGACTTCGGCGACCTGCTTGGCGAGTTCGTCGACGCCGGAGAGGCCCGAACCCGACGTGGCCTGATAGGTGGCGCAGATGAGCCGAGTGAGACCGGCTTCGTCGTGGAGCGGCTTGATGACCGGCATGAACGCCATCGTCGTGCAGTTCGGGTTGGCGATGATGCCCTTGGGCGGGTGCTGTGCGAGGTCACCATTGACCTCGGCGACGACCAACGGGACGTCCGGGTCCATGCGGAAGGCCGAGGAGTTGTCGATGACGACAGCGCCGGCCGCGACGAACTTGTCGGCGTAGGCCCGTGACGACGTGGCGCCGGCGGAGAAGAGGGCGATGTCGAGCCCGCTCGGGTTCGCGGTCTCTGCGTCCTCGACGACGATGTCGGTGCCCTTCCACGGCAGCGTCGTCCCGGCTGAGCGGGCGGATGCGAAGTACCGCATCTCGGTGACGGGAAAATCACGTTCTTCGAGGAGGCGGCGCATGACGCCACCCACTTGTCCGGTTGCTCCGACGACTCCGATTCGCATGTCGAAAACACTAACGGAGGCTGCCGGTACTGCCCCCGCCCGGTTTCCACTTGCAGGTGGCAGGGGTGGGCAGGAGGGTGGAACGGAGGATGGCAGGGGAGATGGGACGGCGCGTCGGGATACTGGGTGAGGTGGGCGAAGTGCAGTCGGTCTGACACAATCACCTGATGGCGCGCCGTTCCCAACTCGTCCCGTGGAAGGCCGCGGGCATGGTCTCCGAGCAGCAATCGAGCGGCGACGAGGTGGTACGGCGGACCGGCTGGGTGTTCAACAACGAAAAGGGTGACGATCTCACTCTGGAAGAGTTCGTTGCCACCGGTGACGCCGAGGTCGGTTCGTACCTCACGGTGTTCGGTCTGCGTGTTCCTGACACCGAGTCCCAGTCGATCGTCGAGATCGGCTGCGGTATCGGTCGGATGACCTGTGCCTTCACCCGGGAGTTCCGTGACGTCATCGCGTGCGATCTGGATGCAGGCTTTCTCGAGCGCTGCTTCGAAACGGTCGGCAGATTCGGCAAGGTCGATCGGCTCCGCACGAGTCATGTGGCGGACGGCAAGATCCTCGATCTTCCCCCGAACTCGACGGACATCGCGTTCAGCTACATCACGTTTCAGCATTGCGATCCCGACGACGCTCTCGAACTGACCGCCGAGGCCGTGCGTGTCACCAAGCCCGGCGGCCGCGTCGTGCTGAACTATCGAACTCGCAGTCGCGGCGATGCGGTGCTGCTCCCGATGAGCATGGTGGTGCGGGCGTTGTTCCGTGTGCCGAAGTTCGGTACCTGGTTGTCGCGCCGGCGCACAGCGGCCCGTGTCGGTTGGCAGGCCAACCGCTTGTCGCCCGACCAGATCATCGCTCCGCTTGCAGCACAGTTCAGCAGGGTCGAGGTCTGGCGCAACCCGAAGTCGAAGATCACCGGGCGTGGAGCGGTGACGGAGACCTTCGAGGGCATCAACCGTGCCCACTACTGGATTGTCGCCACCATCCGCTGACCCGCCAGTCACATCGGGGACAGGCACCATCGTGACTGGTCACATCGGGGACAGGCACCAACGTGACTGACCGGCACCAACGCGACTGACCAGTCGGCGTCGGCGTGAGGGTGCAGCGTTCTGGCAGCTCGGTCGTTTGATTCGACGCGAACCGGGGGAAGATCGAAGCGTGATCGACATCTCCACCGAGCAGTTCGCCAACCTTCGCAAATGGAACATCGGGCTCACGATCCTGCACGCCGCGCAGGCAGTGCTGATCGCAGTGCTGGCGAGCGACTTCGCGATCACGTTCACCAGCGCTGCGCCGGAAGGCCCACCCGGCACGCGAGTGCCACAGGGCGAGGGCATCTTCGACCTGCGGATCGGCCTTGCCATCGCGGTGTTCCTCGGCCTCGCAGCGATCGACCATCTCCTGACAGCGACCGTTGCACGAGGGTCATACGAGTCCGATCTTCGCCGCGGCATCAATCGGTTCCGTTGGGTCGAGTACTCCTGCAGCGCGACGTTGATGGTGATCCTCATCGCGTCGTACTCGGGCATCACCGAGATCACCGCGGTGTTCGCGATCATCGGTGCGAACGTGTCGATGATCTTGTTCGGCTGGCTCCAGGAGAAGTTCAATCCTCCGGGGCGGACCGAGACGACGATGTTGCCGTTCTGGTTTGGCACGCTTGCCGGGCTCGCGCCGTGGGCCGGTATCGCGTACAACACGGTCACCGCAGACGAGGTGCCCGGATTCGTCTACGGGATCATCTTCGCCCAGGGCCTGTTCTTCTTCAGCTTCGGGCTCAATCAGTGGTTGCAGTACCGCAGGGTGGGCAAGTGGTCGAGCTACGTGTTCGGCGAAAAGACCTATCTGGTCCTCAGCCTCGTGGCGAAGTCAGTCCTGGCTTGGCAGATCTTCGGTGGCAGCCTCGGCACGGACTGACATCGGGCCCCGCTACTTGCGGTCGGGGAGCGGTGCGCTGTAGTCGGCGCCCGAGTCCAGACCGAAAGCGGTGTGCAAGGCAATGGCTGCCCGTTCCATGTCCGCCGACGGGATGATGATCGAGACGCGGATGGTCGATGTCGAGATCATCTGGATGTTGACGTCCTCGTCGGCGAGCACGCGGAACATCTTCGCGGCGATGCCCGGTGACGACTTCATGCCGGCGCCGACCAGCGACACCTTCGCGATGTCGTCGTCATGGGTCACGTTTGTCGCGCCGATTTCGGTGGCGATCTGCTGCACGATGGTCTCGGCTTGACGAAGGTCGGCCATCGGCATCGTGAAGCTGATGTCGGTGGTGCCCTCGGTCGAGGTGTTCTGCACGATCATGTCGACATTGACGTTGGCATCTGCGAGCGGCTCGAACAGCGCCGCGGAGATTCCGGGCCGATCGGGCACACCCAGCACGGTGACCTTGGCTTCGGTCATGTCGGTGACGACACCGGAGATGATGGGATCTTCCACGGAGGGCTCCTCGTTACTGACCAGCGTGCCCTGCTCCCAGGTGAAGGCAGAACGCACATGGAGGGGGACATCATGATTGCGGGCGAACTCGACGGACCGCATCGCCAGCACCTTGGACCCGGCACCCGCCATTTCGAGCATCTCGTCGAAGTGGACTTTGGCGAGCTTGCGCGCCTGAGGCACGATGCGCGGATCTGCTGTGAACACACCAGTCACGTCGGTGTAGATCTCGCACGCGTCGGCACCCATGGCCTGAGCGAGTGCGGATGCGGTGAGGTCCGATGCGCCGCGACCCATCGTGGTGATTTCCTTGGCGGTGCTCACTCCCTGGAATCCGGCGATGACCGCGACCTTGCCTTCGCCGATCGCAGCGCGCACACGGTCACCCTTGACCTCCACGATCTTGGCTTTGCGGTGGGCGGTGTCGGTGATGATGCCGACCTGGCTGCCCGTGTAGCTGATGGCGTCGATGCCGCGGTCGTGCAGGGCCATGGTGAGCAGGGCTGCGGTCTGGCGCTCACCGGTGGTGAGCAGCATGTCCATCTCGCGCCCGGCCTGGTGCTTGGACACCTGGTCGGCGAGACCGATCAGGTTGTCGGTCGCCTTGCCCATTGCCGAGACGACCACGATGACATCGTCGCCGCGCCGCTTCGTGATCGCGACGTTGTCGGCAACGGCTTTGATGCGATCGGGATCGGCAACGGACGTGCCGCCGTATTTCTGAACGATCAATGCCACGGATAACGGAGGATAGCGGGCGGCTGATCGGTTGTCAGTGGGGTGAGAGGGCCGTCGAGTCCTGGGTCAGGCGGTGCCCCGACGACGGGCCGAGAACCAAGTCGCTGCGCCGAGCAACGCCATGGCAATGCCGATGCTGAAGGTGTTCCACGGGCTGCGACCGGTAGCCGGCAGGACGACAGTGAGGTCGACCGTGCTGGGAGGTCCCGGGGTTGGATCGGTTGCCGTTGGCTGCAGCGTGTTCGGCGGGAGCGTCACGGTAGTCGTGGGAATCGGCTCGATCGTCGAGGTCGGGGCGACCGGCACGGTCGTGGTCGTGGTGGCCGCGATCGTTGTCGTTGTCGTTGTCGTGGTCGTGGTCGTGGTCGGAGGGTCGACGGCTGTCACCGCGGCGGTGGCGATGTCATCTTCGTCCGGCTCACCATTGCCCGGTGTCGAGTCGACGTCGGGTTCGTTCTGAGCGGTGATTTCGGCGGTATTGATGCCGGTGCCGGATTCGAGGAGTGCGAGGTCGTTGATGATCGATGTGATGAGCACCGTGGCGGTTGCGCCGCCCGGCAGGTCTCCCACCGTCCAGACGCTCGTCGCGGCGTCGAAGGTGCCGCCCGTTGCGCCTCCGGTTCCGGAGGTCATACCGGCGGTGGCGGAGACGCCTGCTGGGAGGAGGTCGGTGACCACGACGCCCGTGGCAGTGAAGTTGGGCGTTTCATTCGTCACGGTGATCCGGTATTCGAACGGAACGCCGACGGTGGCCTGCTCGCTTGCATTGAAGACGCCATCGCCGTCGGCGTCGACTGCTTTCGCGAGGGCGAGGTCGACGGTTGGGATCACCGTGACGTTGGCGGTGTCGGTGTCGGTGACGGGCTCAGCGCCGTTAATCGCAGGATCACCCGTGACTGAAGCGGTGTTCAGGTAGTCGCCTGGCGAGCCATAACCGAATGTCCACACACAGTCGACGGTGACCGTTTCGGCAACGCCGAGTGAACCAATGTTCTGGTCGCACAAGAATCCGGTGAGGTCGTCGCTGAGCGTCACGTTGTTGAGGGCGATGTTGCCCGTGTTGGTGATCACGAACCGGTACGGCACCGGTGACCCGAGCACGGAGGTTCCGGTGAGCCCGTCCGACGCGTCGGCTTCGATGAAGTTTCCGCTGCCGGTCTCGTCTTCGACCAACTTCTGAAGGTCGATGCCGGGTTCGACCCAGGATGCACTCGCAGCGTCCTGATCGTCCTCGTCGGCGACATCGTTGCCGGGCGTCGAGTCGATGTCGACCTGGTCGGCCGCAGTGATCTGCACGACGTTGTCGATGGTTCCCTCTGTTGTGAGGAAGGCCTGATAGGTGAGGGTGTAGGTGTCGTTCGGTCCGATCTGGTCGATCGTGATCTCTCCGGTCGCCTCGTCGAAGGAGGCGCCGCTCGGGTCGAAGCTGGTGGTCTCGAAGATCGACGAACTTCCTGGCACCACCACCAGACCTTGGGCCACCGCATTGTCGACGAGGACAACGTTGGTTGCAGTCGAGGCCGGCAGCGTGTAGACGCCGTCGGGGGTGACTGAGCCGTCATGGTCGATGACGACGGTGTACGTGACCGGAGTACCGACCAACACGAGAGTCGGTGACACGGACTTGTCGACCGACAGGTCGATCTGCGGGATGGCAATGCCGACCTTCGGCGGCTCTGCTGGCAGAATCGCAGTGCCGTCATCGGTGCGGTTTGCTGCATAAGCGAAGCTGTTCCAGGCGACCTCCCCGGGCACAGTGCCGGCGGGGTAGCTGACGTCGTACTCGATGCCGAATCCCTCGGCAGGGTCGAGGACTGCGAGGTCGCCGCCGGGGAACGTGATCCGCAACGAGTTCACCGTGGCAGGGTTCGCCGGCAGGGTCGTCGAGAAGGTGCCGGCGTCACATGGAGCGGGGAACGGCGTGGCTCCGGTGGTGAGTTCGTTGCGACATGGGTTGCTGCTGGTCGAATACTCGATCACGGCACCAACGGGGACCGTCGAGGGGTCGATGCCGACGAAGTCGGCGTCGAATGCACTGCCGCGCGGGGTACCGACCTGAGTCTCGCTGAGACCGGTGTCGCCGACGAACGGAAGCACGTCGTAGATGACGAGATCGGTCAGAGCGATACCGCCGACGTTGATCATGTTGATCTGAAACGTCGCTTGGCCGCCGAGTTCGGTGATTGCGCCGATGGCGGGGAAGGGTTGGAGGTCGGGGTCGAGGTCGCCCTGCACTGCCTTGTTCGAGGCGATGTTGACGATGTTCGACGGCGGCGTCACCTGGGCGGAGTCGCTGCACAGTGCGTCGCCCTGGGTGAGGCCGTCGTTGTCGAGATCGTCCGGATCGGCGGAGCCCGCTGCTGTCGGCGCCGACAAGCGCGTACGTTGGCAGCGAAGCGTCGCCGCCGTGACCGGATCGGTCGGATACACGTTGAACGAGTTCGTGGCGGACAGCGACGCGGGGCTCGGGTTCACCCTGAACGAGACCCGGAATTGCCGTGCAGGCAGGTCGTCCCAGCCGGTGGGCGGCTCGGGGAACGTGGCTCGGATGAGCTGGCGCCCCGTGCCCTGGTAGTCGTCGATGACTTCGAGTGTCATCAGGCTGAGCAGACTCACCGAGTCGAGTGCCGGAAGGCCGGTGTCGTTGGAGATGCCACCTGGCAACCAGCTCAGGGTGCCGTCGGGACTGTAGGGGGCGATCAGCTGCGACCACTGCTCGAAGGTGTACCCCAACGGAAGGAGGTCGGCGACGATCAATGATTCGCCGGGGCGGAACGGACCGCCACGGGGCGTCACATCGAGTGTGACCAGCCCATTCGACGAAAAGCGCTTGGACGGCTCGAGCACCACGGTGCGATCGACGATGATCACGTCATCTTGGATGGAACCGATGTATTGGTCGTCGCCATCGAAGTAGATGTTCCAGTGGCCGAAGTTGCGGACGCGGTACTGATCGAGCATCGGGTAGGCGGGAGTGTCGGCTGCGACGGTGCCGACCATGACGAGCGCAGCAGCGATGCGGCCGTCGACTCCGGTGACGGCCGACTCGATGTCGGCGTCGCGCGAGTCCCAGTACAGGTCGCTGAGTCCAAGGGCGCCGGCGATGCCGGTGGCCGCCGAGAAATCGGCCCACGAGATCGAGTAGAACTGATTGTTGCCGAATCCCGGACCGCTGTAGGGCACGTCGACCGATCCGGTCGTGCCATCGGTCAACCGGTACTGCAGCGGGATGGTCGGATGGCTGGCGAGGTACGTCGCGAAGTCGGGGATGTTCAGATACTGCGGGTCGATCCGCAGGTCGATGCGTTCATCGGGTTGAAACGCCGGGTTGGCGCATACCGGCCCACTGACGCCGTCGAAGTCGTTCGATTCGTATTGGCTCGTCACGTTGGGGGTGTTGTCGAGGCAGGGCATTGGATCGGTGATGCGCCACGCGAACTGGGCGGTGCTCGAAGCGCTGGTGCGTACGTCGACAATGAAGGTCGCTTCGTCGTCTTCGAAGGTCTGATCGACCGTTCCGGAGTACGGCGTGTTCGCTGACTTGGTATGGGTACCGACCGGGTTGGGCAGACCGAAGCCGTGGAGCAAGATGTCCGTGTCGGTCAGGGTCGTGTCCGGTTCGCCGACGGGATTGGCGGTGATGGTGACCTCGTTGGTCGCCTCGAGCAGCGGAGGAACCGCCGCCGCACCGAAGACGGTCGATGGAAAGATGACCTCGATCCAGATGCTGCTCGGACCAACGAATGCACAGTCTTCGTTGTCGAGAATTCCAGGGAGAGCGAAGGTGACGGCGTTGGTGGCGCCGTCGTAGGTGCCGCCGGGCGAGGCGCTGACGAAGGTCACGCCGGCCGGAAGAGTGTCGATGATGGTGGCGTTCTCGACGTACAGGTGTCCTGGTTCGTTGCTGTTGACCCACGCCGGGTCACAGGGGTAGATCTCGTAGCGGACCGGCGTGTCGACGATTGCGTCGGTGTCGGGTCCGAACTGAAGGTATTTCTCGATGCCGAGATCCCCGCTCGCCGACCAGGCGCCGGTGTCGCTGTCCGACTCGGGTTCGGTGTTGCTCGAATCGATGGTCGCATCGATCGTGAACGTCTCGCCGTCGGGAGTGACGTGATTGGGGCTCGTCGCCCGGATGTCGAACTCGATCGATGAACCTGCGGCAATCGCGTCCTGAAGGTCGATCACCCAATCGGTGCCGACGAGCGAAAAGCCTTCGACGGTCGGGTGCAACGGCGCCGGCAGTGTGAAGGTCGTGAGGCCCTGTTCGGGAAAGGTGATCTCAGAATCGGTGCACACGGCTTCGTCGACGGCCGAACACTGGATCTGCACGCGGAACAGCATCTGGGTGCCGGAGGCTTGCGGCGTCGGATCGATACGTGTCACCGTGATCTGCCAAGCAGCGAGTGCGTTGGCGGTGGGAGGCGCAATCGTTGCCCCGAGCGAGGCGACGGCCGTCGCTGCCAGCAGTAACCGACCCCATCGGCGCGCTCGACTGGTCTTGGTGATGCGATGCGGAAACAGTGACGGCATGAGTGCCTGCTTTCTGCGCGAGTGACACCACACAATGTGGCGCACCAGCGACTGTAGGCGAATTCGTCACCGCTGACGTGAAAGAGATGCTTCACACACCTCGAAGACACGCGTGATGCGTGCGCTGTCAGGCGCCCTTGACCACGTGCTCGACAACGTCGAACGCCATCAACTCAGCACCCTGGGCGACGGGTTTGCGAGCCTGCTCACCGTCGGCGTCGGTGTTGCCGTCGGCCTGGCCGGTGCCGTGTCCCTTACTGAAGTCCTGGCTGTCCATCCACGCTTGGAAGTGTGCCTCGGTTTCCCAACGGGTGTAGACGAAGTAGCGATTCTCGCCGCTCTCCTGGCCGGCGACCGGACGCAGCAACTGGAAGTCCTCGAAGCCGTCGAAGGCCTCGACCATCCTGGCTCGGCCGGCGAAACGGCCTTCGAGCTGCGGGCCCATGCCCTCGGGAATGGTGATGGCATTGATCTTGACGACACTCATGGCCCCAGTCTGGCGCGCAACGCCCGCTCGGGCCACCCGCTCCGGTGAGATCTGGGCGCGACGGTGGTCTCACCTTTCACCGCACGGCTGTCACCGCAGGGCTGTCACCGCAGGGCTGTCACCGCAGGGCTGGGAGGCGGTGGGATCAAGTGGTGAGCGTGGCGAGCAGGGTGAGGGCGTCGAACACGTCGGTGTAGCGGGTGGTGAGCGGCGACATGCCGAGTCGCAGCACGTCGGGATCGCGTTTGTCGACGACCACCTTTTGATCAGCGAGGGCACGTTGCAACGCTGCAGCATCGGGGTGGAGAATCGACACGTGTCCGCCACGGCGAGCGTCGTCGTCGGGTGTGTTCGTCGTCATCGCCAGGTCAGCTGCGATGTCGAGACCGAATCGTGTGAGCAACCGGCCCTTGGCCGCGATGGCGGCGATCCCGGCTTCAGCACTGAGTCCGATGCCCTCCCGGGCGCCGACGAGGCCGAGGACGCCCGGCGTCCCGTGGAGCAGCCGTCCGATTCCGGGGCGCGGGTCGAAGGCGTTGTCCATCGCGAACTGGTCGCGCTGGCCGAACCAACCCCAGATCGGCTGCGTCACGCGGCCGTGCAGCCCAGCTGCGACGTAGGTGAACGCCGGTGACCCGGGTCCGCCGTTGAGGAACTTGTAGGTGCAGCCCACGGCGAGATCGACACCAAGTGCTGGCAGGTCAAGGTCGAGCAGACCGACTGCGTGGGACAGGTCCCAAACGATGCGAGTCCCACTCGCCCGGGCCCGCGCGTTCTCGGCCGACACGTCGGCGATCTCCGCAGTCCGGTAGTCGACCATGGAACGGATCGCCACATCGACACCGTGCAGGTCGTCGAGATCGGCGCGTACGGAGCCGCCCCGGAGTCGTGCGATGCCCTCGGCGGCGTAGCGATCGGTCGGGAACTCGTTCGGCGCGAACGCGATGACCGGCGACCCGGGCGACTGGTCGCCGTTGCCGTCCTCCGCGACGAGGTCGAGCGCCACGTTGACCAACTGAAAGATGCCGACCGTGGTCGAGTCGTGGACCGCGACCTCGCCGGCTTCGGCGCCGAGGAGCGGTGCGAGGACGTCACCGACGACGAGGGGCAGGTTGAGCCAGTCATGTTCCCACCACGAAGTGATCAGATCGCCGGCCCACTGTTGCTCGACGGTCGCAGTGATCGCGGCGAGCGTTCGTTTGGGCGTCATGCCGAGGGAGTTGCCATCGAGATAGATCAACTCGGGGTCGGCAATGATGAACTCGTCGCGCCACGCCGCCAATGGGTCGGCGGCATCGAGGTGCTCGGCAGCGACGCGGTCGATCGTCATCGGGGACAGCCTGCCAGACCGGTCATGCTGTGCCTGGCACGTCGGGACCGTCTAGGAGGCCGAGGAAGCTGGCGTGGCGGACACGACCGTCGTTGGTGAACTCGGCGATCTCGACGGTCGCGATCAGGCGCGGTTCGACCCAGTGAGCACCGCGCCGGTGCTTCGCCGGTGGCAACGTGGCGAACGGACACTCGTCGGTCTCGATCGACCGCAATCGCTCGGTCAGTTGCCGCAGCGCGGCGTGATCGAAGCCGGTACCGACGCCGCCGGCGAAACGGAGTTCGTCATCGACGGATCGGCCGAGGAGCAGTGCACCGAAGCTGCTCGCTCGGTTGCCGGCGCCGGTCGTGAAGCCGCCGATGACGAGGTCGACCGTGACCCGGTTCTTGATCTTGATCCAGTCCCTCGATCGGCTCCCGGCTCGGTATGTCGAGTCGACCCGCTTCGCGATGACGCCTTCGAGACCTTGCTCAGCCGTGGCCGCGAGAAGCGCTGCTCCGTCGCCCACGCGATGCGCCGGAACGAGCCAGTTGTCGGCGGGCTCGACGAGCGCATCGAGGAGTCGACGACGGTCAAGGTACGGCTGCCCGACGATGTCGATCCCGTCGACGGCCAGCACGTCGAACAGGTGCAGCACCGCCTGACGATCGGAACCGACTCCGCTTTGCTGGACGAGATCGAACCGCGGTCGTCCGTGATCGTCGAACACGACGAGCTCCGCATCGAGGATTGCCGACGAGGCGTTCACCGACGACGCGAATGCGGCGAACTCGGGCCAGCGATCGGTCACGTCCTTTCCCGACGTACTCTGCAGCCGCACTGCGCCATCGTCGATGAACACCAACGTGCGGTACCCGTCCCATTTGATCTCGTAGGCCCAGTCGGTGCGCCCCGATGCTTCAGCCGCGTCGCCGGGCAGCGTGCCCATCGATGCCTTCATCGGCAGAACAGGAAACGACAGGGTCACGACGACGGACGCGGCAAACGGTCGGAGAGCACGCCGCTCGAGTGGAGGGCGTCGAGCCGGGCGTCGTCGTAGCCGAGGAGGTCGCTCAGGATCTGGCGGTTGTCCTCGCCACGGTATTTCGGGATGCCACTGACCTGAACGTCGGGCGAGCCGGAGAAGTGCCACGGGACGTTCGGAACCCTGATGGTTCCACCGGCGCGGTCGTCGACCCACACGGTGGCGTCGCGCTCGATCGCCCAGTCGGTGTCCGCCAACTCGCCGGGTTGTCGGACCAGTCCACTCGCGAAGCCGGCGTCGGCGAAGATCTGTTCGAACTCCTCGGCAGACGGTACGGCGATCGCGAAGTCGCGCAGGATCTGGTTGAGCTCGTCGAGATTCGCAACGCGTCTGCCAACGGTGGTGAAGCGCTCGTCGGTGGCAAGCTCCGGACGACCCAACGCGTTCAAGAAGAACTCGAACGTGCCCTTCTCGGCCGGGTGCCCGCTCACGATGAAATGCTCACCCGTTGCGATCTCCAACACGGCGTAGTCACCGGGACGGAAGCTGCGCACGGCATCGGCGTCAACCTGGTCGGTCCACATCGCATCGTGGATGTGTTCGTTGACGTACAGCATGGTTTCGGCCATCGAGATGTCGATCGATTGGCCGACGCCGGTGTGTTCGCGTTGGTACAGGGCGGCGAGGATGGCCGACGCCGTTTCCATGCCGGTGTAGACGTCGGCATGGCTGTGGGGGTCCTTGGAGTACGAGCCGTCCCGCCCTGCAGCGGCACGCGCGTTGCCCTGCGAGGCGATGATGCCGGCCTCGGCTTCGACGACCGGCGCGAACGCACGGCGATGAACCCACGGCCCGGTCTGGCCGTAGCCCGACAGCGAGGCGTAGATCAGCCGAGGGTTCCGTGTTCGCACGACGTCGGCGCCGAGCCCGAGCCGAGCCATCACTCCCGGCCGGTAGTTCTCGACCAGAACGTCGGCCTGTTCGGCCAGTGACAGCAGGATCTCCGCGCCCTCGGGCTGTGCAAGATCGATACTGAGGTTCGACTTGCCGGCGTTCTGCTGCACGAAGTAGCTCGACAGGCCGTTGCGACGCGGGGACGAGAATCGGGTGAGATCACCTGTCGGTGGTTCGATCTTGATGACCTCGGCACCCATGTCGCAGAGCATCCGGGTGCAGTGCGGGCCGGACAGGACACGAGTGAGGTCGAGCACGCGTACGCCATGGAGCGGGGAGGGCATCCCGCCATGGTTGCCGATCGCCGGACGCCGAAGCGACTCTTGTGAGTGGCGGAGCGCACCTGGGACCGGCTCGAGTCACGTTGGTGCCTGTCCCCGACGTGACCGGGGAAGGACCGCGTCACGTTGGTGCCTGTCCCCGACGTGACTGCCCCCGACGTGACTGCCGATGTGACTGTGACGTGTCGGAGCGCACAGAGGGTAACGAGCAGGTCCCGATACCCTGCAATGTGCTCCAGTCGAAATTCCGACCGGTGAGCGCTTTCGGATTGTGTCTTCTGTTCCGGCCAAGCGCTGTTTCGAACAGAATTGACACCCGAACACGAGGAATCCCCCATGACCATGACCGACAATGCCGCGCGCGCTGACGACCTGAACTCGACCGACGGCCCGGCCGTTGCGTTCTCCACCCTCGGCTTGCCGCCGTCGATGGTGAAGCGACTCGAAGAACAGGGCAAATACGACGCCTTCCCGATCCAAGCCGCCGTCATCCCCGACGCACTCGCCGGCCGAGACGTCGCGGGCCGCGCTCCGACCGGCTCCGGCAAGACGCTCGGATTCGGCCTGCCTCTCGTCGCAGGCCTCTCCGACGCCAAGCCGAAGCGGCCGACCGCTCTGGTGCTTGCGCCGACCCGTGAGCTCGCAGAGCAGATCATGGCCGAACTCGCACCGTTCTGTAAGGCCGCCGGCCACTGGGCCGCGTCGGTCTACGGCGGTGTCGGCTATGGCAATCAGCGCAAGGCGCTGGACAAAGGCACCGAATTGATCGTTGCCTGCCCGGGCCGACTCGAAGACCTCATCCAGATGCGTGCGATCGACCTGCGCGACGTGGAAACGGTCGTCATCGACGAGGCCGACCAGATGGCCGACATGGGTTTCCTGCCCGCCGTCCGACGCATCGTCGAGCAGACCGCGGCTCATCGCCAGGTGTTGCTGTTCTCGGCAACGCTCGACGGACCGGTCGCCAAGCTCGTCAAGGACTTCCAGCACGATCCCGTGCGTCACGAAGTCGGCCCCAAGGGCCCCGACATGAGCCTTGCCGACCACAAGTTCTGGCTCACCCCGCGCGAGAAGCGCCAGGAGGTGTCCGCCGCGGTCATCAGCAAGATGGGTTCGACGATCGTGTTCACCCGGACCCGCCACGGTGCGGATCGTCTCGCCAAGCAACTCGGCAAGGCCGGCGTGAAAGCCGAGCCGATCCACGGCGGCCGTAGCCAGGGCCAGCGCGATCGTGCGCTCGCTGCCTTCAAGCAGGGCAAGGCCGCAGCACTGATCGCAACCGATGTCGCGGCCCGTGGCATCCACGTCAACGGCGTCAACTGCGTCATCCACTACGACCCGCCGGCGGAGAACTCGACCTACGTCCACCGCTCGGGACGCACCGCACGTGCCGGCGAGACCGGCACGGTCGTGTCGCTGATCGAAGGCAGCCAGAAGAAGGACACGCGCAAGTTGCAGCGTGCGATCGGCCTCGACGAAGTCGTCACCGACCCGGACATCGATGCGTTGATCGATCCGCCGGTGTCGATGCGGCGCGACGAGAGCTCAGCCCGTGACGGTCGCAACGACCGGAACGATCAGCGCGACGGTCGCAACGACCGGAACGATCAGCGCGCAGCACGCAACGATCGTGGTGCTCGCACGTCCAAGCGTGAACGCACCGGCGGCATCGAACGCGACGACCGTCATGGCGCCGCCGACGCTCCCGCCCAACCGGCACCGGACATGAGCAAGGGCAACGGCACCGTCAAGTTCTTCAACTCCGGTCGCGGGTACGGCTTCATCGTTCCCGACGGCGGTGGCAAGGACCTCTTCGTCCACTATTCCAACATCGTCGCCGGAGCGAGCCGCAAGAACGACGGCAATCAGCACGACGATCACGGCCAGCCCTACCGGACACTCGACAACAACCAGCGCGTCAACTTCGACATCCGCGACGGCCGGAACGGCCCTGAAGCGTTCGACGTACGCGTTGCTTGACGCAACGCAGAATCGCTGAGGGCGACGACTCCGACAGCGCGCCGACCAGTATCATTTGTCACTGACCTGGCCAAGAAGCCGAAGCATCCACCCCCATGACATCCCCCCACACTCCATCGCCACGATCGCCACGATCGCCACGATCGCCACGATCGCCGCAGCGCCGTCAGCGGCGTGAGGACACTGCCGAGGTGGCCAATCGCGCGCCGATCTTCATTGCCGTTGGACTGATCGCGATGATTCTCGGTATCGGGTTCATCGGGGGCCGCGGGGGCTCGTCGGCAGGATCGTCGAACAACGGAATCACCTCGGGATCAGGCGAGGCGCTCATCGCGCAGGCGGATCCGTCGACCACGGTCGCGGCGCCCGTCACGACCAGTGGCCAGGAGCCGACACTGCCGCCGATCACCCGGTCGCTGTCGCAAGGTCTGTCCGGCGAGGACGTGCTGATGCTGCAGGAACGACTCGCCGAACTCGGCTTCGATCCGGGTCCCATCGACGGCATCTTCGGCACGCTCACCACGCAGTCCGTCTGGGCATTCGAAAAGCTCGTGATGCAGACGCCTCGAACCGAAGCAACCGGTGCAATCTCCCCCGAAGCTTGGGAGCGCCTGCGTGATCCGGGCCTGGGCGTGCAACCGCGTCGGCCGACGAACGGCCAGGCGAACCACACCGAGGTGTATCTGCCCGAGCAGGTGCTGATCGTCTTCCACCAGGACGAACCTGCGCTGATCTCGCACATCTCGTCCGGTGAGATCAATCCTGACGGGTCGCCGAAGGAGTACTGCGAAACGGCGACGTACGACACCGATGCTCAGGGCCGCGAGCTCGAAGAGCCCGTCACCAAACAGGTGTGTGCGTTGTCCAAGACTCCCGGCGGTGTGTTCACCTATGACCGCCAAGTCACAGGCAAGCGAGTGAGCCCCCTCGGCGGGATGTGGGATCCGGTCTACTTCAACTACGGCATCGCCGTGCACGGTGCAGAGAACGTGCCGAACCGGCCGGCATCACACGGCTGTGTGCGGTTGCCGATGCACATCTCGGCGTACTACCAGGACGTCGTCAACATCGGTGAACGCATTCTGGTCTGGAACGGTGAGAAGGAACCCGAGCAGGTGAGCGACCGCGAGTCGCTGCCGTCGTTCGACTACGCGGATCCGAACGCCACGACCACCACCACCTCCACCACCTCGACCACCTCCACGACGTCAACGACCTTGGTGCCGCCGTCGACCACCGTGGCACCGAGTTCGCAGCCGTCGACCACCGTTGCTCCGGCGTCGACACCGTCGTCGAGTCCCGCCACGACCACGACGAGCCCGAATGCGGCCACGACCACCACGGCCGCTGCCACCACCACACCGGCGCCCGCAACGACCACGACGACCGTTGCAGCAGCGACGACCACCACCGCGCCCATCTGACCCGACCCGGTCCGACCCAGTCTGAAGGCGCTGTGGTACTCAGCCGGGGGCGAGCCGGCGCAGCGCCGCGGCGGCGTACATCGACACGCCAGTGTGCATCGCTGCTTCGTCGAAGTACACGCGATTCGAGTGGTTCGGTGCCGCAGTTGCGAGGTTGCGGTCGTGCGGCGTGCCACCGAGGAACGCCATCGAACCGGGAAGCTCGTTGAGGACATAGCTGAAGTCCTCGGCGCCCATCACCGGGTTCGGCAATCGAACGGTGCTGTCCTGTCCTGCAACGTCGGCCGCGAGGTCGAGTGTCCAGTCCGCAAACGCATCGTCGTTCGTGGTGACCGGGTAGCCGTAGGTGATCTCGACGTCGCCATCACAGCCGTGTGCGGCAGCGATGTTCTCTGCGACCCGTTTGATGCCCTCGTGCACCCGCTCCCGGGTCCGTTCGCTGACCGCTCGGATGGTGCCTTCGATCTCGGCGGTCTCGGGAATCACGTTGTTCGTGGTGCCGGCGGTGATGCGGCCGACGGTGACGACGGCGGGGTCGAACACATCGATGCGCCGGGTGATCATCGTCTGTAGGGCCGTGACGATCTCGCAAGCAACGGGAATCGGGTCGACCGTACGGAACGGTTCGCTGGCGTGGCCGCCTTTGCCGGTGATCCGGATCTGCATCGTGTCCGCCGACGCCATCACCGCGCCACCGCGTGTGCTGACCCATCCGGACGGCAGCGCCGAGCTGATGTGCAGGGCGAACGCTGACTCCACAGGCGAGGGCGAGCCATCGCTCATCGCACCGACATCGAGGAGTCCCTCGTCGAGCATGAACCGGGCGCCGTGGTGGCCCTCCTCGCCCGGCTGGAACATGAACAGCACACGTCCGGCGAAGTCATTGCGGCGCTCGGACAGCATCTTGGCGGCACCGACGAGCATTGCGGTGTGGGTGTCGTGGCCGCAGGCGTGCATGACGCCGTCATGCCGCGACGCAAACTCGAGGCCGGTGTCCTCGGGCATCTCGAGTGCGTCCATGTCGCCGCGGAGCAGCATGGTGGGTCCCGGTGTCGCCCCTTCGAGCAATGCCGCGATGCCGCTGGTCGATTCGTGCAGTGTCACGTCGAGGGGCAGTCCGTCGAGGGCCGACATGACCGTGTCGCGCGTGATCGGCAGTTCGTTGCCGAGTTCGGGCCACTCGTGCAGCGTGCGACGAAGCGCAATGGTCGACTCGCTGAAGTCGGCGGCGTGAGCACGAACCGATGCGATCATCGGGTCCGCATCTCGAGGTTCGTCGGCCTGTGAACCTGTTGGTCTGCGTGCGATCTGGCGCTCGTCGCTCATTGCGCGACGGTATCGCGCGTCTCGATGGCTTCGGAACGGCGTGCTGGCGGCGCCGTCGACAGCCGCGAGACTCGGAGGAACGGCTGCTGTCGAATAGTCTCCATGCGGTGACGAGCGAACGCGACCCTCTGGCGGGGGTTCACCCGTTGGTTCGTGCCGCTAAACCGGTCGTCGACGCCGTCGGCGCGTCGTTCATCAGTGCAGACGATGTCGAACCGAGCGACGTTCCGCTGATCTGGGAGGGCGTGACCATTGCAGCGGTGCGGCTTCCCCCATTGCATGGCGCGCTCGACCGGCTGATCGACGCGGTCGAGACCGAACTCGGTGACTCGTTGCCGATGCTGACCCGAGAGGGCAAGCAGCGAGCGATCCGGCTCCTCGACGAGCGGGGAGCGTTCATCTTGCGACGGGCCGTCGAAGATGTTGCCGATGCAATGGGCGTGAGCCGGATCACGGTCTACAACTACCTGAACGCCATCGATCGCTGAACATCGTCGGCTGTGCGTCAGCGCAGCCCGACCGGAATGGGAGTGGTGATCGGGCAGCTGGATCGGCGAGACTCGTCACGATGACAGCTCGAATCGACGACTTCGACGTGGTGGCCTTCGACGCCGACGACACCCTCTGGCAGAGCGAGGACTCCTTCCACCGTGCCGAGCAGCGGTATGCCGAACTCGTCGGGCCGCACTGCCCGGTCGGCGTCGATGTCGACGACGCGTTGCGGGCGGTCGAACGGGCGGACCTGTCAGTGTCGGGCTATGGCGTGAAGGCGTTCACGATCTCGATGGTCCGAGCGGCGATCGTCGCGAGCAACCGAACGGTTCCCGTCGAGGTGATCGAAGAGTTGGTCGAGATGGGCCAGCACATGCTGACCGAGCCAGTTCACGTTCTACCCCATGTCCCTGAGGTGTTGGCGCAAGTCAGTGGCGCCGTCCGCACGGTGATGATCACCAAGGGCGACCTTGTCCACCAGACCCGCAAGGTGACGACGTCGGGCCTCGAACACCACTTCACCGATGTCGAGATCCTGCTCGAGAAAGATCCGACGACGTACGCCAAGATCCTGAAGCGCCTCGACGTGGAGCCCGAACGATTCCTGATGATCGGCAACTCGGTGAAGAGCGACATCCTGCCGGTACTCGCTCTCGGCGGTCACGCAGTGCACGTCCCGTACCACATCACCTGGGCACTCGAACAGGTCGATGATCACGACGAAGAGTTTGTCGAACTCGACTCGATTGCTGATCTGCCGGCCTGGCTCGGTCTTGGCTGAGAAACGATGGCAGCGAGCCGCAGCCTGAGTGGGTCAGACGGATGATGGAGCGGAGTCAGTTCGCTGTTGTCTGCCAGCGACGACGGCGGGAGACCCAGAGCAGGCCGAGACCTCCAGCAAGGACGATGCTCGCTTCGAGTATCAAGCTGTCGGCTCCGGTCGCCGGTAGTTCGGTGTTGGCCGCAACGACCGTGAGGTTGAACTGTGTCGTCGCAGTGTTTCCAGACGCATCTGTTGCCACGCACACGATGGTGGAGCTACCGGCCTCGAAGAGTGATCCACTCGGCGGAGTACAGGTCACTGAGACGGAGCCTGAGTTGTCTGTGGCCGTCGCAGGTGCGAACTCGACCGGCCCACTCGTGCCGGCCACGATCGCCACCATCTGGTCACCGGGACTCTCGATGACAGGCGCTTCGGAATCTTCCACCACGACGTCGAACTCGCTCGTCACCGTGTTTCCTGCAGCGTCGGTCGCCGAACAAGTCACGGTGGTCGTGCCGATGGCGAACGCGCTTCCCGACGGCGGGGTGCAGACCACAGGCACCGATTCCAGCGTGCCTGCATCGACGGCGCTGGCGTCGAAGGTCACAGTTGCAGTCGGAGCACCAGCATCAGTGGTGACACGGATTGGTTGAGTCGGGCTGGTGATGATTGGCCCGACCGGGGTTGCGGTCAGGGTGGATGTTGATGTGGACACATCGGGGAAGCGGCCAGCTGCGGCAACGCCGACGCTGACAGCAGCGACGCCGAACCCAGCCTCTGCTTCGACCTCCAACTCGACCTCGGTCTCGCCTCCGGTGCTGTTGCTGGGGAGCGGTGCCGTGCCGTCGATGACCGATGTTCCTGCGGCGGCGTTGCCCGGGGCGGTTCCGGCGATGAAGACCGTCACGGTGGCTGTCGCGGTGCACTCGCCTTCGGCTTCGGCTTCTTGTTCGTTCTCGGCTCCGTCGGTGGTGGTGCCGACACCCGCCGCAGCGACGGCAACGGCGACACCGCTGCAATCGGGGTCGGTTGCGGTCGCCGTGGCGATGATGGTGCCGGTCGCTGCGTCAGGAACTGTCAATCGCACCGAGCTCTGCGGCCCAGCGGCTGCGGCGGAGGCAGCGGCAAAGTCCGTCGTGATCGACTCCGCAGCGGTGTAGTCCTCCGACCGCGGTGCACCTGCGAATCCGGCTGCTGATCCCGCCGCTGAGGAAGCTTGGCCGACCTCCGCTTCAGCTTCGGCCTCGGCTTCCACTTCGAGCAAGGTTCCTGCTGGAACGTCGGCAGACCCAGGGCTCGCCGCGCTACGTCCGCTGTTGAGTTCGACATTGGCGTCGTTGTCGAGGACTCTGGTGTTCGTTTCGGTCGCCGAGAGTGCATCGCCGGTCGAGTACAACTGATCTGCTCTCGCGTGCGCGCCGACTGCCGCAGCAGACGCCGCAGCAGATTTGAAGCCGACTTCTGCCTCGACTTCGACACCGGCACTGGCCTCGGCTTCATCGGCGACGACTGCTGCTGGATCTTGGGGCGCTGGTGCGGAGCCGATGACGTCGAGGGCGACGTTGGCCGGGGTTCGACTGGTCCCGTATGACCCATCCGCCTGTGAGATTTCGACCGTCTGGAGTGCTTCGGCAGTGCTGTCGCCAGTCGCTGTCACCGTTCCAACTGAGTTCGTGGAGGGCGTTCCAGCGGCGTCGGTCTCTGCCGTTGCCTCCGCCTCGGCTTCAACTTCTGCATCGGTGGTGAGCGGATCCGCCGAGATGACGATTTCGCCGTCGATGGCACGTTCGTCATTGTTTCGAACCACATCTCCGGCGTCATTCTCGGTTGAGGTGGTCGATGATGTCGACGCCGACACGAATGCGCTCGAACCGATTCCGCTCAAGCCCGCTGCGCCACCGGCAACTGCGGCGGCGGCTGCCGCGTTGTTCGCGACTTCGACTTCGACTTCGACTTCAATCTCGGTTTCCGCCTCGCCGGCGGGTGACAAAGCCCCTGCCACTTCGAGCTGCGCAGACTCGCCAACCGTGTTGAACGAGCCGGTCGGGGCTGCTGCGACGGTGACATCGGAAGTTGAAGTCGAGACGGCCGTCGACAAGTCGGCGTCGGCGGCAGCGCTGCGGCCGACCGCTGCGACTCCGGCGGCCCCACTCACGCCCGCAGCTGCTGCGCCCATCTCGGCTTCGGCTTCGGCTTCGGCTTCGACCTCGCTTTCAGTTTCGTTGTTCACAGCAGGCTCACACTCGAGTTGAGGACCTTCCATCTCGCAGAGCTCGCCAGGCGGGTTCGCCACGAGGGTCGCGGCGGCGACGTTGTTGTTCGGCTTGGCGACGTAGTCGATCGTGACCGGAGAAGTCGACGCATCGGTCGCGGTCTCGGCAAGTACAGCGAGGGCGAGGTTGTCCAGAGCGGTCGATGCGAGCGGTGCCACATTGGCCGAAGTCCCTGAAGATCCGGAGATGCCACCGCCGGCGACGGCGACTGCGGCGCCATTGCCCGCTTCGACCTCGACCTCCGCTTCCGCTTCGATTTCGGATTCGGCAGAATTACTGGCTGCGGGTGCGGCAGGACCTCCGGTTCCGCCGCTCGCTGTCCCACCAGGTTTCGTGCTCGACACCGATTCCGGCGCGGGCGCTGTGGTCGAGATCGCACCCGAAGCGGACGAAACCGAGCCTGTGCGCGAGTTCAGGCCGATGGCGGCGGCCCCGGACGCAACACTCGTTGCCCCTGCGGCACGACCAGGACCAACCTCGGCCTCGGCAGCGGCCTCGACCTCTGCCTCGGCCTCGGATGGACCGGTTGGCGCTGCAGATGCGGCAATTGGTGCGCACACGAGCAGACTGACTGCCCCGGCCACGAGAATATGGCGTCGGTTCGACCTGTGATTCATTGTGAACGTCCTTGGAGTACTGAAGCGAGCTCTTCGAGTCCTTGCATCAAAGACACAAACACGAGACCAACGTATACCCGATGTCGAGTTCGGGAGAGTCCAGCGCCGGACAACACGCCACTCAGTGATGCGACACATCCATCACCGGGCGACGGTTCTGCAGAATTCCGCAGATCGTCTGGCGCAGGGCTCCCTCTTCCACCACCCGATGCCGTTTGGCGAATTCGCCGAAGTGCGCCGACCCACAGCGGTGTGAACACGCGGTCTGGATTGTCCATCGAAGCCTGAACAGCAGCCGGTCGATCGCGGCACCGATGCTGCTGGCCCGGCTACTCACCCGGGATCGCCCTCGGCATCAGATGCGTCTGAGTTGGACCCGATCGACGCGGTGGTCAGCAGTCTTGTGGAGTACCAGTGAGGCTCGGTTGCGCGTCGGGGCGATGTTCTCAGCGAGGTTGCGGCCGTTGATCTCGCGCCAGATGCTGCGGGCGACGTCAACGGCCTCTTGGTCGCTCAGCTCGGCATAGAACTGGAAGAAGCTGTCCGGGTCCTGGAACACCGACTCGCGTAGCGCGAGGAACCGGTCGATGTACCACTGTTCGATGTCGAGTTCGTCTGCGTCGACGTAGATCGAGAAGTCGAAGTAGTCACTGACGAACTCGGTGAACCCCTCAGCTGTTTGCAAGACGTTGAGTCCTTCGAGGATGACGATGTCGGGTTGGTCGACCACGACGCGCTCGCCGTCGACGATGTCGTAGACGATATGGCTGTACACCGGCGCTGAGACGCAGCGGTGACCGCTCTTGATCTCGCGCAGAACACGGAGCAATGAGCGGGTGTCGTAGCTCTCCGGGAAGCCCTTGCGATTCATGATGCCGCGCTTTTCCAGCTCGGCGTTGGGGTAGAGGAAGCCGTCGGTCGTGATGAGGTCCACTTGTGGATGGTCCGGCCATTGGGCGAGGAGCGCCTGCAGGATGCGGGCGAACGTGCTCTTGCCGGCGGCGACACTGCCTGCCACGCCGATCACGTACGGAACCTTCGGGGCGACCGTGCCGAGGAACGTTGCCGACACCTCGTGCAGGTCCATCCTGGTGCTGACGTACAGATTCAGGAGTCGGGAGAGTGGAAGGTAGATGGCTGCGACTTCTTCGAGGTCGATGTCGTCGTTGATGCCCTGCATCTCGGCCAGTTCGTGCTCACCGAGCGTGAGGGGTGTGGCGGCGCGAAGCCCAGCCCAAGTCTCGCGGTCGAAGCTGAGATATCGGTCCGCCGGTGACTCCAGAAAGTCTTCGACCAAGGCGGGTTCATCGACCGGATTGCTCACCTGGCAGACCTTAGGCAACGGCCTGGTCACTGCCGTAGTCTGCGGTGGTGTCGGGTACCGCTGATCGTCAGCAAACGGACCAGGTGCAGGCTGAACGAAAACAGCGGGGAGCCTGGTATACCCCGACACATCTTGTCGATCTCGTCGCTGACGCGGCGGTGTCCGGGTGGTCACCTCGTGGTGATCGGCCGGTCAGGATCGTTGATCCGGCGTGTGGCGATGGCCGGTTTCTCGCTGCTGTTGGCGAGCGACTGGCCACTGAGGGAACCACTGTCGAAGTGGTCGGCGTCGACATCGACCGTGCAGCTGCCGACGCCGCACGGCAGGCACTCTCGGCAGCGGGCGTGAACCACCGAGTCGTGGCCGCTGATGCACTCGAGCTCGACTGGTCCGAGCTCGGTGTGTTCGATCTCGTCGTCGGCAACCCACCATTCCTGTCGCAAATGGCGGCGGCGACCACCCGCGGCGGATCGAGCAGTCGCGGCGGCGGCCCGTATGCCGATGCCGCCGTCGAATTCCTTGCCCTGGCGGCGGAGATCGTCGACCCTGCTGCCGGGCGAGTCGCATACGTACTGCCGCAGTCGTTGCTTTCGGCTCGCGATGCGGGGTCGACCCGAGATCGCTACGACGAGCGGGCGTCGCTGACGTGGTCCTGGTGGACGGGGGAGCGGGTCTTCGATGCCCAAGTCCTCACGTGCGCGCTGCTGTTCGAGTTCGGAACGCCATCGTCGTCACCCGGGGAGTGGAGCCGCGTGATCACCGATCGCCGCGGCGTGCCAGACGTCCCTGCAGACCTCACCACCGACGGGACACTCGGAAGCAGGTGCCGCCTGAACGCCAACTTTCGTGACGAGTACTACGGCATGGTCCCCGCCGTTGGCGACCACAACGCCGGCCCGCAGCTGATCACGAGCGGACTGGTCGACCCCGGCCGAAATTGGTGGGGCGAACGACCCATCAGATTTGCGAAGCAACAGTTCACCCGCCCGCGCATCGATCTCTCGAAGCTCGACGAAAAGATGATCCGCTGGGCTGAGCAACGGCTCGTGCCGAAGGTTCTGATCGCCAACCAGACCAAGATTCTCGAAGCAGTGGCCGACCCCGACGGTGTGACTCTGCCTGGCGTGCCAGTGGTTGCGGCATACCCCGCTGCCGTGCCCGATCGCTCCGGCGGCGACATCGCGTTCGAGATCGCTGCCGTGCTGACCTCGCCGGTTGCCTCAGCGTGGGCATGGCATCGAAGTGCGGGCACCGGGCTCTCGTCAGACGCCATTCGAGTCGGCCCGGTCGTTCTTGCCGAGGTGCCCTGGCCGTCAGGGCCGCTCGAGGCTGCGGTCGCAGCGCTCGCAGCAGGCGATGTCCGGCGTTGTGGGGCATTGGTCGATGCTGCGTACGGCGTCTCCGATCGCGTTGCTCTCGCTGCTTGGTGGGAGTCAGCACTGGAGCGGATCGAGCAGCGGCAGCCCACAACGAACGTCACAGGCGCTACGCCGAACCGTTGACCGCTCGAGCTGCGACAATGAACATGTGAAGCAACACCGAAGCGGACAAGGCACCACTCGATGGTTGTTCGGCACGGCCGCAACGATCGTCCTGGCCGTCGGCGCCGTCGCTTGTGGCAGCGATGACGCATCGGGTCCACCGCTCTCAGCAGCCGGTGAGCGGGGCAAGCAACTCTCGCTGTCGAGTGGATGCGCCGGCTGCCACGGAACCAATGGTCAGGGTGGCGTCGGCCCGGCATGGCAGGGCCTCGCCGGATCTGACGTCGAACTCGCCGATGGGACCACCATCGTTGCCGACCAGGAGTACTTGCTCCGCTCGATCCTGGACCCATCGGCCGACCTGCTTGCGGACTACGCGGTGCAGATGCCGCGCAGCAATCTCGACGATGCTCAGGTTGACGACATCGTCGCCTACATCAACGACCTCGCTGACGTCGATCCGGGGGAATAGTCACGCTGCGGGAGACAGCTCCGCCGAAGACACTCAGTTCGTGCGCAGCGTCACCGAGGACCGAGCGCTCAGCGCAACCAGGGGGCGTTCGGGCTGGCCGTGCCCGGGCCACCTGTCAGCACGTCGGTGCCGTCGGCGGTGACGAGAATCGTGTGTTCGAACTGGGCGGTGCGCTTGCCGTCGGCAGTCACCGCGGTCCAATCGTCGTCCCAGATCTTGTAGTTGATCGTGCCGAGCGTGATCATCGGCTCGATCGTGAAGGTCATACCCTCGCGGATGATCATCGACGAACGCGAGTCGTAGTAGTGGAGCACCTGGATGTCGGTGTGGAACTGCTCGCCGATGCCGTGTCCCACGAACGCCCGCACGACGCCGTACTTGTACGGCTTGCAGGTCTCTTCGATGGCCTTGCCGATGTCACTCAGCGGCACACCCGGCTTGACTGCATCGATGCCACGCCACATGGCCTCTTCGGTCACCCGCACGAGCTGCTGGCTCTCGGGGTCGACGTCGCCGACGAAGAACGTGGCGTTGGTGTCACCGTGGACTCCGCCGAGCCAACCGGTGACGTCGATGTTGCAGATGTCGCCGTCCTGCAGCACGCGCGAATCGGGGATGCCGTGGCAGATCACTTCGTTGACCGAGGTGCAGCAGGCCTTCGGGTAGCCGTGGTAGTTGATCGTGCTGGGGTAGGCGCCCGCAGCGACGAACGCTTCGTGGACGGCGATGTCGATTTCTTCGGTGGTGATGCCGGGCTGGACCATGTCGCCGGCCATTTTCAAGACTTGACCGGCGAGCTTGCCGGACGCACGCATTCGCTCGATGATCTCGGGCGACTTGACCTTGCCCTCGTCCCACGCCTCGTACTCGCCGGTGTCGGCATACGGCGGGCGAGCGATGTGATCGGGAACGGCGCGCATCGGGGTGACGTGACCTTGCAGGACGCGACCCTCTGACTTCTTGTGGCAGCGCTTGTACTTGCGCCTGCTTCCGCACCAGCACGGCTCGTTGGCCTGCGGCAGCGTGGTCGGAGCGGTTCCGAGCGTCGACGTCATCCCGTCAGGATAGAGCGATTCGCCGTGCTCGCGCCCGCCGGCGTCACATCGGGGACAGGCACCAACGTGACGCGCTCAGTCACGCTCGTGCCTGTCCCCGATGTGACTCGGTGTGACTCAGTGGCGGCCGAAGGGGTTGATCGAGCGACTCGTGAAGGCGTTGAGCACGCGGATCACCTCGTGAGCACCCCAGCGTTGGCCGCGCTGGGTGGAAGGGTCGAGTGGTTGCAGCACACCGAGGTCGACGAGTTGGCGAATCGCACCGCTCACCGACGAACTGCTCGCATCGACCAACTCGGCGAGCGAACTCGCATCGACGACGGGATGCTCGAGGAGCTGCGCCACGATCGAGTGCACGACCGAATCGGACCGGATCGACTCGGTGACGCCTTCCCACTTCCGCACGATCATCTCGATGTCGTCGAACAGCATGCTCGCGCTGCGCAATGCCGCGAACGTGGCGTCTGCACCCAACTCGACGATCGGTACGAAGTCGCCCCGTCGGTACTCGGTCAACGCCTCGATGTACCGGTGCTTCTGGCTGACGATGCCGGCACTGATCGGCAACGTCGCAGCCTTGGTCAAGCCGTCCCGGCGAAGCAGCGCGTGGATGAGTGCTCGCCCGACGCGACCGTTTCCGTCGGGGAACGGGTGGATCGTCTCGAAGTGAGCATGCATCACCATTGCCTGGATGAACACCGGGACGTCGGTGCGATTCATGAACTCGCACAGATCGTCGATGAACTCCGGCACGTGCCGGGCAGCCGGCGGGACGAACGTGGCCGCAGGTGGCCCGGCGGAGTAGCTGCCGATCCAGACCGGGTCGGTCCGCCATTTACCGGCGAGAACCGGGTGGGTGTCGATCAGGAGCGCACGGTGAACATCGAGGATCGTGTCGGCAGTGATGTCGCTGGACAGGTCGATTGCCGTCGCAGTTGCGTCGACGTTGCCGATCACGTCGGCGACGGAACGTTCCATCTCGCCGCCGGCTTCGGCCATCAGCAGGTCGGGGAGCGACGCTGCGACGTTCTCGATCCGCGATGACGCCGACGCTTCGATCCGCACGAGCAGCGACTCCAACGGAGTCAGCGTGTCGCCGACTCGGATGTCGAACGCCGAGATCGCGGCTCTCACGTCTTCGGAGATCAGCGCACAATCCGACGGGATCAACATCGCGGCGTCTTCGATGGGGTCGAGCAGCGCTGACTGGTAGGTGCGGTCGCGCGATGAACGCCGCGAGTCGCCGCCTTCGGAGATCAACCAGACGAGCTTCTCGAACCGGACGGGCGGCCACAGCGGTCCGTTCATCGATCCAGCGCCTGCCATGGCCTGAGTATGGCCGATGCGCGCGTCCTGCCCGGTCGTTCAGAGATCGGTCGGCCAGGGACCGGCCGGACTCGGTCATGCACCGGAGCGACAGGTCAGGGGGCGATCAACACGCCGTGCAGGTGCGCCATTGTCAACCCGGTCAGGCTCAGCCCGTCGGTGATCCCGCCGCGGCGCATCAACTCGACCACCGTCGCCGTCGGCACCCACTCGACCTTGGTGGCCTCGGTCGGGTCGCTCGGTTCGCCGACGTATTCGGCTCCGTGACAGGTGAAGATGTGGAAGACCTGATCGCTCGACCCGTTCGACGGGTAGAACAACGCGACCGGAACCGGATCGCCGATGGGCCGCCAACCGGTCTCCTCCAACGCTTCACGCACGGCTCCTTCTGCGGGTGACTCACCGTCGTCGACACCGCCGGCGGGAATCTCCCAACCCCAACTGTCGGTGGTGAAGCGGTGTCGGTAGATCAAGAGCACCTGCTGCTCGCCGCCGAGGTCACGCGTCACGACGCAGCCCGCCGCCGGGCCCGGCATCCGAACGACGTGGTGCTCGAACGGCTCGACGCCGGGAGGTTCGACCGTGGTCATGGCCAGCGAGACCCACGGCGATGTGTAGATCATCCGCTCGCCATGCACCTTCCACTGAACCATGCGGGCACCGTAATCTTGCCTGCTCGGGCTGACGGGCCGGGCAACGGACAATCGGGCTTCTCGGTCACGACAGGCAACGGGTGCCGCGGGATGTGGTGACACAGAAATCTGGTGGGCGGCCTCGGTCACGACTGGCAGCGGATCTCGCGTGATGCGGTGACAAGCAGCCTGCAGCTCAGACGGAGAGAACCGTGCGTGTGCCCGCAGCAGGGTCGAGGTGGACGATCGTGCCGTGCGCGATGCTCAGCTCGAGCGCGTCGTTCGGTTCGAGCCCGAGCAGGTTGCGTTCCAGTGCTCGACCGAACATCTGGTGCGTGACGAGCAGCAACCGTTGCGTCGGCAACTCCGCGAGCTCGGCAAGGACCGTGGCGGCGCGTCGGTCGGCATCGGCGTAGCTCTCACCGTCGGGGAACCGCCAGTGGAACTTGTCCGCAGCGCGCGCCGCGAGCTCACCGGGTGTTCGCCGTTCGATCTCGTCATCGGTCATCCCGGAGAAGGCACCGATGTCGATCTCGGCGAGGCCATCGACGGACACGGGCGCAAGGGCGACAGCCTCGCCGACGATCGCCGCCGTTCGTGCGGCTCGACCAGTCGGGCTCGTGTAGATCGCGTCGAGTCGAAGCGGCTGTGCCAAGGAAGCCACACGATGGGCATCAGCAACACCCTGCCGAGTCAGCGGCGAATCCAGCCGACCTTGGCGTCGACCTGCGATGTTCCACTCGGTCTGCCCGTGGCGGGCGATGAAGATCTCCGACCACGGCCACGTCATGGCCAGAGTGTGTCAGGTGGACGGGAGCTGCTGCCGGGCGCGTTTCAGTGACCGAAAGAGTCGCGAGCCGAGCACACCGATGATGCCGAGGCCGACGCCGAGCACGACCCAGACCCACGGGAACCCGTCATCGTCGGGAATGATCTCGAGCCGTGGGGGTGGGGCGGCTGGATCGAAGGTGAACAGATACGCAGCGGTCACCCGATCGCCGTCTTCGACATCGGTCGTGGTGTGGCGAACGGCGTACTCGCCCGGCGTCGACAGGGGTTGCGCGAGAGTGACGGTGACGCGCAAGTTGCCGTCTTGGACCCAGGCTGACTCGACGATGTTGCCGCCCGGATCGGTGACCGACCCTTCGACATCGGCCACGGTGCTGTTGTATCGCAGTTGGAACTCATCGATGTCACCACCCACGACGGCGCCGGGTGCCGGACTGGCCGCACCGAGACCCGAGTGTGCGAGCGCCGTGGCACCCATGGCGACGGCGAGCACGGACAGCAGCAGCGTGACGATCGCGGGGAGTGGACGTCGCATCAGACGGCGATGCCGTTGGCGTCGGGCAGCGACCACAGCAACGACTCGAGCAGCAGCTTCTCGTTCGGATTCCGCTCGAAGGATTCGAGTGCGTCGTGGATGCGCTCGACCGCCCGTGTACACCCGGCGGTATCGACCCGAGTGTTGCCGGTCTTGGCCGCCGACATCGCCTGGTCGCGGTACGTCGACGCCAACGTCGCAAGCCCGCTGCGCAGCTCATCGGTGCGATGACGGCGCAGCTCGCGTTTGTGACGGTCCTCGAGTTGCTTCTTGCCGCTCCCGCGCTCGCCGTGCTCCTTGATCCGCGCGTCGAGCGTCTCGACCTCGGTGGCATGGCGCAGTGCGAGTGGTTCGGCAGCAGCGTCGATCAATGCGAGCAGCTCACCAGCGAGCCGCATCGCCACTGCGCCGGTGCCGTCGAGTTGCCCAGGCGTTTCGATAAAGGCCTTGCGGCGATCGGCGAGCGCCGGGTCGGTCGCCAGCACGCGGGCGCGATCGAGGCTGCCGAGTGCGGCCTTCGATGCAACCATGGAACCGGCCGGGTCGATGCCCTCGGTGAGCAGGCGGGCAGCGATCACGTCAGCGCCGATGGCTCTGAAGTCGATCCGGGCGCAACGCGACGAGATGGTGATCAGGTCGTGCGGAACGAAGTCGGCGAGGATGATGAACATCGTCGAATCCGGCGGTTCCTCGATGGTCTTCAACATGAGCGCCGCACCGTTGGGCGAGAGCAGATGGAACTCGTCGAGGATCAGAACCTTGCGATCACCTTCGGTGGGTGCGAGCGACGACAGCCGGACGACCTCCTTGGCCTGCTCGGCCGAGATCGCCGCACCGACGCGCTGCACCTCGCGGACATCAGGATGCTCGCCGGACAGGACGAGCCGGGCATCTCGGTCGTCTCGTGACTCACCGCCCGAGATGAGCGATGCAGCGAACGCGCGGGCCGCTTCGAGCTTGGTCGAGCCTGACGGTCCGACGAACAGGTAGGCGTGCACCGGTCCTCGGACGACCGCAGCGCGCAGATGCTCGATTGCTTGCTTCTGGCCGACGATGTCGTCCCACACCGGCCCCGGATCGCCGAGGTCGTTGGTCAGCTCGTCGGCAGTGGCGGCAGTGGCGGCATTGCCGGCGGTGTCGGACACGGCGACGGCGCGCTCGGCGGCGATTGCTGCGTCGAGCTGTTCCTCGGAGAGCTCCTCGTCGGGGTCACCGCCGGCTTGATCGTGTACCGGGTCGATCTCGCTCACAGCACGCCCCGCTCGGTGAGTGCGCTCACGATCGCTGCCTGGACGTCGTCGATCGAGCCGCGCCCGTCGATCGTTATCCACCGTTCCGGCTCGGTGTCGGCCATGATCCGGAAGCCATCGAGGACGCGTCTGTGGAAGGCGTCGCCTGCAGCCTCGAAACGGTCGAGGTCGCGGTCTCGGAGCCTCCCGGCGATCAGGTCGTCGGGTGTGTCGAGGAAGATCACGACATCGGGCCACCTGCCGGCGATCGCCCAGTCGTTGATCTGCTTCAACTCTTCGACGGCCAGCTCACGGCCGAAGCCCTGGTAGGCGAGCGTCGAGTAGAGCGATCGGTCACTGACGACGCTGCGCCCAGCGGCCAGTGCTGGTTCGACGACTTCGGCAAGGTGCTGCGCCCGATCCGCTGCGGTCATCAATGCCTCGGCCCGAGCGGTCAGATCGGTCACCGAGTTGTCGTGCAGGATCTCGCGCAGCCTGGCACCGATGGTGGTGCCGCCGGTCTCGCGCGTGAGGACACCTTCGAGTCGGTCGGCGAGCAGGGCGGCCTGAGTCGACTTGCCGCAGGCTTCAGCGCCCTCGAAGGCGATGTAGTGCGGCTCCGTCACGTCGATGGATCGTAGGCGGTGACGAGGTGCCTGGCACACCGTCGCCGGTCACCTCGACCGGTCAGTCGTCAGCGACGTCGGTGATGACGGGCTTGGCGGCAGCGGTGGCCTTGACGGGAGCCTGCTTGGCAGCCGACTTCTTCTTGGCTGCGCCCTTCTTCGTGCCGGCCTTCTTGCCGGCCTTCTTCTTGGCCGCGCCCTTCTTTGCCGCTGCTTTCTTCTTTGCCGCGGCCTTCTTCTTGGTCGCCTTGGCCTTCTTGCCCGGTGTGCCGCCCTTGGCAATGATCGCCTCGCGACGGATAGCGAGCAGTTCGTAGGCGCGCTCGGGTGTGATCTCTTCGAGGCGGTCTCCCTTGCCGAGCGACGCATTCGTCTCGCCGTCGGTGACGTACACACCGAAGCGGCCGTCCTTGGCGGTGACGTTCTTCTCCGAGACCGGATCGGTGCCGAACTCCTTGAGCGGGCCCTTGGCTGCCATGTTCTGGCCGCCGCGCTTGTAGACCTTCGGCTCGGAATAGATCTTCAACGCCTCGTCGAGCGTGATGGTGAGGAGCTGCTCTTCGGAATCGATGTTCCGATAGTCCTTTTCCTTCATCACGTACGGGCCGTACCGACCGTTGTTCGAGTAGATCGCGATGCCGTCGGCCGGGTCGTCGCCGAGGTGACGTGGCAGTTGCAGCAGCTTCTCGGCGTCGGCCATCGTGACCTCTTCGAACACCATGTTCGCGAACAGCGACGACATCTTCGGCTTCTCCATGCCAGGTGGAGGATTGTCGTGATCGCCCCACTGCACGTACGGGCCGTAGCGCCCGTTCTTGGCGAACACCGGAAGACCATCGAGCTCACCGATCGGGTCGTCCATCTTCGGTGCGTTGAGCAATTCGATGGCCTTGTCGACGGTCAATTCGTCCGGCGGCAGATCGTCGGGAACCGATGCGGTGTCCTCGCCGCGCTTGACGTACGGGCCGTACTTGCCCGGTTTCGCGACGACCTCGTTGCCGTCGTCGTCCTTGCCGAGACGGAACGTGTTGATCTCCGCAGCATCGATCTCGTCGAGGTTCTCCTCGACCAGTCGCTTGAGGCCGAGCAGGGCATCATCGCCTTCGCCGGCCTCGGCAGTGATCGCCGGGACGGAGTCGTCGCCCTGATCGCCCCAGTAGAAGCGTTGGAGCCACTTGTCCTTCTGACGCTCGCCGTTGGAGATGGCATCGAGGTCGTGCTCGGTGGACGCGGTGAACTCGTAGTCGACGAGCGCCTCGAAGTGCTCTTCGAGCAACCGGATCACGGCGAAGGCGGTCCACGTGGGCACCAGCGCCTGGCCCTTCTTCCACACGTAGCCGCGGTCCTGGACGGTCTGGATGATCGAGGCCCAGGTGGACGGCCGACCGATCCGGAGTTCTTCGAGCCGCTTGACCAGCGAGGCCTCGGAGAATCGGGCCGGGGGCGACGTCGTGTGACCGTTGTGCGTGATCGAGGAGATCGGGACGAGATCGCCCTGCTGCAGCGGTGGCAGGAGTGCTTCCTTGTCCGCCGCGTCCTCGCCGGTTTCCTCCTTCGACGCCACGTAGACGGCGCGGTAGCCGGGAAAGGTGATCGTCGTCCCTGACGCCGCGAACTCACAGTCGACGAGTTCGCCGGTCGTACGGTCGAGCGATTCAGCGGCCAGCCGGATCGACACGGTCACACCGGTCGCGTCAGCCATCTGTGATGCCAGCGTGCGCTGCCAGATCAGCCGGTACAGGGCGAGTTCCTGGCTGTTGAGCTCGACCGACACGGCATCAGGTGAGCGGTACGGCGTCGTCGGGCGGATCGCTTCATGGGCATCTTGGCCCTGCGTCTTCTTCTTGTACTGCTTCGGTGCGGCGTTGAGGTACTTCGACCCGTACTCGCTCTCGATGGCAGCACGCGTCGCAGTCATTGCCTCGTCGGACAGGATGACGTCGTCGGTACGCATGTAGGTGATGAAGCCCCGCTCGTACAGACCCTGCGCCACGCGCATCACCTGCGACGAGGAGAGCCGCAGCTTGCGGCCACCCTCCTGCTGCAGGGTGGAGGTCATGAACGGTGCCTTCGGCGACGACCGGTACGGCTTTTCCTCCACCGAACGAACACTGAACTGCTTGCCATCGAGCCCGTCGGCGAGCGCTCGGGCGCGAGCCTCATTCAACTGCACCGGCGTGTTACCGGCCTTCGAGGTGATGATGTGCCCGAGGTCGTCGAAGTCCTTGCCGGTCGCCACCTTGGCTCCGGCCACACCGACGAGCTTGGAGTCGAACGACGGGTCGGTTGCGGTGATGGCGTCGATGTCCCAGTAGTCGGCGCTGCGGAACGCGATGCGTTCCCGCTCGCGCTCGACGACCAGGCGAACCGTCGGGCTCTGCACGCGTCCGGCCGACAGGCCGCGGTTGACGCGACGCCAGAGCACCGGCGACACCTCGTACCCGTACAGACGGTCGAGCAGCCGACGCGTCTCCGCAGCGTCGACCATGCCGTAGTCGATACCGCGCGGATTGTTGACTGCGTGATCGATCGCAGCTTTGGTGATCTCGTGGAACACCATCCGCTTGACCGGAACCTTCGGCTTGAGATACTCCAAGAGGTGCCAGGCAATGGCTTCGCCCTCGCGGTCCTCATCGGTCGCGAGATAGAGCTCGGAGGCGTCTTTCATCGCCGCCTTCAAGTCTTTGACAACCGTCTTGCCGCGTTCGGTCAGTTCATAGGTCGGCTTGAAACCATTCTCGACATCGATGTTCAGACCCTTCGACGGGAGGTCGGAGATGTGGCCAACCGAGGCGCGCACGTCGTAGTCACTGCCGAGGAACTCGGTGAGCTTTTTCGCCTTCGCAGGTGATTCGACGACGACAAGAGGTTTGGCCATGGGGCTCTCTCGCTAGATGATCGGTGAACGGATTGTCAAGGGGCAGTGTGCCGGAACGGCCCCGGTTTCGTGTTGCAGTCGGTCATGAGAGCGTCCGAGCAGCGACCGACTTGCCCCTCGAACTGAGCATTCAGAGGCCTCGTCGTCGGGTGAGACGCGGTACGTTCCCACCATGTCCGACGGTTCCGAACTCGACGCGCTGGGGTGGTCTGCGGACTTCCAACGGGCGTGGTCGGAGCTTGGCGAGCCTGGCCAACCGGCGCGCGTGTCACGGCTCGATCGGGGTTGGAGCACAGCGATCCGCACGATGGGCCAAGCCCGCGGTGCCGACGAACCGATCCGGATGCGGAACATCGGTGCCGACGTCGCTGTCGGCGATTGGATCATCGTGTCCGATGACGGCGAACGGGTCGACCACGTGCTCGCGCGGACCTCGGCGTTCACTCGACGCGCCTCGTTCGACGGGATGCGAGCCGTGTCGCACACGCTGGCGGCGAACATCGACGTCGTCTTCCTGGTGCATGCGCTCGGCTCGCCTCCGAGTCCGCGTCGCCTCGAACGCGAGTTGGTGTTGGCGTTCGACTCCGGAGCGGAGCCGGTCGTCGTGCTCACGAAGACCGACCTGGTCGAGGACCCCGAACCCATGCGTGCCGAACTCGCCGACGTGGCGCTCGGTGTCCCGGTCCTGCTCGCCAGCGGGCTCAGCGGCGAGGGAATCGACACCCTGCGCGCATATGCCACCGGAAATCGCACGCTGACTTTCCTCGGCGCGAGCGGCGTCGGCAAGTCGACGATCGTGAATGCACTGCTCGGCGATCAGCGGCAAGCGACCACCGAGGTTCGCGAGGGAGATCAGCGAGGCCGGCACACGACCGTCGCGGCGGAACTGGTGCCGCTGTCCGAGACCGGTTGGCTGATCGACACCCCGGGAGTTCGGGCCGTCAGCCTGTGGTTGTCCGGCAAGGGGATCGAGCGAGCGTTCGCCGACGTGTTCGACCTGATGGACGACTGCCGATTTCGCGATTGCAAGCACGATCGGGAACCGGGTTGCGCGGTGCAGGCAGCGATCGCCTCCGGCGACCTCGACCCCGTCCGCCTGACGGCGCTCGAGAAGCTGATCGAGGAAGAGGCGGCGCTCGAAGAGGAGCAGCGGGCGCGAGAAAAGGTCGCCGATCGGCGGCGAGGCGGGAAGAAGCCGCCGGAGAAGTCCGAGTACCAGTGATCGGTGTATCAGTCATCAGTGCAGCAGTGACTCGAGTACCAGTGATTCGTGAAGCGGTGGGGAGAATCCGATGAGGCGACGACCGCGCCCCGATCGTCGTGAAGGCGTCGCGCCGAACGGCAAGGCCTTCGAGTCGGTGTGGGACTACCCGCGGCCGCCCGTTGCCGAGCAGGTCGACTGGAGAATTCGCGTGGTCCACGGTGGCGTCACGATTGCGGACGCGCCGCAGGCCTGGCGCGTCCTCGAGACGAGTCAGCCACCGGCGTACTACGTGCTCGCCGCGCACGTCGACACCTCGCTGTTCGTGCCGTCCGACCTGCGCACGATGTGTGAGTGGAAGGGTGCGGCGAGCTATGTCGACATCTCGGTCGATGGTCGGACGTCACCGCGAGCGGCGTGGACCTACCCGACGCCGACTCAGCGGTTCGCTGTGCTGGTGGACCATTGGGCGTTCTACGCGCAGGAAGTCGACGAGTGCTGGGTCGACGATGAGCGGGTGACGAGCAACGACGGGCGGTTTTACGGCGGCTGGGTCACGGAGAACGTGACCGGTCCGTTCAAAGGCGCGCCCGGCACTCTCCACTGGTGACCCGCTTGGTTGCCTCGGGTGGGGCTCGCCGTCAGTGTCCGATAGTCTGCCAGGTGTCGCCGTTGCGCGTCCAGAACTGGTGCATGTTGACCGCAACGATGGGCAGGGGTCCGTAGATGTGGGGGAAGAGTTCGTCGGCGCCGGGCACGGGTGGCTCCCACAGGATGTCGGCGGGGACCAGCAACGGGTCGATGGTGAGGAGCACCAGCTCGGTCAGGTCGCCGTAGAAGCGGTTGGCCGTGGCTTCGACCTGGAGCTCGGTCGAACAGTGGATGAAGCCGACCTCGTCGAGCGACATGCCGCGTGTGGACACGGCGTACTCCCCGAACGTGAACGCCGCAGCCCAGTCGTCGGGCAGCGCGATGTGGAAGATCGGGTCATCGTCGGGTTGCTCGCGGTCATCGCCGGACGTCACGAGATCGATGCCCGAACGGTGATCGCCCGGTCGAGGCGTGTCCGTTCGAGTCGGAGTCGGAGCCGCTCCTCGTTGCAGACGATCTCGAGGTCGCCACCGGCCTGCCGTGCGGTGGCTGCGGCTCCGAGCAGGACGCCGAGCCCGGAGTCGTCGAGCGCGGCGACGCCGTCGAGATCGATGATGACGAGTTGGCTGCTGTTGGCATGGATCGTTCGCAGCAGCGTGTCTCGGAAGACAGCGATCGACGCGAGGTCGACGACACCGTCCACGGCAACGGTCGGGACGCCGCCAACCGTTGTCGAGTTCGTCTGCAGATCCATGGTCCGCCAGGCTACGGCTGTTGTTCGGCGCTCAATCGTTCCGCCTGACGCTGCAGCGACTCGTACTCATTCGGGTTCGAACGCCATCGTCGCCGTGGCTCGATGCGTGCTCGGCCCGAGGAATCGACCGATGACGGCGATGTCGGTCGGGTCGATGTAGGTGACCGTGACGGTCACGCTGTCGCCGGACGCGTGGGTGGTGACGGTGATCGGGAGGTCGACAGCGCTCGTCGCAGCCGCCGAGGCAGCGGCGTCGGGGCTTGCCGACACCGCGGCCGCGCGGGCACCCTCGCGTGCGGCCAGTTCGACGGCGAGTTCGTTGCGGATGGCCACGCCGACCTGAGTCATCCCGAGGATCACGACCAGCACGATCGGCAAGGCGAGCGCGAACTCGACGGTGGCTTGCCCGGCCATGCCTCGCACTCGCTGCTGTCGTGGTCGGTCGCTCCGAGAGACACAGGTCGGCGTCGACATCAGACGCGGTCGATGACGGCGTCGATCACGCGGTTGAAGAGTCGGCTGATCTTGGCGGCTCCACCGCCGGCACTTGCCCACGCGATGACGAGCAGGGCGACCATCGCGGCAGCGAGCAACACGAGCGCGTACTCGGTCGTCGCCTGGCCGCGATCGCCGGCGAGACGTCGCTGCGTTGCGTCGGCGTGTTGGGCGGCGAGCCGGTCGGCGACGGTGAGTTGCGCGGTGAGCGAGTGGATGTAGAGGGTGAGGAACAGGTTCGGCATGGATGACTCCGTCTGGTGTGGCCCGTGGATGGCCGCTGAATTGGCGTAGGGAAGGAACTGAACGCAGACTCGGTGGTGAGTCGAGTGGGGAGGCCCTGGGGCCTCGAGAGGGTGATGCTGAGGGAATGGGGAAGGAAGGCGGTGACGTGGCCGGTGGTCACCAGCCGGGTGCGCCGAGCGAGGAGAGCGCCGCCATGACGGCGGGAACGATGGCGAGCAGCACGAACGACGGCAGCGTGCACACCACCAGCGGGAATGCGAGCTTGACGGGCAGAGCGCGAGCCTGGGCCTCGTCGCGTCGCCGCCGTGCAGCGCGCGCCTCGGACGAGAGTTGCTGCACGACCTGTGCCATTGCCAAGCCGTGGAGGTGTGATGAGATGAGGATGTCGACCAGCGCCACTACGTCGGTGCCGAGGTCCTGGCGCAGCGTGACGATCGCGTCGACGAAGGGTGTACCGAGATCGAGCTGGCCAGCGACCCGAGTGAAGGCTGGCCGAGTCGAGGCTGGTCCACGACGGATCATCTCGACCACCACAGCCCGGCTGCTGACGCCGGCTTCGAGCAGGAGCACGAAGAGGTCGAGCGCCTCGGGAATGTCGCGTGCGATGCGGCGCTGGGCGGCCCGCTGGACCGTGACGATTCTTGCCCGGCGGAATCCGATGACACCGAGGATCCCTGCGGCCAGGGCGAACGGTCCCACCATCCACATCGCAGCTGCGGCTGCACTGCACCACGCCGCACGAGACCAGAACCGTGCCGACGGCGGGTGGTCGACGTGACCGTCTGACGGTTCGCCGGGTCGTGGAATCGGTGGCACGACCCGCGGTGGAACGCCGGCGATCGCGCCGACGTTCCCGACAACGACGAATGTTGCTCCTGCGGCCGCGAGAACGGGGATCACCGTCGTCACGACGCTTCACCCGCGATGACTCTGTTCATCCACCACCAACCGACGAGATTGAGCAACAGCCCGAAGCAGACCACGACCAGGCCGATGCCACCTGTGCTCACCTCTCGAACGTCAGCGTCGGTGCTGGCCAACAGGGCGAGCACCCCGAGCGGGACCACGGTGAGGACGTGGGCGCTGAGACGTGCCTGGGCGCTCTGGGCGGCGCGTTCCTGTCCGTCGGCCATGCGAAGGCGGAGCGCTGCGCCGACTCTGTCGATCGGCACGGCGGCGCCTCCACCGAATTCCGTCGCAGCTGCGAGGACCGACAGGAGCAATTCGAGATGCGGGTCTCGCAGCGCTCGCAACGGACCTGCTTGGACGGTCACGCTGACGGCGTCGGCAACCGACGACCCGTTGCCGAGCGATCGGCGCAGGGGTCTGGTCCGGGCGAGCAACGCCGGATGCTCGGGTCGGTCGTTCTCCAGCGCAGCGCGTAGCGATTCGCCGGCACGCAAGCGTCGGGCGAGTGAATCGGACCAGCCGGCGACGTGCTCGGCTGAAATGAGCTGCGCCCGTCTCGCCGTGAGCCGCCGGATGCACCGGCGTGCCCAGCGCAGTGTCCAACGGTGCGCGATGCCGAAGCGAGCTGTCGAAGCGGTGCGTTTGCCGTCGATGTTCGTACCGCTCACCGGCCCCTCGCTGCGGGCGGCCATGGTCGAGCGTCGGGCGACGGAAAGCCGGCGAGGCTCGGCGGACCGACTGGCGATCGCAACGGTCAGCACGATCAAACCGGTGACGACCGAGGCGGACTGCCACCACGGGACGATCGTTGCGAGCACCAGCACGTCAGCGCCTCCGACTGAGCGGTGCGTGGCGCACGAGCCGGTCGCGGTCGAGTTGGGCGATCATTCGTGTGGCCGGCACGCCGTCGGCCGACAGCGTGGGCAGGACTTCGGAGACGGACTGGATGCGGCGGGTCCCGTCAGTGCCCCGACCGACGTGGACGACGACATCGATCGATCGCGCGAGTTGTTCGCGGATGGCGGCCATCGGCCAGGTCGGTGCAGCGCGTAGGACGAGCGACTCGAGCCGATACAGCGCGTCGAGGGGCCCGTTTGCGTGCACGGTCGAGAACGAACCGTCGTGGCCGGTGTTCATGGCTTGGACCATGCCCAGTACTTCGTCTCCGCGGATCTCCCCGACGACCAGGCGGTCGGGGCGAAGCCGCAGCGCGGTGCGAACGAGTTCGGTCAGGACGATCGGCGGTGGGCCATCCGGAGATGCCGGTCGCGCTTCGAGGCGAACGACGTGGCGGGTGCCAAGGGGCAGTTCGGCGGTGTCTTCGATCACGACGACCCGTTCCGACGCGACCAGGCTCGCGATGATCGATGCCAACAGTGAGGTCTTGCCCGATGAGGTGGCGCCGGTGACGACGAGGTTGCAGCGCGCGGCGATGATCTCTGCCATCAGGATGGCCCCCGTCGCGTCGGTGAATGATGCAAGCGAGCGAGGTGTCGCAGCGAAGCGACGGATCGACAGGCACGTGCCGTCGACACTGACGGGAGCGCTGACCGCGCAGACTCGTGACCCGTCGGCGAGTCGGGCGTCGACGATCGGTGAGGTCGAGTCGAGTCGTCGGCCGACCGGGGCGAGAATCCGCTCGATGATGTGTTCGAGCGGTTGGCCTCCGAGCTGGCCGACACGCTGGAGTGCACCGCCGCGGTCGATCCAGATCTCGCTGTCAGCATTGACCAGGACCTCGTCGACAGTGGGGTCGCGGACCCACTCGTCGAGTTCACCGATACCTGTCAGCCGAGCTTCGGCGGCATCGGCCAAGCCACGCTGGACATCGCGTTCGGCGAGCGGAGCAACGAAGCGGACTTCCCGCTCGATCAGCCGTCGCAGGTCGAGCGGCCCGACCGAGCCGTGCGCTCCGGGCTCGGTCGCGGCGATCACCCGGGCACAGAGCGCAGTGACCATTCCAGATTCCTGGTCTGCGCCGGCCAGTGGTCGACCGAAGCCGAGCGGTCCGTCGCCCAGCCCATCGGCCAGTCCATCGGCCAGTCCATCGCCCAGCCCCTCGGCCAGACCGTCGGTCGGTGTGGAATCGTCGGTCATGCTGCGATCCGGCGGAGGCTGCGCCGGATGGTGCTCGGTGGCCTGCTCATCAGCAGACCGGCGTCGACGGCGCGGGCGACTCGGGGGTCGATCGGCAACCGGGCAACGATCGGCGCTCCGACTGCCCGTTCGATGTCGCGTGCCCGTAACGCACGCCCGGCTTCGGTGACGAGTAGGACGCCCGTCGGGCGTGTCGGGCTGGCTGCTGCCCGGCGCAGCGAGAGATAGCAGGCCCGGGTGATCAGCCAGCGATGCTCGATAGCGGCAGCCAGGGCGGGCGCGGGTGACCCGGTGCCGCCGTCGATCCAGACGTCGCCATCGTTGGCGTGTTCCCATTCGTCGAGCCACGTGCACAGATCGCGCCATCTCGAACACGCGGGCATGTCGTCGCCCGCGAGGTCGTGGCCGGGACGACGCGTGCCGGCGCTGGTTGTGGTGCTCGATTGCCGGTGGGGGAGCAGGGTGGTGGTGTCGTCGATGTCGACGAGCAGGTCGGCGAGTTGTGTCGGCGCGCCGTCGGCGTCGAACCAATCGGCAACTCCCGGCCGGTCCGGTGGCTCCAGGCCCAACGCGGCGGGGAGCTCGCCGGCGAGGTCGACGAGCAGCGCGGGACGTGCGGATTCGAGGGCGAGTGTCGCCGCGACGACCGTGGTGCCCGAGCCGCCTTTGGCAGCCCAGCAAAGCGTGACCATGTGTGTCCCCCGTCGTGAGTCAGTCGTGACCCGGTGGTGGTGGTGGTGGGCGCTGGAGTGATGCCCGGTGTCAACGGGGAGGAGTCGGTGTGATCACGCTACGAGTGAGGTCGATCGGCATCGCCGGCGAGTGGAACTCGGCGCGCAACGCCAGCGAATTCACGCATCTGCGCGCCGAGTTCTCAGGACGAGACGCACTGCGAGTCGACGGTGTCGGCGTGACCGCCCGCTCGCGGTGCGTTGCCCACTAGCGTCGTCACCGGAGATGTCTGGGTACCTGGTGGGCTCCGCCGCCTTCAAAGCGGTTGGGACGGGCGATCCCCGTCCGGCGGGTTCGATTCCCGTCCATCTCCGCCACTCTCGCCCTGGTCAGAGCGCACGCTCGCTCTGGCCGGGGCACCCACCGGGCGCTGTCGCGATCGTCAGGGAGACGTGTGGTATTGCATTCGCCGTACCGCTCGATCGTCGTGTCGACGGTGGTCAGGCCGACATGGCGGGCGAGGCGCAATGCATCGTGTTCAGCGGCGCATCGTGTGCGAGTTGCCAATACGGGAACCCAGGGTGAGGGAACTCATGACGGCTTCGGCGGCTCAGCGTTCATCGTCGTGTCGGTCCGGTCCGTTGCGAGCATCTCCATCAGTAGTCCGTCGGCCCAGGTGCCGTCACTCTGACGCTCGTAGCTCCGCATGACTCCGACCGGAGCGAATCCGACCGAGCGATAGCAATCGATCGCAGCCACGTTGTCAGCGGCGGGATCGATGGTGAGGCGATGGTGAGCACGCGCATCGAAGAGGTGGTCGGACAACGTCCGGGTCGCATCGGCCCCGTGACCGCGGCGGTGCACGGCCGGGTCGACGTAGATGTCGATCGATGCGTGCCGGTACTCGTCGTCATCGTCCTCGCTGAACTGGATCAGACCGGCGATCTGTCCGTCGACTTCGATCGTCAACCGATGGACGGAGTCGTCCTCGAGATCCGCGTCGAACTCGGCTTCGAGGTCCTCGCCCCTCCACCGTCGACGGACTTCGTCGGTTCGCCGGATCGCGACCAACGCCGGGCCGTCGGCGGTCACGGTCGAGCGCAGTCGAACTCGTCGGCCCACCAGATCGATCTCGTCACGCATCGAACCATCGTGTCATCGCCGGGACTGCCGCCTCGAACAACTTCGAGTGGCGTCAACCCAGCGCCGCACACCTCGGGTCGATCGGTGAATCGCATCGTCGCCACGATGACGCCCGCGGCGAGCTTCATCGGTAACTTCGAGTCATGGCAGCTCTTGAATCCACCGTAGACATGTACGACCTCCGGATGTCCGAAGGTGTACGCCCTCTGTACGAGAAGGTCAAAGCCTTCATCGCCGAGGAAGTGCAGCCGATGTCGGAGAAGTTCTTCGAACTCGGCGCCACTCGTGAGGACCCCTGGGGTTACGCCCCCGGCCAACTCGAACTCCTCCAGGAGGTCAAGGACAAGGCCAAGGCCAACGGCCTGTGGAACTTCTTCCTTCCCGATGCCGAGACGGGCGAAGGCCTCTCGAACCTCGACTATGCGTACATCGCCATCGAGTTGGGGAAGAACCCGCTCGCTTCGGAATCGATGAACTGCGCGGCGCCTGACACCGGCAACATGGAAGTGCTCGAACGAGTCGGCACCGAGGCACAGAAAGAAAAGTGGCTGAAGCCGCTGCTGGCCGGCGAGATTCGTTCGGCCTACGCGATGACCGAACCCGACGTGGCCTCATCTGACGCGAAGAACGTCGCCTGTCAGGCGGAGCGTGACGGTGACGAGTGGCTGATCAACGGCGAGAAGTACTACATCTCCGGCGCCGGTGACCCGCGCTGCAAGATCATGATCACCATGGTCCAGACCAGCCCCGACGGCCCACCACACCAGCGTCAGTCACAGATCCTCGTGCCGATCGACACCCCCGGCGTGGAGATCCTCGGACCCATGCACGTTTTTGGCAAGGACGACGCACCGCACGGCCACATGCACATCAAATTCGACAACGTGCGTGTGCCCTACGAGAACGTGCTGCTCGGCGAAGGCCGTGGCTTCGAGATCAGCCAGGTCCGTCTCGGCCCGGGCCGCATCCACCACTGCATGCGTGCGATCGGTCAAGCCGAGAAGGCACTGGAGATGATGGTGTCGCGTGGCCTCAGTCGTGACGGGTTCGGCAAGCCGCTCGCCAAGCTCGGTGGCAACACCGAGATGATCGCCAAGTCGCGAATCGAGATCGAGTCGATGCGTCGGATGGTGCTCACGGCCGCCAACGCAATGGACAAGCTCGGCAACTCCGAGGCACGCGTGTGGGTCAGCGCCGTCAAGGCCATGGTGCCGATCCGGGTGTGCGAGATCATCGACAATGCCATTCAGATGCACGGCGCGACCGGCGTGTCGCAGTGGACTCCGCTGGCCGACATGTACACCAGCCAGCGCACGCTGCGCCTGGCTGACGGCCCGGACGAAGTGCACTGGATGGTCGTGGGCCGCAAGGAAGTCAACGACGGCGAAGACAAAGCTCGTGACTACAACCCGAAAGAGGCGTTCCTCGCGAACACTTCCAAGGTCAAAGAAGGCGCGTTCGCAGGACCCGCCTGAGACGACTCGGTTTACACGTGAGGCCTGACGGTCGGCGCACCCTTGCCGGGGCGCCGACCGTCTCGCATCTGCTCTGCGGATCTGGCCGGCAGAAGATCACCAGAAGTTCACCCCGAGGCCACCCGGCGTCCTGCCCGCCGACCACCTGCGGTCAGATGGTGCTGGTGGAGTGGCTTCGTGATCAGAACCACACGAACCCGACTGTCCGCCATCACCGCTGCTGTAGCTGTGCCGACACTGTTGCTCGGCGTGCACGACGCCTCGGCGCAGTCTCCACCCGATGAAGGACTCACCGCCCTTGGCGTCTACGACAGCGGGGTCGGCGAAGGCGGCTCAGAGATCGTCGCCGTCGACCCTGCGACCGACCAGATGTTCATCACCAACGGAGAATCGAACGCCGTGGACATCGTCAGCATCTTCGACCCGATGGCGCCGACTGCCGTCAGCTCCGTCGACGTGTCGCCATATGGTGACGGCATCCAGAGCGTCGCCGTCGGTGAGGGCGTCTTCGCCGTTGCCGTGAAGGCAGCCGACCCGGTGGCGAACGGCTCGGTCGTCGTCTTCACGACAGCGGGCGACTTCGTGGGGGCCCACGAGGTCGGCAATCTGCCGGACGCCATCGCGTTCACCCCTGACGGCCGGTACATCGTCGTCGCGAACGAAGCCGAGCCGGTCTGTGCCGGCGACGAACTGCTCGCTGACCCGGAGGGGTCGATCTCGATCATTGACACGACCGTGACCGGCTCCGGCTCCGGCTCTGATGACGCTGGCACTGCGGTCGCGACGGCGGACTTCAACGCCTTCGACCAGACACGCGATGCGCTGCTTTCGGACGGCGTGCGGATCTTCTTCCCTGGCTCCACTGTTTCCCAGGACCTCGAGCCGGAGTACGTCACCATTTCACCCGACGGCACAACGGCCTATGTCTCCCTGCAGGAGAACAATGCCGTCGCCGTCGTCGATATCGCCTCGGCGACAGTCACCGATCTCGTGCCGCTCGGCTACAAGGACCACAACGTGGTGGGCAACGGTCTCGATCCATCCAACCGCGACGGCGCCGAAGCCATCGAGAACTGGAAGGTGCTCGGCATGTACATGCCCGACACGATCGCTGCGGTCGAACTCGCCGGAGTCGAGTACCTCGTGACCGCAAATGAAGGCGACGCTCGGGACTACGACTGCTACAGCGAGGAGATTCGAGTCGGCGACATCGCTCTCGCCAGTCCGCCGTATGACGCCAGCGATGTCGACGACGATCGGCTCGGCCGATTGAAGACGACCGATGCGTTCCCGTCGGAGTTCGTCGATGGCGAACTGCAGCAGGTGTACTCCTACGGAGCACGGTCGTTCACCATCTGGACCACGTCGGGTGAGGTGGTCTTCGACAGCGGTGATCGGATCGCCCAACAGTTGACCGGCACCGACTTCTTCAACCTCGACGAGAACGAGACGGACGGTCGCAGCGACGACAAGGGAGCCGAGCCCGAAGCTCTTGCTGTCGGCGAGATCGATGGCCGAACTTTTGCCTTCGTCGGCTTGGAGCGCTCAGGCGGGGTGATGATGTATGACATCACCGACCCCGCTGCTGCGGTGTTCATCGACGACATCAACACCGCCGGGCTGGCTCCCGAGTCGGGTGACGGTGTTGCGGCGCTGGTCGACGGGACGGGTGATATCGGTCCCGAAGGCATTGCCTTCATCAGTGGGGCGGAGAGCCCAACCGGCGAGCCGTTGCTGGCCGTGTCGTTCGAGATCAGCGGGACGACCCGGCTGATGCAGATCAACACCGACGAGCCAGCGACACCGGTTACCGTGCTTCCGGACACCGTGCTTCCGGACACCGTGCTGGCCACTGGGCCGCAGCCGGTCTTGGACGATGATCTCCTGCCGGCCACGGGCAGCGACGCTGCCCGTGGCGCAACGGCGGCCGGTATCGCGGCGCTCCTCCTCGGCTTGGTCGCCGTCAAGGTCAGCCGTCGTCCCGTCGGACGACCCGGAGCCTGACGACGCTCAATGGGGAGCGGGGGGAGCGGGGGGAGCGGGGGAGCGCTCACAGACTGCCGTCCTCGACCTCTGGTTGAACTTCATTGTCGGTCGGAGGGTTGCTACTCAGAGAGGTGGGACGACTTCTTCACGCGATCTTCATAACACTCAAGGTAATCTTTTGGCCACGGAGTGTTAGTTTCGGCACAGTCCATGAAAGAAACTGGGGATCTGCCATGAAACTGCCGCGCCAGCTCTGCGCCATCACGCTCTTGTCGTCGTTGCTCGTCGTCGCGTCCAACACGCCGGCTGCGGTTCCTGTCGCAGCACAAGCTGCTGACGACTTCACGCTCGAGAAATCGGGCCCTGAGGACGCGTTGATCGGCGAGATCGTCACGTTTACCCTCACCGCGTCGGGTAGCCCGACGAACCTCTACAACCTCGGCTTCTCGGACGTTCTGCCGCCCGGCACCGAGTTCGTTCCGGGGTCGGGCACGCCGGCCGAACCAACGGTGTTCGCCGATACCCCGTCGCCCGGGTTCACCACCCTCGTCTGGGAGAACGTGTCGGACCTTCCACCTGGCTCGACCGCAGCGGTCAGCTATGACGTCGACACCGACCCCGACACGAACCCGAACACCTTGCCCGTTGGCACAACCTTCACGAACTCGGCCTCCGCATACGCCAACAGCAATGCGTTCCAGATTCCTGACGTCGATCCGGTGACCGGTCAGTTCATCGGCGACTTCACCGGTGAGTCGGCCGACGAGAACGACACCGAAATCGTCGCCTTCCGAATCGAGAAGACGGGCGCAGGTTCCCTGCTACGCGGCGTGCACGACAACGGCATCGGGCTCGACGCCGACGGCAACCCGGTGAGCGGCACTGCTGGCGGCACCGTGACGATCACCATCACCGGCAACCCGAACTATCCCACCACCAACTTCGCCGTCAACGACAGCATGCCGAACATCCAGGAGTTTCTCGGCTGCGCCAACTACATCGCTGCCGATAGCACCACCGACGTGCCGTTCAACGGCGCCGCGCCCGATAACCGCGAATGGGTGAACGATGCAGCGATCGTTCCCCCGGCGCCGGCAGATTCTGGCCCGGTGACGGGCGGACCGTGCGGCGCCTCGTTGGCACCGAACTCCGTCGACACGACTGCGGGCGGCCGCACCGAAGTCGCCTGGACGGTGCCCCTGGTCCCCGCTGGAGGCGTCGAGGTCATCGAGTACGGCGTCGGCATCCCGATGCGAGCCAACTGTGGCACCTTCAGTGGCGTACGCCCGACTGCAGCGTCGCTCGAACAGTCCCGCAACCTCGACAACAACTGCGGCGAACCAACCAACGAAGCGGACATGGATCCGTGGCCGAACCCGAACCTGCCCGAACTGCTCACCCCGAACGAAGACGCGTTCATGAACTTCGTCGAGGGTTGCGGAACCTACGACGCCGGCCCGACCGGGCCGCTGTACAACGCATGCCAAGAGGACGAAGCAACCACGATTCCCGAGGATCTCGTGCTCGCGAAGTCGATGGCTGGCGCGTTGCTCCACGGTGAGCAACTCGCCGTCACGCTGACCGCAACAACCGGTGAATATCGTGACTTCAACGAGTTCGAGTTCCGGGACATCCTCCCCGACGGCACGTGCTACACCGGCACGTTCATCGCTGGTCGGGACAACACCACACCAGCATCGGATTGGGCGACGAACGACTGCCCCGGTGCCGGCACGGTCGTACCCACGATCACCGTTGGTGGCACCACAGTGAACGCGCCCGCCTCGTCGGTCGAGGAACTGGCCGACGGACGTTTTGCCGTCTCATGGAACTTCGCCGACTATCCAATCCTCGAAGAACTGTCCTCTGACGGCACGATGACGGTCGAGTTCGGCGCTGTCGTGCGGACCACCTACCGCGAGAACTTCGCCCCGGACGGAGCGGTGCTCTCCGGCGACAGCATCACCAACACCTCCTCGGTTTCAGCCGGCGACGAAGTGATTGTCGACAACACCGAAGGCATCGACGACGACCCGGACGATGAAACGGGTGCCCCTGACGGCGACCTGGCCGAAGCCGGCCTCGACACACCACTGCCGTCGATCAAGAAGTACGTGGCGGAAAAGACGCCCGGCCCGCTCGACAACGACACCGCTCCCGACCCCGTCACGAACACCACCTGCGGCGCCGAAGCACAGAACATCGTCTGGGAAGACTCCGCTGCGGGAGCTCCTGCGGCGACCGACATCCTCGTCACCGGCTACTCACCCGGCGACCTGGTCTGCTTCTTGATGACGGCCAACTTCCCGCCGGACTTGTCCTATGCCGGAGTGCAGGTCACCGATCTGCTCCCGACTGGCTACACCTACGTGCCCGGTTCGGCTTCCGCCGTGACCCTCGACATGACCGACACGCTCGGTGGGACCATCCCCGGTGACGACATCGGCGCTGCCCTCGTGCTCGAGAGCCCGCGTACCGTCATCGTCGACGTCGGCAACGTGTCGAACGGAGGAGCCTCGTTCGCGTGGGTCATCGGCGCGGTGCTCGGTGGGCCGGACGAAGGCGCACCAGGTGACATCACGGTCAACCAGCAGAAGATGGTCACCAGCAACACCGAGGGCGCCGTCTTCCAGTTCCGCGACCTCGCCGGTGCCGTTTGGGAGGAGCCGCAGCTCAAACTCGCCAAGGCGATCGAGTACGTCCAGAGTCCCTCTGACGACACCAACACGTTCCCCGGCGACCAGGGCATCGACTTCGACGGGTCGTACCCGGACGCTACGTCCACCCCGCAACTCGTTGAGGGCGCCGACATCGTTCGGTACCGCATCGACCTCTGGAATGACGGCAACCGCGACGCGACGAACGCGGAGGTCTGGGACCTGCTCCCCGCCGACTTCGACTGCGCTGATGTCGTGCCAGGATCCTTCGTGCCCGCTGGTGCGAGCTGCCTCGGCTCCGGCGGTGCGGGCGACCCCTACCGAATCGTATGGCCGCTGAACCCCGCAATCGTGACCGCCGACACCACCGAGGGTGTCTTTCCGCCCGACGGAACAGTGGTCACCTACGGGTACGACCTCGTGGTGCCCGGCGACGCCGACCCCGGCCAAGTCCACACCAACACCGCTGGCGTGCGCAGCTACACCGCAGACGTCAACTATGAGGACCCGGACCTCGACGGCAACGGAGACGACGACACGTTCACCTACTTCCCCGATGAGAACATCGATGAGACCGCAACCGCTCCGACACCGAACACCGACCCGGCCGACGACACCGCAGCCGTGTTCCTCGAAGCTGCATCGGTTGAGAAGGCGCAGTGGAGTGGTATCGACGAAGCCGGCAACATCAGCAACGGCGAGCCGCTCCGTAACTTCGACGAGGCGACCATTGGTGAGATCGTGCAGTACGAGATCGCACTCACGCTGCCCGAAGGAACGACGGTGTTCAACGCCGTGCTCGACGACTCGATCGCATCCGGCCTGACCTACTTCGAAGGACCGGGGCTCTTCAACGGCACCGTGCAGACATTGGCGCCGACACTCGTGCAGTCGAGTTCGGGCCCCAGCCCGGCCAACAATCTGCTCGGCGACGGCAACCCCACCATTGCGGACGTGACGTTCCCGTCGGTCGGGGGCGGCGGTGCGATCAGCGTCGTGTTCCCTGACGGAGACGGTGACGGAACCGCCGGCTACCAGAACGAGACCGGCTCCGACGACGACATCTTCACCCTCACGTTCTATGTGCAGGTCGACGACGTCGCAGCGATCGCTGCTGGCGCAAGCCGGTTCAACCGAGCCGACTTCAACTACGAGAGTGCCGAAGGCGACCCGCGCGCCGAGGTGCGCTCTAACACGACGCGCTTGGACATCGTCGAGCCGAATCCGGTGATCGTCAAGGACCACACTCAGCCCGTCGGCGACACCGTTTTGCCAGGTCAGATCATCACGTGGCAACTCCAGATCACGAATCCGAATAGCACCGACGTCTCGGTGCTGCACGACCTCGTCGTCGTCGACACCATCCCCGCGAACGTGACACCGCTCCAGGCGCCCGGCGGCGCTCCGGTGACCGCAACCGGCCAGACCATCACGGGCGCGGGTGGCGCGATCGGCGTGTGGGACCAAGCGTTGCGCACGATCACGTGGAACGTCGACACGCTGTGGACCTCGGGTCAGGCGCCGCCACCGGCGCCCGCTCCGAACCACGAACTCACCTCGCTCGACCCCGGTGCTGGTCCGATCCTCATCGACTTCGACGTGATCGTCGACGATCCGGAAGCGGCGGGCACGGAGTTGCTCAACACCGCCGAGGTGCAGGGCGACAGCATCCCGCTCGATGACCCGAGCAACAATGACGATCCCGTCGATCCCGACGAGCAGGACGCCCGTCCCTACGGCGATGACGATGACGACGTGTTGTACATCGACGAACCGGACCTGACCAAGGACACCGAGCCCTTCGGCGTGCCGGATCCGGGCGACAACGGGCCGTTCGCGATCGGCGAACCGTTCGACCAGTCACTGACCGTCGTGATCCCGACCGGCCTGTTCCTGTTCGACGCAACCGTGTTCGACGACCTGCCCGCAGGCGTCACCTTCGACTCGTTCGGCAACAACGCTCAAGGCTCCGTGCCGATCCTCAGTGGCGGCTGCTCGGTCTTCGACGGGGCCGGCGCCGCAGGACCGCTCACCGCGGCCGACATCGTGACGATTCAACCCACCGGCGGCGACGCGCAACGTCTCGCATGGTTCCTCGGTGACGTCATCAGCGGAGGCGACTGCACGATCACCTTCCCGTACCGCGTCCACATCGACGACACGTCGTTCAGCGGCGACTCGCACACCAACACCGCGATTCTCGTGTGGAACCTGGCCGACCTCATCGACGACGACACCGTGGTTGACGATCTGCCGGACGAGTACAACGACCCCGACGAGTTCGACGAGGAGACCAACGAAGTCGATGAGACCGTCGAAGTCGTCGAACCGCAACTCCAACTCGACAAAGACGTCCAACTCCTGACTCCGGCGCTCACGCCGATCAGCGGCTGTGACACCACGCCCGGCAACGACACATCGGGCTTCAACGACATCGACGGCACCCCGGGGCCCGCTCCGTCCGGATCCACCCTTGGCAACGGTTGTGATGTCGAGGCCGGTGCACTCATGCGGTACACGCTGTACCTCGACAGCGTCGGTACCGGTCCCGCCTACGACGCCACGCTCATCGACACCGTGCCCGAAGGTTTGATCGTGCTCAACGCTCCCGGCGGCGCACCGGTTGCCAATCTCGGCACGGTGACAGGATCGACGGGTTCGATCGGTACCTGGAACGCAGCGGATCGGACGATTACGTGGATCTTCGACGGACCGCTCGACCCCGACGACGTCACGGCGCGAACGATCGTCGACTACGACGCAAGACTGGTGCCGTCAGATGATCTCCTCGACGAAGAGGATCTCACCAACACCGCAGCCGTGCCGACCTACTACGGCTTGACCGAAGCAGAGCGCGACGCAATCGAAGTCGAAAACGGCGACAACGACGACATCCCGACCTACGGCAGCGACCCGACCGCTGACCGAGGCTTCGTCGATCCCGACGAGACGACGATCGAGGTGCACTTCCCAGAGATCACCGTCACGAAAGATCACGTCCCGCCGGACAGCGATCAAGACGCACGCCTCGACGAGCCGTTCACCTGGCGACTCGTCATCGAGAACACTGACTCGGTCGCTTCGCTGTACGGCGTCGATGTCACCGACATCCTCCCGGTCGGTTGGACCTATGTGCCCAACTCGGCCGTCGTGACCACGCCGTTCGCCTCGGGGCCGGTGGAGCCCGTCTGCACGCCGAGCGCTGGAGCGACGTGCGACCTCGAAGCGACCAACGCCGTCGAGACGATCGTGTGGACCGATCTCGTGTCGGGTCTCACCGAGCCGCTCGCTCCGGGCGAGCAGATCGTCATCGTGTACGACGCGATCCCGCAGGGCGAAGTCCTCAACGTCGACAACCTGATCGGTGAGCCGCAAAACAACGCAGTCTCGGTCGAAGGCGACGACGCCAGTGGGTCCGACAGCTGCTGCGGTGGCGAACCCTATGACGACGATGTCATCGACGTGGTGTTCATCCAGCGCTTCGACCTCGCGCTGCGCAAGACCTTCGAATCGATCGACACGCCGGTGCTCGGCATCGGCACGAAAGTCACCTTCAACCTCGAAGTGTTCAACCAGGGCTCGATCGACGCCTTCGACGTCGAGATCGTCGACTACGTCCAACCCGAGTGGACCTACGACCCAGCCGACAACACCGCTGCGCTGACCGGCAACGCGAACAGTTGGACCGGAGTACTGGACGACATTCTGCCGACCCTCGATGTGGGTGACATCCCTGCAGGAACGAGCACGAACGTCAAGATCGTGTTGACGCTCGACGAGTTGCCGGTCAATGACCCGATCTTCAACCTGGCAGAGATCACCGCCGCCGATGACGACAACGACCCGAACAACACGCCGCCGACCGACATCGACTCGACGCCCGACACCGACAACGATGAGTGGAATCCTGCCGATCCTGACAACGACGACACCGTCGAGAACGTCATCGACAACACCGACGGCGACGAAGACGATCACGACATCACCGCGATCCCGGTCTTCGACCTCGCGCTGCTCAAGACGGTCAACTCGGTCGACCCCGCACCGCTCAAGATCGGCTCCAATGTCACCTTCGACATCGAAGTGATCAACCAGGGCTCCACGCCATCATTCGGTGTCGAGATCACCGACTACATCCTTGACGGCTTCGCTTACGATCCCGCCGACAACACCTCAGCGGCGACGGGCAACGACAACGACTGGGTCGGCCCTGCCGGCGATATGTCGCCGACGCTGCTCGTCGGAGACATCGCGGTCGGATCGTCGACCACGGTCACGATCGTGCTGGAGTTCGTCAGCGTCCCGCTCGACAACGGCTCACTCGACAACGCCGCCGAGATCACGTTCGCCGAGGACGACGATGATCCGAACAACCCACTGCCGATCGACATCGACTCGCGACCCGACGACGTCAATGACGATGTCGTCGTCGACGACGAGGTCTCGACACCGGGCATCGACGGCAACGGGAACATGACCGGCGAGGACGAAGACGACCACGACATCGCCAGCCTCGACGTGTTCGACCTGGCTTTGCGTAAGACCGTGCTGGCGATCAATCCTTCGCCGCCGGTGATCGGCTCCTTGGTCACGTACCAAATCGAAGTGTTCAACCAGGGCTCAGTCGATGCGTTCGACATCACGATCACCGACTACATCCAAGGCAACCTCCGGTTCGACCCGGCGATCAACACCGCTGCGCTGACCGGAAACGCGGCCGACTGGTCCGGCGCTCCGGGCGACGCCACCACGACGCTCGACGTCGGCGACATCCCTCCGGGCGATTCCGTCGTCGTGACGATCGTGCTTGAGATCCGCGGAGGCACGCCGCTCGACAACACTGCAGAGATCAGCGCAGCTGATGACGACGAGGATCCTGAGAACGAGCCGCCGACCGACGTCGACTCCACGCCAGACACCGACCCCGACGACGACCCCGTCGTCGACGACGAGATCGATGACGACGGCACTGTCGACGAGGACGATCACGACATCGCATCGATTCCGGTGTTCGACCTTGCGCTACGCAAGACGGTCAACAGCTTCGATCCGGACCCGTTGAAGATCGGCTCGAAGGTCACCTTCGACGTCGACGTGTTCAACCAGGGCACGATCGACGCGACCGACATCGAGATCACCGACTACGTCCAGGCGGGCTTCACCTTCGACCCTGCCGACAACACCGCCGCGGCCACCGGCAACACCACGGACTGGATGGGTGCGCTGGGTGACACGTTGCCGACACTCGACGTCGGCTCGATCGCCGCTGGGAGCAGCGAGACGGTGACGATCGTGTTGACGTTCACGTCGGCCCCACCCGGCAACGTTCCGCTCGAGAACCGTGCGGAGATCAGCTCGGCAGACGACGATGGAAATCCGCTCACGCCTGCGCCGACGGACATCGATTCGACATCGGACCAGACCGACGACGACGAGGTCGAGGACGACCAAATCGACGAGAACGGCCTGGATGACACGTCGGGCGACGGGATCGCTGACGAAGACGACCACGACATTGCGCTGCTCGACTACTTCGACCTTGCGTTGATCAAGAGGGTCGACACGGTGGTGCCCTCGCCTCCGGTCGTCGGGAGCCAGGTCACCTTCACGTTGGAAGTGATCAACCAAGGTTCGCAGGACGCGTTCGACATCGTCGTGACCGACTACATCGTCAACGGATTCACGTTCGACCCTGCGGCCAACACGTCAGCAGCGACCGGCAATGCCAGTGACTGGTCAGGTGGCGTCGGTGCCACGGCGCCGACTCTGGCTGTGGGCGACATCGCCTCTGGCACCAGCGTGCAGGTCCGGATCGTGCTCGAACTCGTCGGTCAACCGCCGCTCCAGAACGCCGCGGAGATCTTGTCCGCCGACGACGACGAAGATCCCGACAATGAACCGCCGACCGATGTCGATTCGACTCCTGATGGCGTCAACGACGACCAGGTCGAGGACGACGAGATCGACGAGGACGGTGTGACGGACACCACCGGTGACGGTGTGGCCGATGAAGACGATCACGACATCGCCGAGTTGCCGGTGTTCGACTTGGCCTTGCGGAAGACCGTGGCCACCATCGATCCGCAACCGCTGACGATCGGCTCGAATGTGAGCTACCTGATCGAGGTCTTCAACCAGGGCGACTTCGACGCTTTCGAAGTCGAGATCGTTGACTACATCCCGGTCGGCCTGGTGTACGACCCGGCTGCCAACACGGCAGCCGAAACCGGCAACGCCAATAGCTGGGCAGGTATCCCGGGAGACACCGCTCCGACGCTGCTCGTCGGCGACATCCCGGTCGGTTCGTCGACCTCGGTGCTCATCGTTCTGCAGTTGACATCGCTGCCCGAACCCGAGCCGATCGTGAATGCCGCAGAAATCACCTCTGCGGACGACGACCTCGACCCGGAGAACACCCCTCCGACCGATTTCGATTCGACACCTGACACCACCAACGACGACCCGGTGGAGGACAACCAGATCACCGAGAACGGCCGCGACGACGACTCCGGTGACGGTGTCGGAGACGAGGACGATCACGACATCGCTCCGCTCCCGAGCCCGGTGTTCGACCTTGCGCTCCTGAAGGCGCTGGCGCCAGATCAGCCGTCACTCGTCGACATCGGTGACACGGTGACCTTCACGATCACGCTGATCAACCAGGGTGATGTCGCCGGCTACAACGTCGGCGTGATCGACCACGTGCCAGAAGGTCTCGAACTGTCGCCGGACGATGCAAACGGATGGATGGACAACGGTGATGGGACCGTGACGCTGGTCGTGCCCGGCCCGGTGCCGGTCGACGGTGAGGTCACGGTCGAACTCGACATGGTGGTGTTGCCGAGCAACACCGGGGACCTGACGAACATCGCCGAGGTCACCGGCGCCGAAGACATTCTCGGTGGCCCGCTGATGGACACTGACTCGACGCCTGACGCAGATCCCACCAACGACGTCACCGTCGACGGTGTGGTCGATGGGGCAGGTGGCGACGAGGACGACAGCGACCCCGCGGTCGTTCGAGTACGTGAAGTCGATCTCGCGATCGACAAGCAGGCGTCGGTGTCCACGACCGCAGCCGGGACCGAATTCGACTGGAATCTCGTGGTCGTCAACAACGGCCCTGACCCAGAGATCGCGACGATCACCGTCACCGACGAACTGCCCGCCGAGGTGGAGCTGGTATCCGTGGAGGGCGTCGGTTGGACCTGTACGTCGGACACCGACGATGACGGCGTGTCGAGCATCGAGTGCGAGTACGACGGCGGCCTCGCCGTCGGTGCGTCGGCGCCGCCGATCGTCATCACGAACACGGCAATCGATGACATCGACGCCGACGCCACGGTGACGAACACCGCCAGCGTGTCGAGTGCGACGCCCGATGCGAACCCGGACAACAACGACGACGACGACACGGTGAATGTGACCTTCACGCCACCGCCCCCCGAGCCGCCGGTCACCGCACCTCCGGTGGACCCGCCGGTGCAGATCCCCGCAACAGGCAGCAACATCGACTCGATGCTGCTCACCGGGTTCGGATTCCTCTTGACCGGCATGCTGCTGGTGATCGCCCGTCGGTCGCGACGCCGCCCGCGAGTGATCGTCGTCCGCTAGCGACAATCGACGAGCGACCGAGTCACGCCGGGGACAGGCACCAACGTGACTCGATCGGCCGCCGCGGGAGTCACGCCGGGGACAGGCACCAACGTGACTCGATCGGCCGCCGCGGGAGTCACGTTGGGGACAGGCACCAACGTGACTCGATCGGCCGCCGCGGGAGTCACGCCGGGGAAGTCACGCCGGGGACAGGCACCAACGTGACTGGCACCAACGTGACTGGCACCAACGTGACTCGTCGCATCGCGCAGTGGGCCGCGACGCCCGGCTGAGCTCGGGTCAGACGGCGAGGAGGTCGCGAGCGCCGGTGTCGCTCGACGGGTGCCGCAGCTTGCTCATCGCCCGAGCTTCGATCTGGCGGATCCGCTCACGGGTGAGGTTGAAGTGTTCACCGACTTCTTCGAGCGTGCGCGGTTCACCGCGATCCAGGCCGAAGCGGAGCTTAAGGATCTCGCGTTCGCGCTCATCGAGCGGAGCGAGCAGGCGGCTGATCTCCTCGGGGAGCAGCGCCGTGGCAGCGACTTCGAACGGCGACTCGGCCGAGCGATCCTCGACGACATCGCCGAGTTCGGCGTCGCCGTCTTCGCGCAGTGGTTCGGACAGCGACAGTGGCTCGGCGGCGAAGCGCAACGCCTCGGTCACCTTGTCCTCTGGCATTTCGACTTCCTTGGCCAGCTCCCCGAGTGTCGCCGGACGACCGAACTTGAGTTCCAGGCGCGAACGTGCTTTCTGCAGCCGTGCGAGAGTGTCGCCGGCGTGCACCGGGAGCCGGATGGTGCGGCCCGTGTTGGCGATGCCCCGGGTGATCGCCTGGCGGATCCACCAGGTGGCGTAGGTGGAGAACTTGAAACCCTTGCGCCAGTCGAACTTCTCGACGGCATGCATCAGGCCGAGGTTGCCCTCTTGGATGAGGTCGAGCAACGGTAGGCCCGACGCCTGGTACTTCTTGGCGATCGACACGACGAGACGCAGGTTCGACTGCACGAATTGGCGCTCTGCTTCTTCGCCTTTGCGGGCGGTGCGCCGGTGCTCGCGCTTCTTGGCAGCGGTCAGTTCCTTGCCTCCGGCGTCGAGGAACTCGATGGCTTCGTTACCGGCTTCGATGGCTTTCGCGAGCCGGACCTCGTCGTCCTTGGTCAGGAGCGTGTACTGCCCGATGTCGGTGAGGTACAGACGGACGAGGTCTTCGTCATCCCGTTCAACGCGATCTTTGGCCACCGGCGGCTCCTATTTGTTGATAGTCGTAATCCGGCGGCCGATGTGCTAGAGCCTCGACCGCCGAGACAAGCGTCACGATACCGAGCACGGGCCTTGCACCAACCTGAGAAGTGCGGAATCACCAGAATCGCACATGTGCGGATTGCGCATTCGTTCAGCCAGTTCTCGCTGCCGACGTCGTTGAATCCCGACTGCGGGCCGAAGCACCGCGTGAGGCACAGTGGAACGATGAGCGATGACGCGAGTGGCACGCCCGGCGAGAGTGAGACCGAGATCGAACTCGTCATGGTCACCCTGACCTTCGATGCCAACCCGAGCGACAGCGACAACGCTGCGCTGCTCGCGGTGTTGTCGAAGTACATCGTCCTCACCCGGATGGAAGACGGCTGTCGCAACGTCGATCTGTGTTCGAGCTACACGGTCCCGGGTCGGCACCTGATCGTGCAGAAGTGGGATGGCGACGACGAGCAGCGAAACCACTTCAACTCCGAATTGATGGTCGACATGGCGCGTTCCTGCCAGGGTCTGCTGGCGCGGGCACCCGAGATCGATCTGTGGGACGCAACGAGCGCTCACGATCTCCGCTGAGGGGTGGCGCGGGCGGTCCACATCGTGGGACCGATAAGCTGATCGCCATGGCTAACCCAGTCTTCAACGACAACACCATGCGGCGAGACGCTGCAGGATGGGCTGCACCGGTACGCGGCGCACACACCGCTCCCGTCCCCGTCGGCTCGCCGCTCAACGATCCCATTTCTGATGGCCCCACGACTCCGTGGAGCAAAGAGGTGATGACGGTCAATGGCACGATCACCGCCGTCTCCGCGCTCTTCGTGCTCTTGCTCGTATCGGCATCGTTCGGTTGGGCATCGGCCAGCGGGACCACCGCCGACGGTGTCGAGACCTACGCGTTCCCGCCGATTGCGTTCGTCGGCATCATCGTCGGCTTCGGCGCCGTGATCGCGTCGAGCTTCAAGCCGATGTGGGCCAAGTTCTTGGGCCCGATCTACGCACTCGGCTACGGCTTCGCCGTCGGAGCGATCTCCAAGGGTTACAACACGTATCAGGACGGCATTGTCGTCCAGGCCATCGCCGCCACAGCGGCGGTGTTCTTCGTCATGCTGGTCTTATATCGCACCCGCATCATCAAGGTCACCGACAAGTTCCGTCGGACCGTCATCTTCGCGACGCTCGGCATCATGGTGCTGTACGGCGTGTCGTTCCTGCTGCGTCTGTTCGGGGCCGAGATCGGCTTCATCAACAGCCCGAGCCTGCTCGGCATCGGATTCTCGGTCGTCGTCTGCGGCATCGCTGCGCTGAACCTGGCGCTCGATTTCGACCGCATCGAGAAGGGCGTCGCAGCGGGCATGCCCAAAGCCTACGAATGGGTCGCCGCACTGGGCTTGCTCGTCACCATCGTGTGGCTCTACCTCGAACTGCTCCGCCTCCTGTCGAAGCTCCAGCAGCGCTGACCAAGCCCTGAACATCGCAGCACTGAGCATCACGTCTTGAGCTCACTGCATGTCTGCTGACAGCACCCGTCGTCTCGCAGAGGCGGCGGGTGCTGCCGCGCTCGGGGCCACGTTCGCCGGGGCTGCCGGCGCACTCATCGGCGCAGCGATACCGGCCGCCGTGATTGGCGGAGCCAACGGTGCGATCTCCGGCTGGCGGCGCGTGTACGACTGGACCTGTTCGGACGGCCTTGTCGCATTCACGCTCGACTCGACGTGGGGTCTCGCGATGACCGGCGCGGGACTGTTTGCCAACACCATCGGCCTGCTGCAGCGCGGCTCGGGGTACGTGCCCGAACTCAGCGAGCGGTCCAACCGTCACGTCTATCGACGCGGCTTCGTGCCGCGCAGAGGTTTCGCAGTGACGCTCGGCAACGTGATCGGTGGCGCCGGTGACATCGAGCGGCCGCGGCGAGCGAAGCTGATCACCGACCACGAGGACGTCCACGTGTGGCAGGCCCGGTGGTTCGGTCCGTTCTATCCGACGCTCTACGTCGGCTGGATGCTGCTCGGGGGAGCGGTGGGCGCGGTTCGGTGGCTCGTTGATCGGCGAAGCAAGGGTGATCGACTCTTCGCCACGGTCGAATCGGCTGCGTACTTCCTCAACCCGTTCGAATGGTGGGCGTACAGCCGGGACGACTATTGGCCACCGTCAGGCAAGATCGCAGACTTCGGGTGGCAGCGACCGTGTTGCGCTCCATTCGCGCAGGTGCGCCCGGATCGACCGACGGGCATCCCGCCACGAGCCCGCTGACAGTCTCCCAGTCACATCGGAGTCACGTCGGTGCCTGGCCCCAACGTGACTGGATCAGGCGATGGCGAGGAGTTGGCGCAACAATGCAGCGGTGAACGCCGCGGGTTGCTCCTGCTGGGTCCAGTGGCCTGCATCGGCGATGATTTCGGTGCCGCGATAGTCCGGCAGAGTGACCTCCATCGATGCCACGTACTCCATCCGGTGAGCGATCACGAGGTCCTTGTCGCCCCCGATGAACGCGGTGGGCATGGGCGGTGGTGGCAATTCTCGTGTGAGTTCCCAGTCTGCGTCGAGGTTGCGGTACCAGCTGATCGGACCAAAGAACCCGCTCGTCGTGAACTGTTCGACATAGTGGTCGTGATCGTGCTGGGTGAGCCACGATGGCAAGTCGTCAGGGATCTGGGCCTGACCGGCCCAGGCGTCGAGCAGGTTGGCATCGACCAGCGCCGGCAGCGTCGAGGTCTCCGGTGGTGGCCGGAACAGCTCGGCTGATCCGCCCCACAGGATCGTGCGGAGTGCTCGGGAGACGTCGGCGTCGAGTTCGTCCTCGGCGAGATCAGGGAGTTGGAAGTACAGCATGTAGAAGAACCGGTCGCCGTAGGTTGCGCGGAACAGTTCGGTCGGCTGCATCGGCCACGGTGTGTACGGGACGCTGACGTTGATCACGCCCGCGACCCGATCCGGGTGGAAGCGGGCGAGGTCCCAGACGACGAGCGCTCCCCAGTCGTGCCCGACGAAGATCGCGGTCTCTGCTCCGATGTCGTCGAGGAGTGCGATCAGGTCGGCGGACAGATGATCGCTACGGTACGCGGCGACGTCGCGCGGCGCAGATGACGAGCCGTACCCTCGCTGGTCGGGGACCAGGACGCGATGGCCGGCGGCAACGAGTGGGTCGATCTGGTGGCGCCACGAGTGTGCGCTCTCGGGCCATCCGTGGCAGAGGACCACCACCGGATCGCCCGGAGTTCCGGCATCGATCACGTCGATGTCGATGCCACCGAAGTCGTCTGAGGTGTGGACCCGGCGAACGATCGAACTCATTGGCTCGACGCTACGCCACCCCGCCCCTCCGGTGAGAGGTGAGACGACCGGTGCGACCCAGCACTCACCGGAAGCTGGTTGCGGCTCGTCACGATGAGAGGTGAGAGCACCTACCCGTCTCACCGCTCACCGGAGGCGCGTGCAGTCGGGTGGGGTGGGATGGGTGGGGTGCGGGGATGTCAGCTGACGGGGATGGCAGCGGTGACGTCGGACCAGGCGAGGTCGTCGGCGAGCCAGAGACGATCGAAGTCAGCGTCGGCGGCGTCGTTGAAGCCGAGTCGGTTGCGGTGGTTGTACCGCCATCGTTGCGCGTTGATCTGCACGCCGGAGCGAGCGAGTCGGCCGGCGCAGTACGTGTCCCACGCAGCGGTCTCGATGAGCGACAGATCGTCGTCTTGCGGAGCGTCGGCGAAGTCCGATCGCATCCGGTCGCGAGCTCGCAGCAACATGCGGCCCACGGAGGTGTTCAGCTGCGTGACGCCGAGTTTCGTCAGTTGCTTCGTGTTCTCGATCGCGCCGCTCTGCGCGTGGATCACGATGGTCGCATCCGACGAGGGAGCGTCGATCGAGCAGACGATCTTGGCCAGCGGCGTCGTCTCGTCGACGATGAGTTCGATGGCGTTGCTGACCCCGAGTCGTTCGGCGAGAGCCGTGACCAGTGCCGCGATCTCGGCAGCGTCGAACTTGACTTGCGTGAATTCAGCTGGCGCGACCGAGACCTGCCCGGCAACGAGTGTGCTCATGGTCAGGCGTCGGCGAACGCGGCTGCAGCTGCTTGGGCCTGCTTGACCGCTTCGGTGCGTTCGTTGAACGCATCGATGCCGAGCTGATTGATGGTCTCGTTCTCGTCTTCGGTGAAGCCAGCGAGCTCGCGGAACCTGCGGGCGAGCGCAAAGCTGCTCTCTTCGTGGTCGCCGCGCGAACCGCCGAAGCTGAACAACTTGTCGACGACCTGCTGGAATTCGAGTGCTTTCGTGCGTCGCTCGGGGTCCTTCTCGGTGACCTTGCGGAGCCAGTCGGAGCCCATCTTCACGTGGGTGACTTCGTCGGCGAGCATCCAGTCCTCGCAGAACTCGAGGAACGGGTCGCCGGCGAGATCGCCGAACTCCTTCATCTGCGTGAAGACATCGATCGCCAGTCCTTCAAGGGCCCGATTGACGCCGGCGAGACGCAGGACGGGGTCGTCGGAGCACGCTGCTTCGAACAGCACCGTGTTCTCCTGGAACTCACCGAGCTCGGTGCCCATCCAGTCGCCCAACTTCGCGCTGATCTCGACGTGGCGTGCTTCGTCCCATGCCTGGCGGGCCATGTCGAGCTTGAGCTCGAACGGGATGGTGTCGCCACTGCCATCGCCGGCCTCGAAGTCGTGAGCGGTTCGCCCAGCGCCCTCGAGCGCTTGGATCTCACCGACCATGATGCCGTGCATCAGGCCACGCGCTCGTTCGGTGGCGTCGGGACGATCCGGAGTGAGCCGATTGCTCGCGGCACGCGACTTCGCGGATTTCCGCTTGGATTCGGATTCCTGGGGGTCGCGGGTGTCGGCGAGCCGCTCAGCCATGTTCGTCTGCACGAACCGCTCGTCGCGAGCGAGATCCTCGACTGGAAAGAACTGACGCATGATGCACCCCTCAGAATTGACGTGAAAGCAGATTAACAGCGGATTGGTACGGCGTGCTGGTCGGAGGAGGATCGAAAGGATCGAGGAGACCGAACGGATGGCCGAAACGGGGAGGTGGTTGAGTTCTTGTCAGCGCACACACCGACTCAGGCTGTTTGTGCTGACACAAACACCTTCGCTGCGATCTGCGTCAAGCCGTGCAATGGTGGATCAATCGCGGGGATGGGGAACCACGGGGCAGTGGCGAACGTCCAACCGGTCATGAAGCGCCTGACTGTTCTGACGATCCTCCCTGCCCTGGCGGTGCTCGCCGCTGGATGTGGGGACGCTGACTCGACATCGGACCCGCTGGAAGCTCCGGTCGATGCTTCGATCCCGGCGGTGGTGAGCGAACCGGTACCGAGCAGCGAACCGAGCGACGCGCCGGTCGGTTCTGACGACGATTCGCTGACCGAGGAGTTGGCTGGTGATCAGACCGTGTTCGTCTGGACCGAAACCGGTGGCTGCGCACAGGGCGGGCCGAACTGTGGGCGCTACGAAGTGACCGTCGATGGGACGGTCTCGGTGACTCGGGCCGGTCCCGACGCTGCGGGCGAGCCAGAAGCAACGGGTCAGATCGATGCCGCCCTCGTGCAGGCATGGCGCGACGCCGTTGCGGCCGAGGACATCGACGCCCTGCGCGAACGTGTCGGTGTCGGCGAGATGACCGCAGCGTTCGACGGCACCGACTACACGCTGACGAACCCGGTCACCGGGCTCGAACTGTCGAGCGTGGAAACCAACTTCGATCCGGCTGAGTCGGCGTTCTCCACGGCATTCGCGGTGGCTGCCGCAGCGAGGGAGGCCGCCCCGCTCGAGTTCGAGATGCGTTGACCCCTCCCCGGGTCAGGCCCCGGTAGCTTCCTCGCTTGGGGTGCGTGCGCCGATCGAACCGGGGCCCGTGATGCCGCCGGCCTCGACCATGATTGCTTCGAGCTTGGCCTGCTGGTCTGCGGCTCGGCGCACGTGCTCGGGGGTGGTGATCAGCGACTGCAGCATCATCTCGCCGTCGCGCCAGTCGTCGAACTCGTCCTGCAGGATGAAGTTGATCGACCGGATCGTCGGAGCATCGGTGATCTCACTGGTGTTGTTGCGGTGATACGTGTACGCCCCGATGAAGTGTGGAATCAGCACGCGATAGACGCCGACGAGCTTCTCGATGGTCAGCTCCGGTGCTTCCGGCTCGGCCATCGTGGACATGAAGCGTTCCATGGCCTCGTTGGCGGGCTGCGTGAGCCGCTCGGGCTTCATCTCGCGCAACTCGGGGAGCCGCTTGTTCCACAGGTCGGCGTGCCAGGCATGGTGGTAGCAGTGCGCGCCGAGCCGCATCTTGATGTCGAGCTCGGGAATCGTGGCGATCCATCCGCCGAGTGCTTCGAACAGCTTCATCTCGGTCCACTTGTAGATGCCGGCTCGCCGTGCCGTCTCGGCGACGCTGAACATGCCGGGCAGGTCGCGGCGATCCCATGGTGCGAACGGGTCGCGAGCAGTCGATTCGGCAGCGGCAGCGTCGGAAGGGTCACCCATGACCAGGACGGTAGTTGTCGGGTCCGCCCCGAGCAGAGTTGGCGGCGGCGGGTTGCTGGTCAGCGCCCGAAGAGCCGCTCGAACGACCTCGTCGTCGCCCGCTCGAGGGTCATGCCGGTGTCGCTGATCACTCGAGCGAGATGGTCTGCGGCCGCTCGCGCGCCCGGCCGGTCACCGCTCGCCGCGAGCGCTTCGATGAACAACCGTCCGGCGCGTTCGCTGAGGGGATCGTGGTGCCTGGCCTGCTGGGCCCAGTGCGCCGCCGTTTCCGGTTCGCCGCGGCCGAGATGCAGTTCTGCGACGCGACACGCAGAGCCGGTCGCCAGGGTGGAGATCCGTAGTCGTTCGAAGACGATCCAGTTCGCATCGACGGGAGACGCGAGCGCGCCGCTGTACAACTCGACGACGCGACGATGATGCCGCAGCGCTTCGATCGGAAGGCCCGCCCGGTCGGCAGCCTGGGCCGAATCGGCTGCCTCCTGGAGCAGATCGAGATCGGAGACGACGACGTCGTTGAGCGCGATTGTCGACGCGGCAGTGGAGATGAAGAACGAGTCGACGTCGGACGGGCGGTCTGGTTCGAGGATCGCGACGAGCATCGACATGGTCGTGCGCAAGTTCGACAGTGCTCGTCGTTCGGTCTCGATGTCGCTCTGGCTGTCCGGCCAGAGATCGCTGATGAGGTCGTACCTGGTGGTTCGACGGTGCACCACGAGATAGGTCCAGAGCTCGCGGACCTTGGTTCGTCGAGCCCAACGATCATCGTCGATACGTGTGCCATCGCGAGAGATCGCAGGATCGCCGAGCACGCTCGTGGTCAGCTCGTACGGTGCCGTCAGGACTGCACCGTCGGTGAACTCCAGGAGCGAGAAGCGGGTGGGCCCGCTCGTTCGGTCGAGCGCCGATCGAGCGAGCGTCGAGACGTGCCGGGTCGACATCGCAACGCTCCCCGCCACCGGGTTGCCCGCGTACTTGCCGGCCGCTGCGAGTTCGACCAGGTGTATCGGCAGCAGGTTCGCGCGCAACAGATCGGCCTGCTCCCACGGAAGATCCGCAGCTGGACCCGGATCGTCGTGTGCGCGTAGCGCGACGAGCGCCCGGCCGGCTTGCACCGCAACGGTGAGTGCGTGCCCGAAGCTGCAACGATCGAACATCTCGCGTGCGTCGGGCCGGACGAGGTAGATGAGCGGAAGCGACAGGAAGAGTGGGCGGGCGGGCCACCCATCGAATCGCACCTGGGTCCCGGTCGGATCGAGCGCTTCGGCAGCGCGGTCTTCGTCACCCTCGCTCGCGGCGACGATCGCCTGGGCGAGCCGTGCGAAGTACTCGGCAGACGGGACGAGCCCGGACCCGAGATAGCTGACGGCCTGATCGCACCAGCGCCGTGCCGCAGCGTCCTCGCCGGCAGCGGCCGCGATGGCGACAGCAACGCCCAAGATCGAGACGCTGACGAGATCGAAGCCTCGGCGGAGCACCTTCGGAAGCAAGTCCTGGACGACGAGATAGCCGAGCGCCGGGTCGACGTCGCCGCGCAACCACCGGGCGTACGCGCTCATCATTGCCGTGCTCTGTACGTCGCTGACTTCTCCGGCCCATTCGATGTCTTCGAACCTGCCGAGGTCGGCGAGTCGCTCGTTGCGCCACTGAGCGAGCCCGACTGTCCCACCTGTCCCACCTGTCCCACCTGATCTGTGTGGCTCGAGGACGTCGAGGACCTCGATCGCCCGGTCGACATCACCGTCGTGGGCGAACATCGTCGACTGGTTGAATGCGTACAGCAACTGCGCGGTGGCACTGGACGCAGCGAGCGTTCCGAGTCGCCCGAGATCAGATTCATCAACGTCGAGTGCCGTGCTGAATCCGGCCTGCAGACGAAGGTGGATCTGTGCTGCTTCGACGTCGTCGTCGCCTTCGGCGCGCAGTGTTGCGATCGACGCGTTGATGGTGCGCTGGAAGTCGGTTGACGCACTCGGCCGCGTGGCCTGAGACATCCACTGGCGATTGCTCAGCACCGCAAGGGCGACGCCGCTGTCAGGTCGGATCCGTTGGATCGCATCACCGACCACGATGCTGTCTTCGAGGCTGCGCAGGAGCACGGGAGCGAGGCAGAACTCTCGGATCGTCTCGTAGGCGGCGACCAGGTCGCCAGCAGCTTCGAACAATTGCACGGCGTCGGCCCAGCGGCCACGCTGCCGTTCGAATTCGCCGGCGACCTCTTGGGCCTTGCGGCGCTCGGTTGGGGGCACGCGTGCGCCGAGTGCGTCGCGCAGGAGTGCATGCAGGCGCACGGTGTCGTCGATCCGCTCGGTCAGCGGGAGGTCCGCAACGAGTTCGTCGAGCGTCAATCTGCCGTTGGTCATGACGCCGACCAGTTCGTCGTCGAGTATCTCGACGACCGATGCGCGCTGCAGATCCGCGAGGCGGTCGGCGTCGATGTGCGTGAGGATCTCCTCCCACAGGAAGTCGGCACCTGCGGTGCGCCCGGCCGCCAGTGCGAGGTCGGCGGTCGCAGCGTGGCGCGGCATGTCCCCGTCGAACTGTGCGATGACGGACTCGTCGTGCAGCGCGTTGCGACGATGAGCCACCAGCACGGCGACTTCGTCGTTGGTGAGTTGGAGGTCGGTGACATTCAGTTCAAGGAGCTGACCGTGCGCCCGCAGTCGCGCACCGGGGACCCCGACGGGTGTCCGTGAGGCCAGCACGAGGTGGGCATTGGTCGGCAGTTCGTCGAGCAGCCGGAGCAGCAACTGGCGCGCATCGGTGGTGTCGATGCAGTGGGCATCGTCGATGACGAGTGCGACCTCGTCGGGTGCCTGCGCCCAGATCGCGTCGTGGACCCGATCGAGGATCTCGTCCGGGCCTCCGGAGTTGTCGACGTCGAAGGCGCGGGCCAGTCCCGAGGCGAAGTAGTCGGCGTCGGCATCTCGCTGGGTCGCTGACAACCAGACGTCGCGACCTCTCGGGTCGAGCAGATTGTTCTCGATCGCGAGGGCGAGAGCTGCGGTCTTGCCGAAGCCGGCAGCGGCGACCATCGTCGTCAGGCGGCGCTCGAATCGTGCCGCAAGCGCGACGGTGAGGCGCGGTCGATGGACCAGTCGTCCGCTCTCGGCGGTGGTCGGGACGAACCTGAAACTGTGCATCGGGCCGCTAACGGTCAGCTCACCGCCCGGGCGTTGAACCATGCGGCCTCGGCTGCTCCCATGTCGGTTGCAGGGTCGCCGTCAGCGGTGTATTCGAGCAGCATCGCCCGCCACGGCCCGTGGGCCTCGAGCTTGCCCAGGATCGCACTGACACCCCACACGACTCGATCGAGAATCACGAAGCTCGGCGGCAGGTTGAGCTGTTCGATGACCGGGGCGTGCGGCCCCTGAACGTCGAGAATCGTGGCAAGGGTGTCGCGCATCCATTCCCTGGTGAACGTGAACTCGTCGGTCAGGTACGGGACGTACGGACTGGACACGTAGTCGTAGACGAGGCCCGGGTCGAGGCCGTGGCCGGCCTTCAGGAAGCCGGAGCGTTGCATCTCGCGCACGAGTAGTTCGGGGTCACGATGGACGATGATCGCGTCCATCGTCGGCTTCAAGCTCTCCCATTCTCCTGGCGACCAACGCTTGACGAGGCCGTAGTCGAGGAACGTGATGCTGCCGTCGTGGTGGAACTTGTAGTTGCCCGGGTGCGGGTCGCCGTTGAAGATGCCGTACTGGTGGATGGCCCGCTGTGCGAAACGCCACAGGACTTCTGCGGCGCGCTGCTTGGTGTCGGTGGGTTCGTTGCGGAGTTGGTCGAAGGACATACCGTCGACCCATTCGGTGGTGAGCAGGCGCGCGGTCGAGTACTCGGGGACGAGCTTCGGGATCCGCACCCAGGGATGGCCGGCGAAGCGCTCCTCGAACTCGGTGACGTTCGTTGCTTCGAGGGTGTAGTCGAGTTCCTCGCGCATCCGGCCGCGGAGCTCGTCGACGAGTGCGTCGACGTCAAGGCCCTTGAGCATCATTGCCGAGAACATGGCGTACATGACTTCGGCGGCGTCGAGGTCGCTCTCGATGGCGTCGTGAACGCCCGGGTACTGGACTTTGACCGCGACGTCTCGACCATCCGGGGTGGTCGCACGATGGACCTGACCGATCGAGGCGGCGGCGACCGGGAGGTCGGTCCAGTCCAGGAAGATCCGCTCGGGCTGCTTGCCGAGGTCGCCCTCGACGACGCCGGCGGCAAGGCTCGGCGCCATCGGTGTGGCGTCGGCCTGCAGGGTGGCGAGCGCTGCCTGGGCTTCGTCGGGAAGCGCTTCGAAGATGAATGAGATGAGTTGGCCCGCCTTCATCAGGACACCCTTCATCTCACCCAGCTCCTGTGCGACGTCCTCGGCGGTGCGGATCGTGAACTGCTCGTCGAGTGCGGCACGGCGCTCCTCGTCGCTTGCGATGCCGCGGACCTTGGATACAGCGAAACGCGTCGTGTTGCGTGCCGACATCTTCCAGATCTTGGCGCTTCGAGCGAAGCGGCTGGTCAGCGGTGAATCGCCGGCCCGTTTCACGTTCTTCTGCGCGGCCGCTGCGAGGCCGGTGGCGAGCGCCAAGAGACCGGCCAACGTCGCTGCGCCCTTTTTCTCCATCAGCCCTGCTCCTCCATCAGTGGGCCACGGATCAGGTCAGGGTGGGCGAAACGGAGCGGGCGGTCGGGTGCGCGGCGAGGACGTCGTCGGGAATCGTTTCGCCGGTGACTTCGTCGGTCCAGTAGGTCCCGTCGTTCAGTCGTTCGAGTGCGGTCTGGACGTCGGTGAGGTCGGCTTCGATGGCATCGAGGTCGATCGACTCGTGACCGGTGGGGGAGACGTCATCGTCGACATCGGCGCCGGTGTCGACGGGCACCGCTGGATCGTTGTCGAGGTCGTGGCTCTGGGGCGCCGCTTCGATGGGGTCGTTCACCCGCCTCAAGATAGCCGCCCGTCTCGGTTCTCCCAGCATAGATCCGAGGAGCCAGAGCCCCCCGATTCGATGCAGGTCGACTGTCGGGTCACGCCATCGCGGCAGCGAACGCAGCCGTCTGGTCGGCCCACCATCGGCGGCGTCGGTCGAACCGTTCTTGACCGCCCATGCTGTTCCACATCTGGGTGAAGGCGACTTCGCCGGCCTCGACGCGCCGGCGGACGAACTCGCCACCGCGAGCAATCGACTCGCCCAGGCACGTCAGGACCACGGCGCGGCTTGCTGCGTCGCAGCCGTAGGCGTCGCACACCAGACGCAGTCGTCCAGGTGCGTCGATTTGCGCCCAACCGAGTCTGGCGGCAGCGATCTCGTCGTCGATGGGGACGCACATCCGGGCGAAGGCAGCGAGGTCGAACTCGCGTCGACCGGGTGCGGCGAAGTCGAAGTCGAGGAGTGCAACGGCCCGACCATCCCGGAAGACCACGTTTTCCAGGCACACGTCGTTGTGGCACCAGACAGGCCCACCGAGCGAGTCGGCCATCTCACGGCTCCACGTCGCGTCGCTGAGATCGAGCCCGTCGGACGCATCGTGCAACCGACGCAGCAATGCGGCCACCGAGGCCAGCGCGTCGTCGCGCTGTGCCCAGTCGGGATAGGGCGGCAGCGGTACGTCGCCGGGCACGTATTGCAATCGTTCGCGCCCGTCCGGGTCGATCGACACTGGCTCGGACGCGCCGGTGAAGCCGCGCGCCCGTAACTGGGTGAGCGCCGAGTGGATCGAAATCGAGTGCGGGTTCGAGGGGCGCAGCACATACGCGCCAGAACGCACGACGGCGCCGGCGTTCGCGACGCCGCCGTGCAGTATTTCCTCGTCAGCCATGGCCGCCATCCTCGCACGCCACTGCTGACGCAGAACCGGCGTGCGAGGACGAGGTGGGATCACCTCCCGAGGGTGAACGAATTGCTGAGCGCCGGGACAACCGGCTCGGTGGTGGTCGCCGCCGTGGTGGTGTTGCTTGTTGAATCGATCGTCGACATCTCCGTGACCGGTACATCGGTCACGGTGCTGAGCAGGTCATCATTGCGGCCCGGTCCGGCTGGCTCGTCGCCGCTGATGTCTGTGCCACCGACGTCGCTGCCGTTGTCGACCGGAGTGTCGGAATCGGTCGATGCCGTGCCGGTCTGGGGCTCGACGTTTGAAACGGGCGCGGTGCCCGGCTCGTCTCCTTCACCTTCGCCTCCCTCACCGTTCTGGCTGTAGACGGTCCACTGGCAGGTCATGTCCAGCGTGCCGGCATGGAATTTGATGATGTCGAGCCAGGTCGCCCCGAAGAACGAGCAGCTTCCATCGAATTCGAAACCATTGAACTGAGCGTTGCAGGTGATCTCCAGGTTGTGGACGACCTCGCCCGAGCCAGGTTTGGTGACCTCATGGCTGTATTCGGTGTATTCGCCGCCGAGAAACTCCAGGCACGTTCGCTTGAACGTTGCTGGGTCGCTGCCATATTGCGGGAGTGCCGATGCCGAGCCTGCGGCTCCGCCGAGTGCTGCCAACACGATGGCTGATGCCGTGGCGGCCTTGATGAGGTGACGTCCGCGTCGGCGCGGCCGGGTGCTGTGGGTGGCGGTGCTGTCGGTGGTGTTGTCGGTGTTGGTGGTGGAAGTGATGGTGTTGAACATGACTGAACTCCTTGTTGGTTGTGGTGGTGGTTGTTGTGGTTGTCATGTGTGAGAGGTGCGGCGAGGTGACGGAATTACCGAAAGGGGTGAAAAATCTGCGGATGATGCGACCGGGTCTCGCTCGCGGATCGGGCGATGTCGTCGCTGCCGATAGAGTCCGGCCTCATGGCTTTCCCACCCTTTGACGGTTCCGCACCCCAGCAGCAGGAGTTCTCCGCTCCGCCTGAGATGGGCATCGACCCGGCCAAGCGCTACACGGCCACGATGACCACGTCGCTCGGCGAGATCGTGATCGCCCTCGACGCCCTCAAGGCCCCGAAGACCGTCAACAACTTCGTCTTCCTCGCCCTCAACCACTACTACGACGGCGTGATCTTCCACCGGATCATCCCCGGCTTCATGTGCCAGGGCGGCGACCCGACCGGTACCGGCCGTGGCGGCCCTGGCTACAAGTTCGAAGATGAGCTCCCCCAGCCGCGCGAGTACGCGATCGGCTCACTCGCCATGGCCAATGCGGGCCCGAACACGAACGGGTCACAGTTCTTCATCGTCTCGGGTCCGTCCGGTGTCGGCCTGCCGCCGCAGTACAGCCTCTTCGGGCAGGTCGTGAAGGGTCTCGACGTCGTCGACACCATGCAGAACGTGCCGACCGGTGGCGGCGACAAGCCCAAGACCGACGTCGTCATCGAATCCGTTGCGATCGCCGTCGCCGACGACTGACGAATCGAGGCAGGCCGGTGTGACAGATGGTGCCTGGAACCATCTGTCACACTCGGGCCTGTGACTGAACTCTCGTTGAGCCAGGCTCGGCGCATCGCGCTCGGGGCGCAGGGGTTCAACAACGCCCGCCCCACGGGGCGCGTCGATCGGCGGCACTTGCGCAAGGTGCTCGACCACATCGGGTTGATCCAGATCGACTCGGTCAACGTGCTGGTCCGCAGCCAGGAACTCCCGCTCTTCGCCCGCCTCGGGCCACATCCGCGCACCCTCATCGCCGACGCCACCAAGGCCGGTGAACTGTTCGAATATTGGGTGCACGAGGCCTGCCACGTTCCGGTCGAGCAACGCCCGCTCTACGGATGGATGATGGCTGGCCACCCGCGCTGGAAGGGCATGCGCGAGTTCGCAGCCGAACGCGGTGAGCTGATCCAGTCGGTGCTGGACCGCCTCCGCGACGAGGGGCCCCTCGTCGCGAGCGATCTGCAGATGCGTGACCGTCCGAAGGGGCAGTGGTGGGACTGGGACGACGGCAAGCTCGTCCTCGAGCACCTGTTCCGCACGGGCGAGGTCGCTGCGACGCGACGACCGAACGACTTCGCCCGGCTCTACGACCTGGCCGAGCGCGTGATCCCGGCCCACGTGCTCGATGCGCCTGCGCCGGGCATCGACGATGCGAAGAAAGAACTCCTCGTGCTCGCTGCGTCGTACTTCGGCGTCGGCACCGCGTCGGACCTTGCCGACTACCACCGGCTCACCCACACGCGCACCCATCTCGCTGAACTGGTCGAGGAGGGTCGGCTGATCGCCACGACCGTCGAAGGGTGGGCCAAGCCCGCCTACCTGCATCCTGATGCCAAGCGGCCCCGACGGATCGCGGCCAGAGCACTGCTCAGCCCGTTCGACCCGGTTGTCTGGTTCCGCGATCGCGCTGAGCGGCTGTTCGGGTTTCACTACCGGATCGAGATCTACGTCCCCGCGCCGAAGCGGCAGTACGGCTACTACGTCCTGCCGTTCTTGCTGGGTGACTCTCTCGTCGGGCGAGTCGACCTCAAGGCCGACCGCAAGGCCGGCACCTTGCTGGTCCAGGGGAGCCATGGCGAGCCAGGAATCGCTGAGCAGTATGTCGCCGAGGAACTCGCGGCGGAGTTGCACCTGATGGCCGGCTGGCTCGGCCTGGACAGCGTCGAGGTCAAGCCACGTGGTGACCTGTCCAAGCAGTTGCGCGCCGCGATCTGACCACAGCCGGTGCGGCCGTGCGGTTATACCTCGGACGGCAGCGCCCAGCGCAGGGTGCGTGTCACGAGCGCACCGGCCGGACGGATGACCGCTGCTTCGGACACCGGCAGCCAGGGCAGGCGCAGCGGGATGCGTGTCCACGCCGGCATCAGCGCGACCGCGGCGGCGCAGATCAGCCCGTATGGTGCGCGCCCTGCGAGTGGCAGCGGTGGCTGCACCAGGAGATAGCGGGCAGCTTCGCGAGCTGCGCGTGAGCCGCGCAGTTCGGGGCGAAACGCTCTGAGTTGCTGACGAAGTTCGCGTTCGGTCTCCGGTGGGTGCTCGGCGCCCAACGCTCGAGCGACCACCGCTGCGTCGGCGACGTACCGATCTCGCTCGGAACCGACCAGCGGCGCCTGCCCGTACCGGTCGTGAGCAGCCAGGAAGCTGTCGAGCTCAGCGATGTGCACCCAGGCCAAGAGGTGCGGGTCATTGGCCGCAAAGGGCCGTCCGTCAGGTGCAACACCCACCACGCGCTGGTGGACGCGGTGGACGACGTCGACGGCCTTGCTCGCTTCGCTCGCCGGCCCGAACGTCGTCGCCGCCAGGAAGTCAGCAGTGCGCTGCAAGCGGCCCCACGGGTCGTGGCGGTAGTCGGAGAACTCAGCGACGCCGGCCATCGCCAGGGGATGCAGCGACTGGAACAGGAGTGCTCGCATGCCCCCGATGAACATCGAGGCATCGGCGTGGACGCGGCGAATCGGAGCGTCGTCGTCGAACCAACCGGGCTCGTCGGTCGCGAACAGTTCGTCGCGTCGATCGTCGGCGTCCGGGCCGACCACACGCGACCGGATCTGAGCACCGAGCCACGACCGGAGTTCGGAAGGAGACGACGCCATTGGCCCATCGTCCCACGGGATGCTGAGTACCATCCGAACGTGCCCGAAGAAACCACCGACGAACCCGACGGGGCAGCGGCCGACGAAACGTCGGAAGCGTCGGCGTCTGGCGGCACGGAAGCTCGACCTGCCGAGCGTGTGCTTCCACGATGGGTCATTCCAGGCGTGGTCGTCTTCTGGACCGGCTTCCTGCTCACGTTCGTGGTCCGGCACGTGTTCGGTCGACTGGCGAGCCTGCTCATCCTGCTCCTCGTCGCGCTGTTCCTGGCCCTCGCCATCGAACCGGGCGTCAACAAACTCGCCGCTCGTGGGTGGCGCCGGGGCCGAGCCACGATCTCGATCCTGCTCGGCGTCCTGCTCGCGTTCTTGATCTTCGTCGTCGCGATCGGCACGCTTGTCGGCACCCAGGTCGCTGACCTGTTGTCCGAGTCCAACGTGTACATCCGCGACACGGTCAAGTTCTTGAACGACACCTTCGGGACGCAGATCGACGCGCAGGCCGTGATCGACGAAGTCAACGATCCGGATGGTCGGGTGCAGCAGTTCATCCAGAGCCAGGGTGATGAAGCTGTGCGTCTCTCGCTCGCTGCGCTCGGTGTCATCTTCCAAGGCCTGTCGGTGATCCTGTTCACCTACTACCTCGTTGCCGACGGCCCTCGCCTTCGACGGGTGATCTGCTCGCGCCTGACGCCGGGACGTCAACTGCGAGTGCTCAACGCCTGGGAGCTCGCGATCACCAAGACGGGCGGCTACTTGTACTCCCGAGCGCTCCTCGCCCTGCTGTCTGCGTTCTTCCACTGGATCGTGTTCCAGTCGCTCGGCACGCAGGCGCCGATCGCGCTCGCGATCTGGGTCGGCCTCGTCAGCCAGTTCCTGCCCGTGGTCGGTACGTACCTCGCAGGGATCCTGCCCGTGCTCGTGACCTTCCTCGACTCGCCGCTCAAGGCCTTGATCGTGATCGGCTTCATCGTGATCTACCAGCAGATCGAGAACTACTTTCTCGCACCGCGCATCACGGCTCGCACGATGGAGTTGCATCCCGCCGTCGCATTCGGTGCCGCCCTCGCCGGCGCATCACTGCTCGGAGCGGTCGGCGCCATCCTCGCGCTGCCTGCAGCCGCGATGGTGCAGGCACTCGCCAGCGAATGGGGCCGCCGGTACGACGTCGTCGACAATGAACTGACACTCATCCAGCCGCCGAAACGCTCGCCTGGTGCGACGGCGCATCCGAGCACGCAGACCGACTCGCCGCGTACTCCGTGACCCGCTTCGACGACACCCGCTTCGATGCGGCATCGTTCGCACCGATCGCGCTCGCGACCCGAAACGGCTTCGACGAATCCCTGCATGTCGGTGCGGGCGTCGCGCTCGACGCCAACGGCGCCGTCGATGCCGGAATCGGCGATCACGACCTCGTCGTCTATCCACGGTCGTGTCTGAAGCCGCTGCAGGCCGATGCGATGATCGCTGCCGGGCTGGACATCGCCGCTGACCAGTTGGCACTTGCGTGTGCGAGCCACAGCGGTGAGCCGCACCAGCTCGAGATCGTCTGCTCGCTGCTGTCGAGGGTTGGTCTCGACGAGCACGCACTGCGCAACACGGCCGCCCGGCCGTACGGTGCGGCGGCTCGAGCGGCACTGCGGGAGGCAGGTGTCGCGCCCTCACCGCTCCAACAGAACTGCTCAGGCAAGCACGCAGCGATGTTGGCCACGTGCCGACTCAACGGCTGGTCCACCGAGGACTACCTCGATGTCGATCATCCGCTCCAGCGGGCGATCACTGCTCACATCGAGACCTTGGCCGGTGAATCCGTCGCCCATGTAGGTGTCGACGGCTGCGGTGCGCCCACCCACGCCTTCAGCCTCCGCGGCCTCGCCAAAGCGATCGCTTCGCTCACTCTGCCGGGACGTGATCCGCGCATCGCTGACGCGATGCGCGCCCATCCCGAGCTCGTCGGCGGAACCGGCCGCGACGTCAGCGCGTGGATGCGCTCCGTGCCCGGGCTCATCGCCAAAGAGGGCGCTGCGGGTGTGATGGTCGCAGCACTGCAGGATGGACGGTCGGTGGCCTACAAGATCGCCGACGGCTCCGACGCAGCGCGCCAAGCCGTGATGCCCGAAGCCTTGCGCCTGATCGGTGTGGACGAAGACGTGATCGCGGCCACAGCTCACGACACTGCGATCCCCGTGTCGGGCGCAGGTGTGCCGGTCGGCCGACTCGTCGCGCTCGACTGGCCCAAACGAAGCTGACTGGCGTGAGCAACCCGATCGATTTCGTGACCCTCGACTCCGATGCCTTCGAGTACGGCGGTGTCGAACAGGTGGCACCCGGCATCCGCCGGATCATCGCGAAGAACCCGTCGAAGTTCACCTACCACGGCACCGGCACCTACATCATCGGGCACGGCGATGTTGCGGTGATCGACCCCGGCCCCAACCTCGATTCCCACCGCGACGCACTGGGCTCGGCGTTGTCTGATGAGACGGTCCGCACGATCCTCGTCACCCACTGTCACGCCGACCATTCGCCGCTCGCTGCATGGCTGCACGCCGAGACCGGTGCCCCGACGGTGGCGTTCGGCCCGCACGATCGGCCCGGCGCCGAGCCGTGGGACATCGGCGAGGACCCCGACGGATTCGGCATCGCTCCGCTGTCTGACCAGCCCGCTGATGAACCAGATGGCGATGACGATGCGGAAGTGAAGATCGAGGAGTCGACCGATCACGCGTTCACGCCGGACATCGTGGTCGACACCGGTGATCGTGCTGCGTCAGGATCTTTTGCCTCGACATCGTGGACTGCAACCGCACTGCACACACCGGGCCACACGTCGAACCACACCTGCTTCGCCTTCGACGACGGGACCACCACGTCGCTGTTCACCGGCGACCACGTGATGGGATGGAGTACCACAGTCGTGTCGCCGCCCGATGGAGACATGGCTGCCTACTTCGAATCGCTGCGTGTCGTGGCGGGCCGGTCCGACGATGTCCTGATCCCGACCCACGGTGCACCGGTCACCGACGCGCAGACCTACGTCCGCCAACTCATCGCGCACCGCGAAGCACGCGAGCAACAGATCGTCGACGCGATTCGTGGAGGGCTCACGAGCGTGCAGGACATCGTGACCACGCTCTATGCCGCAGTCCGTGTCGAGTTGCACAAGCCAGCAGCGCGCAGCGTGCTCGCGCACCTCGTCAAACTCGTCGACGACGGCGTCATCGCGACTGGGCAGTCAGAACACCCTCGGCTCGACAGCGTCTACGCTGCGATCTGAGCCTCCCGCTTCGCGCCGACAGGCCCGAACCACCGATGGCCATTCGTCAGGAGCACCGCATGCCCGTCCGCGACATCATCGAAGGCACCCCGGTGCTCGTCGTCATCGACATCCAGGGAGGAGCGTCCGACGACGGTGAACCATCCGCGCTGCCGTTCATGGCGGACTACGACGAGGCAATGGACCGTGCGCCTGCACTGATCGCCACCGCTCGTGCGTGCGGCGTGCCGATCGTCTTCTTCCAGGAAGCGCACCGGCGCAACCTGATCGACTTCGGACGCGAACTCGATGGCGCCGAAGGAATCCACCTCCTCGAGGGTGATCCGGGAACTGAGGTCGCCGCAGCGGTCGGCATGGGGCCCGATGACTACTTCATCCGGAAACGTCGCTATTCCTGCTTCTTCGGTACCGAGTTCGAGATCCTGTTGAAAGGCCTGGGAGCAGACACCCTCGTCCTGATCGGCGGTCACACCGACGTGTGCGTGCACTACACCTTCGTCGATGCGCACCAGCACGACTACTTCTGCCGCGTCGTCACCGACGTCGTCGCCGGTTCGAGCCACGCAGCGCACGAGGCCGCACTCGACGCAATGGAGTACCTCCAGACCGGTGCTCGACGATCTGCTGCGGAGATCACGGCGGCCTTCGAAGCGTTCGCCGAGCGCCACTGATCACCGCGTTGCTCAGTCGGCGATCCACCCGGTGACATCGAAGCCGGTCGCCTCGCCTCTCGGAATGAAGTCGGAGAACCGAGCCGAAGTGCACGGGTCGGCGCCGATCGTCCAGAGCCCGTACTTGTCGCCGTCGCCGAGAGTGAACTGACGCGTCGGCGATGCGAACATCAACTCGTCGCGCGACTGGACGTGGTCGAGGCCGACCATGTGGGCGATCTCGTGTGCGAAGGTGCCCTGGACTGCCTCGAGCGTCGGGAGGTCGGTGACGTCGGCAATGGCGAAACCGTCCCGCACGATCCACGCAAACTGGTCGCCCTCGGCTTGCACGACCGCTGCCCGATCGTCGATGCCTCGACCGAGGCCGCCGATACCGATGGTCCCACCGGCAAGAATGGGAGTCTCGTACGGGTCGGAAAAACCGAACACGGCCATGGCCTCGCCGCCGCCCACGACGCGCGGGTCGACCGAGTTGATGTCGAGGCTGCCGGTTGCTTCGCCGACGTAGACGAAGTCGAAGCCGCTGGCTCGTTCCACGTCGCGAATCCCAGCGTTCAAGGCCTCTACCTGCTCGGGAGTTGCCCGCAGAGAGTTGACGGCGTAGGTGATGGGGTCGCACGGATTCCACCCGAAGTAGCGGCGGCCATCTTGCTCGTAGGCAGCGAACTCCCGCTCGGCTTCGGACGCCAGCTGTAAGTAGGTGAAGTCGCCGTCGAACGGCGGCTCGACAGCAGGTGCCTGGGGGACGTCAGGCGTCGGCGCCGGATTGGTGTCCTCGCGGCGTGGGGAGGTCGGTGGTTCGACGGTGCCGTCGAGGAAGTAGCCGCTGACGTCGATGATGAAGTCGGACTGTTGCTGCGAGAACACCGACAGCGACCCGTTGCCGAGTGCGACCACCGCGTGGTTCGCAATCGAGTGCCGCTCGAAGACGGCGTTGACCGTCGAGTAGTTTTGTGGGACCGGGTTCTGAGGGTAGGCCACCAGATAGCCGGGGCCATCGGTTTCGGTCATGGTCAGGTTGCTGGCGACACCGAGGACACCGGTCGGCGGAACACTCCTGACGCCGGCGATCGGGATCGTCCGGCTCTGCCCTGCGAACAGCGGCTGCGAGTTGAACGGTGCGCCGTCGGGTCGGCTGTCGTAGTGACGTTCTGGCTCGATCGGTACGAACAGTCCAGCGGTGCCGGGGACGGCCGAACCGTCAGGGGTGCCGTCTTGGCCGGTCATGTATCCGATGACGTCGACGATCACGTCGGTCGTTCCCGACGCGTGGATCTGCAACTCGCCGTCGTCGAGTTGCGTGATCGCGCTGCCGGCGATGTTGTAGTTGCCGCCCGGATAGTTGACGTTCGATGCAAGGGGGAGGGCGCCGCCGGGGAAGGCGGTCAGGAAGCCGGGTTGCTGCGTGTCGGCTGCGACCAGGTTGATCACTGCGGCCGACGCAGTGCGCGGGATGCCGACGGAGTCTGCAAGGTCGACGACCAATTCGGTACCTCCCTGCACCGGGCTCGATTGACGGGTGTCGATGGCGCGCTGTGGAACGCCCAATGGCACGAACCGCCCGGACTGACTCGCCGTCGAGCGTGCGAAGACGCCCTGCACATCGACCACGACGTTGGTGCTTTCGAACGTCTGAATCGAGATGCGGCCATTCGCGCCCACCGGGACGATCGCGAAATTCGCGATGGTCTCGTTCGCAAGTCGGTTGTTGACCGCCGAGGCAGATTCAAACGGCGGCGTCGGTGCTGCGGTCGGCCAACTCTTGAGGAAGCCGGGCGCGACCGGTTCGGTGATCGTGAGGTTGATCGCCACGGCTTCGATATCGAGCGGGTCGACGCCCGCTGCGTTCACCACGTCGGCCGTGAGCGGATCGACCGACAAGATGTCGGTGAAGCGCAGCGGCCCGAGACCAGGGGTCCGAGTGTCGAGGACGCGAACCGGCGTGATCGCCACGTAGCGAGCCGCTTGCCCGCCAGGAGCCGCTTCGACTGAAGGCGTGCCGGAGGTGGACGACGCAGCCAGGATCGACACGAGCAGGACAACGACACCAAGCGCTGCGCCCATCGGTCTGCGGCGCAGGGTCAGGTCGAGGGGGCTTCGGGCCGTCATGGCGAGCCAGACTATTCGCGGATTGGAGCAGTGAACCGGCAGGGCGCCCAACCATGTCGAGGACGGACTGATTCGGGGATGTGACGCCGAGCCGCAGCCCGTAGCCTTGCCGGTCAGGCCTCTCTAGCTCAATGGTAGAGCAGTGGACTTTTAATCCATTGGTTCTGGGTTCGAGCCCCAGGGGAGGCACGTTGATCACCGGACGTCTTCGTCACGGGTGATTGTTCAGATGTCCTTGTGTCGGTTTCACCGAACACATGTCACGCGGGACACCTCAGCGGGCATCATCTCGCCGGGTGACGGTCACGCCGCTGGGATGCCCACGGCGTCGCGGATTCGTTCGACCGCCCGGTCGCGATGGTTGCGCACGGTGCGCGGGGTGATCTTGCGTTGTCGCGCAACGAGGCCCGGCGACTCGGCTCGTACGAGATGGCGGATGAGATCGATGTCATAGGTGGGGACATCGGCCGTGCGCGCAGCACCGATGATGTCCGCCAGTTCGACGAACGCGCACGATGTCGGTGTTGCCGGCTCGTCGTCGAGCGTGTGGGGTTCGATCGGGGCCTCGTCGGTCGAGCGCAGTCGGGTGCGCCGGCGGAACGCGATGAACATCGTGTCGGAGATGATCGCTGCCGCTGCGGGACCGTGGCGGCGCTCGCCGTCGAATGCGGCGATCGCCAGCCAGAGCGCACCGAATGCCGCGCCGATGGGGTCGTCGTGTTCGCACAGGGTGCGATATCGAGGTGTCGCTGACAGCACGCCCGGCAAGAGGCGCTGAACAACGATCCGGCCAGCGAGTTGCTCTTGGGCGGCCAGACCCACGAGGCCCCGAAACAGTCGTTCGCCGGGTGGCCCTCGCCGCGCTTGGGTGGCCTCGATCACCCGATCGAGATCATCGACGTGTGTGATCATCTCAGCGGTCGGTTCGTCGAAGTGTGGTGCCCAGGAGCGCACGCTGTCGAGGGTCCGGTCGGAGTGGCGCAACCTCGACCATTCGCTGTCGAGTTGTGCTGCCAGACCGGTCCGAGGGCCGGTCGTGGGGAGGGGCTGGTCGAGGGGAGCCTGAAGGTGGGGCTCGTGAGACGAAGTCATTGCGCCACTGTGCGCGCCGAGGATCTCCGGTGACCTCACAGCGATGTCGCCGCGTGCGTGCAATGCGCTCTCAGATGCCTCACAGCGCTCGTGTCGGCATTCGCCTGCGGGCTCACAGCACCTGCTCAGCAGCTGTTTTCGTGCAGTGCGGATGATGCAGAGAATTCTTCGAGAGTTCTGCGCCCGTCAGCAGAAATCAGGAGCAATCAGCAGAGATTCTTTCCCTTTCGGCGCTCGAGGTGCCCACTGGAGAAGTATGCGGCCACCTCCCACCACCACGAGCGACACGAGAGCGCCGGATGAGTCGCGCCGCCACGAACACCCGGTCGTCGAACACCCGGTCGTCGATGTCGCGGTCGTCTCCGGGCCTGACTGTTCGGCACCCGTGCCGCTCGGTGTCGGCAGGTACGTACTCGGACGGATCCCGGCGGCGAAGCTACGGATCGACGACGCTCGCATCGGCCTGCACCACGCCATCGTCGAGGTCTCCAGGTCGAAGTCCGGCGGCACGAGCACGGTCGCCGTGTCCGTCACGCAGTTGAGCGGGCAGGCCCCGATTCGGGTGTGGGGCGAGCCGGTCGTCGGGACGCAATCGGTCGACCTGCCGGCTCGATTGTCGATCGGCATGAACGATGTCGACATCAGGCGCCGCGGCGCCGATGTCATCGCCGATGTCATCGGCGATGATCCACCGCCGAGCAAGAGCGCGACGATCGCGTTGCCGGGTCCCCGGCCCGAACGTGTCGGGGTGTCTGCAGCGGGTCTCCTCGGTGCTGCTGCCGCTGCGTCGGGCGCGCTCATCGCTGCAGTGCTCGAACGCCCGCGGTTGGCCGTCGCAGCGCTCCTTGTGGCGCTGGCGATCACCGTTGCGTGGGTGGTCGACGGAATACTGACGTGGCGGGCGAATCGCCGAGGCGATTGCGCGGCCGACGCAGAGCGTGCATCGTTCATCGAACGACTGGTCGCCGAGCGCACGACTGCGCGGCTGCGACACCTCGACGAGCACCGTCGGCTCGAGCAGCTCATCAAGGCTGCCGATCAGGCGCGCGATCCACTGCTGGTCGGGTCGACTCGGGCGGTGCTGTGGGGATGCGGACTCCGTCGTGACACCGAGGCGGGCAACGACATCTTTCGACCGGTCGTCGGCGTCGGCACGCGGACGTGGTCACCGGAGCTCGAGGGCCGCATCGCTCCCGACACCGCAACCGACATCGACCGGGCTGCAGTGATCAGCGATGTTCCCATCCCGGTCGAGCTCAGGTGTGGCGAGACCGTCGCGGTCGCCGGCGATCGCACGGAGACCGACGCGCTCGTGCGTTCGATGATCACCCAACTCGCGATCTTGCATGCGCCAACCCACTGGCAACTCGTCATCGTGTCGGTGGACCGAGCACGCTGGAAGTGGGCGGCTGTGCTCCCGCACGCTCGGTCCGTGATCGGCAGCTCGCTGATCATCGACCCGACCACACCGGCCCTGCTCGTAGCTGCGATGTCGTTCGTCGAGTGCCCGGCGTCGCGCTCGACCCTGCTCGTCATCGATCAACCGTCACGGCTGGACCCGCCGTGCGATGCGCTACGCGGTTTCATCGAGCGGTCCGAGCCAGCGACGCTGACCCTCGTGGCGCGTGACGAATCCGTTCCCGACGGGTGCAGTGCAGTCATCGACGTCGGCTCGACCGGCGTCACCTCGATCTCCGGTCAGGACGGACTGGACGTGTCATGCGGTGCGAGTGCGGTGTCGATGTGCGGGCTCTCCGGGCGTCGAGCGACCGCCATCGCACGGTCATTGGCAACGCTCGCCGACACGGCTGACGCGGACCGAGGTCACCCGCTCGAGGAATCGCCAAGCAGCCACCGAGGTCCACTGCCGAATCGGACTGCCTCGTCGTCGGCGTTGTAGAGCGCGCAGGACTCCAGGCTGAGACAGCCGCAACCAATGCACCCGTCGAGCTTGTCCTTCATTGCTTCGAGCATGGCGATCCGTTCGTCGAGCGCGGGTTGCCAGCTTCGCGCCAGCCGTGCCCAGTCGCGCTTGGTGGGCGAACGCGAGTCAGGCAGGGTGTCGAGGGCGGCTCGGATCTCGGTGAGGGTCAACCCGACCCGTTGGGCGACACGAATGAAGCCGACCCGGCGCAGCACGTCGGCGCGGTACCGGCGGTGGCCGCTTTCGTTGCGAGTGCTGACGATCAATCCGTTGGCCTCGTAGAACCGCAGTGCCGAGGTGGCGACGCCTGCGCGTTCCGCGACCTGGCCGACTGACATCAGGCGGTGCTTGTCCTTGATGTGAACCATTGTTGAAGTCTTGCCGTCGTCAGGCTCGGGCGCAACGGCGACCTCGACGACTTGGTCCACGCTCGACTTCCTCCAACAGTCGCATCAACGCGAAAGAACCCCGGTCCAGCGAATCGTTCGCTGTCCCGGGGCTCGATCAAGGCGACCCGCAAGTGGGCCGTTGGACATCAGCCGTCGCTGTTGGGTTCCGCGTTCGTCTCGCTTGCGGTCTCCGAGTCGATCGGTGCTTCGGCGAGGATCGCGTAGAGCTTGCGCTTGGCGTCATCGAAGACACCTTGAGCTTGCTCGATCTGCTCAGCTGTGCCGAACCGACCGATCTGTCGAGCCTGGCCGATGAGTTCGGCGATGCTGCCACGGAGGTCGCCGCGGCTTCCGGTTCCTGGCTGTTCCCAGGGTTCGCCGGCCTCGTCGCCGCGCTTGTCCCGGAACGCTGCCAGTCGTTCCCGTCCGGCGTCGGTGAGGGTGAACTGGCGTTTGCCGTCGACCTCTTCGGCGGTGAGGAGTTCGTGCATCACCATCTTCTTGAGTGTCGGGTACATGGCGCCGGGGCTGGGGCGCCACCGGCCCTCGCTCCGATCCTCGAGTTCGGTGATCAATTCATAGCCGTGCATCGGACGCTCGTCGAGGAGCGTCAGCACTGCGCCGAGGAGAGCGCCGCGTCGGGCGCGGTGTCGGCCGTGGCCGCCACGCTTGTGTTCGCCTCGCTTGTGTTCGCCGCGATGGCGGCCGTCGTGTGTGTCTTGCATGTGGTGTTGCTTCCTGCGCCTGCGGCGCATCGTGCGGTCAGTGAGTGGTGTGGTGGACCGTTCCATTCGGTCGCTCCCTCCGTGTTGCGGGGAGTCGTGCTGCGAATGCGGCACGACGTACCGAATCTCTCTTCGGTATGTCGATAACAATAACGATATATCGTTATGTTCCCACAGTGACCCTCGACACGTCACGACACGTCACGACACGGCACGACTTGACACGCGCACCGGCGGTGAGTCAGCGTTGCAGCATCCCGTAGGCGTGTGTCGGCGTCAGCTTCAGCAGCAGGCGCCGATCATCGACCATCGCCTGTCGATACTCGGCCCAATCGCCGTGTTCGCCTGCCACCGATCGGTAGTACGCCACGAGCTGATCGGTGGTGTCGTCGTCAGGCGCGGCGGCCACGGGTGTCAGCCCGACGATCTGTTCCGCCCTCATCTGACCCGACCGTCAGTCGATGTCTTGACGTGCGAGCCGCCAGGAGGCGACAGCGAGCGCGACTACTGCGGCGATCAGTGGGACGATGATGCCGGTCGTCTGTGAGAAGTCGGCGAGGTCGAGGTCGATGCCCGTGCGATCGACGATGATCGAGCGGGTGTACTTGCGGATCGCAAACCGGGCGACGCCAGCACCGCCGAGCGCAATGAATCCCTCCCAGATCAGGATGTAGGCCAGGCCCCACACGATGACCCGACGCAGCGCGACGCCGAGCATCGTGAAGATCGCGCAGTACGAGACGACTGCCACGAGCCCGGCGATGATCGTCGCTGCGACGAGGCCGCCGCCGGAACCGGCGAGCGCAGCAGCCGCAACGACGGGAACCAGCGTGATCGGCGCCGTGAGCGTGACAGCAGCAGCGAACGCACCGACGACGATCGGCCAGCGATCCATGGGCCGAAGCCACAGGTAGACGAGTGTCTTGTCGTCGCGGAGGTCACCGATTGCGGCCCCACCGAACACGAGCGACACGACGGGGATGATGACGGCGAACCCGAGCCCGGAGATCAACCGGACACCCGCTTCGAGGTCGGCGTCGGCCTGGCCCAGTGCGATGCCGGCGACCGTTGCGACCAGTGCCAGGGCGGTCAGCGCGATGAGTCGGCCGCGGCTGGTCAACTGTCGCAGGACGACGCGATAGCTCAGCGTGAGCGCCGACCACGGGGCGACCGATCTCGCAGGCCCGCGTTGCGCTGATGGCGACGAAAGCGACGGTGACGATGACGGCGACGATGCCGATGACGCTGACGGTGACGGTGTATCGGTGTGGCTCATCGGCCCTCCACGAGGTAGCGGAACACTGATTCGAGGTCGTCGTCGAGCGGAGACACTTCGGTGAGGCGGACCTTGGCATCGAGGGCGAGTGGAGTGAGGCGACGCCCGAAGGCATCGGCATTGGTCGTGTCGATCGTGAGCTGCGTCGGCTCGATCGACACGGCGTTGACGAGCCCCTCGTCGACGAGCGCTGCTGCGAGCCGCCGCGGGTCGGATGCCCCGATGCGAATGCGTAGGGGCCGGTCGTCCATCAGGCCGCGCAGATCTCGATAGTCGCCGCTGGCGATCAGCCGACCTTGCGCGATCACGAGCACCCGTGATCCGAGTCGGGCGACTTCGTCGAGGACGTGACTGGAGACGAGGACGCACCGGCCCTCGTCGCCGAGGTGGTGGAACAGCGCAATCATGTGGCGGCGCTGAACGGGGTCGAGGCCGGTGAGCGGTTCGTCGAGGATCAGCACTTCGGGGTCGTTGACCAGCGCGCAGGCGACCTTGACGCGCTGGCGCATGCCTTTGGAGAACTGGCCGACCGGCTTGGTTCCGGTGTCTGCCAACTCGACGTGCGTCAGCGCTTCGACGGCGGCAGCCGCTGGGTTGCTGATGCCGTGGCTCCGCGCGGAAACGGTCACCATCTGCATCGCGCTGAGATGGTCGAAGAGGGCATCCTGCTGCGGCACGAGTGAGAGGCGGCCTCGAACGGAGCGCTCCGCACGCGGGTCCGCCCCGAGCACGCTGACCTGCCCCTTGGACGGGGGTGTGAGGCCGCACATCATGCGGAACAGCGTCGACTTTCCTGCGCCGTTCGGGCCGAGGAGCGCAGTGACTCCCGGCCCGATCGAGAAGCTGACGTCGCTGACCGCAACGACGGACCCGAAGAACTTCGATGCGTCCGAGACGGTGATCATGCCGGCCGCTTGCAGCGCAGAGGGCAGCGCAGAGGGCGGGGCAGCGGCGGGGCTCGGCGGACCGGCTGGAGCCGGTGGTGGTGGCGGGAGCCGGGGTGACGTGCTCATCGTGCGATCACCAATCGTGAATAGCGCCACGCAACGATGCCGAACCCGCCAAGCGTCCACAGGACGTTGACCGCGATCACCGCGACGGTCGACACCGCCGGGAAGTTGCCGCTCTCGCCGAAGATGCGGAAGACGAGCTCGAACGGCATCGAGAACACGTCGACGAGGCGCCAGTTCTCGGACAGATCGGCACCCTCGACGAGGGCGCCGGCGAGGATCGGGGTGGCGAGCACGATGAGGACGACACCGATTGCAGCGAACGCTCGGCGGTCGGTGAGTGACGACGCTGCCATCGAGATGGCGGTCAGTGCAGCAGACACCGCGGCACCGGACAGCATGATCCGCAGCAGAACGATCAGCCAGTTCCCCAATCCGTCAGGGCCCGAACCGTCGAAGGTGTAGCCGAGCAGAACCAGAATCGGTGGGCCGAGGGTGACGAGGCCGAGGGTGATGATGACGGCGAGCATCTTCGCCGCGAGGTAGGTGCCACGGTGCAGGGGTGTCGAGAGGTACATCGCCAGCATGCCGTTGCGGCGGTCGGCGACGAGGACCTCGGGGGCGACCAGTGCGGCGAAGAGGACGATGGCGGACGTGATGAACCCGTAGTACTCGGGATAGCCGGGGCCGTCGACGATGCCGGACGGGATCAGCACGGCGAGGCCGATGAAAACAATGGCGGGCACGTAGGCGATGGCCACCGAGATGACCGGGAACACCTTGTTCTTGGCAGGTCGACCGAGGCCGAGGGTCGAACGAATTGCTTGCCAGGTGACACTGCGGATTGCGCCCGGTACGCCGGACCGAGCGCCGTCGTACCGCTGGAAGCCGCGGGCAGCGATCTGGGCGTCGTCGGGTGTGTCGACGGAGCTCATCGGACGCTGCCCTCGGTGGTCGACGGCTCGACCGTGCCGGCGGTGAAGATGTCGTCGAGGGTGCGGCGACGCGGAGCGAGTCGGCGAAGGCGCGCCTGCGCGTGGGCGACTGCGCCGCCGACGAGGTCGAAGAGTTCGTCATCGGCTCGGCCGGTGACGACGAGCACGGTCCCGACGCGGTCCACGACGGCTCCCGCTGTTTCGAGTGCAGCAACCACCTGGGCAACGGCGCCGGGTCGATCGTCGACGTCGACGAGTTCGACTTCGACACCACCCGACGCTCCGGCCAGTTCGTGCATGGCGCCCTGCGCGATGAGCCGACCCTGCTCGAGTGCGACGACGTGGTCGCACACCCGCTCGACCTCTTCGAGCACGTGCGACGAGAGCATGACATCGATCCCGAAGTCACGATGGACCTGCACGATGATGTTGAGCATCTCATCGCGTTGCACGGGGTCGAGTCCGTCAGTGGGCTCATCGAGCACGATGAAACGGGGTGCGGCAGCGATGGCCTGGGCCAGCTTGACGCGTTGGCGCTGTCCGGTCGACATCGTTCCCAGCGCCCGAAATCGTTCCTCGCCGAGGCCGACGAGGTAGAGCGAGTCGCTCGCCCTGGTACGCGCTTCGTCGCGGGGGAGTCCCTTGACCTCGGTGAGGTGTCGCACGAAGTCGTAGGCGCGCATGTCGTCGGGAAGCACATTTCGTTCGGGTCCGTAGCCGATCTGCGCCCGCAACTCAGGGCCATTGGCCGACGGGTCGAGGCCGAGCACACGGATCGAGCCGGTCGATGGAGTGAGCAGGCCGAGCGACAGCGAGATCAGGGTGGTCTTTCCCGCCCCGTTGGCGCCCACGAGGCCGGTGACGCCGGACGGGATCTGGAGGTCGAGTCCGTCAAGCGCACGCGTCGCTGGGAACTGCATGACCAGCCCCTGCGTCTCGATGATTGCGCTCATGGGGTTCATTGTCGTCGAGATCGAAGCGGCGCGCCCCCGCCCAGAGGATGATTCGCGCTGGCCGAAAGGATGGTGACGAACGTTGTGGGGCCCCGTGTTGTCAAACGCTGGGGATTTCCGACCCGAGGTCGGCGATCGCGTCTTCTCGCATTTCGACCTTGCGGATCTTGCCGGTGACGGTCATGGGGAACTCACTCACGATGCGGACATGAGCCGGCACCTTGAAGTGAGCGATCTTGCCGGCGCAGAACTCCGTGACGCTCTCGAGCGTCGGCGTTGCTGATCCGTCGGTGGTCGCCGGGATGATGCAAGCCATCACCGCCTCGCCGTACTTGGCGTCGGGCACCCCGATGACTTGCACGTCGCCGATGTCCGGGTGGGCGGACAGGAACTCCTCGATCTCACGCGGGTAGATGTTCTCGCCGCCGCGGATGATCATGTCCTTGATGCGCCCGACGATGTTGACGTAGCCGTCGTCGAACATGATTGCGATGTCGCCGGTGTGCATCCAGCCGTCGGCGTCGATCGATGCAGCGGTCTTGTCCGGCTCATTCCAGTACCCCTGCATAACCGAGTAGCCGCGGGTGCAGAACTCTCCTCGCTCGCCGCGTTGCAGGGTCTCACCCGTCGCCGGGTCGGCAATGCGCACTTCGACATGCGGGTGAGCGACTCCGACAGTCTGTGTCTGGTGGGCGAGCGTGTCGCCGATCGGGGTCTGGCACGACACCGGTGATGTCTCGGTCATCCCGTAGCAGTTGGTGACGTCGACCATGTGCATCTTCTCGACACACGCGACCATTGCATCTTCCGGGCAGAGCGACCCGGCCATCACGCCGGTCCGCAGACTCGACAGGTCGAAGTCGTCGAAGTCCGGCAGCGCGAGTTCGGCGATGAACATCGTCGGGACGCCGTACAGGGCGGTGCAGCGCTCCTGCTCGACTGCGGTGAGCACCGCGACCGGGTCGAAGGCGTCGCCGGGGATCACCATGCAGGCACCGGTCGAGACACAGCCGAGGTTGCCCATCACCATGCCGAAGCAGTGGTAGAAGGGGACCGGGATGCAGAGGCGGTCCTCGTGGGTGAGGTCCTGCCCACGAGCCACGTTGTGGCCGTTGTTCAAGATGTTGTGATGAGTCAGCGTCGCGCCCTTGGGGAACCCGGTTGTTCCCGACGTGTACTGGATGTTGATCGGATCGTGCGGGGTGAGCGTCGCGGCGATCTGGGACAGGTCGTCATCGGTCACGGTGCCGGCGCCCGCGCACAGGTGGTTCCAGTCGTCGTCCCAGAAGAACACGGCACGTTCGAGTGCCGGGCAGTCGGCGCGTGTCGACTCGACCATCGAGCGGTAGTCGGAGGTCTTGAAGGTCGGTGACGCGATGATCCAGCGGCAACCAGACTGGTTGAGTGCGTAGACGAGTTCGTGCGTGCGGTACGCCGGGTTGATGTTGACGACAACGACGCCGATCTGGGCGGTGGCGAACTGCACGAGGGTCCACTCGGCGTAGTTCGGACTCCAGAGTCCGACTCGATCGCCGGCGCGCAACCCGGCAGCCGACATTCCCCTGGCGAGTGCAGCGACCCGATCGCCGAATTCGCGATAGGTCCAGCGAATGTCCTGATGCACCGACACCAAGGCATCGCGATCACCGTGCTGGGCGACGGTGCGGGCGAGGTTCTCACCGATCGTCTCGTCGAGCAGGGGAGTCTCCGTGGGCCCTGCGGCATAGGCGAGTTCGGTCATGGTCGGCAACCCCCAAAGTGATCAGTGTTGATGGATTGGTCAGTCTCGCGCAGCGGGAAGCCGTCTGTACCAGGCGCGGTCGGGTCGGGGGACCGGGCCTGCGGCTGAGCAGAAAACCCAAGGCGCCCGATCACCTGGGGGGAGGTGCGATCGGGCGCCAGTTGGTCTTCGGGGTGAACATATGATGTTCGGTGTTCACGGGGGATTGGATGAGAGATTCTTCTCAGAATCTCCGGTTGGCCGTGGCGCTGCGAGATATTCGTCGCGCTCGGCTCCGTCTCAGTCGCTTGCGTTTGCTTCGATGGCCGGGTCGGCGTCGAAGCTGCCACTGCGGATCTCGATCTTGCGTGGCTTGGCCTGCTGGGCCACCGGGATTCGCAAGGTGAGCACACCGTCGTGGTAGTCGGCTTCGATGCCCTCGGAATCGAGGCCTTCGCCCAGGTTCACCTGGCGCCGGAAGGCGCCGCGATGGCGCTCGGCGAGGTAGAACCGGTCGCCGTCTTCTCTGCTGGCCGTTCGTTCAGCGGTCACGGTCAGCACGTTGCGTTCGACGGAGATGTCGATGCTGTCGGCAGCGACGCCGGGAAGATCGATGTGCACCCACACGTTGTCGTCTCGCCGGTAGGCGTCCATCGGCATGGCGCGCCCTGGGGAGCCGCCACGGGAAAGCTCGAACAGGGTGTCGAGCTCACGGAAGGGAGAGTTCTGCAACAACATGGATATTCCTCCTGTGGTCGAGCCACGAGCAGAAGCTCATGGCGATGAGATGATGGAAACGAATATACACACCATCCCAAACATTGACAACACCCAACTCAGCTTTTCAAATCGGCTCGACCGTCGTGCGTCAGTCGGTGGTCGCCGCTGCGCGCGCTCCGTCGATCTTCGCGCTCGTCAGTCGGGGCGCAGCAAAGAAGAACAGCGCGACCGTGAGCGCACCAGAGACGAAGAACGGCATGCTGAGCGCGACGTCGCGCGAGGTGAATGTGTCGGTGATCACCACGGTCAGCCCGCCGAGCGCGGCGCCGATCGGCATCATGCCCCATGCGAAGAACCGGTAGACGCTGTTGACGCGACCGAGGAGCTCGTCGGGGATGATCGTCTGGCGCAGACTGACCGTGATCACGTTCCACAGCACCGCAAGGAACATGAAGATCATGAACATCGCCCAGACGATCAGCCAGTGCCGGGCGAAGCCCATCACGAAGGTGGCGATTCCGCCGCCGATCAGCGTGAGGTACAGCGACGGACCCGAACCGATCTTCCTCGCGATGCGCGATGCGGTCCAACCGCCGACTGCGCCGCCGACTGCGCCGCCGGTCTCGAGGAGTGCGAACTCGGTCGGCGTGGTCTCGAGGACTTCCTGTGCGAACAGCACGAGTGTTGCCGTCGACATCGTGCCGAGCATGTTGAGCAGGCCGAGGATGATCGCCATCGGCCGCAGGAGATCGTGGCTCCACAGCCAGCGGAACCCGACCTTGAGTTCGTCACGCCACGACGGCAACGCTGCCGCAGCATCGGCGTGGATCTTCGGAGGCCGTTGCTTCGTGGCCGGGATGAGCGCGATGAGCGCGGCGGACACGACGAAGGTGCCGGCGTCGACGAAGAACGGGAACGAAAAGGCAACGACGAGCATCAGCGCGCCGAGCGGTGGGCCGGCGAAGGTGTTGCACACCAGTTCGGCGCTCCACAGGCGGCCGTTGGCCTTTTCCAGTTGATCGCTGTGGACGATGGCGGGCATGAAGGTCTGCGCAGAGTTGTCGTAGATCACCTCGGAGAACCCGAGCAGCAGGGTCGCGACGAGGACCATCGAGTAGAGCACCACGTCGGTGCCGATCACGCCGCCAGCGTCGACCTGGTCCGGGCTGGGCAGCAGGTCCTGCTGGCTGAGCACGATGAAGGCGACGACCAGCGTGATCGCGGCGCGCACGATGTTGGCGCGCAGCATCAGTGTGCGGCGGTCGTAGCGGTCGACGATTACTCCCGCCGGCAAGCTGAACAGGAGCCAGGGCAGTCGCTGGACGATGCCGACGGTCGCGATGAGGAGCGGGTTGCGGGTGACCGCCGATGCGAGCCACGGGTAAGCGATGATGCCGATGCCGTCGCCGAGGTTCGAGATGGTGCTCGCCCCGAACAGCTTGAAGTAGTTGCCGCCGAGCCGATCCTTGGGGAGCGCGCTGCGACGCTGGGCCTCCTCGCTGGGTGGCGCCGTCGCAGGTCTGTCGGCAGGAGGGGGACCAGTTGTCTCGTCGTCGTCGATCGCGTCGCTCATCAGTCGACCTTCGGATCTGGCAGCGTCGGGTGATCGGTGGGATAGACGGCGGCGACGAAGCCGTACACCGTGTCGCCGTCACGAGGAAGCGTGACGAACTCATCTGCGAGTGCTGCGATGCGTTGCCAGAACTCGTCGAGTCGGTCCTTCGGGATGCGAGCGTGTCGGATCGTCGATTGCATCTTGTCGTCAGCGGTCTCGATCACTTCGTTGTGGGCCTCGGTCAGGAAGCTGGCCATCCGGGTGCCGTCGGGCATCTCGCCGTCGCCGATCACGATGGTGCGAGCAACTCGGCCGTAGAAGCGCTCATCGATCGCGCGGACTCTGCGGGTGCGAACCACCTTCAAGAAGCCGAGTTCGACGAGTTGGTCGACGTGGTACGCCATCGACGATTTTGGTCGGTCGAATGCGGTGGCGAGTTCGGTCACCGTCGCCGCGCGGTCCATCACGAGGGACAGGATCTGGTTTCGGAGCGGGTCGGCGACGACCTTCTTCTGCGCCGGTGTTGTGGCGTGAACCTCGGCATCCAGGTCGTAGTCGGGCGACATGCGGACACATTATCCGAATTTATTCGGACGATCCAGAAAGTTCGGACGTTCTGCTCGTCGATCCCGTTTGCGTGACGAAATTGGCGGTCATTCCAACCTTTTCTGTCACGCAAACACCGGGCCGGGCGGGGCCGGGCGGGACCGGGTGGGGCCGGGTGTTTGATCAGTTCTGGGCGACGCGGCCACGCATGGCCAGGCTGGCGAGGCTGAAGCTGAAGGCGGCGAGCAGTGCGGTGGCGCCGAGGCCCTTCGCAAGGGTGTCCCACTCCCAGCCTTCGGTGATCAGGCTGCGCAGCCCGTCGAGCACGTACGTCACCGGGTTGTAGGTGGCAATGGTCGAGAGCCACCCGGTGAGCGCCTCTTTCGGGAGGAATGACGTGGTGAGAAATGCGAACGGGAAGAACAGGATGAAGCTCGAGTTCACCGCCGCCGGGTTGCCGGTCTTCAGTGCAATGGCATACGGGAATCCGGCAAAGGCCAGGCCCCACAACGCCCCGTACAGGAGGAAGGCAATCATGCCCAAGATGCCGGTGGTGAAGCTGACGCCGAGCACGAGGCCGAGGATCAGAACCGGCACGGCCAGCATCATCACGGCCATGAGATCCGCAGCCATCAGCCCGAGGAGCAGTGCTGGCCGGCGGATCGGTGTCAGGAGCAGCCGGTCGAAGTAGCCGCCCTGGATGTCGGTGACCAGAGCGCTGGCACGTGAGACACCGGTGACGGCGAAGATGATCGAGACCGGTAGTTGGAATGCCTTGAAGTCCACGACGACGCCGGACGCTTCGGCGAAGTCCTGCAGGGCACCGATGTTGACGACGAAGAAGAACACCGGCACGATCAGCGCAGGGATGAAGAATTCCGGTTCGCGGAACACGCTGCGACAGGCCCGCTTGGCGACGGTCCGGAGGTCGTGGAAGATCGACGACTTCCGGGCAAGTGGCTGGCTCTCACCAGTGGTGCCGGGAGTGGTTGCAGTTGCGGTCATTTGGACGCCCCTTCCTGGTCGTCATGCGGACTCGCGTGGCTCTCGGCGAGGTGCGAGCCGGTGACCTGCAGGAACACGTCGTCGAGCGTCGGAGTGCGCAGCGTGAGCGATTGCACGGTCACGCCGCTGCCCTTGAGTGCAACGGCGACGTCGGCGATCACGGCCGCGCCATTGGCAGCTGACACCGTCAGGGTGTCGCTGCGCGTTTCGACCGACGCCACGCCGTTGAGGCCGCGCAGTTCAGGCTCGATCGAGGCGGCGTCGCCTTCGACCTCGGCGACGATGAGGTCATTGCCGATTCCCTGCTTGAGCGCAGTCGGGGTGCCCTCGGCTTCGAGCCTGCCGCTGGCGATGATGCCGACTCGATCAGCGAGTTCGTCGGCTTCTTCCAAATATTGAGTCGTGAGGAAGATGGTCATGCCCTCCTCCTTGTTGAGCTTGCGGACTTCGTTCCACACCGCAGTGCGGCTTGCGGGATCGAGGCCGGTGGTCGGCTCGTCGAGGAACAGGATCTGCGGCTTGTGGATCAGCGACATCGCGAGGTCGAGTCGTCGCTTCATGCCGCCGGAGTACGACTCGACACGGTCGTCGATCGCCGAGCCGATGTCGACCAGACCGATGACGTCGTCCATCCGCTGGGTGATGTTCGCTTTGTTCAAGCCGTACAGCTCACCCTGGAGGTTGAGCATCTCGCGCCCGGTTTGCTTGCCGTCGATCGAGGAGTCCTGCAGGGCAACGCCGATCCGGAGCCTGATGTCGCCCGCTTGGGATGCAACGTCGAAACCGCCGACGCTCGCCGTCCCCGATGTTGGTGCCAGGAGCGTGCAGAGCATCTTCACCATCGTCGACTTGCCCGCGCCGTTGGGCCCCAGAAAGCCATAGATCTCGCCGGACGTCACGGCCAGGTCGACTCCCGCGACGGCCTCGTTCTCGCCGAACACCCGGCGCAGTCCGTTCGCTTCGATTGCTGCTGTCATGTCGTGACCTCTTGCCTCGTGTTTGCGTGTTGTTCGCTACTCATCGTTGCCAAGCGGCCTTCTCCGACGGTGGTGTCGGGTCGTCACGGACGATCATAGAGACGCAGTGTCACAAGGTTGCCGTTCCAACGATTGCGCTGCCCATCGCAGCGTGTCGTCACTCTTTGTCGCCGAAGCCGGTGAACGTGTAGCCGTCGGCGCCGGAACTGACCGTCACCATCACACGGTCGCCGAACTGAATCGGATCGTTACTCGCGAGACGCCACTGTTCGGTGCCGACGAGGTCGTACCCGATGCGCTCCAGACCGAGTTGGGCGTCGTTGGTGACCACGAAACCGTCGCCGAGGATTCGGGGGAGGTCGTCGGTGCCGGGTGCGGGCCCTGCGTTGGCAAGCCGCTCGCCCGTGACCGGTTCGATCACGACGAGGTCGGCGCCGTCGACGAAACCGAGGGACCCATCGCTGACCGCGATCACCATGCCGCGATCGGTCACGTTCACAACGCGCACGGACGCCTGGTCATCCCACCGGATCTCGGCACGGTCGTCGACAATCGTGATGCCGAGGACTCGGCCTTCCCCGATCGCCAGCATCGTCGGGCCGCCGCTCGGCACGAGCGACACGATGTCGGGCAGCTCGCCGCCGGTCGCAACGAGCGCCACGAGTTCCGTGCGGCCCGCAAGCGCCTCGGCGATCGTCCCGTCATCATCGAGCACGATGACCCGACCGTCGACCACTGCAGTTGGTCCGACCGGACCGTCGGGTTGCTCGAGCACGAGGACCGCTTCGGTGACGCCGTCGGTCAGATCGATCTTCGAGACCCGTCGACCGTCTTCGACGAACCATGTACCGGCGAGGTCGGTGCCGATCAATCGACCGCTCACGCGCGCAGGTTCTTCGCCGGTCTCGGGGTCGATGAAGGTGAGGCGCGGATTGCCGGTGAACGACACTCGGGTCACCACGTTGGTGCCGGACAGGATGACGTGGACGCCGTTGTCACGAGTCGGAAGTTCCCACGCGATGTCGCCCGTCGCAGTGTCCAAGCCGATCAGGCGTCGATCGCTCACGTCGTTCTGTTCGATGACTGCGACGTCGGCCAGCACACCGAGCAGGTTGACGGCGCGTGCTTCGAAATCGAAGCTGCGACGCCACCGCTCGTCGCCGGTCACCGGATCGAGGCCGACTGCGATCGAGGAGTCGTCGGCAGCAGGCAGGATCGCAACGACCCACGATCGACCGTCGACGAGGAACTGCCGCAGGCCGACTCGCGCGTCGCCGCCACCGGCCGGACCGGAGCCGCTCGTTCCATCGGCATCGAATTGCTCGACGGCTGCCACGGTCGTGGACCACAGGCGCGCTGCCGTGGTGGGCAGTCGCCGGTCGTCGGCGCCTGCAGCCGGTTCGAAGGTCGCTCGCTCGGGCTCAGCGTTGCGCTGGGCGACGGTCACCACGCCGGCGATGAGCGCGACCCCGATCAGCAGTGCGGCAGCTTGAATTCGCCGCCGTTTCCCACCAAGCCGGCCAGGCGGCGCCGGCGAGGTCCGGGTCTGTGTCTCGCTCTCGGCATCGATACCGGCATCAGGGTCGGAGAGCGCGATCTCGACATCGGAAGTGCTCGTCCGGTGGGCGAGCGCCGGCTGCGTGTCAGCAGCAGCGGGCGCACTCATCGCCGGAGCGGTGCTGGTGCCAGTGTCGGGTTCGGTGTCCGGCACCGTGTCGGGAGTGCGGGAGTAGGTCCCGTCGAATCCCGGCCGCCAGAGAGCATCGGGATCGTCCGCCACCGCACCGATCCTAGGTGGCGGCGGAGGTGGTCATTCCCGGCCGAGTTCGGCGACGCCGGCGGCCTCATGGTCGACCATCTGATCAGCGACCAGGTCGACGGTCACCCGGACCAGTTCGCCCTGGTACGTGTTCGGCCCGAGGAAGCGGCCGGTGCCGTCGTAGTCGGCCACCGTCGTCCCGCGGTCGAGCCCGATGTCGAGCCCCGACCAGGAGATCATCAGCCAGAAGATCTGATCGGTTTGCATCTGCCCGGCAGGCTCGCCGTCGATCAGCAGTGTGCCGACGCCGTGCGGGAACGGGCCGTCACCGGTCCGTTCCATCCGGAAGCCGAGTCTCGTCGCTTCGGCCGGAACGGGTCGGTCGGACGTGACCAGTTGGTGCGTGCCCCCGATGTTGAGGTCGTGGACCAGCAGGCCGTCGCGCACGAACAGTGAGTAGCCGCACGTCGCGTCGCCGTGGGCGATCAGCACGCCGTCGGACGCGCCGCGGTCACCGACCGAGTTGACCTGCGCCTCGATCTCGTAGCTCCTGCTCCGCAGGTCCGGAGCGACGTCGGACGGCACGTGACCCATGCCGGACCAGAACGTGAAGTTGGTCCGGTCGCCGGCGTGGCGGGCGGCATTCTCGGCGAACCGCTCACCGAAGCGGTCATCGAGCGGAAGGACCTGGTTGGCTCGCGCCTGATCCCACCATGCGACTTGCAACGCAGCGAGCCGCTCGGGCTCGGCGGCGGCGAGGTCATGGTGCTCGTTGAAGTCGGTGCTGAGGTCGTACAACTCCCAGGTGTCGTCGTCGAACGAGGTGCCGGGCTGGTGATATGCAACCGCTTTCCAGCCGTCCCGCCAGATACCGCGATGGCCGAACATCTCGAAGTACTGCTCGGTCTTGCCGGTCTCGGCGTCGGGTTGCTCCAGCGTGGCCGCGAAGCTGATGCCGTCGACAGCCGGCTGGTCAGCCCGGTCGATGCCGAGCAGGTCGAGCACCGTCGGCACCACATCGTTGACGTGGCAGAACTGGTGGCGCAGGCTGCCGGCTTGTCCGGCATCGAGCAATCGTCGGGGTGCCGTGATGACGAGTGGGTCGCGGACACCGCCGCTGTGGGTGTTCTGCTTGTAGCGCTTCAGCGGCGTGTTGGCCGCCATGGCCCAGCCGTGGGGGAAGTTCGAGTGGGTGTCGGGGCCGCCGATGTCATCGATGCGGGCGAGCTTGTCTTCCATCGACTCCTTGACCATGTTGAACGGCGCCATTGCGTTGACGAAACCGAGCGGGCCGCCCTCCTGGCTGGCACCGTTGTCCGACATCACCATCACGATGGTGTCGTCGAGGAGCCCGGTCTGCTCGAGGGTGTCGAGGAGGCGACCGAGGTGCTGATCGAAGTGGTCGAGCATTGCGGCGTACGCGCCGGCGAGGCGGGCGAAGAGCCGCTGCTCGTCGGCGGAGTGTTCGTCCCACGCCTGCACGCCCAGGTTGCGGTTGGGGAGCTCGGTGTCGGGCGGGACGACGCCCAGCCGCTGCTGCTCTGCGAGGCGGTCGGCGCGGGCCTCGTCCCAGCCCTTCGAGAAGATCTCGGTGTAGTGATCGATCAGTTCGACGGGCGCCTGATGAGGGGCGTGGCAGGCGCCGGGTGCGAGCAGCATGAACCAGGGGACGGTCGGTGTCGCCGCTTCGTGGCTCGTGACGTAGCCGATCGCGTGGTCGACGAGGTCTTCGGTGAGGTGGTAGCCCGAGGCGTAATCTCCGTCGGCGGCGATGTGGGTGTTGTCGCGGACGAGTTCAGGGGAGTACTGGTCGGTCTCGGCGTCGAGGAATCCGTAGAAGCGGTCGAAGCCGCGTCCGAGAGGCCAGCCGTCGAACGGGCCGGTCGGGCCGGTCTCGGTGAGCGGGGTGCAGTGCCATTTGCCGACCATGTAGTTGCGGTAGCCGAGCGGGCGGAGCATCTCGGACAGCAGTGGCGCGTCGGCGGCGATCTTGCCGCGGTAGCCGGGGAAGCCGCTGTCGAAGTTGGCGAGGCAGCCCATGCCGACGGCGTGGTGGTTGCGCCCGGTGTGGAGCGCAGCTCGAGTGGTCGAGCACATCGCCGTCGTGTGGAAGCCGGTGTAGCGCAACCCGGCGTCGGCGAGGCGGTCGATGTTCGGTGTCGCGATCTCGGAGCCGTAGCACCCGAAGTCGGCGAACCCGACGTCGTCGAGCAGCACCAGCAACACGTTGGTCCGACCCGCTGGCGGCGTCGGCGGCGCCGGCCAGTGGGGAGACGAGTCCGCCACCGTGGTCCCGATCGTCCCCGCGAAGTCAGCCATCACCGAACCGTAGTGATGCGCTGGTCGCGCCGTCCGATCGCCGTTCGGATCGCCGTTCGGATCGCCGTTCGGATCGCGGTCAGCTCGTGCCGTTGGCGAGGCGTTCGGCGTACTGCTCGGCGGTGATGGTGCCACCGGCGGCCTCGGCATTGCCTTGCTGATCGGTGGGGAGGAACGGCTGGATCATGTCGATCTGCTTCCAGGCCGGCGTCGGCTGCTTGCCGTCGGCGTCGGGCACGTAGTCCGACGTGGCGAGGCGTTCATGGCGGTGGATGTATCGGGCGCAGTTCGGGAACGTGTGGGCAACGGTGGCGCGGACCACGAGTTGCGCCCCAGGCCACTGTGCAAGCGTTGCGTCGTCGTCGACGACAACGGCAGTGGCCTGCAGTCGGAGGCGGCGCGGTGTCTCCATGTCGATGAACAGCATGCCGATCTTGGCGCTCGCTTCGATGTTGCCCATCGACAGGAACATGCCGTTGCCGTCATAGCTCGGGAACTCGACGGTGTGCTCGTCGACGACTCGAACCATGCCGACTGCGCCGCCCTTGTACGACACCGTCGGCCACCCGTCAGCATCGACCGAGGAGAGAAAGAAGAAGTCGCGTGACTCGATGAACGTGCGGGCGTCATCGTCGATCGCGTCGTTGAAGATCGTCGCTTCGAACGCCGCCGCGAGGTTCGTCGTGTCGAATCGGTTCTGGAGTGCCTGCTGTTCGTCGCCGTAGATCGCCATGCCTGCATGTTCCCACGCGAGCATGGCGATCTCAGCCAGCGGGGTCAGGCGCAGCAGACTCCGGTACCGGTTGTGTTCGTGACGGTGGCGTGTTCCAGCTGTTCGTTGTCGCCGGTCTTGACGTACCACTCCCAACGGGCGTCGTCGGGTGACGCCACCCACGTCTCGGTCTTGTCGGCGAAGCAGCAGACGGTGTCGTCGACGCCGGTGGTCTCGATGCCGGTTGCGGTGATTCGGGCCTCGGCAGCGGTGACCTGGTCGGCGGAGTCGACTTCGACGCCGAGATGGTTGAGGTGATGGAACTCAGTGTTGCCGGTGCCGGTGCCGGTGCCGTCGGCCGTCTCGAACAGCACCAGCTTGAGCGGTGGGTTCTCGATCGCGAAGTTCGCGTACCCGGGTTTGGTCTTGGCCGGAGTCGTGTCGAACATCTTGCTGTAGAAGTCGATAGCGGAATCGAGATCGGTGACGTTGAGGGCGAGTTGGAGGCGCATGGTGCGTCCTTTCATATTGACGTTGATCGATATGTTAGCACCATATCGATGATTGTCAATATGACGCTGTGCGACGTCGATGAAGTCGGTGCAACGGTCACCCCGACCGGCCGCGGTTGCCCGGTCAGGTTGCCCGGTCAGGCTGCCCGGTCAGGTTGCCGAACTCAGCGGGCGCGCAGTTCGAGGCGATCGCGCTGGGTGATCGTGTACGTGCGCTCCTGCTGTTCGAGCCAGCCGAGGCGGATGAAGCTCGCAATCGCCTTGTTGACACGCTCACGAGAGGCGCCGACGATGCCGGCGAGTTCTTCCTGGGTGACGGGCAGCGTGAACTGATCCTGACCGTCAGCCAGTTCGAGGAGGCGTTTCGCCGTGCGGCCGGTGACATCGAGGAACACCGAGTCCGCAAGGGCTTCGTCAGTCACGCGAATGCGTTGGGCCAGGAGTCGGGTGACATTCCACAACAGCTTCGGGTGCTCGTCGAACATGGCCAGGATCGGCTCGAACGGAATCGCCAACACGGTGGTCGGTTCGAGCGCACGAGCCATGGCGGAACGCGGACCATTGTCGAGCATGCTCATCTCGCCGAACAGGTCGTCGGGCTCCATCAGTGCAACGACACTCTCGCGGCGGTCGATCGGATTGGCGATTGCGATGGCCATTCGGCCACGCAGCACGAGGAACAGTGCGTCAGGCGGGTCGCCCTCGTTGAACAGCACATCACCGCGGATGAGGTGGCGTTCCTGTCCCGCCCCAGCGACGGCGGCCAGCGCCTCCGGGGGAGCGTCGGCGAAAAAGTCGGTGCGGGAGAGAATGTCTTCGTGAGCCATGACGGACGTCACGGTACTACCCTCCGGGCCTGTGACGCATGCCGAGATCATCTGGACCGTGGTGGTCGGTGGTGGCAGTGGGCGGCGGTTCGGCCTGCTCAAGCAATACGAACCGCTCGGCGACGAGCGGGTGATCGACTGGTCACGGCGCGTGGCGACGGGGGTGAGTGACGGTGTGGTCGTCGTCGTGCCGGCCGACGACGCCGACCGCGAGAGTGCCGTCGCCGGCGGTGCCAGCCGGTCCGAATCGGTTCGTGCCGGGCTCGATGCCGTGCCCGACGACGCAACCATCGTGTGCGTCCACGACGCCGCACGACCCTTCGCGACCCCGGAGGTCTACGCCGAGGTCATCGGTGCGGTGTCCGCTGGCGCTGACGCGGCGGTCCCGGGGGTGGCGGTGACCGACACCATCAAGATCGTCGGGCCGGCCCGTGACGGATCCGCCGCGGTCGTCGAGACACCCGACCGCTCGACGCTCGTCGCCGTGCAGACGCCGCAGGCGTTCCGGGCGGCGGCGTTGCGTGCGGCCCATGCAGCCGGCGGCGACGCGACCGACGATGCTGCGATGATCGAGCGCGCCGGTGGCCGTGTCGTCGTCGTGCCCGGATCACTGTTGAATCGCAAGATCACGATCCCTGACGACCTGGACTGGGCCCGCGGTCTCGTCGAGAGCGGAGCAGTGACGTGAGCGGCATCGAGATTCGTGTGGGGCAGGGCTTCGACGTCCACCGCTTCAGCGATGATCCCGAGCGAGTCCTCGTTCTCGGTGGTGTGGTGTTCGACGGCGAGCGTGGACTCGTCGGCCACAGCGATGCCGATGTGATCACTCACGCCTGCGCCGACGCGCTGCTCGGCGCAGCGGGGCTCGGCGATATCGGCATGCACTTCCCCGACACCGATCCGACCTGGCACGGCGCCGATTCGGTGACCTTGCTCCGCCACGTCTTGTCGCTGCTCGCCGTCGAGGGCTGGACGGTCAACAACATCGACACAGCGGTCATCTGTGAGGCTCCGAAGCTGGCGCCGCAGCGGGAGAACATCCAGCGCGTGTTGACCGCCGCGGTCGGTGCCCCGGTGACCGTGAAGGGCAACCGTGCCGAACGGCTCGGTGCAATCGGCCGAACCGAAGGCATCGTGTGTTTCGCGACGGCGCTCATCCAGCGCGAGTCGGGCACAACAGAATCGAGCACACCGTGAACACACAGAACACTGAGCACGACGAGCAGATCGCAAGGGACGCGACATGAGCAAGCAGGGTCGAGGGTCGTCAGGGCCCAAGCGCGGCGGTGGCGGTTCCGGTGCCGGTGGCGGCAAGCGGTCCGCCGGTCGTCCCGGTCAGCGCGGTAACGCTGCGGGCCGTGGTCAGAGCCGATCGAGTCGCGGCCCGGGCACCGGGCGCCGATCGGGCGGGCCGCAAGGCGGCGGTCGCGAGGCTGATCCGCGTACGTCCGGCCGTGGGCTGGGCGGAAAACAGGTCGAAGGTCGCCAGGCGGTCCGTGAACTGCTGATGGCCGAGAAGCGCAAGGTGTACGACATCTTCATCAGCGGAGAACTCGAAGGTGACGCTGGCGTGTCCGACATCGTCGAGATCGCCCGCGCTCAGCGCGTGCCGGTCACCTACATCGCGCGCGCCAAACTCGACCGAGACGCACGCAGTGAGGCCCCCCAGGGGGTGCTCGCCATGGCTGCCGAACTGGGCGAAGCCGATCTGGGTGAGTTGCTCCGGACCCGCAACGGGGTCAAACCGTTTCTCGTGGCCGTCGACGGCGTGACCGACCCGGGCAACCTCGGCGCAATCATCCGGAACTGCGATGGCGCGGGGGTGACCGGGGTACTGCTGCCCAAGCACCGAGCCGTCCACGTGACTCCCACAGTGGCCAAGGCGTCAGCCGGTGCCATCGAGCACGTGCCGATCGCACTGGTTCCGGGCCTCCCGGCGACGCTCGCGCAGTTGAAGGATCACGGCATCTGGATCGTCGGGCTCGACGACGGTGCCGACCGTCCACTCTTCGAGTTGGAGACGCTGGCGACCGAGCCGATCTGCATCGTGCTCGGTGCCGAGGGCGACGGTCTGTCACGACTGGTTCGTGAAAGATGTGACTCGATTGTGGCAATTCCGATGCGAGGAAGCGTCAGTTCACTGAATGTTTCGGCTGCAGCGGCACTTTCGACGTACGAAGTGACGCGAGGTCGCACAAGAAAGTAATACAATCGCAAACTATGTTCGAACACCAGTCGACCCCCCCTCACCCCTCGTCGGACGACCCATCCAGCGGTGCCGACGGCATGGTTGCGATGGAAAGCGGTTCGCCGATGCCCCTCGGCCGGCGCGCCTTCATCGCCGGAACCGCCGGTGCCGCCGCCGTCACCGCATTGTCGTCGTCGGTCGAGGCAGCAGTGCCGGCCGGCGCCAGCTACTACGAGTCGGTCGACCCGGTTCGTCTGGCCGACACCCGCCGCTTCGGTCCGTTCCGCAACGTCGCCAAGAACTTCCAGACCCTGAGCGACCGCTCGATCCGGATCGACATCAAGGACAGCCTGTCCATCGATGTCCCGAGCGACGCTGTCGCCGTCGTCGTGTCGATCGCCGCGATCTTCAACGGCTCCCCGGGCTTCGTCGCTGCAGTCCCTGCTGGAAGTTCCTCGTTCGTGTCGAACATCAACATGGAGGCAGGCGACGGTGCAGTGGCCAACCTGTGCACGGTCAAGATCGGCAAAGGCGGCCCGGAAACCGCCGGCAAGATCGACATCAACCGGCATCACCCCTATGACGTCGTCGTCGACATCCTCGGCGTGTACCGGGCGACCAGCAGCAAGGTTCGTGCGGGCCGGATGCGGTTCCTGTCTGCGACGCGTCGTGCACTGTCCGACACACGGATGACGAGCGGTGGCCGGCTCACCGTCAAGATGCCGTTCGTGCCCAGCAGTGCCCAGGCCGTCGTCGTCAACCTGACCGTGGCCAATTGCCGCACCGACGGGTTCCTGACCGCGTCAGCGGTACGCACGAGCGGGGTCCCCACGGTCTCGAACCTGAACCACACCGTGGGCGACACTCGTGCCGCCGGGGCGATCGTGAAGCTCGGGTCGAGCGGTGGCACGCCGAGCATCGAGCTGTACTCCCACGGCGATGCACAGGTCTTCGTCGACGTGACCGGCTACATCACCGGCAAGAATGAAGCGTCGCAGGGTGACGATGGCCTGTTCGTGCCCGTCGAACCGTTCCGTGTGATGGACACCCGTCGCAACGCCGACTTCGCGCGGACCGGCAAGAAGCGGCTGTGGCCGTCATGGACGCGAGAATTCGCGCTGCCCAACGGGACCAACGGGTTCGGCAATCGCAGCCAGATGGCCGGTGTCGCGATGAACGCGACCTTGGTCAATGCGATGCAACTCGGCTTCATGACCGTGTTGCCTGCGCGCACGGCTCGTCAGTTCGTCTCGAACCTGAACGCCACGCGCGTCAACCACATCGCAGCGAACCATGTCATCTCTCGTGCGAGCACGAGTGGCGTCGAGATGTTCGCCCACAGCGGAGGTGACGTCATTGCTGACATCGCCGGCTGGTACACGGGCAGGCCACAGTCGCCGGCGTTCTCGAGTCCCCCGTTCGATCCGCCGGCACCGGCTGCCCCGTTCAACTGGTTGCTCAGCGTGCCCCGGATGCAGGAGAGAGATAATCCGGGCCTGCCAAACCTCGTCGCGCCAAACCTGCTCAGTGGTGACCCCGTGGTCGACGGCGGCAACACCTGGCACTGGACCAACACCGGTCTGCTCGGCAATACAGGTGCATCGATCGTCGTGTTCGGCCACCGCACTTCGAAGGGCGGTCCCTACCGGGATCAGCACCTGCTCGTGTCCGGTGACCGGCTGTTCCTCGACACCCCTGACCAGCGCAGGTACGAGTATCGCTTCGTCAGCGAAAGGTTGACCGACGCGTCGCCGAGGAAGATCCTCAATGCGGCACGGAGCAACGCGTCGGGCTCAACCTTCACGCTGGTGGCATGTACGGGTTCGAGCACGATCCGCGACGACCAGCCACGCGGCGGTATTCGCTTCCGTCTCGTGTCAACCTTCGTCCTGGTCGGCTGGACCGACACCCGTCCGAACGTCGGCTGATCGCCGCTCTTCGGCGTTCGTCGCGCCGTGGGTCCTGCGCCTCGAGCTCGGTATCGTCACGGGTCCCCGCCGGGTTAGCTCAGTTGGTAGAGCACTTGATTTGTAATCATGAGGTGGCGAGTTCGATCCTCGCACCCGGCTCCAGTCCTCGCGTTCGCCAGACCATTGCTCCCATCGACGGTGCGACGGCGTGACGCCCGCAGTTCGTGCGTCAGCCCGGGTCGTGCTCGTGGCCGGGCGCCACGGTGAACAGGCCGCGATAGGCGACGTCACCGGTGATCTCGCCGCGCACCACACGGTCGACCTGCTGACAGATCGGCAGATCGAGCCCGTGCTGCTCGGCCATCTTCATCACGCTGCCGACGGTCTTGACACCTTCGGCCACCATGTTCATCTCATCGAGGATGTCCTGGAGGGGTCGGCCCTGTCCGAGCTGTTCACCGACGTATCGGTTTCGGCTCTGCTTTGAGACGCAGGTCGCCACCAGGTCACCGAGTCCGGCGAGGCCGGCGAACGTCGCCGCTTCGCCCCCCATTGCCTCGCCGAGACGTGAGAGTTCGGCCAACCCGCGAGTGATGACCGCAGAACGGGTGTTGTCGCCGACACTGAGCCCTTCGGCCATGCCCGCGGAGATCGCGATCACGTTCTTCAGCGCCCCGCCCATCTCGCAGCCGATCACGTCGTGGTTGGTGTACACGCGGAACAGGCCGTGCTGGAAGACGGTCTGTAACGCTTCGGCGACTTCGAGGTCCTCGGTGGCCACGACGCTGGCAGCAGCTTGGCCCGCCATGATCTCCTTGGCGAGGTTCGGCCCGGACAGCGCAGCCGCGGGGCGCCCCGGCAGGACGTCTTTGATCACCTGGGTCATCCGCATCATCGAGTCGGCTTCGAGGCCTTTGGTCAGGCTGACGATCGGAATCCACGGATGGACGAACGGCTTGGCGGCCTCCAACGTCTGACGGAACGCATGCGATGGGACGCCGACCACGAGCACGTGGGCACCCGTCACGGCCTCTTCGAGGTCCGATGTCCCGTGAAGGTTCTCGGGCAGGTCGAAGTCGGCGAGGTACTTGGAGTTCTTGTGGTGGTCGCGGATCTCGGACATCTGCTCGTCGTCGCGGCCCCACACGGTGGCGTCGTTCTTCTTCGCCACGAGCGATGCAACCGTCGTTCCCCACGACCCCGCACCGAGCACGGTGACCTTCATCTTGCGGTCAGGCAGCTGCACGTTGTCGTCCATGGTCGTTCCCCTCGTTCATCCCCGACGATCCGGCGATTCGGACGACCGTATACGGTCGGGCGGCAACCGCTCATCACCGCGAGCGCCCTCACCGGCCCGGAGGCCCACATGTACGCCCGACAGCATCTCGAGCAGCACGCCGACCGACCGGCGTTCATCATGGCATCGACCGGCGATGCGGTGACACACCGCGAACTGGACGAACGTTCCAACCGACTCGCTCACCTCCTGGCGGCCCACGGCCTCGGCCCGCTCGACCACTACTCGGTGTTCATGGAAAACAACGATCGCTACCTCGAAGCCTGCGGGGCGGGGGAACGTTCGGGGATGTACTACACGTGCATCAACTCGTACCTGACCGCCGACGAGATGGTCTACATCGTCAACAACAGCGAGTCCCAGGTGCTGGTCACCTCGGCTGCCAAGCTCGATCTCGTCGCCGAAGCACTACCCGATTTCGAGCAGGTGAGTCTTGTCCTCGTGACCGGCATTTCTCACGGTGACCTGGCGGAACGGGGCCTCGACGAGAGCATCCGCAGCTACGACCACGCGGTTGCCGAGCACCTCGTGACCCCGATCGCGAACGAACGCTTGGGCACCTCGATGCTCTACTCGTCCGGCACGACCGGCCAGCCGAAGGGCATCATCCGTCCACTGCCCGACCAGCCGCCCGAGCAGAACCTGCCGATCTTCGACTTCCTCAGCAACCTGTGGCACTACCGCGACGACATGATCTATCTGTCGCCGGCGCCGCTCTACCATTCCGCACCGCAGGCGGCGGTCAACCTGACGATCCGACGCGGCGGCACGGTCGTGATCATGGAGCGCTTCGATCCGACTGCGTACCTGGAGTTGATCGAGCGGTACGGCGTCACCCACAGCCAGCTCGTGCCGACGATGTTCAGCCGGATGCTGAAGTTGCCCGTCGAGGAACGCGAGCGTCATGACCTGTCGAGTCTCGAGATCGCGATCCACGCCGCAGCTCCCTGCCCGGTGCAGGTGAAGGAGCAGATGATCGACTGGTGGGGTCCGATCATCCACGAGTACTACGGCGCCACCGAGGGCCTCGGGTTCGCTGCGTGCAATAGCGAGGAGTGGCTCGCGCATCGGGGTACGGTCGGCAAGATCGTGCTCGGCGACATCTTCGTGGCCGACGACGACATGAACCAGATGCCGCCCGGCGAGCCCGGGACGCTCTGGTTCGGTTCCGGCACCGAATTCGAGTACCACAACGACCCCGACAAGACCGCCGAGTCCACGTCGCCTGACGGAGCGATGACCACGGTCAACGACGTCGGCTACGTCGACGACGACGGCTTCCTGTACCTCACTGATCGCAAGACGTTCATGATCATCTCAGGCGGCGTGAACATCTACCCGCAGGAGACCGAGAACCTGCTGATCACCCACCCCAAGGTTGCAGACGCCGCGGTGTTCGGGGTCCCGAACGTCGACCTCGGCGAAGAGGTCAAAGCCGTGGTGCAGCCGCTCGATGGCGTCGTCGGCGACGAGGCGTTGGCGCAGGAACTCACCGAGTTCTGCGGGCAGCACCTGTCGCGCCAGAAGGTGCCGCGCTCGATCGACTTCGATGCGGAACTGCCCCGGCTGCCGACCGGCAAGCTCTACAAGCGGGTCCTGCGCGACCGGTACTGGGGCGACGGCGCCAACAAGATCGTCTGACCCGGCGCCGTTTGGTAGCGGCGCGATGGACAGCTCCTACGACTCGTCGGCGAACTCGCGCTCCTCTGGATCCATGTTCGGTCGCCGCTGTGAGCGATTCGGATCCTGGGACGAGGGCATGGCTGCAGTCTGTCTCAGTGCTCCGCGACCGGATCGCATCGGATCGCATTGCATCCAACGGAACCGCTCCGACTCCGCTCGACGGCGAATGCTGTTCTACTGTGACGGCCGCCACATCAATCGCAGTCGATCTGGGGGTCACACATGAGCAAGAAGTACTACGTCACCGATTCTGATCTGTCCGAGCGCTTCCCGCTCTACACCCGAGCCAACGTCGGTGAAGTGTTTCCCGACCCCGTCACGCCACTCACCGGTTCGGGGTTCATGTTCCACTCCGAGATCGCATGGCGCGAGGCCTGGGATCGCGTCGGCGCATTCCGGATGGACGAGTTCCCGCCTGACGAGATGGCGCAGCTCGGCATCGTCGGCGGCTACTGCTACCTGAATGCATCGCTGATCCGGCTCTTCGGTGAGCGTGCGCCGGGCTTGACGTGGAAGGACATGGACGAGCAGTTCTTCGGAGCGCAACCCGGCATCCCGCCCTATGTCGCCGTCGATGGTGACGTCGACGAAGCCGCAACGGAGAAGATCGGCGGCACATTCGGTTGGGCGCTGTCACTCAGCAAGATCGACGACCTCGAGGAACTGACCGAGGACCGCAACGACACCAAGCAGTTGCGTGCTGACCGACCCGACTACTCGACGAAGTCGAACGAGGAGGTCTGGCAGATCTACGTCGACGCCGCACCTGCCCATCGTCGCTACTTCTCGCATCACATCTTCACGACCTACATGGCAACGGTGCCGGTCGGGATCATCAGCGCCGTCGCCACCGCCGTCGAGCGGCCGGACCTGATCATGCCGATCATCGCCGGAATCGGCCAGGTCGACTCCGCCGAGCCGTCGCACGCGATGTGGGGGCTCGGTCGGAGCGCCGCAGCGAGCAACGAAATCACCACAGCATTCGACGCGGGCGTGCACGGCATGCTCGACACGCTCCGCTCCAGCGATGCCGCCGAGGTGACCGCCTGGCTCGAAGAGTTCGACGCGTTCCTCGCCGAGTTCGGATCGCGCGGTCCGAACGAGTGGGAGAGCCGTTCGAACTCGTGGGAGACCCACCCCGAACTCGCTCTCAGCGCAATCGATCGCATGCGGGGAGCACCGCCCGAGATGGCCCCGGGGCTGCAGTTCGCCCAGCGTGCCGCGGAGCGCGCAACGGCGAGCGCCACGCTGCTGGCCATGGTCGAAGGTGACGCCGAGACGCACGGGCAATTGAGTGCGGCGATCACGTCGTCCGCGGCCTGGCTGCCGGGCCGTGAGCGGTCGAAGACCAACAACATCCGCTTCATCCACGAGCTGCGCGTCGCGCTGCGCGAGTTGGGTCGGCGCATCGTCGAAGCAGGCGGCTTCGACGAGATCGAGGACTACGCGATGGTCCAAGAAGACGAGTGGCCGAACCTGCTCGCCGACCCCACGTCGATGCTCGAAACGGTGCGCTCCCGGCGCGCCGAGTACGACGACCTGTTGACGCGTGAGCCCCCGTTCATCTTCGACGGCGAACCCGAGCCGCCGTCGACGTGGCGGGTCAAGGGCCAGGACATCCCGGATCAACTCGTCGCCGGCGACACGCTCCAGGGCATGCCTGGCTGCCCCGGTTCGGCCGAGGGCCGCGCCCGTGTCATTCTCGACAGCCACGACCCGCTCGCGCTCGAACCCGGTGACATTCTGATTGCACCGATCACCGACCCATCGTGGACGCCGCTCTTCGTGCCGTCAGCGGCGGTGGTCGTCGACGTGGGAGCAGCGTTGTCGCACGCGATCATCGTGAGCCGCGAGCTCGGCATCCCCTGTGTGATCAGCGCGACTCAGGCCACGGAGAAGATCCCCGACGGTGCCATGATCAGCGTCAACGGCGACACCGGAACCGTCACCGTCCTCAGCGTCGACTGAGCCAGTCACGTCGGGGACAGGCACCGACGTGACGGTCACGTTCGTGCCTGTCCCCGACGTGACTGTGTCCTCGACGTGGCGGGGTCAGGCGAGGACGTCTTTGGAGATGATGGTCTTCATGATCTCGCTCGTACCGCCGTAGATCGTCGTGACGCGCGCGTCGACGTAGGCCGGCCCGATCGGGTACTCGGTCATGAAGCCGTACCCGCCGAACAGCTGCAGGCACCGATCGGTGACCGTGTTCTGCAACTCGGTGCCGTGCAACTTGGCCATTGCAGCTTCGGCCGGGCTGAGCGAGCCCTCGTTCAGTTTGAGCAGGCACTGATCCATGAACGGCTCGGCGACGGCGATCTCGGTGGCGATCTCGGCGAGCACGAACTTGGTGTTCTGGAATGACGCGATCGGCTGGCTGAATGCGGTGCGCTCCTTGACGTACTCGACGGTCCAGTCGAGCGCAGCGCGTGCCGCAGCAACACCGAAGAGGCCGATCGACAGACGCTCCTGCGCGAGGTTGAACGCCAGGTACTCCATGGCCTTGCCTTGCTCGCCGAGCACGTTGGCGGCGGGGACGCGCACATCGGCGAAGAACAACTCGGCGGTGTCAGCCGACTTCTGGCCGATCTTGTCGAGGTTGCGGCCTCGCTCGAAGCCCTCCATGCCCCGCTCGACGACGAGCAGCGACATGCCGTTGCGGCCGGCTTCGGCATCGGTGATGCAGACGACCACGACGAGGTCGGAGTTGATGCCGTTGGTGATGAAGGTCTTCGCGCCGTTGACGATGAACTCGTCGCCGTCGCGCACCGCAGTGGTCTTGATGCCTGCGAGGTCCGACCCGGTGCCTGGCTCGGTCATCGCGATCGCAGTGATCAGTTCGCCGGTGGCGATGCCCGGCAGCCAGCGAGCCGCCTGTTCGTCGTTGCAGTACTCGATGAAATACGGGGTAACGATGTCGTTGTGCAGCGTCAGGCCGAGACCAGCGCCGTTGATCCCGCGCCGGGCGAGCTCGTCGGCGATGATCGCATTGAATCGGAAGTCGTTGGTGCCGCCGCCACCGTGTGCTTCGGGAACGGCCAGACCGATGAAGCCGTGTTTGCCAGCAGCGAGGTACAGCTCGCGATCCATGATTCCTGCCTGTTCCCAATCGTGGTACTTGGGAACCATCTCCGACTCGACGAACGCCCGGAAGCTCTCCCGGAACAGCTCATGGGTCTCGTCATAGATCGACTGCATGGATGCAGTCTCACCCACAGCACCTCGCCGGCTCAACTCGCACCCGGGCTCAGACAGTCGGACAGTCAGACGGTCAGTTCGCGCACTCGGGCGAGGAGGACCTCGAGGGCGGGGCGATTGAGTCCGCCCTCGGGGATGATGACATCGGCGTAGCGCTTGCTCGGCTCGATGAAGCGTTCGTGGGCCGGTCGGACCGTGCCGAGGTACTGCTCGATGACACTCTCGGCAGTGCGCCCCCGGTCCGCGACATCACGTTCGAGGCGGCGGATGAAGCGGATGTCCGGTGCCGTGTCGACGAAGATCTTGAGGTCGAAGCGCTCACGCAGGCTGCGGTCCCAGAGCACGAGGATGCCGTCGACGACGACGATCTTCTTGGGCTCGACGGTGCGGGTGTCCCCGCTGCGGTTGTGTTCGGCGTAGTCGTAGATCGGGACCTCGACCGACGCGCCATTGGTGAGCGCCGCGATGTGGTCGTTGAGCAGCGGCCAGTCGAAGGCGTCGGGATGGTCGTAATTCGCCTGCGCCCGGATCTCCATGGGATCGTTGCTTCGTTCGAGGTAGTACGAGTCGAGCTCGATCCGTGACACGTGCTCCTCGCCGGTCAAGTCCACGAGACGTTCGGAAATGGTGGTCTTTCCCGAGCTGCTCCCGCCTGCGACGCCGATGAGGAACGGCGGCCCGGCGGCGGGTTCGTCGGGCAGCGGCAGCGATGCGTCGGTCACGGACCTCGAACATATCTTCCGGGGTGCTTGTAATTTGCGTCGCGGACCAGGCAGTCTGTGCAGTGATGCTCAGCGAACGACATGCAGCCATGCTCGATTTCGAACGGTCGTGGTGGAACGACGAGGCGCCGCGTGACCAGGCGGTTCGCGCACGTTTCCAGTGTTCGTCAGAGGACTATCAGGCTGAATTGGCGACCGTGCTCGACGATCCCGCAGCGCTGGAGCACGACCCGCTGGTCGTTCGCCGGTTGAAGCGGCTTCGTCTGCGAGCGCGCAAGGCTCGGATCGACGGTGTCGCTTCGGCATCTTCCGGAGAGGGTGTACACGCATGAGCGGTGAAGAGATGAGTGCGGGGTCAGGCGTCGGAGCAACGCGCCGAGCGCCCCGTCAAGGTGTCGGTGGTTCCCCCGTCGGCTCGACGCTGAGCATCGTGATCGCCGTCTTGGCGGTGGTCGTCGGCTTTCTGATCCTGCGTGACCTGACGTCGAACGACTCGTCGGCTTCCAGTGGCTCGACCGACCCGGTCACGTCCGACCTGGGCCCGACCACCACCTTCGACTCCGGCGTCACCACCACGATCGAGATCACCACGACGACCACGATGGCGCTCGTGACCGAAGGCGCCACGGTGGTCGTCGCGAACGGCAACACGATCGGTGGCTCCGCTGGCCGGATGACCGAGACGCTCGGAAGCGCCGGGTACAACATGGGCGCCGCGACGAACGCGTCGACCAACGTCGAGGAGAGCATCGTCTACTACGACCCGGCCAACACTGCTGCGCAGGGCGTCGCCGAATCGGTGGCCCGCTCCCTCGGCGGCGTGGCTGTCGAGCCTGTGGGTACTCCCGCCCCGACCAGCAGTGGAAGCCTCGATGGTGCCGGCGTGATCGTCGTGCTCGGCAACAGCCAGGCTGACAAGACGCTCGAGACCTTGGCCGGTGCAGCCGTCCCGGCAGAGACCGAGGAACTCGGCACCGCACCGCCGGTTGCCGGCGATGTCGTTGCTCCCGAAGAGCCGGCAGACGACGCTGAAGACGGCGACGACACCGACGAATAGATCGCCTGAACAGCTCCTGAGCGGGTACCGCGCGCTCAGGGCGCGGTGTGTCGGGTGAGCAACGCGTCGACGGCGCGCTGCACGCACTGCTTCGGTTCGCGCAGCGCCAAGTCGCTGCCGAACACCTCGGTCAGCGACACGACTTCGATGCGGTCGGCCCACTCGGCAACGGTGTCGGTGTCGGCGTCACCCACGATCGCGGCGATCGGTACCCGGTGCTCGTGGGCGAGTTCGGTCATGCCGCCGATCACCTTGCCGTCGAAGCTCGTGGGGTCGAGGCGACCTTCGCCGGTGATGATCAGATCGACGTCGAGTCGGTCATAGACGTCGAGTTCGTCGGCGACGAGTTCGAAGCCGGGTACGAGGCGCCCGCCGACCGCAGCGAGTGCGCCTCCGAGGCCGCCCGCCGCACCGCCACCTTCGATCTCGGTGACATCGACGCCGAAGTCGGTGACGAACATCTGCGCCAGTCGTTCGAGGCGACCGCTGAGCATCTTGATCTGAGCAGGGCGGGCACCTTTCTGCGGCCCGAAGACGCGTGCGGCATCGGTGAAGAGCGTCGTGACATCGCAAGCGACGAGCAGTTCGATCGGCTTCAGACGCGAGATCGCGGTGATTGCCCGGATGGCGCCGAAGCCGCCGTCAGTGGTCGCCGATCCGCCGAGCCCGACGATGATGCGGCGAGCGCCGAGGTCGAGTGCTTGGTCGATGAGTTCGCCGGTGCCGGCGGTGGTTGCGTCGAGTGCGTTGTTGCCCTCGATTCCGCCGGCGAGGACCAAGCCGCTGGCACGCGCCATCTCGATGACTGCAGTGTTGCGATGCAACCGCCAGCCGGCTTCGACCGGGTCGCCGAGCGGACCCGTGACGATCGAGGTGCGGTTGGCACCGCCGAGCACATCGAGCAGGCCGTCGCCGCCGTCGGCGAGCGGAATCTCGGTGCAGTCGACGTCGCGCTCCCAGCAGGCATGGCCGATGGCCTGGGCGACCTCGTGGGCGGTGGCCGTTCCCTTGAACTTGTCAGGCGCCGCAAGCACTCGCATTCCGGGGAACCTACAGCGCGCAGCGAATCAGGTGCCGCCTGCGACCGCGGGAATGATGGAGACGGTCCAGCCGTCGTCGACCTGGGTGTTCAGACCGTCGAGATACCGGACGTCGTCATCGTCGACGAAGATGTTCACGAACTTGCGCAGTGCGCCCTCGTCGTCGAGCAGACGCTCACGCATTCCGGGGTGCTTGGCCTCGAGCGCCGAGATCACGTCGGACAGTGACCCGGCGTCAAGTGCGACTTGCTTGTCGCCGCCGGTGATCGGGCGCATCGTGGTGGGGATTCGGACGTTCACAGCCATACGATCACGCTATCGCTAATCCCTACCAGATTGGTCGGGAATGCGGGACGGGAATGCGTAGCGCTACTGCAGCGTCAGTCGACCGTGCCGTCGATGCGATCACCGAGGGTGTCGACGAAGGTCTCGTCGAAGAGCGTGTCGTCGACGTCGGCATCGTCGATCGCCAGCCAGATGAACACCGCCGCGATGGCAGCGATGAGCGGAACGACGATGAACACGGCGACCTGGCCGAGTGCATTCGGGTCGGCATCGGTGAAGATCGCCGAGCCCAGTGAGCGCGCCGGGTTCATACCGCCGCCACTGATGCCGAGCAGGACCAGCATGCCGAGCATCGACGCCAAGCCGGTGAACGTCGCGATTGCAGCCGTGGACAGGCCCTTGCTGATCGTCGACAGGAAGACGACGACGAGCAGCACGGTGAACACGAGTTCGGCAGCGATGACCGAACCGAGTTCGCTGAACGCCCCGGCGTCCCAACCGTTGCCACCCTGGGCTGATCGTGTCTGGTCGTTGATGCCCCAGACGAGGGCTGCGCCGACGACACCGCCGGCGAACTGGCCGGTCCAGTCCTGCACCATCGCGCGCACCGAGATCTCGCGAACCACGACGAGGGCGAGCGAGAGAGCCGGGTTGGCGACCGCACCGATCACGCCGATCGCGATTGCGAGCGCAGCACCGAACGCGACGGCCACGGCGAGCGTGCTGATCTGGCTCGGACCGAGCACGATCAGACCGGGCCCGGCGAGCATCAGCATGATCGTGGCGATGAACTCAGAGCCGATGTTCCGCATCGCGCTCGGCTGGGCCGACACGCCTCGCACGACTGCCTCGCTGTCGGTCGTGGATGGGTTCGTCGAAGAAGACTGCGGTGTCGTGTCCGGCATGAGATGAACCGTACTCTGCCGGTCATGCTCGCTTTGGTGACAGCGCTCGCGGCCGATGGCCTCGACCCGGATCTCGAACCGGCCCGCTCGGCGCTGCGAGCTGCGGGTGCCGAGGTCGAGATCGTGAGTTGGGACGATCTGACGGTCGACTGGAAGCGTTTCGATGCAACGATTCTCCGTTCGACCTGGGACTACGCCGACCGGATCGACGAGTTCCGAGCCTGGTTGGACAGCACCGCAGAGGCCACCCGATTGGTCAACTCGATCGACGCGATTCGTTGGAACATCGACAAGCACTATCTCGCCGAACTCGCAGCCGACGGTGTCCCCATCGTGCCGACGACCTTCATCGAAGCAGCCGTCAAAGCAGGTGGCGTGGCCGATGTCGTGGATCGACTGCTGGCCGACCTCGACCCGAGTATCGAGGTCTTCGTCGTCAAACCTGCGATCGGTGCCGGCTCGAACGGCGCTCGCCGCTGCACGCCCGACGAGGTCGCTGCCCACGTGGAGGTGCTGCACTCCGCCGGTCTCGATGCGATGGTCCAGCCGTACGTGGACATGATCGACGATCTGGCGGAGACCTCGCTCGTGTACCTCGGCGACGGCACGAGCCTGTTCTACGACCATGCGTTCAGCAAGCAGGCGATCCTGCGGTCGACCGACGTCGCCCGCGAGGGGGACCTGATGGCCAAGGAGGAGATCGCCGACCGGGTCGCGAGCGATGCGGAGCAGGTGCTTGCCGACGCTGTTCTCGCGAGTTCGCCGGTCCGTGCGCTCGGACCGCTCGCGTACGCCCGTGTCGATGTGGTGCCGACGGCGACCGGACCGGTCCTGATGGAACTCGAACTCGTCGAACCGTCGCTGTACTTCGCATCTTCGGCGGGGAGTGCCGATCGGGCGGCTCGCGCATGGTTGCATTTCGTGGGCACCGATCCGGCTTGACCAGCGAGATCCGACCTTGCGTCACGCGCCATGTCGTCGGAGCCGTAGCTTGGGTGGATGGCACGACGGCGCTCGGAGCGGATGATCGTCACGAAGGTGGCCGGAACCGGTGCGGACCGCGATGTCCGGCGGGTTCCTGACGAACTGATCGTCGAAGAGCCGATGTCGATCCAGCTCGACGGCACACTCGTCTCGTCCACGATGCGGACGCCGGGTAACGACTACGAACTGGCTGCCGGTTTCTGCTTCACCGATGGCTTACTCGCTGGAGCCCCCGTGGTCGGTGTCCGCTACTGCGCCGATGGCAGCGCCGTTGACAGCGAGTTCAATGTGGTCACCGTCGAGACCGGCGGACATGCGCCGACGCCGACACCGCGCCTCGGCAACACGTCGTCCAGTTGTGGCTGGTGCGGCAGTGACCAGATCGACGACCTCGTCGGCCGACTCGACCCGCTGCCGGCATCGACACCGATGAGCCTCGACGTCATTGCAGCGGTACCAGATCGTGTGCAGACAGCACAGCGTCTGTTCGGCAAGACCGGGTCGGTCCATGCAGCCGCAGCGTTCGACAGCGACGGCGAGATCCTGGTCATGCGCGAGGACGTGGGCCGCCACAACGCGGTGGACAAGGTGATCGGGGCGATGCTGCTGGGCTCAGCCGACGCGCTTGCAGCCACCGTGCCGGTTGTCATCCCGGCATCAGGTCTGGGTCTGTTCGTCAGCGGTCGGGCGAGCATCGAAATGGTCCAGAAGGCATGGGCCGCAGGGTTCTCGACGGTGGTCGCGGTCAGCGCGCCCACCGCGCTGGCGGTCGATGCTGCCCGCCGCTCCGGCATGATGCTGGCGGCGTTCGTCCGCGGGTCGACGTTCAACATCTATGCACCTGAGCGCCTGTCGGTCTGACGCGTGTCCCGCCACGATCCGGTCACACGCACGCGGTTGCTCTTTGCGGTGAGATCTGGGTTGCACCGGTGGTCTCACCTCTCCCCGGTGTGGGGGCGGACGGGGCAGGTGGAGAGGGCGCGGCGGTAGCGTGACGGCATGTTGATGGAAGACGGCCTGAGCGTCGTGCACCTTTTCGCCAAGCCGACGCCGAAGCTCGATCGCGACGCCGTGAACGCGGCGATCTGGACCGCCGAAGCTGCGGACTGTCAGGTCATCACCGCGGCGATGCTCGGCCACAAGTGCGACATCGCGTTCATGGCCCTCTGCGCTGACTGGCGGACGCTGCGGACGCTCCAGACCGGGCTCGGGCGCGCCGGGCTCGACATCGTCGACAGTTACGTCTCGATCACCGAGGTGAGTGAGTACGCCAAGGGAATGCCCGAAGAGATGTTGCGCGCCCGGCTCACCCCGACGATCCCGCCCGAGGGTCTGAACGCGTTCTGCTTCTACCCGATGAGCAAGAAGCGCGAAGCTGCGGCCAACTGGTTCGCAACGCCGTACGACCGTCGCCAGGAGATGATGATGGAGCACGGCAAGAGTGGCCGTCAGTTCGCCGGCAAGGTCGCGCAGGTCATTTCCGGCTCGACGGGCCTCGACGATTTCGAGTGGGGCGTCACGCTCTTCGCCAAGAGCCCCGACGTGATCAAGGAAGTCGTCTACACGATGCGGTTCGACGAGGGGTCGGCGCTGTACGGCGAGTTCGGAGCGTTCTACGTCGGCTACCTGGACTACATCGACAGCATTCTCTGACGCGCGTCACCGTTGCGTTGCAATGAGCGCCGACGACGGTTCAGCGGGAACCGTTCGGCCGGTCGAGTCGAAGCTGAACACATCGAAGCGCGCTCGGGCCGGATCGCCGACCACGAGCAGTTCGGTGATGCCGTCCGGGCCGTTGTAGTTGATGTCGAGTGGCTCGTCGAGCAATTCGACGCAGGCTTCGAACGAGGTGCAGACGCGCCCGCCGACGGTCAACGAGGGGATCTGCGTGGCGAAGTCGGCCGGGTCGTCACTGTCGACTGCGTACGCCGCGAGGGCGATCAGGTTGACGCAGTCGAAGGCGTGAGCAGCAAACAGCCCGGGCGGGTCGAACGGACGGTCCGGGTCGCTCGACTGTGCCTGGGGAGCAACGCCTCGGATCAGTGGCCGGAGCGCCGAATCAAGGGCTTCGATGCGTTGTGTGATGCCCGGCTCGCGAAGAGCGTCGTTGACGATGATGGTGTCGATCGAGCCGAAGTCGGTGTCGTCGAGGGCTTCGAGGAATGCGGCGCCGTCGTCGCTTCCGGCGAGCAGGATGACGACTCGGACGTTGGAGTCGGCGACATCTCGCGCCTTGGAGGCGAGATCGCCGTCAGACCGGACGAAGGAGAACTGCTGAACGTTGCGAACCGAGCGTGTGCCGCCTGTGAGCGCCGATTCGACGGCAGCAGCGAACGGTCGACCGTAGGCATCGTCAACGGAGACGACGGCGACGTCTTGCACGCCGGTTCGTTCGGCCAGGTCAGCTATGGCCACGGCCTGCAGGGAGTCGCTGGGAGCGGTTCGGAAGAACAACCGGTTGTCGGGGAAGTCGTCGAGGGCAAGCGCTGTGGCGGTCGGCGAACACGTCGCCACGCCTGCATTCACGAGCGTGTCGAGGTCGCTGAGCGCGGTCAACGACGATGAGGGACCGATGACCGCGTCGACTCTGTCCGAGGAGTCGAGCATCGACGCAATGCTCGCCGCAGCCGTGCCATCGCCGAGGCCTTCGTCGCGTTCGACGATCCTGACCTGCCGACCGAGGACGCCGCCGGTGTTGTTGATCCGTTCGACCGCATCGGTGGCTGCGTTGATCAGACCCTCGCCGAGTGTCGGGTCCGACGTCGGCAGGAGCAGCCCGATCGTCAAGATGCCATCGGACTCCTGCTCCACGACAACGGTCGTCTCCGGCGCCGGTTGAGTGGTCGGTGGTGTGACATCGCCACCTCCACTACTGCACGCAGCGAGGGCGACCGACGCCACGACGGCGAGCGAGCTGAGCACCACGCGACCAGACGCCGCAGTCGGCGCCGCCGGTGCAGCCGGTGCCCGCTTGCTCCGATCTCGTGCACGACCCATTGGCCGTCAGAGTACGAGGTGCAGAACTCGATGGTGCGACATCGGCGCCTATGATCTCGTCATCGACACGACATCGGGCACCCTGTGACTGCGAGCAACTCGTCTTCGCTGACCGCCTCGGGCCGAGCCCGACACCTCGACACAGCGCGCGCGTCGGTTCCGACCGGGGGGCTCCGCGCCGGTGGCGCGTCGTACTGCAGTTCTCTGTCTGATCTCACCGACGAGTGGGTCCGGGAACTCTTTGCCGCTGCGATCGCCCAGAATCCTGCGGTCAAGGGACGGATGGCGATCCTTGCCGTCGGCGGGTACGGGCGCCGCGAACTCGCCCCGTTCAGCGACCTCGATCTGCTGCTCGTGCACGACATCAAGTCGAAGAAGGCGATCGCCGACATCGAGCCGATCGCGACCGCACTGTGGTATCCGATGTGGGATGCGGGCATCAAGCTGGGCCATGCCGTTCGCAGCGTCAAAGAACAGATGGCACTGGCCTCCGACGACCTCGACACTGCGACGGCACTCCTCACCGCGCGGCCGCTGGCCGGTGACGAGTCGCTCGCCGACGAGGTGATCGCCAAGGGCAAGGCGTCGTGGACCAAGCGTTCCGATCGGTTCCTCGGTGAGCTTCGCGCCCGGGTACGCCAACGGCAGGACGACGCCGGTGACATCGCCTACCGTCTCGAACCCGATCTGAAGTTGGGTCACGGCGGGCTCCGCGACGTGCAGTCGCTGATGTGGGCAGAGGCGAGTGGGCTGTCGATCCTCCCCGAAGACCTCACCGACCTCCGGCAGTGCTACGACACGCTGCTCGGTGTCCGAGTCGCCCTGCATCTCGCAACCGAGCGGCCCGGCGACATCCTGCGTCTCGAGGATCAGGACAACGCGTCGGACGTCGGTGGGTGGAACGATGCCGACGAGCTGATGGCCGACATCGCCGCAGCGGGGCGCACCATTGCCTGGCTCGTCGATGAGAACTGGGGTCGCTCGGTCGCCAGCGATGACCGCCTGCCCGATCGGGCCATCTCGTCGGGCATCGTGCTCAACAACGGCGAGATCGAGCTGTCAGAGCTCGCCGACCCCGCCACCGACACCACGCTGGTCCTCCAGGCCGCCGTCGCCGCTGCCCGCAACGACTGCCGGATCGGACGAGCAACGCTCGATCGCCTCCATGACGAGCAGCCGGTCTGGGAGGGAACCTGGCCCGTCGGCGCAAAGGACAAGTTGGTCGCACTGCTGCTCGAGGGCCGTCGCTCCATTCGTGTGCTCGAGGCACTCGACCAGCGCGAACTGTTCGCCCGGCTGCTGCCGGAGTGGGAACCGAACCGTTCGAAGCCGCAGCGCAACGCGTACCACCGCTTCACGGTCGACCGACACCTGTGGGAAGCCGCCGCGAACGCAGCGGAACTCACCGATCGGGTGTCGCGGCCGGATCTGTTGGTGCTCGGCGCGCTGTTCCATGACCTCGGCAAGGGGTATCCGGGGGACCACACGATCGTCGGAATGGAGCTCGTTTGCCAGGTCGGTCCGAGACTGGGTCTGAAGTCCGAGGACGTCGACACTCTCGTCGCGATGGTCGAGCACCACCTCCTGCTGCCTGACGTGGCGTCTCGTCGCGACCTGACCGACGAAGCAACGATCAGCCATGTGGCCGACGCGTTGGGAACCGTCGAGCGCCTCGACCTGTTGCACGCGCTGACCGAGGCCGATTCCTTGGCGACCGGTCCGTCGGCGTGGGGGTCGTGGAAAGAAGAACTCGTCAACGAACTCGCTGCCCGAGTGCGCCATGTGCTCGGTGGCGGTGACGTCGCTGAGGTGACCTGGCGGCTGTTCCCCGATGCCGAGACGTTGATGTTGATGGCAGCCGGAGACGTCGCGGTCGGCCGACGTGACGATCTGATCACCGTCGTGAGTCCCGACTCGTCGGGCGTCTTCAGTCAGGTGGCGGGCGTGCTGTCACTGCACGGGCTCGACGTGCTGGCGGCAACGGCGCACTCCGACGAGCAGGGGATGGCTGCATCGCAATTCCGGATCGTCGTCCCGGACAACGGCGACAACTGGCGCTCGGTCAAGACCGACCTCGCACGGGCGATGTCGCACCAGTTGGCGATCGAGTCCCGGCTGGTCGAGCGGGCCAAGACCTACCGTCGTCGTCGGCGAACCCAAGCCGAACAACCCGGCCCACCGAAGGTGGTGTTCCACGACGACGCGTCCAGCGACGCGACCGTGATCGAAATACGGGCGGTCACCAAGATCGGCATCTTGCACCGCATCACAAAAGCACTCGGTGAGCTCGGTCTCGACATCCGACACGCCACGGTGCAGACCCTGGGGATGGAAGTCGTCGACACGTTTTATGTTCGGACCTCGTCGGGGGAGCTCGTCACCGACAAGTTCCACCGCAAGGAGATCGAGCGCGCGTTGCTGCACGTCATCACCTGATCGCCGGTCGGTGTGCGATGGGAACAGCGTCGCCGTCGCTGATGACCGGCTGACCGAATCGATGCCGTAGCGTTCGGTGCGTGACATCTCCCGACGACGCCGACCGCGCCCCTGACCTGGCTCACGATCTGGCGCGCTGGAGCGAGACGCTCGCCGGCATTGCACGGACGGGAATGGGCTTCACGGAGAACCTCTACGAGCGGGAGCGGTTCGAAGAGGTGCTCCACGTCGCGGGCGACATCAAAGCCGCAGCTCACGGTGCTACTGCGAGTGAGTCGGCACGCGACGACTTCGTCGGCGAGTGGGTCGAGTCGATCGGCGAAGGCGTGCCCGGCTACGTGACACCCAAGGTCGCGATCGGCGCGATCGTCGGGAACGACGACGGCGAGATCCTCCTCGTCCAACGCAAGGACTCCGGAATCTGGTTGTATCCGACCGGCTGGGCGGACGTGGGCTACTCGCCTGCTGAAGTAGCGATGAAGGAAGTCCACGAGGAGACCGGTATCGAATGCGAACCGACGCGCTTGCTCGGTGTCGTCGACGGTCAACGCATGGGATTCAGCCGGTTCGGCATGTACATGCTGCTGTTCCACTGCCGGGCTACTGGCGGTTCACTGCAGCCTCATCCACTGGAAACCGCCGATGTGGGCTGGTTCGCCGACGGGTCACTGCCGGATGCGACTGCGGGTGCCGGATGGTGGTCCACGATGGCGTTCGACGCGATCAACGGGGTGCAGGCGCCGGCAACATTCGACGACGTGCGATCACCGATTTGGAGAACCGACGACTGAGCCAGCCGCCGGGCACGGTCACTCCTGATCTCGGAGGAACTGCTCGACTTCGTTCATCAACGCGTCGGGGTCGACCGGCTCGGCAGTGGCCATCGAATCACCGTCGCCGGAGTCGTCGGCGATCTCTTCGAGCCGCGACAGATACTCGACCATGTCGTCATCGTCGCCGATGAGCGCCGCAACCCGAGCGTCGTACTCGGCGGCGCCGCTGGTGAGCGACTGGATGGGCGCTGGCGTGCCGATCATGGTGCAGGCTCGTTCGATCAGCGCCATCGCGGCCTTGGGTGACGGGACCTGCGATGCGTAGCCGGGAACTGCTGCCCACAGCGAGGCGGTGGCGAGACCGCTTCGGTGGAGTGCGTCGTGCAGGACGCCGACGATTCCGGTCGGCCCTTCGTACTGCGACTGCTGCAGCTCGAAGCGTTCGATGAGGACGTCGTCGGTGGCGGTGCCGATCAGTGGGACGGGGCGCGAGTGGGGAACATCGGCGAGGAGTGCCCCGAGCGACAGTGCCATCGTGACGCTGTACCGCTCGCAGATGCCCGCGATCTGCTCGGAGAACGCTCGCCAGCGAAGGGCCGGTTCCGGGCCGAGTATCAAGATGACGTCGGTCCCCGGAAGTGACACGGACCAGACGCCGACGGTCGGCCAGACGATGCTGCGTTGTCGTTCGTCGTCGAGCTTCACCTGCGGACGCACGGTGGCGAAGTCGGTGAAGACCTCCGGATCGATGTCGGCGAGCGCTTCGGCACCCCAGGCTTCGATCATCGTACGCAGTGCCGTTGACGCGGCATCGCCGGCGTCGTTCCACCCGGTGAAGCCGGCAACCAGCACGGGCTGCGTCAGGCTCGGTTCAGCCAGCCAACGAACGTGCTCGGTCCCCACGGGAACCACGCTACCGTCCTGTGACCGTGACTGAGTCGAGTGCGTCCCCATCGAACAACCCAACACCTGCCGCATCCATCAGTGTCGCCGAACGCGTCGATGACGAACTCGTCGCAGCGTTCGCGCACCTGATTCCGCAGCTCTCGCGATCGTCGCCGCCGCCGGACGCCGATCAGCTTCGTGCGCTCGTCGACGGAGCGGACACCGTGATCTTCCTCGCACGCATCGACGGGGCGATCGTGGGCAGCTTGACGCTGGCGTTCTATCGCATTCCGACGGGCTTGAAGTGCTGGATCGAAGACGTGGTCGTCGACGACGTCGCACGTGGCCACGGGGTGGGTCGGTTGCTCAACGAGGCTGCGCTGGACGAGGCGAAGCGACGTGGTGCGAAAGACGTCAGCCTCACGAGTCGGCCGTCGCGCGAGTCGGCAAACCGTCTGTATCAGCGGATCGGATTCGAAGCCCGCGAGACGAACGTCTACCGCTACAAGTTCTGATCCGTCAGTCGGCGGCTTGCGCACGACGGAGGTCCTCGGCGGACTGGCGGACCTGCCAGTCTCGGTCGTCGAGTGCCCGGTCGATCGCTGCGTCGACGGCATCGCCGTCGAAGGGCGCCAACGCGAGGACCGCTCGCCGCCGGACCGCCGGCTTGTCGGTGGTCGCCGTGATGATCGCGTCGACTGCCGCTGAGTCACCGATTGCGCCGAGCGCGGCGACGGCCGCTTCGCGGACCAGTGGTTCTTCCGCGTCGGTCGTGAGTTCGATGAGCCGATCCAGAACGGCTCGTCGGTTCGATTCATGCTCCCCGCACGCCCACGCGGCAGTCTCGACGACATTCGGATCATCGTCGGAGAGGGCGTCGACGAGGTCGACATCAGGGTGGGTGGCAGCGACTTCGGCGGCGCGGCGCCGGACTCTGGTGTCGTCATCGCGCAGGTGGTCGACGAGGTCGCTGTCGGTCAGCACGCCGAGGCGTTCGAGTGCCCCGAGCGCCGTCGATCGAACCGTGGCGTCCGGGCTGCGCAGGCCGCTGCGGGCGGTGTCGATGTCGCCGGAATGGCCGGCGACAGCCACGGTCCGGCGAGTCGGTTCCGTCACTGCTTCAACAGGTCGGTGAGTGTGACCACGGCGTATGCCAGCGCGAACGCGATGACGATCGCCAGCACGAATCCGATCACGACCGCAATGGCCGAACTGGCAGCGATCGACCACACCCGGCGCAGCAGGTTGGGGCGCTTGTACAACGGAGCGGCGGTTTCGGCGACGCCGATCGGTGCCCAATTTCTGCGAACAACCGACGCCTTGCGTGGTGTTCGGACCGCAGCCCTGGCAGTCTTGCGCCAACCGGTGGCGATCAATGCCACCGTGGCAAGTGCGACCATCCAACCGGCCTGAGTGGTGAGATCTGTGACTGACACGACGAACGACACGGTACTCAACCCGCCCCAGCCTCCACCGGCACCGCCTCGGCAGGCGCCGGAGGTTCGGGCGGGCTCGCGTTGGGGCTGGCTGCCCGCCGGCATCGGTCTGCTGGGCGTGCTCGGTATCGGCATCACGTCGCTGCTTCCCGCCACCCTCGTCGCCGAGAAGGAGAACCGGAGGCTGATGGAGTTGCAGCCGGCTCCCTTTGCCCAGGTTCCGGCTTCGGCGGAATCGGTGAACGATCGGGTGGTCTTCGGTGACCTGCCCGACGACGTCGAGCGCTACGAGACCGATGGGGACTTCTTCTTCGTGACGGTGAGCGCTCCCGAGCAGTCGCTGCTCGGCTGGTTCGCCGGCCGTGGTGACCCGGCGATCCAGCTCCTGACCGAGGAGGACAAGTTCGGCGTGCGCACCCCGTCGCAGCGGCGCGAGGCGGCGCTGCAGCAGATGCGTACGGCGTCGCAGGAGGCGCAGTTCGTTGCGTTGACCGCAGCCGGCTACGAACCCGAGATCAGCCTCGGCGAAGTGGTGGTCCAGGAGGTCCTGTGCGCCGACATCGGTGACGACGGTCTGTGTGCGGAGTTCTTCCCGTCCGACGAGGCGATCGATCCGTCGGACACGATTCTGGAGGCTGAGGGCGTCGAACTGAACTCCGTTGAGGAACTCTCGGCGGTCCTGTCCGACAAGGCACCGGGAGACGTGATCGCGCTGAAGATCCGTCGACCCGATGTCGGGGAATTGGACGTCGAGGTCGAACTCGCGGCATCGCCCGACGACCCGGATCGCACGATCGTCGGATTCGTCCCGTTCGACACTCGGGTGGTCACCCTGCCGTTCGAGGTCAGCATCGACACCGGCCAGATCGGCGGACCATCGGCGGGCTTGGCGTTCACGCTGGCCCTCATCGACGAGCTCACTCCTGGCGACCTGACCGGCGGGAGCAACATCGCGGTGACGGGAACGATCTCGCTCGACGGTTCGGTCGGCCCGATCGGCGGGCTCACGCAAAAGGTGAGTGCTGTGCACCAGCACGGTGTCGATGTCTTTCTCGTTCCGGCATCTCAGCAGGAGGTCGCCGACGATGCTGAGGAACTCCGCCAGCGACTGGACGACGCAGGCCGCGGCGATGTCGAGGTCGTGCCGGTGGCCACGCTCGATGAGGCGCTGGCGGCGCTGGTCGAACTCGGTGGGGACCCGCTCGTCCCCGTCGAGGCACTCGACGAAACCTGACGCAGCGGCCCAAGCACCGGATTGCCACCACCTCAGTTGTCCGGGCGCGTACCGTTGTGCTATGGCCATGTCGTTTTCACGCCCCGATCCCTCGTCCCCGGCGTCGATCGCCGATGCCACGTTCGGCACGAGCCGACGTGGGTTCGACCAGGGCGAAGTCAAGGACTTCCTCCGGATGGTGGCGGCCGAATTCGGTCGCCTGCGCGAACGTGAGCTCTTCCTCGAACGTGAAGTGCAGGCGGCACGTGCTGAGGGCGACGTGCACGCACCCGTCGACGACGAGACGATGATCCAGCGCTTGGGCGAGGAGTCGGTGCGCGTGTTGACCACCGCCCGCGAGAGCGCCAACGTGATCCGGACCAAGGCCGAGGAGTCCGCTGCGCAGCTCCTCAGCGAGGCCGGCGACGAAGCGACGCGGGTACGCGAGGAAGCTGACATCGAAGCAGCCCGTCGGCGGTCTGATGCAGCAGCCGACGCCGAGGCCGAACTGTCGATGGCCAAGCAGCAGGGTCGTGAGATGGTGACCGAGGCGCGCGCCTACCGCGAGCGTGTGCTCAGCGAGTTGGCTCGCCGTCGCGAGTTGGCGCGCGAACAGATCGAGCAGTTGATCCACGGTCGTGATCGTCTGACCCAGGCGTTCGAGCGTGCACGTCTCGTCGCGGTGGATGTGGTGGCAGAGATGCAACCGCTCGGTGAGCCCGACGAGTACGTCAACCTGACGCCGACGACTGGACCGCTTCCGGTGATGATCGCGAACTCCCCGCGTCCGAACGACACCGACAGCGACGGCGGCATCGAGACCGACACCGAGACCGCTGCGGAGAACGCCACCGCGTTCGCCGAGACCGAGACCGAGACCGTGGAGGACTCGCCGATCCCCGCCGATGCAGGTGGCGACCTGCGGATTGTGGACCCCGACGACGTCACCGATGCCGCCGATGCCGCCGATGTCGAAGAGGTCGCCGATGTCGAAGAGGTCGCCGATGTCGAAGAGGTCACAGCACCAGCGACCGAGCCGGAGTCCGACGTGGCGACAACCGACACCGACCTGGAACTGGAACTGGAACTGGAACTGGAAACCGATGATGAAGCCGGCGACGACGTCGTCGTCGATCTCTTCGCACGACTGCGCGCCGACAACGAAGCCGACAACGAGACCGAAGTAGACGCCGGCCCGGAAGCCGAGTCCGAAACGGTCGCGCCCGCAGAAGGCAAAGAAGAGGCAGACGCAGCTGAAACAGACGCAGCCGAACCAGACGTCGCCGAAGCAGACGGTGCGGCATCGGAGGATGCGGAGTCGGACGACGACGTGGAACCGAGCGACTTCGAACGTCGCGACGAGGTGATCACACCGTTGATCGTCTCGAGTGCCAAGAAGTTGAAGCGAGCGCTGGCCGACGAACAGAACGACGTGCTCGATGCGTTGCGTCGCAGCGACGCGGTGAACAACCTCGATGCGCTGCTGCCCTGGGAGAGCGAGCACTCGGCGCGCTACGCCGAGGCGGTCGCGGACGATCTGCTCGAAGCGGTGCATCAGGGCAGCTCCACGTCGCGCCTGATCAATCGCAAGATCCGCAAGGCGCTCGCTGCCGAAGCGGTCGATGTCGCCAACGAGGCACTCGTCCAATGGCTCGTGGTGCCACTACGTGACCGCCTGGAACGCTGCATCGCCGAGGGCGAGGGCGACAACGCCGCCGTCACCAAGAAGGTGCGTGCGGTGTACCGCGAATGGAAGACCCAGCGCATCGATGAGACCCTCGATGACGTGATGCGTCGGGCCCACGGCCGAGGTGTTCTCGCTGGTTTCGACCTCGACACACCGGTCGTCTGGGAAGTCGACGAACGCTTCCCGGCATGCCCGGACTGCGAGGACAACGTCCTCGCCGGTGCCATCGCAGCGGGGGCCGAGTTCCCGACCGGTGACTCCTTTGCTCCGGCCCATCAGGGCTGCCGCTGCCTGTTGGTCGCTGCCGACCGGTAATCTCAGCGCCAATGCGGCGCCCACAGGACCTCCCGGTCGATCGCCCACGGAGCCGCGTCAGCGGTCGTGGCATCCTCATCGCCCTCGGCGGACTCTTCATGTTCGTCCTCATCTTCGGTCGCGCGATCGCCCGCTTCTATGTCGACTACCTGTGGCATGACGCCCTCGACCGGGGCGATGTCTTCTGGGGTGTCATCGGTGCGAAGTTCCTGTTGTTCGGCATGTTCTTCGTGGTGTTCGTGGCGCTCGCATTCGGCAACCTGTTCATCGCTGACCGGGCCGCGCCCACGTCGTTCCCCGCCAATGTGCACCCGTATGTCGAGCGGTTCCACGAGGTCTTCGGGCAACGGCTGCGTCTCGTCCGGTATGCGTCGGCGTTGGTCATGGCCGTGGTCGTCGCGTTGCCTGCGGTGGCGCAGTGGCAGTCGTGGCTCTTGTTCCGCAACTCGAAGTCGTTCGGAACGAACGATGCCCAGTTCGGCGCCGACGTCGGTTTCTACGTCTTCCAGCTCCCGTTCCTGACGTTCCTGCTCGACTGGATGTTCGTCGCGGTCATCTTGGTGCTGATGTTCACCGCTGCGGCGCACATCTTGAACGGTGGTGTGGTGTTCGTGTCGCCGGTACCGGCGGTCCGCAACGCCACCAAGGCACACATGGCAGTGCTGCTCGCCGTGCTCGCGGTCCTCAAAGCCGGTGACTACTGGCTCGACCGGTACGAACTGACCAACAGCACCCGGGGCATCGTCGATGGCGCGACCTACTCGGTCGTCAATGCCCAGATCCCGGCGATCATGCTGCTGATCCTGATCGCGCTCCTCACCGCTGGTCTGTACCTGTCGACCATCAAGACCAACTCGTGGCGTTTGCCGCTGCTCGCATCTGGGCTGTGGCTGGTCGTGTCGATCGTCGGCGGTGTGATCTACCCGGCAGTCGTCCAGTCGCTCGTCGTCAACCCGAACCAGGAGTCGCGTGAGCAGGTCTACATCGAGCGCAATGTCGAAGCGACACGAGAGGCACTGGGCCTGACCGACGTCGGCGTACGCGAGGTGCAGTTCGGCACGCTCACGGCGAGCGAGGTCGAAGCCGACTTGGAGCCACTGAGCAACGTCCGTCTCCTCAACCCCACCGAGCTCGAAACGCGCTTCCTCGTCGACCGTGGCGAGGTCGCAGGCTTGAGCATCGACGACATCGACGTCGACCGGTATGCCCTCGACGGAGAAGTCGAGCAGGTCTTGGTCGCAGCACGCGAGCTCGATCTCGGTGGTATCACCAACAGGAGTTGGCAGGGTCGCCACCTGATCAACACTCGGGGTTGCGGACTCGTTGCTGCGCCCGCCAGCAGGGTGCAGTCGAACCAGCGGCCCGACTATCGGACCATCGAACTCGACCGACCCGAGCTGTATTTCAGCGAGGAACTGACCGGTTACGGCATCGCCAACACGCGCTCGACCGAGCGGGAGTGCGACGAGCCGCACACCTACGAGGGCCAGAACGGCGTGCGGATGAACTCCTTCGCCCGCCAGGCGGCGTTCGCCTTGGCGTTCCTCGACTACAACATCATTGGCTCCGGCGCGATCGACAGCGACTCCCAGGTGCTCTGGGTTCGCGGTGTCAACGATCGCCTGAACAAGCTTGCGCCGTTCCTGTCCTACGACGCCGACCCGTACCCGGTCGCCGTCGACGGTCGTGCCGTCTGGGTCGTCGATGCGTACACGACTTCGAGTCGTTACCCCTACGGCCAATCGATCGGTGGCATCGCCAGGGATCCGCAGTCGGGTCTGTCGGACAGCGACAACTACGTGCGCAACAGTGTGAAGGCCGTGGTCGACGCCTACACCGGCGAGGTCACCTTCTACGTCGTCGATGACGAGGATCCGATCCTGCGGGCGTGGCGGAGTACCTTCCCGGACCTGTTCACGTCGTTCGACGAGATGCCGGAGGAGTTGGCAGAGCACCTGCGCTACCCGGAAGACCTCTTCCGCATCCAGACCGACGTGTACTCCAAGTACCGGATCGACCCGGCGCTGTTCTTTCAACGTGATGGCAACGCCTGGTCCGTGGCCCAGGCCCCGGGAACGTCGCCGACCTCGAATTCCGGCTCGAACTCGGGCTCGACGACTGATCCTGCAGCGGCCCCGTCGGCGTCTGCATCGACCTTTGCGACCGAGTCCGACGCCGACCGGTTCATTCCGTACTACACGCTCTTCGACACGAGCATGCCTGGCGAGCCGCGCAAGGAGGAGTTCGTGATCCTGCGGCCCTTCGTCCCGTTCTCCACCGGCGACACGCGCACGCAGTTGCAGGCCTACATGACGGCATCGAGTGACCCGGAGAACTACGGCAAGCTCACGAGCTACGAGGTGCAGGAACGCAATGGGCAGCTGCCCGATGGCCCGTTGCGTGTGGCCGGCAACGCCGAGTCGCAATCAGCGATCTCTGAACGCATTTCACTGGACAACCAGGACGCCGGTGGCTCCAAGGTCAAGTTCGGCGACCTGCAACTGGTGCCGGTCGGCGACGGCCTGATCTACATCCGGCCGTACTACGTCGCGGTGCCCCAGGAGACCGGTACGGTCAATCAGGTCACGGAGTTCCGGTTCGTGATCGTGTCGTACAACGACAACTCGGTGTTGACCCGGACGATCAGTGAGGGCCTGTCGCGCCTGTTCCCGGGCTTCGAAGGCGACGTTGGCGACAGCATCGGCACGCCGACCGAGCCGACTCCTGACGATCCAGGTGACGCGGTCGACCCCGACGACCCCGACAACGATGGTCCGGTCTTGCCGACCGACGCAGCCGAGCTGTTGCAGCTTGCTGACGAATTGTTCCGCGATGCCGACGAAGCGCTCGCCGACGGCAACCTCGGTGACTACCAGGCCAAGGTCGAAGAGGGTCGCCAGCGTCTCGCCGAAGCCATCGAGATCCTCGAAGCAGACCTCGGCAACTGATCCAGTCACATCGGGGACAGGCACCAACGTGACTGGCAACTGACCCGGTCACCACATCGCGCCACATCGGGCGTCACATCGGGGACAGGCACCGACGTGACTGGCACCGATGTGATTGGGGCCTGACTGCGGCCTGGTCAGCGGTTGGGTCGACGGAGGCGTTCGGCGAGTTCAGCAAGATCCTCGCGGAAGGCGATCTGGTAGCGGGCTTGCTCGGCGGCGAGCCGCTCGGTGCTGGTCTGCACGGCTTCGATCGCCAACGTGACCGCCGCAGCGTCGTCGCCGGAGTTGGGGACGGTGTCGTCGTCGGTGGCGTCGAGCAGCACCTCGAGATCGTTGCTCAATTCGGTGAGCTGATTGGCGAGCTCGGTGGAGACGCTGGTCATCCGGTTGTCCAGGGTGGCCATTCGCTCCGCCATCTGGGACATCTCGCTGCGGATCGCAGCAACCTCGTCGGCATCGACCGATGGTGCGTTGCTCTGTCCGGCGACTGACTCGGACAGCTCCGCGAACTTCTGCGTCAGGACTTCGATTCGATTGTCCGGCGCCGGCAGCGGGGCGCGAGGTGGTTCGGCATCGAGACGCTCCGTGAGGGACTGCACCTGAGCGTCGAGCGTGCCGAAGGTGCTGACCTGAACAGTGTTGTTCGTGCCGAGTTCGTCGACCTGTTGGCCGAGCGTGGCGCTTGCCGAGTCCAGGGAGTCGACGCGTTGGTAGAGCACTGCATTGCTCTGGTCGACGGTCTCGACGCGTTGAGACAGCGCAGTGCTGACCTCGTCGACGCTGTCGACCTTGTCGCGCAGCGCTGCCTTGTCCCGATCGGTGACGTCGAGGCGTTCGCGCAGTGACACGATCTCGGAACGCAACTCGTCGAGTCGTTCGGTGTCGTCGATTTTTTTCCTGAAGAGTCCCATGAATCAAGGTTGAATCTAGCCCACTACTGTTCGGGGATGGCTGGCAAACAGACTCCCAAGAAGATCCTCCTCGACGAATCCGAGATGCCGACGCAGTGGTACAACATCGTCGCCGACCTGCCGACGCCGCCCCCACCGGCGTTGCATCCCGGAACGCACGAGCCAGCGGGCCCCGAGGACTTCGCTCCGTTGTTCCCGATGGCGCTGATCGAACAGGAGGTCTCGACCGAGCGGTACATCGACATCCCGGGCGAGGTGCTCGACGTCTACAAGATCTGGCGGCCGAGCCCGTTGTTCCGGGCCAAGCGGCTCGAGGAGATGCTCGACACTCCGGCACGCATCTACTACAAGTACGAAGGTGTGAGCCCCGCCGGTTCCCACAAGCCGAACACGTCGGTGCCCCAGGCGTACTACAACCATCAAGAGGGCATCACGAAGCTGACCACCGAGACCGGCGCCGGACAGTGGGGGAGCGCGCTGGCGTTCGCCACGGCGCAGTACGGCATGGAGTGTGAGGTGTGGCAGGTCGCTGCGTCGTACAAGGCCAAGCCGGGCCGCAAGACGATGATGGAGATCTGGGGCGCCACCTTGCATTCGAGCCCGTCCGAGCTGACCGAGTTCGGTCGCCAGTTGCTCGCCGAGAACCCCGATCACAACGGATCGCTGGGTATCGCGATCTCCGAGGCGGTGGCGATGTGCGTCGAGGATCCGAACGCCCGCTACGCACTCGGCTCGGTGCTCAACCACGTGCTGATGCACCAGACGATCATCGGTGAGGAGGCCCTGCTGCAGCTCGCGAAGGTCGACGAGGTGCCCGATGTGCTCGTCGGTTGCACTGGTGGCGGCTCGAACTTCGGTGGTCTGTCGTTCCCGTTCCTGCGCGAGAAGCTCGCCGGCAACATGAACCCGACGATCCGTTGCGTCGAGCCCGCAGCCTGTCCGACCTTGACCAAGGGCGAGTACCGCTACGACTTCGGCGACTCGGCGGGGATGACGCCGCTGATGAAGATGCACACGCTGGGCCACAGCTTCGTTCCCGAGCCGATCCACGCCGGCGGCTTGCGCTATCACGGCATGGCGCCGCTCGTCTCGCATCTGTACGAAGAGGGTCTGGTCGAGGCGATCTCGATTCCGCAGACCGAGTGCTTCGACGCTGCCGTGAAGTTCGCGAAGATGGAGGGCATCGTCCCGGCGCCCGAGCCGACGCACGCGATCGCTGCGGCGATCCGTGAGGCGCTGGCCTGCAAGGAATCGGGGGAGGAGAAGGTGATTCTGACCGCACTGTGCGGCCACGGTCACCTCGACCTCACGAGCTACGACAAGTACCTGTCGGGCGAGATGGTCGACTACGACCTGCCTGACGCCGACATCGCCGAAGCGATGAAGACCGTGCCGGTCATGAGTTGACGGCCGGTTCCAGGCGCCGGCGCGCCGATCTCGTCGATCAGAGCTGGAGGACGAAGCTGCCGGGTTCGCTCTCGTCGACAGGCTCGAAGCCCATGCGTACGAGGTACCGGTCGTGGGTGTCCGTGGTGGCCTCGGCGCGCAGTTCGGTGATGCCGAGCGAGCGGAACACCTTCGACTCGTCGCCGTACAGCCAGCCGCCGAGCCGGCTGTCGCGGTAGGCGCTCAGCACGTAGTCGAGGTCCACGTGCAAGATGTCGCCCTCCTGGCGCCCGATGAGGGTTCCTGCCGGGAGACCATCACGGGTGAGGAGCAGCGCCACGACATCAGGGCCGACCGGCATCGCGAAGTCAGGCTGGAACCTGCCGATGTCACCCGAGTGGAACCTGATGAAGTCGAGCAGGAACGGCGAGTCAGCGCGGATCTTGGAGACACCGAGGTCGATTCCACCGCGTCGGAACTCCTTGCCGAGGAACCAGATGTTGATTGATGCCAGCGCGACATTGGTCAACATGATCGGCGTGGATCCGATCAGCAGGCCGTAGGTGAAGAAGGCCGCCGAACCGCACAGCGACAGCATTCGCAGACGCACGACGGAACTCATCGTCAGGGACGCGACGACGATCGCCGAGGCCACATAGCCCAAAACCTCGGTGGCGGAGACGGCGATCACAGCACGTCGGTGGCGTCTTCGAGGACGGCTTTGTGTGCGGCTGCGGACCTCGCGGCATTCGACTGGTTCCGTACGATGACGGCGAGCGATCCAATGACGGCCGCCATGGCTATGCCTTGGATCAGCAGCAGTGGCTCGTCGAGCAGGATCCACGCGAGCAGCGCGGAGAACACCGGGATGAGGAGCGTGAACGTCGACCCGATCCACAGCGGTATTCGCACCAACGACCAGTTCATCAGGACATGGCCGACAATGCCGGAGATGGCGATCATGACCAGCAACAGTCCAACGTTCTTCGGTGATGGCAGCGAGAGGTCCTGGCCGAACAGGAAGCCGAGCGGCGTGCAGATGATTGCGGACCACACCGAGGTACCCGCGGTGAACTCGAGCGAGGTCATCTTGCCCTTCGACTGCTTCGACGCGATGAAGTAGCCACTCCAGGACACGAGGGCGCCGACGGCCAGCAGATCACCGCGCCAGTCGGTGAGCGAGTCGTCTGCGGACGCGCCGATGATCACGACGACTCCGGCGAATGCGACGAGCGACCAGATCGCGTCACGTGCGCGGATCGATTCACCGAAGAACTTCGCAGCGACGACACCGACGAGGATCGGCTGCAGCGATCCAATGATGGTGGCGTTGACGATGCTGGTCAGTTTGACGGCGGAGAAGAACAAGGCGATGTCGGTTCCCAGCGCGATGCCGCCCCACATCGACTGCCGGAGCATCGTCCAGGTGAACGGCGTCTTGCGCACCGCCATGAAGATGATGATCAGCACACTGAACATCCAGAACCGGTAGGCGCCGATGGCGAGTCCGCCCATACCGATTCCCTTGGCGAGAATCGTGCCGGCCGACCATGCGCACACGGCAACGCCTGCGCCGGCGAGGCCGAGCGAGACGTCTCGTCCGCCCACCGGGGCGGTGCTGGTGGTCGTGGGCACGGCGGAACGCTAACGGCGCCAGGGACCGCGCCCGCAAGCTGATCGAACTCCTGCCGGCGCCGGAGTGAGGCAACGACCGGCCGGGACCGTCGTTCAGTCGTCGTTCAGTCGTCGTTCAGTCGTCGTTAGTGGTGGGGCGAAGCGACTTGGGGACGGACTTCGGGAGTCGGATCGTCGCCTTCGTTCCCGCGTCTTGTCCGGTGAGAATCGACAGCCCGTACTCTGGGCCGAACGTCGAGCGGAGACGAGTGTCGACTGCCAGGATCCCGACGTGCGACGTTGCGCCGGTTCCGCTGAGCGCCTCTTCGAGTGCGTCTGCGTCGATTCCGACGCCGTCGTCTTCGACACTGATCGAGACCTCAGGACCATCGTCGAACGCCAGAATGCGGAGCGCGCCGGTGCCCTGCTTCTGCTCGAGGCCGTGACGGATCGCGTTCTCGACAATGGGTTGAATGCTGAGGAACGGCAATCGCACGGGGAGCACCTCCGGAGCAATGTTGAGCGAGACCTCGAAACGGTCGCCGAAACGCATCTGCTCGAGTTCGAGGTAGGTCTCGACCAGGCGAAGCTCCTCGGCAACGGTCGTGAGATCGGTCTGGGTTCGAAAGCTGGCGCGCAGGAATTCGGAGAACTTGGCGATCAGCGAGCGGGCACGCACCGGTTCGCTCATCACGAGGCTGGCGATCGCCGTGAGCGAGTTGTGCAGGAAGTGCGGGGAGATCTGTGCTCGGAGGGCGCGGAGCTCGGCTTCAGCGGCGTACACCCGGGACTGCTCGAGCTCGGCGAGTTCGAGCTGCGACGACACGAGTGCCGCAAAGTCGCTGAGCTCCGTCAGGCGAATCGACGCGCCGGCGGCTGCAACGACGTGGAGCGTGCCGATCGGTACGTCGGCGGATCGCAACACGGCGACGGCGACGTCGGTCGATTGGCCGTTGAGCACGCACTGGTAGACGGTTGGTTTGTCGACCCGCCGTCGATCGAGGACGGCGCCCGCGTGTTCTTCGACAATGGAATGCCATTCGATTTCTTCGCCCGCCTGAGCAACCCATTCCGACGTGTCGGCGACGGCGACGACTCGAGCGCCCAGCAGGTGGCATGCAGTCTGCGCGATACGGGCAGCGGAGGAGGCATCGAACCCGCGTCTGACCGATTGGCTCAACTCGTTGATCGTGGCCAAGAGTTCGAGTCCGCCAGGTTGTGTGGGCCGAGCTTTTCGACGTCGCGCCCTCACGGCCTGACCGGCTTCGAGATGTCGTTGATGTCGGTGGTCTCAGCGGGAACGGCCAGGCGCTCAGGCACGTGGAGCAACGCCATCTTGTGGCCGATGTCGACGACCTTGTTCGGGTCTCGCAGGGACACGATGATTCCGGTGCCGAAGGCCAGCGGCACGCTCCACATGGCCGGTATGGACAGCACCGCGAATGGCCACCCGCGTTCTACGACGCCGAACATCGTGATCAATGCAGCGAGCGTCGAGGCGCCACCACCGATGACGGCGGCAGCGGTTCCGCCTCTGCGGGTCAGTCCTGGCCACCAGATTCCGAGCACCAGTAACGGGCAGATCGACGACGCCGCAATCGATGTCGACCAACCGATCAACACGTTGATGTCGAACGACTCGACAAGGAGGCCAGCGCCGATCGAGACAGCTGCGCCGAGCCAGACTGCAAAGCGGAACTGCGGAACGCCGGCCTGCATGATGTCGTGGCTGAGCGCTCCGGCCATCGCGATCAGCAGACCTGAGGCGGTCGACAGGAACGCAGCAGCAGCACCGGCGGCGATGACCGATGTGACGAGTTCGCCGCCGACACCGCTCAGCAGTTGCTCACCCACGGCGACGGTCGCCGAATCAGTCGCACCGTTGCCGAGAAGCTCGGGGTTCGCAGCGCGTCCGATCGCGCCGAAGAGTGGCAACATCGCGTAGTACGGAGCGATCAGGGCCAGCACCCAGAGATTCGTCCTCCGGGCTTCTCGTCCGGTCGGATTCGTGTAGAAGCGCGACACGATGTGGGGGAGTCCCATGATGCCGAACATGTTGGCGAGCAGGATGGCGACGGAGAAGTAGAGCGGATGTCCGCCACCGACGCTCTTCGGGCCGAGCGGTTCTGCCCACTCCTGGCCGGTCAGCCGGTCGATACCGGCGGTGTGAGGCGCAGGCGCACCGGCTGGCCAGGTGATGTTGGTGCCCTCAGCCACCTGGTGCGGCCCTGCAGCAATGGAGAGTGTCCCCGTTTCGCGTACGCCGTCGAACTCTCCGACGACCACGGCAGCGATGTCGGCCGGCACTTCGATCGTGATGTCTCGTTCGTACGTCACGACGATTTCTTCGTCGAAGACGGGATAGCTGTCGCCGATCATGTTCAGGTCTCGTGCCGCATCACTGTCGTTGAACCACAGCACGCTGATCACTGCGAACGGTACGAGGATGCCGAGGAAGATGAAGAAGAACTGGAAGCCTTGAACGAAGGTGATGCCGCGCATTCCGCCCGCGCTGAGGTTGGCCGCAACGAGCACGCCGACGGCGACGACGCCGACCCAGTACGGCGTGCCGACGAGCGCCCGGATCACGACACCAGCGCCCTTCAGTTGAGCGAGGAGAAAGAACCAGCTCGCGACGATGACGAGGATCGCGACGATGGGACGCAGCTTGGGGGCGTCGAGTCGGCCATCGGCGAACTCGGGAATCGTGTAGGAACCGAATCGTCGGATCGGCGCGGCGATGAACAGTGAGAGGAGGAGGAATCCGATTGTCCAGCCGACGAGTGCCCATAAGACGTCGACGCCGAAAACGAGGATCAGCGCAGGGATGCCCAGGAAACTTGCGGCGGACATGGCTTCGCCGCAGACGGCGAACGCGTTCCACGCGGGGTGCACCGACCGGGATGCAACAAAGAAGTTCGACGTGGTTCGTGCGTAGCGCAGGCCGCTCGTGCCGAGCACGAGGGTGAGCAGGGTCACCGAGCCGACGGCGACGATCGGGATCACGCGGAAGATCGATCAGTTCGGCCGGTCTGTTGATCGTCTGACCATTCCTTCTCGATTCGCAGTGCTCGGCGCTCGTGGAAGAACGCCAGACCGACGATGCTGAACAGAGCAACCGGGCCAAGAACCAACCACGGCAGCGGAATGAGTCCGAACGGCCGAACGCGACCGAGCTGTGGGATGAAGTTCAGTCCGAAGGCAAAGCACACGAGCGGAACGAGGATGATCGCAAGAAATCGAATCGATGCCCGTCGCTGCCGATCGACGAGTTCGAGCACAGCGTCGGTGTCGACCGTGTAGCCGCGAACATGCCCACCGAACGAGCGCGCTCGATCCTGTCGTCGCGCAGCAGCAGTGCGCGGATGGAGGACCACCCGACGACGCGCGACGGCGGGCTGCGGGTCCTTGTCTGACTCATCCATGTTGTACTTGCGGTCCCCGCCGCCGATATCCCATGTGACCTCTCTTGCATGCGCTGTTGCACGCGTGGTCCAACCGTGGCGCGCCCCGGGGGTTCTTACCGGCCGCTGCGTTGGTCTGGCTAGTGTCGCAGACGTGAAGGGGCTCCGGGTGCTCGTTGTCGACGATGAGAAGTTGGCGCGTGATGACTTGGCGTGGTTGCTCGGTCAGGTCGATGGGGTCTGCGAAGTACTGACTGCGAGCGGTGGTGCGGACGCACTTCGGATGTTGACCGAGCGAGATGACATCGACGCGCTGTTTCTCGACATCCAGATGCCGGGTCTCAGTGGTGTCGAGTTGGTCAAGGTCCTCCGCAATTTCAAAGACGCTCCGGCGGTCGCGTTCGTCACCGCGTATGACGACTATGCCGTCGATGCGTTCGACCTGGATGTGTGCGACTACCTCAAGAAGCCAGTCGATCAAGATCGCCTTGACGAGACGATTCGGCGGATGCGACTGCGCGCTGGCGTGGTCTCGCACGACTCAGCCGCTTCGCCCGGCGCACTGCCGAAGCTGTTTGGGCGGACCGGCAACAGTTCGTTCACCGTCGACCGTGATGACGTCGAAGTCGTCGAAGCCGCCGGTGACTACGTTCGGCTCCACCTCACGCCGGCCACTGAGCGCGGCCTCGGTGCTGACGAGAGCGGCTCCTACCTCGTTCGCGAGTCGATCTCGTCGCTGACGAGCGCGTGGTCCGGCAGCGGCTTCGTTCGAATCCACCGGAGCTATCTGGTTCGCGGCAGCGCGGTCAGCGAGGTTCGAACCGTCGATGGTCGTCGGACCGTTGACATCGGAGGCCAGGAGTACCCGGTCAGTCGACGGTACACACGCCTGCTTCAGGATCACTTCGGCGGCTCGCTCTGAACAGTTCCGGTCTGCTCGACCAGGACTGAAAGTCCGCTGAGCGGTCGATTTCGCCGCTGAGCGGTGTGGATGGCTGCTTTCAGCTTGCCGTCTACCGAATGGGTGACCTCAGCCCTTGATCTGGACGTGTGTGACGGTCTTCACTAGCGGTGCGTCGAGGGGGCGCACTTCGAGGAAGTGGGGAACAGTGAAGTCGACGTCGTGGCGCACGGGGTGGAGCCAATGACCGAACGCAATGGCCCGTCTGACGCGCTCGCCGGGGTCGATGTCGATGTCGATGCGGCTCTCGACGAGATCGAGACGAGCACGGTCGAACCCGTTCGGTTGGAATTGGAAGAGACGGCGTTCTTTCGCGGAGTCCATCCGCTCGGGTGGCTCGCCGGCGCAGTGCTGATCGCTGCGATCGTCTTCAGCACGGTTCTCGACACCGACTTTCTGATCGGCAACTTCGGGCCGGCGCTGTGGGCGTTGTTCATCGTGTTGCTCGCGCTGTCGATCAGGCCGATCGTGCTGCACGTGATCCGTGTTGCCATCGAGCGGGCATCGTCGGTGACCAGAACACTGGCGTGGATCCTGGCCTGGGCGGTCTTCATCTTCCAGTTCTTCAACGTGGTCACCCGGTACGGAAACGACCTGGTCGAGACCGACATCCTGTTCGGTGAGGTCGTCAGCCTCGCGGCGATTTCATTCGGACTGATGTTCCTGCTCGGCATCAACTTCGGAGTTCGCGACGGCGTGAACCCTCGCATCGACTTCTGGTGGGCGAACTTCTCGGCGAAGACCAAGGCCTGGCTCGACTTCACGATCCACTCGCTGCTGCTCGTCCCGTTCATCTGGATGGCGATTCGGATCGCTCAGCCCTACGCGGCAACATCGCTGGGTCGGAAGTTCAACGGGGATTGGCCCAGTGGCTACCGGGTCTGGGAGACCTGGGAACAGTCATCAGATGCTGGTCAGCTGCCGGTCGGCCCGATCAAGGCAATGATCCTCGTGGCATTCATCCTGTTCGGATTGCAGGTCATCGCGGAACTCATCAAGACCGGCTTCGTCATGATGGGCAATGCCGAGTACGGCGAGCTCAAAGAGTCCGACGCTCCGCAGCGGATCGAATAGCGGGGCCCTTGATGATTGCTTTGCTCGGCCTCGAACTCGGCGTCTTCCTGTCGCTGTTCATGTTCGTCATCTTCATGGCGATGATTCTCAGCGGCTACAACGTCGCGTTCTCCTTCGCCGCGACCGCCGTTGCGTTCGCGTTCGTCGGCGACCTGACCGACACGTTCGATCCGAATTCGCTCAATGCGCTCCCGTTGCGGTGGTTCGTTGCGCTCAACGACCAGAACCTGTTGGCGGTCCCCCTGTTCGTGCTGATGGGAGCGATTCTGGAGAGGTCCGGGCTTGCTGAACGGCTACTGACCGCCATCGGCATGCTGCTGGGAGGTCTACGCGGCGGCGTGGCCGGCGCGGTCGTCATTGTCGGCACGTTGCTCGCTGCTGCGACCGGTGTGGTCGCCGCCACCGTGATCGTGATGGGCTTGTTGTCGCTGCCGGCGATGCTGAAGTTGGGTTACGACCACAAACTTGCGACGGGTGTGATCACGGCGTCAGGCACGCTCGCGCAGTTGCTTCCGCCGTCGATCGTGCTGATCCTGCTCGCCCAGCAACTCAGTGTCGGGATCCTGAACCTCTTTGCTGGTGCGCTCCTGCCAGGTCTGATGCTCGCCGGGCTGTACATCGTCTACGTGCTCGTGATCTCGTATCTGAAGCCCGAGGTCGGCCCCGCCATGCCGATCGAGGACCGCCAGCTTGCGGGGAACCCGTCACTGGTGGCCAAGCTCAAGATCGCCGCCGTGCTGTCTGCGCTCGTCGGGCTCACGATGCTGCTCGCCAGCGCACAGGTCGCAGCGATTGCGATGGTCGTCTCGTTCACGGTCATTCTCGCCGTGCTGGCCGTGACGAAGATGCTCGCCGCTGAGGTGGTGGTCTCGATCATCCCGACGCTGCTCCTCATCATCGGTGTGCTCACCGCGATCTTCTCGGGCGTGGCGACACCGTCGGAGTCGGGGGCGGTCGGCGTGTTCGGTGCGCTCGTGCTCAGCTGCACCAACTGGTTGTTCGACCGCATCCTGCACAACGAGGGCGCAGAACACATCACCCCGAAGTGGCGCCTTGGTCGATCTGAGCTCAAACAGGCCGGCCAGTCGACGGCGAACATCGTGGTGTTGGTGATGACGTTGCTCTTCTCGTCGACGTTCTTCAGTCTGATGTTCTTCCAGCTCGGTGGCTCCGATCAGACCTCGGAGTGGCTGACGGCGATCGGTGGCGGCAAGTTCGGCTTCGTCGTCGTGGCGATGATTGCGCTGTTCATCTTGGGTATCAATCTCGAGTTCCTGGAGATCACCTTCATCGTGGTCCCGATCTTCGTTCCCGCGATGGCCGAACTCGGTTTCGACTCGAACGACCTGGTCTGGTTCGCCGTGCTGATGGCGGTCAATCTCAACATGGCGTTCATCTCGCCACCGGTCGGGTTCTCGCTCTTCTACTTGCAGTCGGTTGCGCCGCCGGAGGTGAAGACGGCCTCGATTCACCGAGGTGCCATTCCCTTCATGGTGCTGCAGGGCGTGGCGCTGGTCATTCTCGCTGTGTTCCCCGGCATCACGTTCTTCTCGATCAGTTTCTTCGGTTAGCCGGAGTATTGGTCATCAGTCCCAAACACCAACACATCATTCCTGAGGGGGAGATGACATGAACATCGACAATTCCATCGAAGACACCGAGGCTCCCGATTCTGGCCGACGGTCGTTTCTGAAGCAGGCGGGGTACGGCGCCGCCGGGCTTGCCGCGTCGGCCGGCATTCTCGCTGCGTGCAGTGGCAGCGACGGTGAGTCGGTTGCAGACCCGGGTGGTGAGACCGACGGAACGAGTCCGGCCGCGACCGACGCCAGCGAGGAGATCAACCTGAGTTCCGACCTGCCGGAAATCGAATGGGACATGGCCACGTCATGGCCCGTCGGGCTCGTCACGTTGTTCGGCTCGGCGAACGTGTTCGCCGAGCAGGTCAGTCGCCTGACCGGTGGCCGCTTCAAGATCACGCCGCGCCCGGCGGGTGAGATCGTCGGCGGTCTCGAAGTGCTGCCGACCGTTCGCGATCAGGGCGTCCAGTCCGGCCACACGGCGTCGTACTACTACACCGGTCTCAACGAGGTGCAGCAGTTCGGCACGGCCGTGCCGTTCGGTCTGACGCAGCGTCAGCACAACGCATGGCTCTACCAGGGAGGCGGCCTCGAACTCCTCAACGACTTCTACGCCGAGGAGCACGGGATCATCACGTTCCCGGCCGGGGGTACCGGCTGTCAGATGGGTGGCTGGTTCTCGAAGGAGATCAACACCGTCGACGACCTGCAGGGTCTCAAGATGCGCATTCCGGGCCTTGCTGGCCAGGTGCTCAACAACCTCGGTGGAGAACAGGTCTCCCTGCCGGGCGGTGAGATCCTGCCGTCCATCGAGACGGGCGCGATCGATGCTGCCGAGTTCGTGGGCCCGACCGACGACCTGATCTTGGGTCTCGACCAGTTTGACGGCGACCTGTTCTACTACCACCCCGGTTGGTGGGAGCCGGGCACGACGCTCGAGGTGCAGTTCCCGCTCGAACTGTTCAACGACCTCCCCGAGGAGTACAAAGCCGCCATCGAGAACGCCGCCGCGTACGCGCACGCCATGACGGTCGCCCAGTACGACGTGCTCAATACTCGGGATCTGGCCAAGGTCCAGGACTTCGCGACGATCCTGCCGTTCTCGGACGAGATTATGACGGCGTTCAAGACCGAGACGGAATCCGTGCTCGACGGTGTCGCTGCCACCAACGGCAAGTTCAACGAGATCCTCGGACCATGGCGCGAGTTCCGCGACAGCGTGTCGGAATGGCATGGCTATGCGGAGAAGTCATTCCTCAATCAACAGTCCGATCTCTGATCTGCCGGTTCCGCCCTCGGCGGTCGGCGCATGTCGTCATCGATGTGCGCCGATCCGGCCCGGTCGTCGTGACTGCGCCACACTGATCTGATGCGACGTCGAGTACTGGTCAACTCGGTGCAGCGTCTGCTGCCTGCCGACGTTGCGTTGATCGACGTGGTGTTCATGTGGCGGCGATCTGCTGCGATGTACCTGTGGGCTTCGGCGGCTGCTGCCGTGGCCGTGGCAGTGGCAGCGCTGCTGGACTACGGCTCGGTCACGGTTCGACTCGCGTTGGCGGCTGCTGCGGCGCTTGCTGCTGCGGTGGTCACGACTGATTCGCGCGTGCTTGCGCACACCGATGACGGCCCGTACTCACTGGTGGCGGGTCGGGTTCGCCAGGTGGCGACTCGGTTGGTCGGCCCGCTTCCTGACGATTCGGTCCTGGAGGTGGTCGGCTCGAATCTGGTGCTGACCGACTGGATGGTCGGTGCGGAGCGCTTCTCGGTGCCGCGGAACTTTCAGGCAGCGATGACGCGTCTCGCCGGGGAACGGTGACGCGGCGACCTGTCTTGGTGTTGGCAGCCGCCGTGCTGTCGGCTGGCGGATGCGCCGGCTCCGAGCAGCAACGTGATGTCGCTCCCGAGTCGCGGGCGGTCACGATTCGAACGACGGCCTGTGGTGACGCGTCGAAGACAGTCGGGAGCGGTGTCATGGTGGGCGATGACGTGGTGCTCACGGCGGCACACGTGGTGATCGGGGCCACCGATGTCGCGGTGCAGTCAGCTGGCGCTGCCGAGTCATCCGGCGTGGTGGTCGCACTCGACACTGTGACCGACTTGGCGCTCGTGCAGGTCGACGCTGCAAGCCCCGTTTCGGATGTCACGTTGACGGACTTCGTTGCCGACGAGCGCGCCACCCTGCTCGGTGGTGCCTCGTCGGGTGATGTCGAGGTCGACGTGCTGCGGCGGGTGCTCATCAACGTTGACGAGGTGCGTGGGACGTCGGTGGTGCAACGCGACGGCTACGAGGTCCAGGGAGCGATCGAGGGTGGAGACAGCGGAGCGGGCATCTTCGATGCGGACGGCGCGCTCGGTGCGATGGTGTTCGCTGAGCCGAGTCGGACCAGCGGGTCGCGGGCCGGCCCAACGGATCGCCTCTTCGCGACGTCGAGTTCAGCGATCCGCACCCTGATCGAACGATCGGATCGACGAGCCCATGTGTGTGACCCGGGAAGCTCGCGACTCGTCGTGTCGATGAGTTGACCGGTGTCGACCGGTGTCGACGGGGTTGCGTTGATCAGGTCGTGAGGGCGAGCACGATGGGCAGCGTGATGATCGAGATCAGCGTGCTGGCAACGACGGCGCTGGTGACTCGTTCGGTCTCGAAGTCGTGCTCCAACGCAAGGAGTGCACAGAATACGGCGGGCGGCATTGCCGATTGGATGATCACCGCCGCGGCGGGGTCACCGTCGACGTCGAGCAGGCGGATCACGGCGGCGGCCACCAGCGGGGCAACACCGAGCTTCGCGACGATCGACACGCTCAGCGCCCGGTTGACCGACGGGAGGCCGGTCGCGACGAGCTGTATGCCAAGGGTCAGCAACATCACGGGGATGAGGGCGTCGGCAACGAGTTCGAGGGGACGTTCAGCAACGAGTGGGAGCGTGACGTCGCCGAGGTTCGCGGCGATGGCGAGCCAGGCTGCGACGGTCATCGGAGCGGTTACGGCTCGCCCGAGCGCCGCGAGTCGAGAGGTCGTTCGAGCGGCGGCCACTCCGACACCGAAGACGAGGCCGGCTGAGTTGATGGTCAACATGAGGACCGAGGCGATCGGCAGGATTCCGTCGCCGAGCGCGAACACGCAGATCGCCAGGCCGGCGTTGCCGACGTTGCCGTACGCACTGGTGAGTGCCGCGGCGCCTCGTTCGCCGTAGTCGGCGCCGGCGATACGCATGATCAGCCAGGCCGAGCCGCCGGCGACGATCATGCCGGCGAGCGCGGCTGCAACGAGTTTGGCGATCAGCGCGCGTTCGAGTTCGGCGTCGTAGAGGCTGGCGAACATGAATGCCGGCCCGAGGATCCAGTAGGCGAGCTTCGACAGCGAACCCGCTTCGATACCGATTCGTGGGCCGACGATCGCTCCGATTGCGACGAGCACCACGACGGGACCGAGCACGTCGATGAGGAGGGACGCAACCGACACGATGCTGACGATACGGCACCTGCCACGGCCCGAGCTCGGTGACGTCGGGGCAGCGGAACACCTTCGACTCGACGCGCGTGACTCTTGCCGTACGCTGGCGGCGATGCTGTCTGTCGAGGAGTTCATCGCCGCAGGCATCTACGACCCCGAGACGGATGCGACGACTGGCCGACTCGAGCTGTTGCAGTGGCTGGAGGCGAAGGGGTTCACGCTCGCCGAGATGGTGCAAGGCGCCGCCGATCTCAGCCTCGGTGCGATGGCCGGCGACCGGGCGCTGCTTCCGGGCCGTCGGCTGAGTGGCGACGAGGCGGCCGCTCTCGCCGGCATTTCACGCGTCGAACTGGACGGCTTGGTTCGGGCGTTCGGTCTGACACCCATCTCTTCTGCGCCGGCTGGCGAGATCGGCCTCACGGCAGCGGAAGCGGAGATGTTCGGGCTGTTCAGCGCGGTGGCGTCGGCGTTCTCCGACGACGAGGCGACGAGCTTCGTTCGCGTGATCGGATCGGCATTCGCTCGGATCGGTGATGCAGGCGTGTCGCTGTTCCTGACCGACATCGAGTCTCGGTTGCTCGTCGACGGGTCGAGTGAACTCGTGTTGGCGCAGGCCGTGGAGGATGCGATCGGGCTCGTCGATGACCTGGCACAGCAGCTCGATCCGCTCCTGCGCAGGCACATCTTGCAGGCAATCGAACGCTCACGCCGGGCGATGCTCAGCGAGACCGAGCGGTTTCGCTACCGATACGCCGTCGGCTTCGTCGACCTCGTCGGGTTCACCGCGATTTCCGGTGAGATGGACGCACCGACCCTGTCGGCGTTCTTGCGCGACTTCGAGGGTCGAGCGCACGACGTGGTGACGGCGGCGGGGGCACGCGTGGTGAAGCTGATCGGCGACGAGGTGATGTTCGCAGCGGACGATCCGGCTGCCGCATGCGTCGCTGCAAGCGAGCTGATGAGCGGGTTCGCCGCCGAACACGACCACGTGTTGCCCCGCGGCGGCCTTGCCTACGGCGACGTGTTGGTGCGTGGTGGCGACCTGTACGGGCCGATCGTGAACTTGGCGTCGCGCCTCGTGGACGAAGCGGTTCCGCAGGAGCTGTTGGTGACTACAGCGCTGGCTGAGGCGACGACGGCGTGCCAGTTCGAACCAGCGGGTCGCCGCATGGTGAAGGGCTTCGATGAGCCAATCAGCGTGCAATCACTCCGCACCGTTCCACCAGCCTGACCCGAAGGGCCGCCTGGTTGTCATCCACGTGTTGGCGCCGTATTCTTGATTTCACTGTTCGCCGCGGGGTGGAGCAGTTCGGTAGCTCGTCGGGCTCATAACCCGAAGGTCGCAGGTTCAAATCCTGCCCCCGCCACCAACGAAAGCCCTGGTAGATCGCAAGATCTGCCAGGGCTTCTTTCTTTTCCAGGGTCGATCTTCTAACGGTTCTTCTAACGACTCGTTAGAACCGATGTGCGCGAAATGGTGATTCGCGAGGAGTTTCGTCTGAGGGTGACGGCCGCCGTCCTTCGTCTCCAACACAAGATCTGTCGGTCGCCGGGTTCCGGTACGGTTCGAACATGCGGACAGCTGGAGCCACGAAGTGAAGCCTGCGGAGGCCCTACTTGGAGCTGATCTCGTTGAGGGCTGGACCGTCACCGAGAAGCTGGAGCGGGGTCCAGAGGCAACCGGTGGAACCTTTTCCGTTCAGTACCTCGCGGAGCGCACTGACGCAGCCGGAACAGTCGAGCACGGCTTCGTGAAGGCGTTGGACTTCTCGATGTGGAAGTCGCTTGGCTTGCCTCTGGCTGATGCGCTGAACCATCTCACAAACTCATACGTATTCGAGCGCGACGTCGTCCTCGAATGTGCTGGCGCCCGGATGCGGAACGTCGTCGTCGGCGTGGCCGCGGGTGAATACACGGTCGACGACGAAGCGGCCGACCTGATGCTCCCCGATGTTCCGTACATCGTGTTCGAGCGTGCCGACGGTGACCTCCGCTCTACGATGGACCCCAACCTCGCTACGTTCGACCGGGCGTTCGCGTTCCGAGTCCTGCATGGAGTGACCAACGGAGTTCGCCAGCTTCACCAGGCTGGCGTTTCGCACCAGGACCTCAAGGCGTCCAATGTCATGACTTTTCCGGGTTCAGCGAAGGTCGGTGACCTCGGTCGGGCATCGAGCGAGACGGGTGTCGGGATTAACGACCAGTTTCCGGTCGCCGGTGATCCAACATACGCAGCCCTGGAGTTGCTGTACGGAGAACTCCACCCGGATGAGAGGATTCGGCGACGAGCGAGCGACCTCTACCAGATCGGAAGCCTGGCTGTGTATCTGTTCACCGGCACAGCTCTGACCCCTCTCGTCGAGGCCGCGATGTACGACACCTTCCATTGGCGCAACTGGCCGAAGGACTACCGAAACGCACTGACCTTTGTGAGGGAAGGGTTCGACCGGGTGATGACGGTCCTAGAACAGAACCTGCCCGATCAAATTCGGGACGACGTCGTGCGAGTGGTGCGCGAGTTGAGCGATCCAGATCCCCTCTTGCGCGGGACGCCGAGTCGCGGCGCTCCCCCTCATCGGTACGCTCTCGATCGGTACGTCACGCACTTTGATCGGCTGAGACTTCGGGCCGAAATCGAACTGAGGGGAGTCGTGTGACGACGCTCAGCGGTTCAGACAACCGAGACGTTGTGCCGAGATGGCGGAGCGTTCGAAAGACTGTCGAAGCGAAGGAGTTCCAGACACTCGCGGTACCGCAGGCGCTTGGTCCTAGTCAGCGTGCGTACCTCGAACGAGCAGAGCGGCGCTGGCAAGCGGATCGGACGGTCCAGGCGGCGGTCGAACTCGTCAGCACGTCGGCCATTGCTGGTGAGGCGGGCGAGCAGAGCATCGCTGCGGCCGAGTTCGTTCGGGCCAACACTGATAACCCGACACTGAACACGTTGGTTGGTGGTGCCGACCTGCCTCCGTGGCAGATCGGACACATCGGCGTGGACGACAGCCAAGAGGCCAAAGACGCAGTCACGTCCAGCCGAATAGCGTTGCAAAGGCGTCAGCTACGCAACGATCCCCGAAATGCGCTCGGATGGGCCGAGCTCGCCAGGTGGTACACCGTCTTCGGTCAGTTTGAGCAGGCGGAGCGAGCTCTAACAGTTGCACTCGGCCTTGCACCGCACAGCCGGTACCTCCTTCGTAGCGCCGCCCGCTTCTTCGCCCACATCGGCGAGCCTGAGCGCGCGTATCGGCTCCTTACTCGATCCCCGCGAACGGATGGGGATCCGTGGCTGACTGCGGCACTCCTTTCGGTCGCGAGCATTGGGCGTCTTCCGATTCGTTCGCTTCGACCAGCACGTCGAATCTGCGAAGACGAGAACTTTGCTCCGCTTGAGCGGTCAGAGCTTGTCTCTGAGGTCGCGACTCTCGATCTTCGATCTGGCGCCGACCGGAAGGCTCGCAGTCAGTTCAGGTCAAGCCTGGAGACGCCAACGGACAACAGCCTCGCCCAAGCCGAATGGGCGTCCCATCGCATCGCGAACCTGTCAGTGGAGCTCGACGAATTTGCGGTGCCGTTCGCCGACGAGGCTCAGGCTCGATCGGCAGCTCAGCGTGGACAGTGGTCGGACGCAATGAATCACTCCCTGGCGTGGCTTGGTGACCAACCGTTCGACACACGAGCCGCCGTCTTGGGCTCGTACGTTGCAACGATTGGGCTGGAGGACTTCTCGACCGCCATCGCGATGGCCAAGCTAGGTCTTCGCTCGCGGCCCGGTGATCCCGGGCTGTCGAACAACCTGGCTTTCGCCCTCCTCCAGACCGACCAGGTCAGCGAGGCGGCCGAGGTGCTTCAGTCGGTGGAACGGGCAGGCCTTGACCTTCATGGCCGAGCGACCATTGCCGCCACAGCGGGTCTGCTCGCGTACAAAATCGGTGAGCCCGCCACGGGCCGCCGCTACTACGAGGCAGCGATTCGGCTCTCGCGGCGGCTCGCAACATCTGAAGAGCACACGATTGCTCGGGCAATGTACGTTCTCGCCGAAATGGAGTACGGCGGCGGCCTGGTCGACGACGCCGAAGTGCGAGAGGTCACTCGTCTGGCCGAGACGAGCTCGCATCTCGGTGCGAAGGCGTGCGTCGACCGGATGGTGCGAGTGGTCGCGAATCCGACGTCCCTCGGCGAGGTCACGATCTCAGCAACGCCGACGTTGCTTCCGGCCTTCGATGACCTGATTGTCGATGTTGAAGGGGCTGGCCAGATCGAGGCGCCTCACAAGTAGCCGAACTCGGTCGATGGCACTTCGAACAGAACCATGGGTCGCCCGTCCGCTTCACTCGCCAAACACGACCTCGCCGAAGGCGGCTGCGGCGTCGGCTTGCATGCCAGGGAGGACGTGCTGGTACACGGTCATCGTGAAAGCCGGGCTGCTGTGGCCGAGGCGCTCGCTGACGACCTTCACGGGGACGTTCGCCTTCAACAGGATCGATGCGTGGGTGTGTCGGAGGTCGTGCAGCCTGATGCGACGCACGCCGTGCTCGGCAACGAGTTGGTCCCACACCTTCGAGAACCGGTCGGGATGGACCGGTCCGCCGTCGGGATGGGTGAACACGAAATCATCGTCATTGCGCGTGCCGTTGCTCATGTGCTGTTCGAGTTGCAGCCGTCGCCACGTTCGCAGAACGGCGACGGTGCGCGGGTCGAGGTCGATTGTTCGTCGACTGGTGTTCGTCTTCGGTGCGCCGACTTCGGCTTCGTACCCGACGGAGAGCAGTTGTTGGTCGACGACGAGGCGGGCCTTGTCGAGGTCGACGTTGCGCCACGTCAGGCCGAGTAGCTCGCCGCGTCGCATCCCGGCGTTCGCCGACAAGAAGATCGGAGCGAACCAGCCGGAGTCCTCGATCGCACCGAGGAACGATCGCAGCTCGTCGGCTGACCAGACCTGATGATCCTTCGCTCCGCCGTTGCGGACTTTCGGCGGGTCCGCAAGGTCGGCGACGTTGCGATGGACGGTGCCCTTGCGGTGGGCGTCGGCGAGCGCCTTGCGGAGCATGCCGTGGATGTTGCGTACCGTCTTCGGCGCGAGCCCGCCGCCGGCACCGTTGAGCTTGCCGTCGACGAGTAGCTCTGCGTAGAAGGTGTCGAGATCCTCCGGCTGAAGCTGCCGGAGCTGGATCGTCCCGATCCTCGGTGCGACGTGTAGTCGGACGTTGTTCCGATAGGAGTCGAACGTCGACCGGCTCAACTGCGACTTCTTCAACGGCAGCCACCGATCGTTCAGGTATCCGGAGAGAGCGATGCGATCCGGTGACCGGTAGTCGCCGTCCTCTTTCCGCTTCTCGATGGCCGCTGCCTCCCGTTCGGCTTCCTTGCGAGTCGCGAACCCGTCGGACCAGTCGCGCTTCTCCCCGCCGGTCGCTCGGTTGATGCCGCCGTACGCCACGACGAAGTAGCGGTTCCCCTTCTTGGCGATGTGAGCCATCTGTCGACCTGTCTCCTGAATCGGATTGAACATGCCCCGCCACTCACGGTACGCCTCGCGTCAAGTCGGGGGTAGTGGGCACATATCTCTGTAACGAAATGTGACGTCGTGATGCCTTCGTAGAAGTGAGGACGGAGGACCGATGGCATCACCGAAGAGATTTCTTGAAACGATCGCGACGTTCGTGGGCCTGTTGGTGGGTGTGAGGCTTCGTACCGCCACCGCCCATCAGTCCGCTCCCGTCGTCACCGACCGGAGTGTTGAGTCGTGAGCGCGGACGTCCAACCCGACTTCTTGACGGTCGAGCAGGCCGCCGTCGTCATCGGCATCGGCCGCACCGTTGCGTACGAGCTCGCTCGGAAGGCAGCCGACACCGGCGAGGGGCCGTTCCCCGCCATCCGCTTCGGCAAGCAGATTCGGATCCCTCGTCGAAAGCTCGAAGCCCTGTCAGGAGGGCCGATCACTGTCGGCGACAACACGAACCAGCAGACCGATCGAACGTCAACCGACGAGATCAGCACCACCGACAGAACGACGAATCACGAAGACACCGATCCGAACATCAACACGGATCACACACCGACGACCAACACCGTCGAAGACACCAATACCGACCTCCAGCAGCAACCACTGCCCTTCACCGAATAGGTCCACCGATGCCAACCATCACGATCACCGAACCAATCCACACACCAAAGACAGACGAGTGCACAGTTGAATCCGGCAGTCGATTCGGGAGCGTCCGATGACCGTCCGGGTCACCACGCTCAAGGGCCTCGATGCCGGCCTGTACTACCTCGAGCAACTCCCGAACTACTACCTCGACGCCAACGAGCCACGAGGCCGATGGCTCGGTCGAGGAGCGGTCGCGCTCGACCTGACGGGCACCGTTGGCGACGACGCATTGCTCTCGTTGATGGCTGGGATGGACCCAGCCGACCCCGAGAAGCACCTCGGCCGTCGGTACGGCGAGACGTCAGTCCGCGGCTACGACGTCACCTGTTCGGCACCGAAGTCCGTGTCCGTGTTGTTCGCACTCGGTGACGAGTTCGTCCGCACCCGTGTCCTGGAATCCCATGATCGGGCGGTCAGCGCGCTGATGTCATGGATCGAGGATCACGCACACACGCGGTACCGGATCGGGGGAGAGGTCGCCGTCGTCGATGCGAAGGGAATCGTTGGCGCGATGTTCCGCCAACACACGAGCCGAGCACTCGACCCACAGGTCCACACACACCTCGTCATCCCGAACCGGGTGATGTCGCCCGATGGCCGCTGGCTCGCACTCGACGCCCGACTCATCAAACGCGACCAACGCACGCTCTCGGCGCTCTACCACGCAGCAATCCGAGCCGAGCTGAACCAAGCGCTGGGCGTCCGGTGGTGCACCCCCGAGAACGGCATTGCCGAGATGGCCGACATCCCCGACATCGTCCTCAGCCACTATTCGTACCGCACGGACGACATCCGTCGTCGCATCGACGTCAAGCTCGATCGCTTTGTCGCCAACATGGATTGCGACCCCACTCCGAGGGAGCGTTGGAAGCTCGAACGCGAAGCAGTCATCGACACTCGCCCGTCGAAGGAGAAGCACGTCGACGCGGCGACCCTCCACGTCGAGTGGCGCGAACAGGCATGGGAGCTCGACGTGCCACCGGAGGTGATCGTCGCCGAAGCCGTCAATCAACATCGACCGCGCACGAGCATCACGACCGACGAGGTGACCGTGATGAGCAGCGGTGCACTTCGGGCGATCAGCAACACGCAATCGACGTGGCGGCCGACCGAACTCCACCGGGAACTCGGTGGTCTGCTCCCGACCGACCTCGGAGGTGATGCCGCACAGGCCATCAGACTGATCGACCATGTCGCCGAAACGATCACACGGGAGCGATGCGTCGACATCTCTGCGCCGATCCCACCCGACTCGCTCCTCCGTCGAGACGGTCGCCCCGTCACCGAAGCAGCAACCAACCGGGCGCTCACCACGCAGGCGATCATCGACCAGGAACGAGCACTCCTCGACTGGGCCGCCCGTCGCATCAGGGCATTGGACCTGATCAACCCGAACGCAATCGACCGCAGCGAGCTCGACCTCAACATCGCCCAGGCCGAAGCCGCCGCCCGCGTCGCTGGCGACGCACAACTCGTGCTCATCGTCGGGCCGGCCGGCACCGGCAAGACCACAGCGCTTCGACCCGCCGTGGCCCAACTTCGCGCTGACGGTCGGGCCGTGTTCGGCGTCGCCCCGTCGGCGGCAGCGGCCGAGGTGCTCGAAGTCGAGACAGGGGTCGCAGCGGACACGCTCGACAAGCTGCTCATCGAGCATCGCCTCGACCGAGCGCCGGACCATCGCTACGACCTCCCCACCGGAGCGACCGTGATCGTGGATGAGGCCGGGATGATGTCGACCCCGAAGCTCGCCGAACTCGCCGCGCTCGCCGACCGGAAGCAGTGGCGAGTCGTTCTCGTCGGCGACCCGCTGCAGTTCTCCGCTGTCGGTCGAGGCGGAATGTTCGAACTGTTCGTCGACACGAATGAAGCCGTCGAACTCGACCGAGTCCACCGCTTCGACAACGACTGGGAACGTGACGCCAGCCTCCGACTCCGTTGCGGGGACGTGGAGGTCGCCGAGGTGTACGACCATCACGGCCGACTCCAGGGCGGCTCGATCCAGATGATGCGCCAGCAAGCAATCGCCCGCTGGTGGACCGAGCGCCAAGCCGGTCGAACGGCGTTGCTGATGTCGCCGACGAACGAGACGGTTGTCGACCTCAATCAGCAATGCCAGCGAGTCCGACTCCAAGCAGGCGAACTCGACCCCGACGACGGCGCAGCACTCGCCGGCAGGTACGTCCTCTTCGTGGGCGAGCAGATTGCGACGCGGAAGAACGATCGTCAGTTGCTCACCGACCGAGGACAGATGGTCCGCAACCGAGCCGAGTGGACCGTGCGGGGGATCCACTCGGACCAATCGATCACCGTCGAGGGTGCGAGCGGGGTCGTGCGACTCCCGAGGGAATACGTCGCGGAACACGTCGACCTCGCGTACGCCCGAACCGGCGCTGGCGCACAGGGCAGGACGGTCGACGCAGGCATCTGGTTCCTCGATCGAGCGACCGACGTGCGCAACCTCTACGTCCCGATGACCCGAGGCCGCTCGACCAACGAAGTGTTCGTCGCAACGACCGGGGAGCAGACGGCCCTCGACGTGGTCGCCCAATCGATCGCCACCGACTGGATCGACCGCCCCGCCCTCGCCCGTCAGGCCGAGTTGAAGGAGGCGTCGGAGATCGAGGCAGAAATCGAACGGATCAGGCTCGAACGTCTCGACAACTCGGGCATCACCCGAGCGATCCTCGACGAGTGGGCCGGGCGACCAAGCGATCCCAGCTTGAAGCCGCCACCGGCTCCGCCGTATCGAGCGACCAAGAAGTTCAGCGAGCTGTCAAGCACCGAGCTGACGCTCGCCAAGTGGGCAGGCCGAGGACCGAGCGACTACCTACCGGAAGAAGAGGGCGACCCGAACCGCCCGACGAAACCCTGGGACGAGATGGAGGAAACCGAGCGCTACCTCGCCGAGATGTACGGCTACGAACCCGTCGGCGACAAATGGCGAACGATCGCCGAGCGGCCCGAGCGGTCGAGGCAACAAGAGCTTCCTGGGATGGATCTGCCGGGCTTCTGAGGCTGCTGCCAGAACCAGCAGCAAGGCAGCGGCAACAACGTGGGAACATCTCCACGTGGCGCATCATCGAGCAACTGTTGAGCTGACCCTCGATGAATCCGATCGACTCCACCTCCGGATGGAGAAAGTCACGGATGGCTTTCGCAGGTTCATTGGTCGATTCGAATCGCGAGATGGTGCCATCAACTTCGGAGGCCAGGTCGTCGAGGTCGTGGAGCGCCGGCCACCAACCACGATTGTCGCCGAGGTGGAATTCTGGGCAGACGGTGCAGTGGCCTTCGTCGAGCCGGGCGCGAGCTTCAAGATCTGGATGGGCGACGTCGTCGGCAATGGTCGCGTGCTCGGTGCACGGCCGGGTGCCGTCGCCCCGGGACTGGTGAGCTACGACCTCAAAGAACCCGAACGACATTTGCTCCGAGCAGGAATCAATGATTGGGGAGGGCCGTCACGATGTACGAACGCCATGGCGATCGCTATGGGTTTCGCAGGAGTCGAGGATCTCTTCCTTCAGGGTGCCCGGATCGGCGAGCGACTTCGACACGGCGAGCCGATGGCGCAGGAGGACTGGTCCCGAGCGATGCTTGCGCTCGAGGTGTGCTTCGCATCGAGCCTCGGCTCGACCAATGACTGGCCGACTACCACCGGATTCAGCGACGAGGACTCGATTCGAATGATCCGTCGACTCCAACGAAAGATCCCAGTGAGGCCTACCCGTGATTGACCGGAAGTGGTCGTGGGCCGACTCGATCGCCGAGGTCGAGTCCCGGCGGAGCGCTGCCAAAAACCTGGTCGGCGAGCGCGTCGCGGCGGTCAAGTACTTCGACATCGACTACCGCCGTGAAGTCTTTGCGCCAAGTGAACGTGGACCACGCGAGATCGAAGCCGCCGAGGAATGGGTCGAGCCAACATGGCGGGCACCAGATGCCGACACCCTGGACTACGGCGTCGAACTCGTAACGAGCGTCGGCTCCGTCTACTCCGTCACGTGGGATCCTCCAGGCGATCGGGAGGGGATCGGGATTGAGGCACTTCCACTCGCCGGATCGGCTCTACGTGTGGATGCTGACGTTGCGGTGTGGGACGTAACCAGAAGCCCCGGTTGGACAGGCCTCGTCGGCCGGTTCGTGACCGACGTCGATCTGAACTACGTGCCGTGGTCGGACGACGGAGGCTACTGGTGCACTCGAATCGCGATCACCTTCGATGGCTCCGACGGTGTGGTATTCCTGCTGGCGGAGGCGTCCGAGAGCGGTGGAATTCTCCGTTCGAGCGACAACGTCGTCGTGCTCTTCGGCAACGCCAGCCTGCCGACGTGGGAAACGCAACGATGAGCGCGTCGTCGCAGAGGGGACGACTGGCACGAGGCGTCGACGGCGATGTCTGATGGCGTGCCGACGAGGTGGACCCTTCGAGGCAATCCGCTCCGGTGGACTTCGCCGTACCGTTCTCAGACTGGTTCCCGGATGACGGGCATCGAACACCGGTCAACAGTGATTCTCAAGCGCCAGCATCGACTCGCAGAGGCGGATCAGCAACTTCATGATCCCGGCGACCGTGTCCGTCGTGCCGAGAGTTGATCTGATGACGTCATCTGCCTTCGATGACCGCTTGTGGGCTGAAATCTTCGAACGAAGTTGCTGAAGATCGCGGAGTATGGCGATCAAGCCCGTGTCTTCGATTTCCTCAAGCTCAAGTAGCCGTTCCAGTTTCGAGATGCTCTGCTCGTTGGCTTCACCTTTGTCGACGATCTTGCTGATCGCCTTCGTGTTGAGCGGCTCTACCGTGAGGCGTGCGAGAACACCGAGCTGCTCCTCGAACTCAGGCGTGCCATCGTTCAACGGAACTCGCACCCGACGAATCAGGTGAAGGTCTTCGCCGGTCGGCGCAGTGAAAAGCGGCCATCCGAACCGGCGCTCCCAGCCCTCATTCAGTGCCCGGTAGCGCCGCTGGAACTCGAAGTCGATGCCTCGCTTCGCCATCGCGTGGTTCGCGAGTTCCTGGCGAAGCGGATTGGTGGTCGAGGACTGCCCCGGCGGTTCGTTGAAGCTCGACCACCGGATGCGCTCGGCCTCGGGTAGCTCGGAAGCGAAGTCACCGATGTGGGCGAAGAGGTTGCCTGGGGCGGCACCGTGAACCCGAAAGCTCCAAAGGTTGCCGCAGGTCACGCCGGACTCGTCGATGGTGAAGATGTCCGGGCGTTCGTAGTACGGAGCGAGAACCTCCCGGCGGAAGTGCACTGTTTGGAGGAAGTCGTCTGGCGGGAGGTCAGGCCCGCACGGCACCCGAACCTCGCCTCCGTCTGCATCGATGTCGACGATCAGTTCGGGAAAGTCCTCGGACTCGCGATCGCCGAATCCGATTGAGCCCGCCTTCTCGAACGGCGGAGCGGGAATTGCCCTGACCCCGAAGAACCGTGTGAAGCTGCCCGTGGAGTACCCGGTTCCACCCACCAGGCAGGTGTTCTCCAGATCGGTCTCGACGTCGGTTCGTATGGTGTCTACCTCGACTCCGGGCGCCGGCAGTCGAAGGCGGCGTGCGTCGATACAGATTACGAGGTCCCACTGCCGCGCGGCTTGGAACTGCCGTAGGAGGTCTGTGCGCACGAGCATCTGACCCTTCTCGAAATAGGCCGCCGGATCAGAGCGGCCGTCATCGAGCATTTTGAAGTACTGCGCCGTCTCATCGTCGCGCCACAAATTGTGGAACAACACGAACTCATCGATCAGCCGAGGGAGGGGGTCAGGCTTCAGCCCGTAGAACTTCTGTGTGAGCACGAGTGGGTGGGGGCCTTCGTCGTTGCCCGTCGGTAGGTACTCCCGGCGCCGATCATCCTCGCCCCAGTACTCAACGAACGCAGGTCCGCCGTCGAAGCCACGCGGCCAACCTGGCCCACGCTCGATCACGTGAGGTCGCACATCAGGTTCGACGAACAGCGCTGAACGACCGATGCTGGTGTCCTCGTCGAGGTTCGACTCTTCAACGACCGTCCACCGGTTCGAGACCGGATCGCGAAAGTTCCGTTGAACGTCCCGCTGTTCAACGAAGTCGATCATCTTCTGATCGGGTTGATTCGTCATCTCGATCTGTCCCGCCTCATTCTGACTTCGGTCGCCGGCTGTGCTTCGTGACGGCGTACTCCTTGACGGCGTTGCGCGAGCTGCGCCAGACGCCGTCGGGACCTTGCACCGCATCGAGTCGGCCCCGCTGAGCGGCCTGACGGAGCGCGGGCACCGTGAAGTCTTCGTCGGCAAGCGCTGCGAGCGGGACGAGTCGAGCTGGTCCAGCGACGTTGGGGACGACGAACCGGTTGAGGTTGTCGAGCATCGCCCTCGCGATTATCTCGCCGAGCGCTCCGTGGTCACCCTCATCGGCGCGTTGAAGAGCGCGTAGGTACGCAGAGCGCTGCGTCTTGAAGATCACGACCGGCGGGTAGCCGAGCCGGACGAGAACGAGGTTCAGCGAGAGGCGCCCGACTCGCCCGTTGCCGTCAATGAATGGGTGGATGCACTCGAAGCGATGGTGTAGTCGCGCCAGTTCCTCCGGCAGCGGCAACTCGGCGTCGATCTGCGGGGATGCGTTCTGGCCGAGTGCGACCACTTCGGCAACCCAGTCGGTCAGTTGCACGGGCACTTCGGGCCACGGTGGCGGAGTCATACCGCCGTCGAATTCCGCGATCTCGTGCTCTCGGAAGTTGCCTGGCGATTCGGCATCGGTCGCGTCCGGGTGAGGGGCGACACCCCAGACAGGCGTCATTGCCATGTGATGAATCCGACGAAGCTCGTTCATGTTGATCAAGCCGCCGTCGCTCCAATCGTCGGGATCGAGAGCTTGGCCGTAGACCCAACGCGCTGCGTCGGCGTACCCCTCGACCTCCATGTACTCCTTGAGCGGCTTCGCTCCGACGGCGCGTCGCTGATCGAGAAGCTGGGCCACTTCGCGCAAGACGAGAGTGTTGCCTTCCAGCGCCGTCGAATGGTGAGCTTCGAGGTGCCAGATATCCGACCAAACGGTCTCAGACTCCTTGGGTGACGGCAGCCCGCCGAAACGCTCGTTGAGCTCGTCGAGCGCGCTCGCAAGGCGGCTGTAGATGGTTGACCGGCTCGGTCGTCCTCGTGCCATTTCGCGGTCCGTTCGATGCTGAATAAGTTGAGTAGGTGTTTCGCTGGCGAATTGAACTTATCAACTAGCGAAGTTGATTACCCGATTCGAGATCGAATTGAACTTATCAACTTCGCTCGCCCTACAGCTTGGCGTTTCGCCAGGACGGCTCGTTGAGTATCATCCACTTGATCAGCGCCTCGGCCTCAGAGGGCATCCGAGCGTTGCCCGTGAAGCAGTCGATCAGCACCTGGGCAAGCGAAGCGTGTTCGACGCCATCGACCGTGCGGGTTCGCTCGAAGACGATCGGGTCGTATGGCTTCACGGTGACCACGTTCGCGTTCACCCTCGTTTGTAGTAGCCGAAGGTCTTTCGCCAGTCGGTCGGCGTCGTCGGTGTAGATGACGGCGATGTGCGGTGCGACGACCGAGACGAACTTGTTCGATGCGAATGACCCCGTCAGGACGCAGCCTTTCGGCTGCGCCGCAGCCATGTCGCGGAGGAACTGCTCGGGCCCGAGGGCTGCGGTCCACGTTGCGATCTCGGTCGAGTTGAACAGCGAGTAGTCGTGTGTGATCTGTCGAATGACCTTGGCCCAGTCGACTGCCGTGACCGGCCGACGCGGTTCGCGCTCGATCATCAGCTCCTCGGTCAGCACGTTGAGGATGCGCGACACGTAACCGTCGTCAACTCCGAGATGCTCGGCCAGCTCGCCGGCGGTGTACGGAGGCTCGACCTCGACGAGCGTCCGCATCACTGCCCAGGCCCGAGGCCCGTTGAGCGACGGACCGAAACCTCGCGGCTTCGGGTCAGGGTCTCGCTGCGCGCCGTCGGTGCGAAGGGTGACCACCGGGGAGTCGAGCCGGATGTCGACGTTCCCGGTGCTGTCAGCGAAGCTCGCCGATCGTTCGAGCAGGATCTCGCGAGTCCGCGGACTCAACCATTCTGTGAACACGATCGTTGGGCCGTCGGGGAGGGTGAGCTTCCTCGCATCACGCGGTTCGAGCCGGCGACAGGTCACGACCGAGATGGGTGAAGTGTTGCCGTCGGGCGTTCCGATTTCGATCGTGCCGCCGACCTGATCTCGTCGGGCCACCTTCACGGTCCAAGTAGATGGGAGTAGGTCGCCGAGTCGGCGCACGACCTCATCGAGTCGACGACGACTCGCCTCGGGGATGCGTGGGCGAGCCATCACTCCAGAATAGAACGATCTGCCTGAAATTGCGATCTGTTTGCAGCAGGCAAATGGGCCTTTCAGGCAAGTCTTCTAACGGTTCTTCTAACGGTCTGGTCGTCACGGGTCGAAATCAGCTATCACAGCCCGACATCGAAAACTCGCGAAACCCCTGCTCAGCGGCACGAAGCGACACAACCCGTCACAGCCCGACATGTACCCGAGCCAGCTCATAACCCGAAGGTCGCAGGCTCAAATCCTGCCGCCGCCACCATGTTCAGTTTTTCGGCGGTGGCCTTCCACCCGGCTGGGAACGGGCCTGACTCAACCCTCGGTCGGAGCGTCCCGAGATCGACGCGACCGCATCAGCTGCGAGCACGCCGCGACGCACGACGTATCCTCGGGACGACACATCTTGGCGACTCCGGCAGCGGCGTTGACGATGTTCATGTCGATGTCACGGCGAGTGCGCTGAGCGCTTCGAAATCGAAGTCAATACCGTGGCCGGGACGGTCCGGAGCGGTGACGGATCCATCGACGATGCGCATTGGATCGACGATGTACCGCTCGAGACCGAAGCCATGCGCTTCCATGAAACTGCGGTGCGGCACCGCCGCCAGCGCATGGACGGTGAGGTCGTGCACACCGTGCGACGTGAGCGGAAGATTCGCAGCCTCAGCCAACGCAGCAACCTTGCGGAACACGGTATAGCCGCCGACGTTGCTGACGTCGGGTTCCGGCAGCGTCACCGCTTGGGCGTTGATGGTGTTCGCGAAGTCATAGATGGTGTGCAGGTTCTCGCCGCCGGCAATCGGCAGTCCGCAGTGCGCCACGATGCGTGCGTTGCCGGCCAGGTCGTCGGGAATCGTCGGCTCTTCGATCCAGGTCAGATCGAACGGCAACAGGGCGCGCGCAGCCCGGAGGGCCGCGTCAACGGTCCACTTCATGTTGGCGTCGACCATCAGCGGGAAACCATCGCCGAGGTGTTCTCGCATAGCCGCCACCCGTTCGACGTCTTCTCGAAGGTCGGTGCGGCCGACCTTCATCTTGATTGCACGGAAACCCTGCTCGACGAAACGATCTGCTTGATCGATCAGTTGTGGGAGCGAGAAGTCGAGATCGATGCCGCCGGCGTAAACGGGCACCTTCGGGTCGAACCCGCCGAACAGCCGCCACAGAGCGGTCGCTCGCCGACGGCCGAGGAGGTCCCACAGCGCGACATCGATGGCCGAGATCGCCGACGTCGCGTGGCCACCACGGCCGGCATAGTGCAGGCGCCACCACATGTCCTGCCAATGCTGCTCGATGCGGTCCGGGTCGGTGCCGATGAGTGCAGGCGCCAGGTCACGTTTCACCATCGTTGCCACCGCGGCACCGCCGTGATTGACCGTGTAGGTGTAGCCCAGCCCGACACAACCATCGCTGTCCTCGATGCGGACCACGATCAATTCGAAGTCCATCATCACGCCATGCGTGCTGTCGGTCAGTTTCTTCGAGAGCGGGATCAGCAGCAGGTCCGTCTGTACTCGAGCGATCGTCGTGCTCATGCGGGGATCTCCTCGGTGAGTGGTCCCGGCGGGGGTGCCGGGATGTCGGGTGTCCCGCCAGGCCGGTACGCGATCTTGCGACGCTCGTCGACTGCGTATCCGGAGATGTAGTGCCACGGCAACTCAAGGCGATGCGTGAGACCCCACCGGATGCCGTCGAGTGGATTGGTCGAGGGGCCGTGGAGCCGAAGGGGACCAGCGGCCACCGGTGGGTCGGGCACGTACGACTGAATTTCGAAATTGACGCCATCGGCTGCGAATTGAATGGTGTTGCGCTCGGGTCCGTCGGTGGTGAGCAGTGCCGCGATACCGTCGCCGTGTCGCCACAGGCAGGTCTCGTGACCGCTGTTGGTGATGGGGTTCAGCGGCGAGCGAACGTAGGGGCCGTCGATCTGGTCAGCGATGGCGACACCCCAGCGAGTGTTGCGTCCTCCCGCGGTGATCTCTTCGCCCATCTGCTCGCCCTTGTAGTACAGGAAGAAGCGACCGTCGAACGGAATGAGCAACGGATCGTGGGTCTTGTGACTGTCGAAGCTGCCCTTCGACACGACCATCAAACGGTTGTCTTCGTCGCCGAGCCACTCGCCGTCTTCGGTCGGTGAGATCAGTGGTGCGTCGGACTTGGTCCACGGGCCATCGGGGCTCGGCGCCGTCGCCATCGCAATCGACTCGAAGGCGCGTGCAACGTACGGCGATGCGATCACCTGATAGACGAGATGAAACCGCCCGTTGTGCGCCAACACCTCGGGGGTGAAGACGCTGCGGTCGTCGTATGACCCGGGTTCACCTGCGCCGACCGCCCGCTGTTGTTCGGACCAGTGGTGGCCGTCGGCGGACGTTGCGTGCCACACCTCGGCTTGATCCCAGGGAAAGACCTTGGCATCGGGGTCGCCGGTGCCCATGCCGAAGGATTGGCCGACGGATTTCGTGTACCAGACGTGGAACGTGCCATCGATGCGCAACACGCTGGAGGGGTCACGTCGGTGGACACCTTCCTCCGGTCCGAGACCTTCGACCGGGCCGTAGCGGAAGTCGCAGTACCACTCGGCGGATGTTCCGTACTGCGCACTGCGCACAGTTGCTGCGCTGACGTCGGGGCTGATGTTCATGGGGCACTCCTCGCATGGATGCTTGTTGATGTGGTGGGTGGGGCTCGGAGTGTCATGACGAGCCCCGCGGTGACGCAACCGAGTCGCGTGAGATGATCTTGAAACCGCCGCCGACACGTCGACCCGTTGCCGTGCCGGTGCTGACCTGTTCGACCAGCGCATCGACGGCGGCGGCACCGAGCAGCGCCATCGGCATGGCGAGTGTGGTCAGTCGAGGTGTCAGATAGTCGGCCATGGGCAGATCGTCGTACGCGATGAGCGAGACGTCGTCCGGGACTCGAAGTTCGAGTTCACGGCACGCGCGCATCACGCCGACCGCCTGACCGAATGTGCTGGCGTATATGGCGGTGGTGTCAGGGTGCCGTTGAATCAGCGTCAGAGCCGCGACGTACCCGCCGTGCTCGGTGAACTCGCCGTCGACAACGCGATCGGGTGCAAGGCCCGCAGCAACCATGCCGCCGCGGAATCCGGTCAACCGGGCCACCGCCGGCGACAGTTCGGGCGGCCCCGACACGATGCCGATCATGCTATGTCCGTACGCCACGAGGTGGTCGACCGCACCGGCGCTGGCACCCTCCATGTCGAGACCGATATTGCGATCCGAGCCGGCGACTTCGCGGTTCACGAACACGTGGGCGACTCGTTCAGGTTCGGCGAGCAGTCGGTCGACCAGTGGATGACCTGGGTGCGCCGAGGCGACCATCAGGCCGTCGACTCGCCCCGACAACACCAGTTCGGCGTAGTCGACCTCGACCCCATCATCGTCGGCGTCTTCGGCGAGCAACAGGACGTAGCCGAGATCGCGAGCGCGTCGATACGCACCACGCACGACCGCTGCATAAACCGAGTTCGATACGTCGGGAACCAGCAACGCCAGGGCTCCCGTCTGCGACGTCGACAGGGCCCGAGCACCGGCATGCGGGCGATAGCCCAGTTCGGCGGCGACCGCCAGAATTCGTTCACGCGTCTCCGGACGGACACGCAACGTCGCATCGTCGTTCAAGACTCGAGACACCACGGACTTCGTGACGTCGCTGCGTTCGGCGACATCAGCAAGGCGCACGCGTGGTGTGCTCACGACCGCACCCTTCCGGCAGCGTCAGCGGCGTGGGCGTCAACGAAAAACTTGCACCTTTCGACTTGCTCCAGTACGTTGGAAAACCGGTTCTCCACACCGAGGACCATATCACTCTCCACCCGCCAATGACACCTCTGCGCTCGTCAGAGGTCCACCACCCACCTTCGTCGAGCACACCCCGCCGCAACGCACCTCTCACCAATCCAGGAGCCTCCGAGTGATGACGAACAGGATCGAATCCAACTCACGCACCCACGGCCTGTTCGGACCCGGCCGGTTGCTCGACAATCGGCCAGCGCACTTCGTCAACGGACGATTCATCGGCTCCGACGAACCAGCATCGGACGTCATCTCGGTGGTCGATCCGTCAAGCGGTGAGACCATCATCGAGTTGCCAATCGCCACACCCGAGCTCGTGGACGAAGCGGTTCGAGCAGCTGTGTCCGCTCAGGCCGCCTGGTCGCGAACGAGTCACCAACAGCGCGCCGTCATGCTCGACCTGATCCGCACCGAGATCGCCCTCCATGCCGATGACATCGCGCACATCGTCGTCACCGAGCAGGGCAAACCGCTGCGCGACGCAATGGGCGAAGTCGGAGGTGCACAGAAGTTCTTCGAGTACGCGGCGAGTCAACGCTTTCGAGATGTCGGCGAGATCGTGGCCGCAGAACCCGGACGCCAGATCGCGGTCAGTGAATATCCCGTCGGCGTCGTCGCGGCGATCCTGCCCTGGAACTTCCCCGCAGCAATCTTCGCTCGCAAGGTGGCGCCTGCGCTGATGGCCGGCAATGCCGTGATCGTAAAGCCGAGCGAGCTCACCCCGCTGTCGGCGCTGGCACTGGCCCGCGTGTGTCAGATGGCGGGGCTTGCCGACGGTCTGGTGCAGGTGCTGTGTGGTGACGGCCCAGGCACCGGCGCATCGTTGGTGACCCACGAGGCCATCGGCATGGTCACCATGACCGGCTCGACTCGCGGCGGACGCCAGATTCTCGAGCAGTGTGCTCCGCAGATCATTCCCGTGTCGCTGGAGTTGGGCGGCAAGGCGCCGTTCATCGTGTTCGCTGACGCTGATCTCGAACGCGCTGTTGATGACGCTGTCGATGCTCGGCTCTGGAATTCGGGGCAGGTCTGCACCTGCAACGAGGTGACCTATGTTCATGAGTCGGTGGCCGACGTATTCACTGCCGCCCTGGTCGAACGGTTCACCGCCATCACACCACGCCATCCGCTCGACCCGGAATCGACCATGGGCCCGCTCGTCTCCGATCGAGAAGTTCGCAAGGTCGCCGACATGGTGGCTGCTGCGGTGAACGCGGGTGCCCACCTCGCTGTCGGCGGTGGAGCCCCCGCCGGTGCGGACTATGCATCGGGCAACTGGTTTGCGCCGACGATTCTGACCGACGTGAAGCCGGACATGGACATCGCCCGGCAGGAGATCTTCGGACCGGTTCTGCCCATCGTGCGATTCACCGACGACGACGACGTGATCGGCTGGGCCAACTCGACCGCCTATGGGCTGACCGCCTACGTCTACACCGCCGATGTGTCGCGTGCGATGCGGGCCATCGACGACCTCGAGTTCGGCGAGGTGTACATCAACAGCGTCGGCCCCGAGCAGGTGCAGGGATTCCACACCGGCTGGAAGGCATCGGGCATGGGTGGCGACGACGGCGCCCACGGCTACGAACGCTACGTCAGGCGCAAGACCACCTACATCGACTATGGCTCGAACTGAGCCGACGAAACCCACGACCCACGACCCATCACCCACCGACAGAGGACCATCCAAATGCTCACCGCCGCCTACTCGGGCAAACACACCATGACCGTCGCCGAGGTGGACGCTGCACCACCCCAACCGGACGAAGTGCAGATCGCTGTTGCGTACGTCGGTCTGTGCGGCACCGACCTGCACATCTATCACGGGCACATGGACGCACGCGTCGACACGCCGGCGGTGATCGGCCACGAGATGAGCGGCACAATCATCGAGGTCGGCGACGACGTCAAGGACTGGTCGGTCGGGGACCAGGTGACCGTCATGCCCCTGGACTGGGACGACACGTGCTCGGCATGTCTCGCCGGTCATCAGCACATCTGTCAGAACCTCGACTTCATCGGTATCGATTCGCCCGGTGCGCTGCAGGGCCGCTGGAATGTCAATGCCTCCACGTTGGTCTCGCTGCCGTCCGATGTGAGCCTGCGCAGCGCAGCGCTGGTCGAACCTGCCGCTGTGGCCGTGCACGATGTCCGTCGATCTGAGTTGGTAGCTGGCGACAAAGCCGTGGTGTTGGGCGGCGGCCCGATCGGGCTGCTGATCGCCGTCGTGGCACGCGCCGAGGGGGCCGACGTGTTGATTGCCGAAGTCGACGCGAGCCGCCGACAACTCGCTGCCGACCTCGGCTTCGAGGTGATGAATCCCGTCGACGTCGACCAGGTGGCCCTCGTCGAGAGGTGGACCGACGGCGTCGGTGCCGACATCGTGTTCGAGGTGTCGGGCGCGGCTGCCGCCGTGCTGGGATGTACGGGTCTCGCCAAGGTGCGCGGCACCATCGTGATCGTGGCAATCCACCCGCAACCGGCGCCCATCGACCTGCAGCGAGTGTTCTGGCGCGAGCTTCGAATCCTCGGCGCTCGCGTCTATCAGCGCACGGACTTCGAACGTGCTGTCGAACTCATCGCCTCCGGCGTCGTGCCGGTCGAGGCACTGATCTCCACCGTCGAGCCGATTGCGGCGACCGCCGACGCGTTCGCCGCGCTGGCCGATGGCGGATCGATGAAAATCCTGATCGACGTCCAAGCCGGTGCGTGACATGTCGGACCCGACGACAAACCCTCGCTCGCCGTTCGACCTCAGCGGCCGCCTCGCAGTCGTGACCGGAGCTCGCCGCGGCATCGGTCTGGCGATGGCCGACGCACTGGCCAGGGCCGGTGCCGACATCATCGGCGTCAGCGCCAATATGGAATCGTCGGGCAGCGAGTTGCAACGTAGCGTCGAAGCGGCGGGGCGCACCTTCAGCGGGTTCCGTGTCGACTTCGCTGACCGCGACGCAGTCTTGGCATTTGCCGACGAGGTCCTGGCCCTTGATCGGCGGGTGGACATCTGCGTCAACAACGCTGGCACGATCCGGCGTGCGCCAGCTGTTGAACATTCTCTCGCCGACTGGGACGACGTGATGGCAGTCAACCTCAGCAGCCAGTTCGCGCTGACCCAGCAGCTCGTCAAGCCGATGCTCGACGCCGGTGCTGGCCGCATCATCTTCACCGCCTCGCTGCTGAGTTTCCAGGGCGGTATCACCGTGCCGGGCTACACGGCCACGAAGTCGGCCATCTCGGGCTTGACCAAAGCGCTCGCCAACGAATGGACCTTGCAGGGCGTCACGGTCAATGCCATCGCGCCCGGTTACATCGCCACCGACAACACCCAGGCGCTACAGGACGACGCCGACCGGTCCCGATCGATCCTCGAACGCATCCCGGCCGGCCGCTGGGGACAGGCCGACGATCTGGGCGGCGCCACCGTGTTCTTGGCGAGCGATGCAGCGGCCTACGTCTCAGGCATCACGTTGCCCGTCGACGGTGGCTGGCTCGGTCGATGACCCACCCAACGATCGGCCATCCGACGCTCGACATGTTGCGCCGCGCTCAAATCGTGCCCGTGATCGATCTCGATGATGTCGACGACGTCGTGCCGCTCGCGGAGGCGCTCCTCGCCGGCGGCATCACCACTATGGAAATCACGTTGCGCACCGACGCCGCGATCCCAGGTATCGAGCGCATCACCCGACACGTCGACGCTGGAGACATGTTGGTGGGGTCTGGCACGGTGCTTTCCAGCGACGACGTCGATCGGTCAGTCGACGCCGGTGCCCGCTATCTGGTGTGCCCTGGTTACTCCGCCGAAGTCGTCGAGCGAGCGCGGCATCACGACATCGCGGTACTGCCGGGCGTGGCCACAGGAACCGAGCTGCAAACTGCAGTGGTGGCGGGCGTCACCGCGGTCAAGTTGTTCCCCGCAGGGGTGATCGGTGGTGTCGCCGCAATCAAAGCGTTTGCTGGACCGTTCCCCCAGATGTGGGTGATGCCCAGCGGTGGTGTCGACATCGCCAACGCTCGAAACTACCTTGCCCAGCCCACGGTTTTCGCCGTCGGCGGCAGTTGGATCGCGCCGCGACGAGCTATCCGAGCTCGAGATTTCGCCGGGATCACGGCAACGGCTCGCACCACGACGGAGCGGCTCGCCGAGCCGAACGATGGCTGATCGGCGTGTGGTCACCATCGGCGAAACGATGGGATCGTTCTACTCGCAACAACCGGGCCCGCTGGAACAGGCTGCGTCGATGGCGGTCGGTATCGGCGGCGCCGAGAGCAACGTCGCCATCGGGCTGAGCCGCCTGGGAACGGTAGCGACGTGGCTCGGTCGAGTCGGTGGCGACAGCCTCGGTCGACGTGTGGTGCGCGAACTTCGCGCTGAAGCCGTCGACGTGATGGTCGTGGTCGACCCAGATGCACCGACCGGACTGATGATCAAAGAGCGCCGTACACCGACCACGACAAACGTCTGGTACCACCGCCAAGGAAGCGCGGGAAGCCGGCTCGAACCCGCCGACATGCCGGCCGGGTTGATCGCAGGCGCCGCACTGCTGCACGTCACGGGAATCACGCCGTCACTGTCGACGACTGCGAGTGAGGCCATCTTCGAAGCGATCGGTCAGGCCGTCGCTGCAGGCGTGCCGGTGTCGTTTGACGTCAACCATCGATCGCGGCTGTGGGATGCCGAGACAGCTGCACCTGTGTATCGCGCCATCGCCGCCCAAGCCGACATCGTCTTCGCCGGCGTCGACGAGGCCAGGCTGCTGGTCGGTGGGTCCGACGTTGCCGGCGTCGATCTCGGTGTCGATGGTCTCGCCGACAAGATCGCCGCGCTTGGCGTCGAGCACGTCGTCATCAAGCTCGGAGCCGAAGGTGCAAGAACGAGGACTGCGGGTCGCACGGTCTCCGCTGCGGCCGTGCCCGTCGACGTGGTCGACACGGTCGGGGCCGGCGACGGTTTCGTGGCCGGTTACCTCAGCGAGTTCACCAGCGGTGCCGCGGTGGCGAAGTGTCTGTCGACCGCCGTTGCCGCAGGCGCGTTCGCCTGCACGGCGTCAGGTGACTGGGAAGCGCTGCCGACACGCGACGACTTGGAGCTGCTGGTCCAGGATCGCGATCCCGTCAGTCGCTGAGCCTGCGGGCGCACCATTCCGATCGATATCTCGTCGCCGCTTGCACCATACAGGACAGACCTGTATGGTTATTGCCATGACCGGCGGCAGAACCCTCGACCCTCGACGGGATCAGGCCATCCTGGACGCCGCTCGAGAGGTTTTTGCTCGAAAGGGTTTCACCGGTGCGTCGATGGACCAGATCGCTCGCAGCGCCAAGGTGGGCAAGGACACGCTGTACCGGCGCTGGTCCTCCAAAGAAGCACTCGCCACGGAGACCCTGGCGGTACTCGCTGCGCGCGGCGTGCGCTCGCCCGACCTCGACGGTGATCCGCACTTTGCTCTGTTCTTGATGTTGCAGGACATCGTGCGGGTCAATCGTCACTCCGACTTCGGGCCCATCGTGGCGGGCATCATCGGTGAGGCCGTGCGCAACGAACGGCTCGCCGAAGCCTTTCACCGCTTCTGGTCGGAACGTCGTGCGCTGCTCGGCGAAGTCGTCGATCGCATCATCGGCAATGCCACGCCAGCTGAACGCGAGCGTGTGATCGACCAGCTCGTCGGCCCGATCTACTACCGGCTGCTGCTGACCGGAGACGGGCCCACCGACGAATATCTGTGGGACCTGGTCATCGCCGTTCCCTCATCGGACCGCATCGACGAATCACGACGCTCGTCGGCAGATCCCGAACTCACCCCCCAACACACCCCCCAACACACCCGCCAGGAGACAATTTCATGAGCTACACCGAACACGTCCTCGCCGTCATCGACCCCACCCGCGAGCGCCCCGCTGACCTCGATGTCGCCCGCGACGCGGTCGCCCAAGGTGGGCGCGCGACTGTGGTGGTGGCCGCCAGCGGCGGCCTGCGCAACGGTCTCGATGCCATCGGCCGGTCAGAACAGTTCGCCGGTTCACTGCCCGGCGCCGCGGCCATGGACCGAATCGTCGACGGGTATCGCGCGACCGTCGGTGCCGGTACCGACGTCGGCGTGGTCGACCTCGACCGCCGAACGGTGTGCCGCACCGTGCTCCGACATGCCGAATCGGCAGGCGTCACGATGGTCACTGTGCCCGACCATCTGCTGCGAACGCGGCGCTGGTCGCGCGCCGCCGAGCGCGCCCGAGTCGCCGTTGTACGGGCACCCCGACTGGCATCTTGACCGTCAGGTGCGTTGATACAACACCGGGTTCAGCGGCGTGTCCGGCGGTGCGCCGACCGTGGCTCCGGGCATCCATCGACCGAGGTCTCGGTGTTGATCTTTGTTGGCCGGCTCGGTCACCACGATGTCGGCGTCGATGTAGATGATGGTCATCACCCGACGAGGCATCGCCGAACGATTCGGCGCAGCTCGATGGAACGTCCAACCGAGGTGATAGCTGACCTCGCCGACGTCGAACGCACCACTCACGGTCGGATAGTCGGCCCCATCCAGCTCACGCTGCAACACGGCTTCCGACTCGTCGCCGATCTCCATATCTCGTCCGTATTCCAGCCGATGACTGCCCCGAGCGAACTCGAGCGGCCCCATGTCGTCGCCGGTTTCCTGTAGCGGAATCCAGACGGTGACACACCGATCGGTCGACACCGGCCAGTAGTACTGGTCGGCATGCCACGGCGTGATGCCGCCGCCAGGTTCTTTGTACAGCGCCTGGTCGTGATAGAGACGCACCCCGTCGACTCCGAGCAGGTCGGCGGCGATCTTCGCCAAGCGGCGGCTCTGCACGAACGTCTTCACCACGTCGCTGTGTTCCCACAGATTGGAGACCTGGAGGAACGCACGGTCGTAGGTGGACCGTTCCTCCAGAGGGAGATGCTGGGTGTTCAGTTCGATCACCTTGGATGTGATCTCGGGTTCGTATGCGCCGATCGTCTGAGCATCGAGCACGTTCGGGAGGCGAATGAATCCGTCATCCCGGAAGCGCGCGGCGGCAGTGCTGTCGAGGTCGTACGGCGCCTCGAGCCCTGTAGGCGGGGTCTGGGGGAGTTCGTGAGCCATGGGGTCTCGTTTCGTTCGGGTTGCTGCATGATGGAGGTGCTCGATGTCGGGACGACGACCATGGCGGGCACACACCGAAGTGTGCGCCCGCCATGGTCGCCCGGCGCTGGCGTTCAGCCAGCAGGGGGGAGGCTGACCGCCATCAGGTCGCCGGTTGGTCCCGCGATGGTGCGGACCTCTCGACGATCAGGGACAGGTGTCTTCGGAAGAGAAGTACCATGTCTCCGGCTTGAACTGCACCCATTGGCGGTAGTCCCACGACCAGGCAGCTTCGTCGTCGGTCTCGGGCGTATTGCACAGGTTCTTCTTGAACAGCAGCGGCTGCGGCGGGCTCTGGATCGTGCCGATCATGTACAGGTTCTCGAAGACGTGCGTGTTGAGCGCCTGACCTGCGGTCTCCCATTCTGGCGTGAAGGCCGGTGTGTTCAGCCAGGTCTGCACCAGTTCGTACAACTCCTTGATGTCTGCCGGCGGCTCTTCGCCTTCGGCTCCGTCGGAGTCCAGCCATTCCTGCCAAGGACGACCAGATGATCGGTTACCCCAGAAGGGCGACAGGTTCAGGGCATCGTTCGACATCTCACCGATGTCGGTGGTGTCGAGCGCCCACGCACCCATCTGGTTCTCGTTGGACTCTCGCAGTTCCAGCATCAGGCCACCATCGATCACCTTGAGGTTCACGCGTACGCCGACTTCGCTCCAGTACGTGGTGACGAGCTCGGCGATGTCTTCCCATGCAGCTTCGGGAATCGCTGACTCGAAGTCGATCTGCAGACGCGATCCGTCGGCGAAGGTACGGAAGCCCTCACCATCTCGCCCGTCCAGACCCATTTCGTCGAGCAATGCGTTTGCTTGGTCAACGTCGTAGTCGGCGAAGTAGCCGGGCATCCAGTCTTCGTAGAACGCTGAGGTCGGCGTGGGCGCTGCCTGCGACGGCGTGGCCAGACCGAGGTAGACGAGCTCGTTGATCTCGTCTCGGTCGATGGCAAGTGACATCGCCTGACGGAAGCGGATGTCTGCGTAGACCTCCTGCAGCTTCTCGTCGGGATATGTGAAGTTGAAGGCGAAGGCGTACTCGTTGCCGCGGTCGTAGTTGGCGAACGCCACGCGGTAGTTGCCGCTGTCCTCATTGTCGCGGTAAGTCGGAACGCTGAGCAGTGAACCCCAGCCCATGTGGCTGAATTCTCCGGCGATCGCCTTGAGGTCCTGCACCTGGAGATCTTCGACCAGGATGCGCTTCAACGTGTCGACGTACGGCAATTGGTTGCCCGCCGTGTCGACCTTGAAGAAGAACGGGTTGCGCTCATAGTTCTTGTTGCCCTGGGAGTCTTCTCCCGAGAACACGTACGTGTCGAGTGTCGGTGCGCCAGGGTCGATCTCCGAGCCGAGATCCCACGTGAACTTGTACGGCGATTCGCGCTGACCGAACAGGTCGGTCCACGACGCGACCCCGGCATCGCTGACGCGCGCATCGAGATCCTCGGAGTAGTCGAGGTGGAATTGCTTGAAGTAGTGCGCTGGTAGGTACCCGCGGTTGCCTCGTTCGCTGGTGACGGAGAAGATGAATCTCGGGTTCGGCTCGGCATAGGTGTACGAGACGGTCCGTTCGTCGATGACGGCGAACTCGGCGGGAACGCCGTCCATGGCCCACGGCGTTTCAGGTCCGCCAGGACGCAGGTCGGCGTTCGAGACGACGTCTTCGAAGAAGAACCGGAAGTCTTCGCTGGTGAAGGGCTCGCCGTCGGACCACTTGTGACCCTCACGGATCGAGACGGTCCATGTCGTGAAGTCGTCGGACGGCTCGATCGATTCGGCGATGTTCGGGATGATCGACTGGAGGTCGGTACCCACGATGGCCAGCGGCTGGATTCGCATCTCGAGTTCGTCCCAACCGCAGCACGTCGGGCTGGTCGCCGGGCCGGCGAGTTCGCCGCCATATTCGCCGATACCACCGGTAGCTGCAATGACTGCTGGTTCGGTCGGAAGCCGTTCTTCGACCGGCGGCAGCTCGCCCGCTGCGACCTTTTCGGCCAGCATCGGCGCTTCGCCGTAGGCGGCGATGTCGCCAGCGCCTTCAGACGAAAACAGGCCCGTTGTGGCGAATTGCTGCGGGTAGACGCCCTCGGCGGTAGCGCCGTCGGCGGCGGATGAATTTTCCGCTGGTGTGGACTCTGCTGTGTCGTCGACGTCCGTGGCTGGCGCGCCGTCCCCGGTTTCAGCGGTGTCGTCGCCGCCTCCGCCTCCGCAGGCTCCGACGATCAAAGCCAGCGCCAGTAGCGGCGCCCCCCGGCCTCGTTTGATTCCCATGATCTCCCCTTTCGACGTCGGTTCCCCCGCGCCGTGATGTCGTGATGGTCGTGTCGAGGCCCCGAGTCGGGACCCCTTCCCGATGCAGCAGGTGTCGCTACTCCCATCACCATAGACCTCCGCAGGTTGACAGTCAAGTGTCGACAATCTTACAGTTGACAATCGACGGTCGAAAGGTCCATGATGGGGTCTGCGAAACGGCGGGGGCCGTTTCGTGAACAACCGTCCGAAGAAAGAGGGGGAAAAGACGTGGCCAGATACCTCGTCATGCGACTCACCTACATGGTCTTTCTGCTGTGGCTCGCATCGATCGTGACGTTCATCGTCATCCAGCTACCACCAGGCGACTATCTCTCGACGATCATCGCTCGCGTCGAACAGCAGGGCAATCCTGGCGACATGGCGGGCATCGTCGAGCAGTTGCGTCAGCAGTACGGCCTGGACGATCCGCTGCTCGTCCAGTACTTCAAATGGCTCGGGCAGGTGCTCCAGGGCAACCTCGGATTCTCGTTCGACTGGCAGCGACCCGTGTCGGAACTGATCTTCGGTCGGCTCGGCATGACCCTGCTGATCACAGTCCTCGCTGCAATCGTCTCGTACCTCATCGCCATCCCGGTCGCCGTGTACTCGGCAACCCACCAGTACTCCAAGGGTGACTACGCCGCAACGTTCTTTGGTTTCATCGGACTCGCCGTGCCGAACTTCATGATCGCACTCGTTGCGCTGTATGTGGGATTCAAATGGTTCGGGGTCAACCTCACCGGTCTGTATTCGCCCGAGTACGCCGATGCGCCGTTCAGCCTGGCCAAGTTCGGGGACTTGATGCTCCATCTACCGGTACCGGTGCTGGTGTTGGCCACCGGCGGAGCTGCAGGCATCATCCGAGTGATGCGCGGCAGTTTGCTCGACGAACTCAACAAACAATACGTCGTGACCGCCCGCAGCAAAGGGCTCAGCGAGCGCCGGCTGCTGTACAAGTATCCGGTCCGGGTGTCGTTGAACCCCATCCTGAGCAACCTCGCATGGTTGCTTCCCGCCCTCATCTCGGGCGAAACCATCGTGGCGATCGTGTTGGGCCTCCCCACCTCGGGGCCGATGTTGTTCCGCTCGCTGCTCGCTCAGGACACGTACCTCTCGGCGGGCTTCCTTTTGTTCATCAGCGCCCTCACGGTGATCGGCACCACGCTGTCGGACATCTTGCTGGTTGCTGTCGACCCCCGTATTCGGATGGAACGAGGTCTGTCATGACCGACCAAATGGCGATCGAAGCACTGGCCGACGACGACACGCCGTTGATGCCCCAGCCAAAGCAACGGTGGTGGCGTCGCAAGCGGGAACCACAGGTGTTCGACGACGACTACTACTCCGCATCGCAGTGGAAGCTGGTGTGGCGACGATTTCGCAAACACAAGCTGGCGATCTTCTCAGCGGCCCTACTGGCCTTGATCTACTTCGTGTCGATCTTCGCTCCGTTCTTTTCGTTGGCCGATCCGCAGGCTCGCAATGCCGAGATCGCCCAGCAACCGCCGCAACGGATTCACTTCATCGACGCCGATGGTGACTTCAGCATCGTGCCGTTCGTGTACCGGATGGAGTCGACGCTCGATCTCGACACCTTGGAACGCAACTACGTCGAGGACACATCCGAGAAGTTCTCGCTCGAGTTGTTCTCACGAGGCGACTCGTACTCGGTGCTCGGCCTCTTCGAAACCGATTGGCACCTGGTCGGCGTCGAAGACGGCGTCAACTTCTCGCCGATCGGAACCGATCAGTTCGGACGCGACCTGTGGTCGCGGATGCTGCACGCCGGTCGAATCTCGCTCTCGATCGGATTCGTCGGCGTCATTGCCAGCTTCGTCCTCGGCCTGATCATCGGTGGAATCTCTGGCTACTTCGGTGGCGCCGTCGATGTGGTGATCCAGCGCATCATCGAGTTCATCATCTCGATACCGACCATTCCCCTGTGGATCGCGCTGGCTGCAGCACTGCCATCGAGTTGGTCGACCACGCAGGTGTACTTCGCGATCACGCTCGTGCTCGCCATGGTCGGATGGACCACCTTGGCCAGAGCCGTACGCGGAAAGCTGCTCGAAGTCCGCGAGGCTGACTACGTGATGGCTGCGCGCATCTCCGGCATGAGCCACTTCAAGATCATCACGCGCCACCTCCTGCCATCATTCACCAGCTACCTGATCGTGTCCCTCACTCTGGCGGTACCGGGCATGATCCTCGGAGAAACGGCGCTGAGCTTCCTCGGCATCGGCATCCGTTCACCCGCCATCAGTTGGGGTGTGCTTCTCCAAGATGCCCAGACCGTGAACGCCATCGCACAGACCCCGTGGCTCTTCATCCCCGTTCTTCCGATCGTCTTGACCGTACTGTGCTTCAACTTCGTCGGCGACGGCCTCCGCGACGCCGCCGATCCTTATAAGTAATCCTGGGCAGGAATCATGACCAACACTATTTTCCGCAACATCCCCGAGCAACTGGCGAGTCAACTGCGTCGCCAGATCCTTGCCGGCGGGCTCCCGGCGGGCGAGTCGCTCGCCGAAACCGCTGTGGCATCTTCGTTCGGAGTCAGCCGAGGGCCGGTACGCGAAGCGTTTCGCATGCTGACCCAGGAGGGGCTACTCGTCGCGACACCGAACAAGGGGGTCACGGTCGGCGAACGTCCCAGCGAGTCGGTCAGGCCGCTGATGGCCGAACTGCGGTTCACGATCGAGGAGTTCGCCCTCGCGGCAGCGTTCGACAAGTTCACCGACGACGACATCGGGTCGTTCCAGCAGATCCTCGACCGGCTCCTAGCGGCATGCAAGGCGGGCGACACAGCGGCGATGGTCGAGCAGGATCTGAACTTCCACGCAGCAATTCTCGCGAGTCACGACGAAGAGGGGGTTGCCTCGCTCTGGCGACCCATCGCACATCGCATGCTCATCCACTACGGACGCCACGGTGACCTGATGGAGAGCTACACCGAGCACCTCCGCATACTCGACGCCATCAAAGCCAAGGACCTCGAAGGTGCGAAGGCCGCGCTGAAAGCGAACATCCAGTGAGCTCACTCGAGATCATCGGCTTGAAGACCTATTTTCAGCTCGACGAAGGCACGCTCAAAGCCGTCGACGGTGTCGACGTGTCCGTCGCGAGCAACAGTACGGTCGGCCTCATCGGCGAGTCCGGAAGTGGCAAGAGTGTCACCGCTCGCTCGATCATGCAATTGCTTGCACCGGGTCGGATCGAAAGCGGACAGATCCTCCTGCACGGTGACGATGGCACGACAGTCGACGTGGCGGCACTGGACCCTGCGGGAAGCGAGATGAGAAAGATTCGCGGCGGTGAGATTGCCATGGTCTTCCAGGAACCGATGACCAGCTTGTCGCCAGTTCACACCATCGGTAACCAGATTTCCGAGATGGCGCTGCTGCACGCCACCTCCGACAAGGCCGAGGCCAAGGAACGCTCGATCGCGATGCTCAAGCGTGTCAACATCTCGAATCCGGAACAACGGTACGACGAGTATCCGCATCAACTGTCGGGCGGAATGCGTCAGCGGGCGATGATCGCGATGGCGTTGGTGGCCGAACCGTCGGTATTGATCGCCGACGAGCCGACCACCGCACTCGACGTCACCGTGCAGGCGCAGATTCTCGATCTGATGTCGGCGTTACAAGAGGAGTTCGGTATGGCCATCTTCTATATCACCCACGACCTCGGTGTGGTGGCCGAGGTGTGCGACACCGTCAACGTGATGTACCTGGGACGTATTGTCGAAACAGCCACCGCACGCGAGTTGTTCACCGACCCGAAGCATCCCTACACCCGTCGGCTCATGGAGTCGATTCCGCGGCTGGGTTCCAAAGCACTGGGCATCGAACGTCTCGAAACCATCGAGGGCAACGTTCCCGTACCGATCGGCATGACGCCGCAGTGCGGGTTCCACTCGCGATGTCGCGAGGCGATCGAGGGTCGGTGCAACACAGCGATTCCGGCGCTCGAAGCGATGACGACGACACACTCAGTGCGGTGTTTCCTGCACAGTGACGCAACTGATTCAGCCGACATCTCACCGGAGGAAGCACATGCTTGACACCAACGCTCAGACAGACATCGAGGCCAGCGACGACGCTCAGCCGTTGCTACAAGTCCAGAATCTCAAGAAGTACTTTCCGATCGAGAAGGGCTTTCTGAAGCGAACCGTCGGCAACGTTCGTGCTGTCGACGACGTGTCGTTCGAGATTGGCGCGGGCGAGACATTCGGGTTGGTCGGCGAGTCGGGTTGTGGCAAGACCACTCTCGGTCGGTGCATCATCCGTGCGCTGGACCCGACAGAAGGCCGCACGCTGCTTCGGCTCCCGGATCGTACTGTCGACCTGGCGGCGATGTCGCAGAAGGAACTGTCATCGGTTCGCCAGCACATGCACATGATCTTTCAGGATCCGTTCCAATCCTTGGATCCACGAATGACCGTGCTGGACATCGTGGCCGAGCCGATTCGGTGCAACGGTGTGGCGAAGGGTTCCGACGTGACCGATCGGGTGAGCGAGTTACTCGACGTCGTCGGACTCGAAACCCGGCACATGAACCGCTATCCGCATGCATTCTCCGGAGGTCAGCGTCAGCGCATCGGGATTGCCCGCTCGCTTGCCGCCAATCCGAAGCTCATCGTCTGCGACGAGGCGGTGTCGGCGTTGGACGTGTCGGTGCAGGCGCAGATTCTGAATCTGCTGAGGGAGCTGCAGGCCGAGTTCGACGTGGCCTACCTGTTCGTGTCGCACGACCTGTCCGTGGTCGAGCACGTGTCAGACCGCGTCGGCGTGATGTACGTCGGCAAGATGGTCGAAACCGCCAGCACCATCGACCTGTTTACGACACCGCAGCACCCGTACACAGAAGCGCTGCTCTCCGCGGTGCCCACCACTGATCTCGATGCCAAGCGAGACCGCATCATCTTGTCTGGCGAAGTTCCCAACCCGGCGGATCCGCCGCCAGGGTGTTCGTTTCACCCGCGCTGCCCGTACGCACAGCCGAAGTGCGCTGTCGAGACCCCCGAGTGGCGAGAAGTGAAGCCGGGCCACTTCGCCGCCTGTCACTTCTCCGAGGAGCTCGAACTGCGGGGTGTCGGCTGACGGTGGAGGTGTCGCGCATCGCCCGCGTCGAGACGTTCCTGGTGCCGCCGCGATGGGTGTTCCTTCGCATAGAAACCGACGACGGTCTGGTCGGGTGGGGCGAACCGATTGTCGAAGGACGACCCGCTGCAGTCTGCGCTGCGGTCGATGAACTCGTCCCCCAACTGATCGGGCGCGACGCTCGACGTATCGAAGACATCTGGCAACACGCCACGCGCAGCAGCTTCTATCGCGGTGGGCCCGTTCTGTCCAGTGCCGTCGCTGGCATCGATCAGGCACTGTGGGACGTAGCCGGGAAGCGCTTCGGCGTGCCCGTCCACGAACTGCTGGGCGGCGCAGTCCGGGACCGAGTCCGTATGTACGGCTGGCTCGCAGGTGATCGGCCCGACGATGTCGCAGCATCGGCTCACGCACGTCTCGAACAGGGTCTGACCTGCGTGAAGATGAACGCCTCGGCACAATTGGCGGCGATCGACACCGCCGATGCGGTGACCGCCGTGATCGAGCAGGCACATCTGGTTCGTGATGTCATGGGGCCAGGGCGCGACTTTGCCCTCGACTTCCACGGCCGATTCTCACCAGCGATGGCGCGCCGCGTCCTACCGCTCCTCGAGCCGCTGCTTCCGATGTTCGTCGAGGAGCCCGTCGTGCCCGAACTGGCCGTCGAACGGTTGCCCGACATCACGTCGAGCACCACGATCCCGATCGCCACGGGAGAGCGTGCATACTCCCGGTGGGACTTTCAGCATTTGATTCCCACCGGCATCGCAGTGGTGCAACCCGATGTGTCGCACTGTGGAGGCATCTCCGAGATGCGTCGCATTGCAGCGCAGGCCGAGACGTCCGGCGTCGCCATCGCACCGCATTGTCCACTCGGGCCGATAGCGCTCGCAGCGTGCCTGCAGGTCGACTTCGCGTCACCCAACTTCCTGATCCAAGAGCAAAGCCTCGGCATCCACTACAACGAGGGGTATGACCTGCTCGACTATCTGGTCGACACCTCGGTGTTCGATCTGGTCGACGGCCACATCGAACGGCTGACCGGTCCGGGTCTGGGCATCGAGATCGACGAACACGTGATGCGCGAGGCGGTGAAGATGGGCCACACCTGGTCACCTGCGCACTGGCGTCACAGTGACGGCAGCTTCGCCGAATGGTGACCTCTGCAACGGTGCTCGCACCCGTCAGCTGAGCCGCCAGGTGAGGCGGTGCCGACCAGGGCCGACTCGATACGAATTCAACGTGTCCGGTCCGCACGAGGCAGTGCCGAGCCCGCGCATCGCAGCATCGATGTGGACGTCTACATCACTGGCCCGAGAGAGATCAGCGAGCGTCGTGGCATCGCCCAACGCTTCGTCGGTGTGCGGCCGAACCGAGAAATCGAACAGCGGGTCCGCTTCGAACGTCACGCGATCACGGCCGTTGCTCAAGTCGAACCATCGAGCGTCGACGTGATGACCGTGCTCTTGTGGCACGACGTAGGGGTGGTATTGATCGTCGACACTCGTCGACCACTCCGCGACTGTGGCGCTGCTGCGACGATCGGCGTAGGTCTCGAGCGGGCCGGGGCCGAACCACCGAAGTGCATCGAAGCGAGCGTCTACGCCGAACGTGATGCCCACCCGCGGGAGGTCGTTCCATTCGGTGGGCACCTGGATCGTCTCGGCGAACACGATGCCGCGCCCGGCGCGACACGTCGCGACGGTGCGGTGTGTGGCCGCAAGATCGTCGGCGCCGACGAGCCGACGGTCGATCACGATCTCGACCGCCCCAGACCGGCGACGGATCTTGGTCGCGACCGGCTCGATCGTCAACGCATCCAAGCCCCAGCGGAGCCAATCGAGTCGTACGCCGGCCACCTCGGATCGCCAGCCCTGGGTGACGCCGTCGTTGTCGGTGGGTGCCCGCCATAGTGACGCTTCGATCGGTCGGGTGAGAATGGGTCGGCCGTGCCGTTGGATGCCGACGATCGTCGCCGCATCCCGACCCACATCCACCGTGAGATCACCGCATGTGACTTGGTCATCGTCGATCGTGGCAGATCCCGGACGCTCGGCGACGTTGGTCGGGCGAGACGTCACGCCCGTCGGCGATGTGACCGCAAGCTCGACTTGCTCGATCGACACGACGTGGCCACGTGGTGCCCATGAGGTTCCGGATCGCAGAGCGAAGGTGAGGGTGAGGAACGCCTCGCCTCCCGTCAGTCGTCGCGATGCTCGCGGGACCGTGACGGTTGCGGACTTGCGGGGAGCGATGTGAGGGAGTGCGAGTTCTCCACGTTCGACGACGGCGCCGTCGACGCTTACCTCCCATGTGCACCTGAGGTCTGACAGGTCGGTGAACCAGCGGTGGTTGGCAAGTTCGACCTTGCGGCCCGAGGCCGGTGTGGCGCGAACCGGCCGGTTGCACCAAGCGAGTTCGGTGAGCGCTGGATGGGGCGTACCGTCGGGGCCGACGACACCGTTGACACAAAAGTTGGCGTCGTTCGGCTCGTCACCGAAGTGCCCGCCGTATGCCCAGAAGAAGTTGCCATCGGCGTCGGTTTCGGCAAGACCCTGATCGCGCCAATCCCACACGAACCCGCCTTGCAGCGCGTCGTGTGTCTCGAACGCCTCCCAGTAGTCGGCGAGCGAGCCGTTGCTGTTGCCCATGGCGTGCGAGTACTCGCACAGGATCAGCGGGCGATCGTCCCCGTCTGTCGCCTCGGCCCACTCCGCCCAGGCCACGAGGTCCTCGATACGGCGGTACATCGGGCACACGACATCGGTCACCAATCGTTCGGAGCGGCTCGGCGTCTGATGCATCAGCTCGGCTGAACCCGCTACTTGATTGGGAGAAAAGCGTGGCTGGATCGCGCCTTCGTACTGGACGATGCGAGTCGGGTCGACCACACGGGTCCAGGCTGCCGCAGCGTCGTGCCATGCGCCGTGCCCTGACTCGTTGCCGAGCGACCAGCCGATGACCGACGGGTGGTTCCGATCCCGTTGGACCATGCGCTGCACGCGCGACATCATCGACGGCTGATATCGGATGTCTCGACAGATCGATGCAAGCCGACCATGCGTCTCGACGTTGGCTTCGTCGATGACATACAGGCCCAATTCGTCGCAGAAATCAAGCAACCTTGGATCGTTCGGGTAGTGGGCGCACCGGACTGCGTTGATGTTGAATTGCTTCATCGTGACGAGGTCCGCTCGAAGGTCGTCGAGTGCCAACGTCTTGCCGGTGATGTGGTGGTGGTCGTGTCGGTTGACACCGTTGATCAGCACGGGCTGACCGTTGATCAGCAACGAGCGTCGACCGAGCTCGACGCGTCGGAAGCCGACAGCGACGTGGGTCGAGTCGACGACGCGTCCATGCGGGTCGATGAGCTCGACGTCGACTCGGTACAGGTCGGGCACTTCAGCCGACCACGGCTGCACGTCGTCGAGCGACAGTGTCGTGGTCGCCGTGATGCCCGTGCGCCCGTAGGCCTCGATGAACATCGTGAGTGGGTCACCGTAGATCGGCGTCGAGACGTTCGCGACGATCGGAGCACGGTGCGCCTTCGCCCCGGTCGGCTTCGACACGTTGACCGAGGTGGTCCAACCCGGACGGGTCCGCGTGTCGCCGCCGACATCGACCGTGACAGCGAGTTCGCCGGCGCCGGTGGTGGGGTCGAAGTCGGCAGTTGCGGCGATGTCGCTGATGTGCACGCGCGCCGCCGACCGCAACGACACGCTTCGATGGAGTCCGGCATGCCACCAGTGGTCCTGATCCTCGACCCAAGTCGCGTCGGTGTACTTGACCACCATCACGGCCAGAACGTTGATGCCGTCGCGGAGTTGGTCGCTGAGGTCGAATTCGCTGGCCAGGCGCGAGTCCTTGCCCAGCCCGACGAAGTGGCCGTTGCACCAGACGGCCGCACCCGACTCGAAGCCACCGAGGGTGAGAATGGTGTGGCGTTTCCGCCATGCGGCCGGGAGCTCGAAGGTGGTGCGGTGCAGTCCGGTTGCATTGTCGGCGGGGAGCTCAGGTGCCTCGAGATCCCAGGGCATGATGACGTTCGTGTAATGCGGTAGGTCGCCGGTGTCCTGGCGGGTCCAACAGCCAGGTACCTGGATCTCGCGCCACGTCCCGGCCGGGGAGTCCGTCGTCCAGTCGTCCGGAACGGAGTCGGGTGATGGGACGAGCTGGAAGTCCCAGGCGCCGTCGAGCGACCTCGTCCATTTTGTTGCAGTCGGCAGCGGCGAACGTGACGGGAGGCGATTCAGCTCGAACAGTTCAGGGATCTGCCACCACGATGCCGGGGCGGTGTTGACGAGGTCTGAACGAGTCGTGACAGTGACCATGACGTACTTCTATCGAAGATCGGCACCCACGTCACGGATTCCTTGAAACCGGATTGCGTCCGGGGGTGTGGTGTGAAAGGCAGTGCGATCCTCGTACGACGGTGCCGGGCGCCAACATCGAATGCGTGCGGGGACTGTTGGAACCGATCGACGACCTGCGGGACAGGATGGCGAACGATTCGACCGGTCTCATCGAGTTGCTCGACCCGTGCACGGAGTAGAAAGCTGGCGCGCCTTCCGAGCCGCGCTCGACTGGGATGCACTCCGCTCAGATCAGAGCTGAGTCGGTCTGGTTGGATAGCGGTTGATGAACGAGCCGAGGGGGAACAGCCACATCTTGATCGAAGCCGAAGCGTTCACCGACTTCGGTGGGTGGACCATCGACTCGCAGTTCGACACGGAGATGGGGTCGCCCTACCTGCTCGCGCACGGGTACGGCCGGCCCGTCACCGACGCTCGGACGACCATCGACGTCGCCGAGCCCGGCTCGTACGGCGTCTGGGTGCGGGCCAAGGACTGGGTGCCCGAGCATCACCCCGGCCGGTTCGCCGTGTCGCTCGGCGGCCACAGGTTGGACCGCGAGTTCGGCGCCGACGGACTCGACTGGAGCTGGGAATCGGCGGGAAGCGTCGAACTCGACGCCGGTCCGGTCGACGTCGTCCTGCACGACCTCACGGGCTTCGACGGGCGTTGCGACGCGATCTACCTGAGCTGCAACGGTGCCGAACCCGTCGATGGCGCCGGCCCCGATGCTCGCGCGTGGCGTCGCCGGCTTCGTGGTCTGCCCGACGTGCCGCCACTCGGCGGCGAGTTCGACGTCGTGTTCGTTGGTGGGGGAGTGACCGGGTCGATCGGTGCGCTCGCAGCAGCGAGACTCGGCCGACGCGTTGCACTGCTGCAGGACCGACCGGTCCTCGGCGGCAATGCCAGCACGGAGATCGGCATCGGACCGCGTGGCGAAAAGGGTGCCCTCGTCGCCGACGCCATCGCCCGCAAACCAGATGGCGATCTCCAGGTCGGCCAGCTGCTCGACGCCGATCCGAACGTGACCGTCTATCTCGAGCACCAGGTCTTCGACCTGATCATGGACGGCGACACCATCGCATCGATCGACGCGCGCGACGCCCGCTCCGGACGCGAGGTCCGCATTGCCGGTTCCCAGTTCGTCGACTGCACGGGCACGGCCATCCTCGGCATCTTGGCCGGCGTCCCGACCATGTTCGGCGTCGAGTCGTCGGCCGAATTCGGCGAGAGCCTGGCCCCCGAAGAACGTCTCGACCAGCACCACGGCCACACCGTGTTCTTCCGCACGCGGATGGCCGACGAGCCAGTCGAGTTCCCTGACGTGCCATGGGCACTCGAGGTCGCCAAGGACTTCGCCGACCTGGGCGGCCAGGCCATCGAGCCGGGCACGGACAACGGCGACGGCCCCGTCGTCGACTCGTTCCGGCCGGCCGACGACGACTCGTTCGGCCAACTGACCCGACGCCTCACCCACTACTGGGAGTACGGCCAGTGGAACGACCCGTACACCGAAGGCGAACACATCCGCGACCATCTCCTCCGAGCCATCTACGGCACGATGGCCAACGTCAAGGCACTGGCTCCCGAGGAGTTCGCGAACCTCGAATTCGACTGGGTCGCGCACGTCGCCGGGCAAGGTGAGTTCCGTCGGTACATCGGCGACCACGTCCTCACCGAGAACGACATCCGGGACCACGTCGAGTTCGACGACGCAGTGGTCAAGAACTCCGGTGCGTTCTGTCTGCACCACCCGATCCACGACGACTACGACTTCCGTCTCAAGAGCTGGACATGGGACACGAGAGATGACCAGCCATTCGACATCCCGTTCCGCAGCCTCTACGCCGCAGACGTCGACAACCTGATGATGGCGGGCAAGCACATCAGCGTCACTCACGTCGCCGGGTCCGTCACCAAGTTCATGGCCAACGGCGCCCAACACGCAATCGCCACCGCTGCCGCGGCCTCGCTGTGCTGCGAATACGGCGCCACTCCGCGCCAGGTGCATGACAACCACCTCACCGAACTCCAGGCCCTCGTCGCCGACATCTGCGACTGACGATGTCGCACATCGAGCCGGGCCTGTGGGCCCGTCAACCTTCTGCGAAAGAGGCTGCTGAGCCGACGATCTCGGACTGCAGCGCGCCACGTCATGTTCGGCCGCCCGTCGTCGTCGATGTGCAACAGGTTGTGCGTCGCCAACGCAGCCGGTGTCGTCTCCGGGCCGAGGCCCAGTTCGGCGGCGAGGCTGGGCGCAGCGAACGGACGCACGACCTCACGGAACAGCATCGTCGACTCCCACCCGGCCGGCGACCTCGGCTGGGAGCTCCACTTCCCGATGGAGGCGTCGGTTCCGATCTACGAAGCGATTCACGTCGCCGGTGCCGATCTCGGCATCATCGACTTCGGACTCCTCGGTACCGAGTCGATGCGAATGGAGAAGAACTACCGAGCCTGGAAGCACGATCTGCACACCGAGTTCACCGTGCTCGAAGCGCGCCTCGACAGGTTCGTGAACATGGACAAGGAGTTCCGGGGTCGTGACGCGATCGCCGCCCAGCGCGATGCCGGGCACCGACGGTTGTTCGTCGCGATGGAGGTCGACAACGACATCGCAGCAGCTCACACCGGTGACCCGATCTACTCCGGTGACGACCTGATCGGCGTCGTCACCAGCGGCGGGTACGGCCACCACATGGGCGTGAACATCGCGATGGGATACGTCTCACCCGAGCTGGCCGAGCCAGGCACCGAACTGACCGTCGATGTCATCGGTCAACGCTGTGCCGCTACGGTCCGGAGTGAGCCGATGTTCGACCCGGAACATCGGCGCCCATGCGTCGACGCCGACCACGTCGAGGCAGGTTGAGAGGAAAGCACAGATGGCGGACCCACTCCCTGAACGCATTGCTGCAAGGGCGCTGGCATATGTCGTCGATGCACCCGCTGGCCTCGACCCGGTGATCGACTTGGCGTCGCCTCAGGAACTGGAGGCGATGTTCGGCGCCACCGTTGCGCTCGATTTCGACGATGTCGAGCATGCGACTGCCGACGACGCGATCGTCGCTGCCGTCGACCTGGTCATCGAGCAGTCGGTACACACGTCCCACCCGCGATTCGTCAACCAGAACTTCGCCGGCCCCGACCCCGTGGCAGTGGTCGGCGACTGGCTCGGCGCAGCGCTCAACACGACCGGCGCCACCTTCGAAGCGGCCCCGGTTTTCACCCTGATGGAGAGTGCCGTGCTCTCCAAGCTCGGTCGAATCGCGGGATACGTCGCCGCGCCGGCCGATCGGCTGCCGACGCTCCCGCCCGGTCTCTTCTGTCCGGGTGGGTCGACTGCCACGCTCTATGCGCTGCAGTTGGCGCGGCATCGGATCCGCCCCGACATCCGTCGGACGGGAGCCACGGGAGAACGGCTGACGCTGTTCGTCTCCGACGCAGGTCACTACGCGGCCACGAAGTCCGCTGCGCTGATGGGCCTCGGGACCAGTGCAGTGATCGAGGTCGAATCCGACGCTGGGGGAGCGATCATCCCCGAAGCTCTCGACCGTGCGATCAAGGTCTCACTCGACGCCGGCGAGGTGCCCTTCGCCATCATCGGCACCTCTGGTACCACCGTGACGTCGGCCTTCGACGACCTCGACGCACTGGCCGACATCGCCGAGGCACACGGGCTCTGGCTGCACGTCGACGGGTGCTACGGCGGCTCGGCACTCTTCTCGCCGACTCATCGCCACCTGCTCGATGGGGTCCAGCGCTCTGACTCGTTCGTGTGGAACCTGCACAAGATGATGGGCATGACCCAGCAATGCACAGCATTGCTGGTGCGCAAGCCGGAACAGCTCGCGCCGTGCTTCGCCCTGCACGCCGACTATCTGTTCCAACCCGACAAGCTCAATGCCGAGTACGACTCCGGCGACCGGACCTTCCAGTGCGCTCGACGTGTCGACGTGTTGAAGTTGTGGCTCGCCTGGAAGCACCACGGGGACGAGGGGTTCGCGGCGCGCATCGATCATGCGGTCGACATGGCCAATTACGCCCGTCGCCGCATCGCCGCTTCTGGCGGCGAGTTCACTCTGACCACCGGGACCTTCACGAACGTGGTGTTCGGGTGGGTTCCGCCGGAGCACCGGCCGCTCGACTTGACGCCTGCTGCTATCCAGATGCTCCCGCCTGATGTCGGCGCCAGACTGCACCGTCTCGCACCGGAGATCAAGGCCCGGATGCAAGCCGCGGGAACAGCGATGGTCGGCTTCCAACCGATCGTTGGGCTCAACACGTTCCGCCTCCTGTTCATGAACGCAACCGTGACCGAAGTCGACGTCGATGCACTGCTCGACCGGATCGCCGAGTACGGCAACGACGCCATGCAGGACTGAACGAAAGACGGCCCGCACCTACACCAAGCAGCGTTCGGCCGTGACCGAGCCCACGGCCGCCGACCACGTCGTGTCGGAGCAGGTGCGTGCGATGTTGGCCGCGTTGCGGGACCGCCGCGAGGACGATCGCCTCGTCACTGCACGCCTGAGGCGGAATACGATTGCAACGTTGCGGCGTTTAACCGCCGGTCGCAGTGTGGAAGGCGATCATGTCGGAGCGGAACAGGTCGGGCTGGTCGTCGACGCCGCCGATACTCGCGCCCCGTACGCCGAACCCGGCTGCCATGGCGGCAATGAAGCCGTCGCGGTCGACCATGTCCGGGTTCGCGACGCCGGTGTGGGTGCCGATCATCGCCCCGTCGTCGTCGAGGTAGATCGTGGGAGCGTTCGGAGCGACCGATGCCTCGGCGAGTTCGTGGATCGGTTCGAGGCGATCGAAGCTGTGCGCCGCACCGGCCACGATCCGCGACGTCGAGTCGGCGCCGGTCACGGCGACCGCATGGGAGTGAGCTTGGGCCTGTTGGACCGAACACCACTCGTCGGCCTCGGCGAGGATCATTCGCACCCTGGTCGAACCGACTCCAGGATCCAAGAACTGATGCCCGCACCACGGGTACGCGGCATAGACCGCCGCGAGGCCGACGTCGGGTCCGACGATCGGGTCGGCGAAGCGTCGTGTTGCCGCAGTGAGCACGGCAGAGCCACCGCGGCTGTGGCCCTGGGCATGGATCCGAGTGGGGTCGATGAGCGGGTGCTGACGCAGTGTCTCAACCGCCATCAGCACGTCAAAGGCGCTTGCGGCGAACGAGTACGGCGTCTGGTTCGACACGGTCGACTCGACGGCGCGGGCACCGAAGGGATCGAGCAGGAGGGCACCGAAACCTTTGCCGACCATCGTGTCGGAGTGGGCTCGATGATTCGGCCCCACCCCGAGGCTGCCGGGGACGACGATCACGACGGGCTGATTCGGCTGGTCGGACGGCAGGAAGAGCTTGGCGTCGATGTCCACCGGCTCGACCTCAGCGGTGAGGTGCATTGCCTCGACGTAGTTGCGCGGGTTGGCCGACGAGATCGTGATGTCCTCGCCGCTGACGCCGCCCAGCACCACGTCTTCGTCTCGGAATCTCGTCGTCGAACCGCTCGTCATGGGCGAAGAATATGCGCGGCCGATGGGCCCGGTGTCAGCGGAGGATCTCGGCGATGATGCTGCGCCGCCAGCGACGCGCACACAGGGCGGAGCCGCGTGTGAGGTCGCGTCAGGATGCCGAAGCGCGCCCGTGCTCGCGACTACATCGAACCGTCACCAGCGGCCAACACCGCCGACATCTCGATGCGATCGACTCGGGTCATGGAAAAAGCTGGACTCAGCGCCGACACCCGAAGCATCATCACGACGACGCGTCCTGTTCTCGAGGCGCATGACCTCGCGATCACGTCGAGGATGTACGAACGGCTCTTCGCTGAGCACCCTGAGACCGAAGCGCTCTTCTCATCGGCCGCACCGGGTCAGGAACAACGGCTCGCCAACGCCGTGTTGGCATATGCCGAACACATCGACGATCTCGCACCGATCGAGCCGGTCGTCGTAGCTATTGCGGAGAAGCACGTCGCAGCCGGTGTCAGCGCAGAGCACTACCCGATCGTTGGCGGGGCATTGCTTGGCGCCATGGTCGACGTGCTCGGTGAACTCGACTCGACGGTGATCGACGCGTGGGCCGAGGCGTACGAGTACCTTGCCGGCATCTTCATCGCTGTGGAAGTCGGCCTGAGGGAGGCAGCGTGAGCGCAGCTCGGCGTCTCGTCGTTGTCGGCAACGGCATGGTCGGGCAGAAATTCGTCGACGAGGTCATGGACCGTTCCGCAAGCGACTGGTCCGTGACGGTCGTGGGTGAGGAGCCTGTCGGAGCGTATGACCGCGTGGCGTTGTCGTCGTGGTTCGACGGTGCATCTGACGATGACCTTGCGCTCTGCGACGAAGCGCTGCTGCGGAGCCAGGGCGTCGACTTTCGATTCGGGTGCCGGGTCGACACGATCGACCGGCCGAGCCAGACGGTGATTCTGAACGACGGCGCAACCCTCCCGTACGACCATCTGGTGCTGGCCACCGGTTCCTACCCATTCGTGCCCCCGGTACCGGGGCATGACACGCCCGGCTGCTTCGTCTACCGCACCCTCGACGACCTTCGACTGATTCGCGACTGGGCCGCTGACAAGACCACCGGCGTCGTCATTGGTGGTGGTCTGCTCGGGCTCGAAGCCGCCAACGCGCTCCAGAACCTCGGCCTGAGGACGCACGTCGTCGAGATGGCCGACCGCCTCATGCCACAGCAACTCGACCCGGACGCGTCGGCCATGCTCGGGCGTTGGGTCGACGCGCTCGACATCACGACTCACCTGGGCTTCGCCACACAGCGCATCGAGTCAGCAACGTCGGATGGCGCGCAGCGGGTCACTGGGTTGCGCGGTGCTGACGACTCGATCATCGAAACCGACATCGTCGTCTTCTCCGCGGGCATCCGTCCTCGGCATCAGATCGCCGAAGCCTGTGGGCTGCAGATTGGTGAACGCGGAGGCGTCGTGATCGACGATCGCTGCACCACCAGTGACGAACGGATCTCCGCGATCGGCGAGGTCGCCTGTCACGACGGCCGCACCTACGGCCTGGTTGGCCCCGGCTACGCGATGGCGCGGGTCCTCGCCGAGCGGCTCAGCGGTGGAGAGACGGTCTTCGAGGGAGCTGACCTCTCCACCAAGCTGAAACTGCTCGGTGTCGACGTCGCCAGTTTCGGCGAGCCCGCGATCATCGACGGCGACGACCAGATCGTCTTTGCTGACCCGATGGCGAAGGCGCACCGCCGGGTGGCCCTGCGCGACGGAGTCGTCGTGGGCGGTGTGCTCGTCGGCGATGCGTCGAACTACGAAACGCTGCACGCGATGTTCACCGGCACGATGGCGTCTGCGGATGTCGCCGGCTTGGCTCTGCCAGCGGGGCTCTCACCCGTTGTCGTCACCGAACTCCCCGACGTCATGCAGCTCTGTTCGTGCAACAACGTCTCGCGCGGTGATGTGAAGACGGCAATCGATGCCGGTTGCCAGGACATCGCCAGCCTCAAGTCGGAGACCACCGCCGGGACCGGATGCGGCGGCTGTCTGCCGGGCCTGACAGCGCTCCTCAACAGCGAACTCGAAGCGCAGGGAGTCTCCGTCGATCGCAGCCTCTGCAGCCACTTCGCACATACACGCCAGGAGCTCTTCGACTTGATCCGGTTCCACCATCATCGATCGTGGAAGGACGTGCTCGACGCCCACGGCACAGGCCGTGGTTGCGAAGTGTGCCGACCGACCGTCGCGTCGATCCTGTCATCGTTGAACGCTGGCTACATCCTCGACGGCGACCAAGCGGCGCTTCAGGACACGAACGACCATTCGTTGGCCAACATGCAACGCAACGGTACCTACTCGGTCATCCCGCGAGTCCCCGGCGGGGAGATCACGCCCGCGCAGCTGATCGAACTCGGTCAGATCGCCAACGACTTCGACCTGTACGTGAAGATCACCGGCGCGCAGCGCATCGATCTACTCGGCGCGCAACTCCACGAGTTGCCAGCGATCTGGCAGCGAGTGATCGACGCCGGCATGGAGTCAGGCCACGCCTACGGCAAAGCGCTCCGCACGGTGAAGTCGTGCGTCGGCGAGACGTGGTGTCGATACGGAGTGCAGGACTCGGTGACGATGGCGATCGACATCGAACGTCGCTATCGCGGTCTGCGTGCGCCGCACAAACTCAAATCGGCCGTGTCGGGCTGCACCCGCGAATGTGCCGAAGCGCAGAGCAAAGACTTCGGAGTGATCGCCACCGAGACCGGATGGAATCTCTACCTGTGCGGCAACGGCGGTCGAGCGCCCCGACACGCCGATCTGTTTGGCACGGACCTGACCGACGACGAACTGATCCGATACATCGACCGATTCCTGATGTTCTACATCCGCACCGCTGACCGCCTTGAACGAACCGCACCCTGGTTCGACAATCTCGATGGCGGTATGGACTACCTGCGTTCGGTGATCGTCGACGACGTGCTCGGCATCTGTGGCGAACTCGACGCCGCGATGGCGGCGCATGTCGACAACTACGAATGCGAATGGGCCGCAACGCTCGACGACCCGGAGCGACTCGAACAGTTCGTCGAGTTTGTCAACGCACCTGACGTCCACAGCACGCCGGTTTGGGTAACCGAACGAGGGCAACGGATTCCCGCCCCGGCGGGAGCCACCGCATGACCACCGTCGAGCAGCATTCCGGAATCGATCAGCCAACTGTCGGCCCCGTGTGCTGGACACCGGTCTGCGAGGCCGACACCGTCCGACCCGACCGCGGTATCGCAGTGTTGGTCGGCAACGAGCCCGTCGCGGTGTTTCGGCTGTCCGCATTCGACGGTGGGGCCGAGGAGTGGCGGGCCGTGAGCCATCTCGACCCGGTCGCCGGAGTGCCAGTGATGGCACGCGGCCTGGTCGGCACCATCGGCGAACCACCGCTGGTGATTCCGACTGTCGCCTCACCGCTCCACAAAGAGCGCTTCAACTTGCGCAGCGGCCACAGCCTCGACGATTCCAGTGCGTCGTTGCAGACCTTCCCGGTGCGAGTTCACGAGGGCCGCGTCGAAGTGGGCGCGCCCGTCACTCCGACGTAATCGTCCAGAAACACTCTCCCGGCACAGTCAAGGCCATGACCGGCGCACTCAATGGATTCGTGATCGGGGTCACCGCTGATCGGCGCAGTGAGGAGCAGGTCTCCCTGTTCGAAGGACGCGGCGCGAGTTGCCTGCACGGACCTACGATTCGTACGCATCCGCTTCGCCCCGAAGCCGAGATCCGTTCGGCCACCGAGGCCTTCCTTGCACGGCCTGTTGACATCGTGGTCCTCACGACCGGTATCGGCGTGCGGGGCTGGCTCGAAGCTGCCGAGTCGGTGTTGCTTGCTCAACAGCTCCGCGATGCGCTGTCGTCGGCGTTGCTGGTCTCGCGGGGACCCAAAGCACACGGTGCAGCGATCACTGCCGACCTCGATGTTGCCTGGAATGCGCCGAACGCAACATCGGATGAGGTCGTGGCGTACCTCGCAACGCTGGGCGTCGGCGGCAAGCGCGTCGCCGTGCAACTGGACGGCGCAGCGGGCAGCACCATGGTGGACCGCCTCGGTGCCCTGGGCGCGGAGGTCGTTCCGATACCCGTGTACCGGTGGTCGATCCCGGACGATCTGGGCCCGGCCCAATCGCTGGTCCGAGCCGTGTGCGATGGCCGCGTCGACGCGCTGACCTTCACGGCACGGCCGGCAGTCGAGAACTTCGCCGCGATTGCCACGTCGATGAACAGGTGGGACGCTGTCGTCAGCGCCTGTGCTGAGCACCTCGAGATCTTCTGCGTCGGTCCGGTCTGTGCGCAAGGCGTCGTCGACATCGGTCTGGGCACCCCGCTGACGCCCAAACGGTCACGTCTCGGCGCGATGGCGATGTTCGTCACGGCGACACTGAGTGAACAGGCCACGTCCCTGGAACTCGGCGGACACGACGTCGTCCTCCAAGGCCGAACCGTCTCGGTCGACGGCGGTGAGCCCGCCGTATTGGCCGGTCGCGAGCGTCAGGTGCTCGATGCACTGCTCGTTCGTCCGGGTGTGGTGTGCGCCAAGGAGTCGCTGCTGCGGTCGATCTGGGGACGCGGCGAGACAGACACACATGTCGTCGAGGTCACCGTCGGGCGACTCCGGCAGCGCCTCGGACCGGCAGGCGTCGGTGTCGAAACAGTGATCAGACGCGGATATCGCGCCAGCTCGACGTGATGGTCCGGCTGGATGTGTCGACCATCGCACAGCCACATCGAATCGCTGTGAGCACTGCCAACGGCAGTCATCTCGAGACGTGCGGGGGAAGGGACCAACCGTTCACATCGGCGGAACGATGGAGAAACTGGAACGCGATCGACTGGCGTCATGCAGAACAACGAACTCACACGTCGTCAGGCGCTCGCCGCTCTCGCTTCCCTCTCGGCCGGCGGGCTCGCTCTCGCCGCGTGTGGGGGTTCGGCCTCCGGCTCGACGAGTACGCCCGCCACCGGTGCGCCGGCGTCGGATTCGACCGATGAGCGCGCGGCGGCACCGGTCGTGCTCGGTGGGCCGATCGAGAAGCCGAACCTCACGCTTGGGTTCATCAAGCTGACCGACATGGCGCCGCTCGCAATCGCCCGCGAGAAGGGCTACTTCGCCGAGGAAGGACTCAACGTCACCCTCGAAGCGCAGGCCAACTGGAAGGTGTTGCTCGACGGAGTGATCGACGGTCAGCTCGACGGCGCACACATGCTCGCCGGGCAGCCTCTCGCTGCGTCGATCGGCTACGGCACCGCAGCCGATCTGATCACCCCGCTCAGCATGGACCTGAACGGCAACGCGATCACCGTGTCGAACCAGGTGTGGGACATGATCGAACCCGACCTGCCCAAAGGCGACGACGGGCTGCCCGTGCACCCGATCTCGGCGTCCGTGTTGCGCCCGGTCATCGAAGAGTTCGCTGCGGCCGGCGACCAGTTCAACATGGGCATGGTCTTCCCCGTGTCGACTCACAACTACGAGCTGCGCTACTGGCTCGCGGCGGGGGGCATCAGCCCCGGGTACTACTCGTCGGGTGATGCGGTCGGCGAGATCGAAGCCGAGGTGCCGCTGTCGGTCACCCCGCCACCACAGATGCCCGCCACGATGGACGCCGGCACGATCGACGGCTACTGCGTCGGCGAACCATGGAACCAGGCGGCCGTGCAGCAGGGCATCGGCGTCCCGATCATCACCGACGACCAGATCTGGCGACTGAACCCCGAGAAGGTGTTCGGTCTTCGCGCCGACTTCGCCGAGACCAACCCCGAGACGACGACAGCAATCGTCCGAGCGATGATCAAGGCCCAGCAGTGGTTGGATGCCGACGACGGCGCCAACCGTCAAGAGGCTGTGGAGATCCTCTCCCAGCCGAACTACGTCGGCGCCGACGTGGAAGTCATCGCGGCGTCGATGACCGGCAAGTTCACGTTCGAAGCCGGCGACACTCGTGACGCGCCGGACTTCAACATCTTCTTCCGGGAGTTCGCCGGGTACCCGTTCTACTCCGACGCCATCTGGTACCTGACGCAGATGCGCCGGTGGGGTCAGATCGATGCCGATCAAACCGACGAGTGGTACCTCGACACCGCCGAGACGGTCTACCGCACGGACATCTACCTGACCGCAGCGCAACAACTCGTCGACGCCGGTGTGATCCCCGCCGAGAGCGTTCCCGAGACCGACGGGTTCAAGGGCGAACAGGACGGCTTCATCGACGACGTCGTGTTCGACGGCTCACAACCGAACGCCTACCTCGACAAGTTCGACATCGGGCTCAAGCAGGGCCAAACCGTCACCGCTGCAGGCGTCCAGGGCTGACCCGCCCACCCATCACCACGGCATCGACACGAGTACGAGCAGGAGAACGACCATGAGTTCAGACATCGACACCGGAACCCTTGACGACGAGGCGATCGTCGTCATCGACGTGCCACTGGCCGCCGACGGAGCTGCCACGCACGTCGTCGGAGGGACGGCAGTGGGCTCCCCTTCGACCCGCGAGACCGATGAGTCGAGCGATGGCTCGAAACGCTCGTTGCGACGCTTCGTTCCGTCGTGGCGGTCGGTCCTCGCTCCACTGGTCGGCATCACGGCGTTCCTGCTCCTGTGGGCGGCGATCGCCCCGCAGATCGAAACGGGGCTGGGCACGCTGCCCGGACCAGTCGAAGTCCTCGAGGCAGGACAGGGCCTCTACGACGATTGGCAGGCGGATCGTGCATCAGAAGCACAGTTCCTCGAAGCGCAGGAACTCCGGAACCAGGCGTTGATCGACGCGGGTCGCGCCGACGAAGTCCAAGACTTCGCCTACACCGGTACCGCAACGTTCCCCGATCAGGTGTGGACGTCGCTGCGGACCGTCGGGCTCGGCTTCCTCATCGGCACGCTCATCGCGATCCCGCTCGGATTGCTGAGTGGTATCTCCCCGACGTTCCGGGCCGCGATCAATCCGCTGGTCCAGGTGATGAAGCCGATTAGTCCGCTGGCCTGGTTGCCGATCGTGACGCTGGTCGTGTCAGCGACCGCGAGCGAGGACCCGCTCCTGCCGCAGAGCTTCATCATCTCCGCACTCGTGGTCACGCTGTGTTCGCTCTGGCCGACCTTGATCAACACCGCCGTCGGCGCCGCCTCGGTCGACAAGGACCTGCTGAACGTCGGCAAAGTGCTGCGTCTCAACAAGCGCCAGCAGCTCTCCAAGTTGGTGATTCCGTCGGCGCTCCCGTACATGTTCACCGGCATGCGCCTCACGCTCGGCGTCGGGTGGATGGTGTTGATCGCAGCCGAGATGCTCGCTCAGAACCCCGGGCTCGGAAAGTTCGTGTGGGATGAGTTCCAGAACGGCAGCTCGGAATCGCTGTCCCGGATCATGTTCGCCGTGGTCGTGATCGGCCTGATCGGCTACGCCCTCGACCGGATCATGAGCGTCATCGAGAACTTCGTCAGCCGGAACCGGGTCGCTTGACATGACGATGACCGAAGCAATCACACCTGCTGCCGCTGCCCGAAGCGTTGCTGGCCCGCTCCTGAGCTTGCGGGGCATCTCGAAGAGCTACACCTCCTCAGGAGACACGACATCGGTCCTCGACGGACTCGACCTGGACATCGCCCGCGGCGAGTTCGTCGCAGTCCTCGGATTCTCCGGGTCGGGGAAGACCACACTCGTGTCTGCGATCGCCGGCCTCATCGATCTCGACGCAGGCGACGTGCTCGTCGACGGTGTCGCCTCCGTCGGGCCAGGACCGGACCGTGGCGTGGTGTTTCAGAGCTACTCACTGCTGCCATGGCTCGACGTCGAGGGCAACGTGGCCCTCGCCGTCGATGCCGTCCACCCCGACAAGCCGAAGACCGAGCGTGCCGAGATGGTGTCGTCCACCATCGAAATGGTCGGCTTGAGCCACGCTCGCAATCGAAAGATCAGCCAGCTGTCCGGCGGAATGAAGCAACGCGTCGCGGTGGCTCGGGCACTGTCGACCCGGCCCGAGATACTGCTCCTCGACGAACCGCTGTCGGCGTTGGATGCACTCACACGATCGAAGCTGCAAGACGAGATCGAACGCATCCGCGGCATCGAGCAGCGAACGATCCTGCTCGTCACGAACGACGTTGACGAGGCATTGCTACTCGCTGACCGGATCGCGATCCTCGGTCAGGGCCCCGGTGCTCGCATCGCCAAGACCTTCGATGTGCACGTCGAACGTCCGCGGATCCGGACCGAACTGAACCACGACCCCGAATACCAGGAACTGCGCAACGAGATCGTCGGGTTCCTCGATCAACTGAATGGGGACAAGCCGACCGCGACAGTCGGCGACACCAACGCGCCGACCCTCGAGCCGGTCGACCTGCTTCCCAAGGCGTACCGAGATGCTGCCGAGTCGCCGGTGACTCGTCGCTACCTCGAATTGTTCAACCTGAAGAAGATCTACCCGACACCGACCGGGCCATTGACCGTTGTCGAAGACATCAATCTCTTGATGGACAAGGGTGACTTCGTGTCACTCATCGGCCACTCGGGCTGCGGCAAATCGACCGTGCTGACGATGGCGGCCGGTCTCAACGAGATCAGCGATGGCGGCATCGTGCTCGACAACGACGAGGTCCGCAGCGCGGGTCCCGACAAGGCGGTCGTGTTCCAAGCGCCGTCACTACTCCCGTGGCTGTCCGCTCGCCAGAACGTCGAGATGGGTGTGGAACGGGTGTACCGGAACGCCACGAAGGCGGAGCGCGCCGAGGTCGTGGAGTACTACTTGCGGCGCGTCGGTCTCGGCGACGCAATGGACAAGAAAGCGAACGAACTCTCGAACGGCATGCAGCAGCGGGTCGGCCTGGCCCGCGCCTTCGCGCTGAGCCCCAAGCTGCTGTTGCTCGATGAACCGTTCGGAATGCTCGACAGTCTGACTCGATGGGACCTGCAAGACGTCTTGGTCGAAGTCTGGAATCGCACCAAGGTCACCACGATCTGCGTGACGCACGACGTCGACGAAGCAATTCTGCTTGCCGACCGTGTCGTCATGATGACCAACGGGCCGCACGCACGGATCGGCAAGATTCTCGACATCGACCTGCCGCGGCCTCGCGATCGCAAAGCAGTGCTCGAGGATCCACGTTTCTACGGGTACCGCGAAGAAGTGCTGCGTTTTCTCGCCGACTACGAACACGGTGCTCATGGCGAAACGGAATAGTCCGCCACCCGCACAGGTCACCACGACCCACTGCCCGTACTGCGCCCTGAACTGCGGGCTCCAGCTCGGCCACGACGGCAAGGTCATCTCGGAGACGATCCGTTGGAAAGGGTCACCACTCACCGGGGGAGCGCTCTGTTCGAAAGGCGTGTCGGCGTTCGAGCAGGTGGACCATCCCGACCGGATCACGATGCCGCTGCGACGGCGGGGGAACGACTTCGAGGAGATCGGGTGGGAAGAAGCGCTCGACTTCGCTGCCGACGGGTTCCTGCGTCTCGCCGACCAGCATGGTCATGGGACCAACGCTGTCCTGTCCGGCGGCTCCTTGACCAACGAAAAGGTCTACCTGATGGGCAAGCTCGCGAGGCTCGCGTTGAAGACTCCACATGTTGACTACAACGGCCGCTTCTGCATGACGTCAGCCGGGGCCGCGAACAAGATGGCCCTTGGCGCCGACCGCATGATGACGCCGCTCGCCGAACTCGGCCGAGCCGAGGTCGCGGTGGTGATCGGTGCCAACATCAGTGCGGCGTTCCCGGTGGTGCTCCCGAAGTTGCTCGACGGCGTACGCCGACGCGGCGGTCGAGTCATCGTCGTGGACCCGCGAGCCTCGCGGTTCGTGAAGCCGGGTGACCTGCACCTCGCCAACCGGCCGGGAACCGACGCAGTGCTCTTCGGAGGCCTGCTCAACCAGATCTCCCAGACCGGACTCGTGGATCACAAGTTCGTGCGCAACCGGACCACCGGACTCGATGACGCTCTCGCCGCTGCGGCACCCTTCGATCTCGCAACAACCGCGGACCTCGTCGATGTGGACGCTGGCGCTCTCGCCGAGGCAGCGCAACTGATCGGTACTGCAGACCGATGCATGTATCTCCACGGTCGTGGCCCCGAACAGCAGGTCGGCGGCGTCGACAACGTGCTCGCAATCATCAACGTCGGTCTCGCCTGCGGTCATGTCGGTCGACCCGGTTCCGGCATCAACATGCTGACCGGTCAACGCAATGGCCAAGGGGGCCGCGAGTGGGGCCAGCGCTGCAACCAGCTCCCCGCGGGCCGCGACATCGACAACCCCGAACATCGCTCGGTCGTGGCCGACCGGTGGGGAGTCGCCGTCGACGAACTCCCAGCTTCAGGTGCGACCTATGTCGAGATCTTGCAGATGGCCTCGCGGGGTGAGATTCGAGGTTTGCTGTCGATCTGCACGAACATGAGCGTGTCCGCCCCTGACCTCGATCGTGTCGACGAGCAGATGTCAGCACTCGAACATGTGGTGATGATCGAACCGTTCTTCTCCAGGTCGGCGAAGTTCGCTGATCTGGTGTTGCCGGGAACGACCTTCGCCGAAGAAGACGGCACCATCACGACTCTCGAAGGGCGGGTGGTCCGCATCGACCAGGCCGTCGCACCGGTGCCACGTCGCTCCGATCTCGACATCATTCGCAATCTTGCTCGCCGTCTCGGTTCCGCCCAGCACTTCGACTTCCACCGTGCGTCAGACGTCTTCGACGAGATGCGAGCGGTCTCGGCGGGCGGTCCCGTCGACTATGCCGGGATCACCTACGACCGCATCCGTCGAGAAGGCGGTGTGTGCTGGCCGTGCCCCGACGAGAAGCATCCGGGAACACCGCAGCTCTACACCGAACGCTTCCACCACGCCGACGGACGGGCTCGCTTTCATTCGGTCGCACCGGTGGCACCGCCGACGGTCACCGACGAAGATTTCCCGCTTGTGCTGACCACCGGTCGAGTGCTCGCGCAGTTCCTGTCCGGCAATCAGACGATGCGGATCGAAGCTCAACAAGTGCTCGAGCCGGAGCCGTTCGTCGAAGTGCATCCTTCAACGGCGGCGGTCGCTGGGCTGATCGCCGGCGAACCAGCGGTGCTGGTGTCACGGCAAGCGTCTGTCGAGGTGGCATGGCGAGTGAATCCCGACCTCCGCGAGGACACGTTGTTCATGCCGTACCACTGGCCCGAGTGCAATCGCCTGGTCGCAGCGGATCTCGACCCGATCAGCAAGATCCCGGGGTTCAAGTACACCCCGGTGTCGCTCGCGCCGACCTGTGAGGCGGCTGCTCATTCAGCGAACGCGTCGACCACAGCGTCGAGCATCGGGATCAGTCGCGCCGTCGCCGGCTCGATGACCTGACCCCACGACGCTGCGGCAGCGGTCGCGGCACACACGGGGCCGACCACAGCTGGCCGACACATCGTTCCGACCGCGGCGTCCAATGCTCCGAGCTGTCCGGACTCGAACGCAATCGAGCGAAGGTGACGGATCGCGGGAGATGACGTGAACGTGATTGCATCGACCTGTCCGGCGACGATCTGCTCGATGAGACGATCAACATCGCCGACATCGTCAGGGAGTGCGTAGCGGTACACCTCGAGTTCGACGACGTCAGCGCCTCGGGCCCGGGCAACGTCGCTCACTTGCCGATCGTCGTTGCCATCCAGGAGCACGGCGCATCGGGACCCCACGAGATCCATCGACGAGAGATGCGCAACCAGGTCACTGACCACTTCGTTCGGTGCCTGCCAGGTCACTTCCAGTCCGTTCCGCCGCGCTGCGCTCGATGCTTTGGATCCACGTGTCATCACGTTCGCCGAGGCGAGTACCTGCCCGAGCCGCTCGCGATCGGCGGCGCGAACCGTGTCCAGCCACCAGGTCAGTCCCTGACCGGTGTGAGCAATCAGCAGGTCGAGGCCGGCCTCGATCAAACGGCCGGTTGCCGCATGGAGATCGGACCGGTCGGGACCTTCGGTCGTGCGCAGTACCGGAACCCAGAGCGCGGTTGCCCCGCGTGACTCGAAGTACTTGACCTGTTGGTGGGCTCGTCGTTCCGCAGTCACAGCAATCGTTCGGCCGGCGAGCATGGGTTCAGGTTGCTGGCTCACAACCGGATGAGACACGTCGAGCGGGACTGTTCACGTCCCCGAAACGCGACGCACACATGCGCGCATCCAGACGGTCCTACCGTGCCCGCATGACGGAGGAATCGGTGACTGGAATGCAGGCTCGGCCGTATCTGCTCGCGTGGCGCCTCGAGGGGCGGCGCGTCGTCGTGATCGGCGGGGGGAACATCGGCACCGCAAAAGTGGAGACGCTGCTCGGCACCGGAGCCGACATCGTCGTGATCGACCCGACGCCATCCGATCGTGTCCGAGAGCTCGCGGGGCAACATCGTGTGCGGCTCCGTGTTCGCACCGCTCGGCCAACCGACGTCGTGCGCGCCGCCTTGGTGGTGGCCGCGACGGGCGACTCTCGAGTCAATGGTCGAGTTCGGCGGTGGGCGAAACCCTTCGGTGCTGTCGTGAACGCCGTGGACGACAAGGAGAATTGCGACGTCACCGTCCCGGCCGTCGTCAACCGGGGCCCAGCGTCGATCGCGATCACGACGGGTGGCGCCACGCCCGCCGGCGCCCGGTTCCTTCGCGAGGTGCTCACGGGCGTGATCGAGACGGCCGTACCCGATGAGATGACCGACGTGTTGGAAGGAGCCGCGCACAGCCGTGCCGAGCTCCGACGACGAGGGGTGTACCGGTACGACTACGCGGCCTGGCGACAGCTCTATTTCGAGCCGGCACTCACCGCTGTCCGCACGCGCCGCGTCTCGGCGATTCCCGAGCTGCGCCGGCGGTTCGAAGCGGAGTTCGAGTCCGCAGTCACGCCGCTTCGCCTGGGCAAGGTGACGTTGGTCGGAGCCGGGCCGGGTGGAGCTGACCTGATCACCGTGCGCGGTGCCGAGGCACTGCGTCGAGCCGACGTTGTCGTCTACGACCGGCTGGCCGACCCGGCACTCGTCGACCTTGCGCCGGTTGCCGCAGAACGTATTGGTGTCGGTAAGGGTAAGGGCTTCGGTCCGTCGCAGGAGGAGATCATCGACGTGATGGTGCAGCGAGCCCTTGCTGGAAATCATGTCGTGCGGCTGAAGGGCGGTGACCCGTTTGTCTTCGGCCGTGGTCGAGAAGAGATCGACGCACTAGCTGACGCCGGAGTCGAAGTCACGGTGGTCCCGGGCGTGTCGTCTGCTCTTGGCGCGCCGGCTCTCGCTGGGATCTCGCTGACCGATCGCCGGCTTGCGTCGTCCTTCACCGTCCTCACCGGGCACCGATGTGGTCCGTCAGATCACGATTGGAAGTCGTTTGCTGCGTCGGGCTCGACGCTGGTCGTGCTGATGGCCGCAACGACGGCTCGCGAAGTGGCCCGGCGGCTTCTCGATCAGGACCGGAAGGCGAGTGAACCCGTTGCGTTCGTGCACGCCGCTGGAACCGATGCAGAACAGGTGGCGTATCGAGACTTGGCGACAACGGCGCACTCGGGCTGTCCGTTCGGTTCGCCGTCCGTGATGGTGATCGGTGCTGTTGCTGCGAACCCCGCGGCCTCGCACCGTCACGCCGAGCGTCAGGCGGCCCCGGCATCAGCGTCGGTCAGGGTGATGGCGAGCTAGGTGATTTCGCCGACGAGCTGTTCGGCCGTCCTCAGCAGGTGGCAGCTGCGGCTTCGGTCGCCGGTCCGGAAAGAATCGACTCGATCACGGCGATCCGGTTCGGGACGGCGGCTCTCCATGCGAGCGCGTCAGCAGATGAGACTCGGTCGGGGTGGTGGAGCAGCGCCCACGCGTAGAGCGCCGTCTCTGCCAGGTCCTCTCGATCGGGTTGTGAGGCGCTGTATTCAGTGAGGAACTCGCCGTCGGCCGCCTGTGCCTGTCGCCATGCATCGCTGTTGGCATGGACCGCGTCGAGCGATGTGTGGACTGACTCGTGGAACAACGTCTCTTCGAATCTGTTCGCCTGTTCCCGCTTGGCGACGTTCACCGCGTACACATGAATGCCCTCTCCGCCTCCATCTCCCTGGGCCGTCGCGTCGCCATCGAGGAACCCGACCCGCTCGATTCCCGACCGAAGCTCGGTCGGCAGGAGCCCGATCGGCTCCGCAACCCGTCGGGCCTGAACGAGCGCATCGTCGCCGACACCGATGTCGGGGTGTACCCGGATCTCAACCGTTGCACCGTCGGCATAACGGGCTTCGAAGAAGTGCGTGTTTTCGGGGAACAGCAACTGGTCGGTGACCTTGTCGTAGAACTCGCCCGGTTGAACCCCGATGGCGACGACGCAGGTGAGCGTCGACGGGTCGTCAGAGCGGATGAGGTCGCGCAGTTCGTCGGAACCTGTCGACTCGATCGGCACCGCAACGTCGCTCGGCATCTGGTTCGTCTCGGCCGGCGCTTCGATCTGAGCCACGTCGGTGGCATCTGTCGATGCTGTTGACTCCGTCGGCGACGATGAGCAACCAAGCGCACCGATACCGGCAAGACCGACAACGGCGAGAAGCGACGGGCACCTGGCTGAGGTCATGACGCCAGCTCAGCATCTCCGCGGTCGTCTCGCAAGCAACCTGGTTCGGAGACGCTGGTCCGGCCCGGCTTCATCAACCCGAGAGACCGCTCACGGCATGATTTGGCATGATCAGGAGATGGGCGGCGCTGACGGATGACAGCACCGGTGCCCCTCCGGCCGCAATTGCGCCGGCTTTTCCCGTCGGTCTACTTCCCACAGGCGATGTCGACGCTCGGGGCGGGCATTCTGCTCCCCGTCCTGCCGCTGTACCTCGAGGCGTCCGGCCTGCGTCTGTCGCTCGTCGGGTTGGTGACTGCCAGCGCCGGCATCGGCAGCGCACTCGGTGGTCTCCCGGCGAGCTCGCTCGCTGAACGACGCGGCACCGACCGGCTCCTCGCGGTCGCGCTCGTGATCATGGCGGGCACCGCTGCCGTCCTCGGGGTCACGGATGCCGTCCTCGCGCTCGTCGCGCTGCGCGTCGCCTACGGATTCGGTCACTCGGGGGTCTCCCAGTCGCGCCAGCTCGTGGTCGCCCGATCGGTGGATGTCGGGCTCCGAGGTCGGATCAACTCCTGGATCGGCGGAACGCATCGGCTGATGTACGTGATCGGCCCGCTGCTCGGCGGCTTGGTCTACGGCCAGTGGGGCGAGGGCGCTGCCTTCGCGCTCGCCGGTGGTTGCACGGCACTCGGGCTTGCGTTTCTCATCCTGCCCGGAGGTCGCGACGACCACCCCATTTCTGCGCGGGACGAACGGACGCACATCGGCTCGTCGCTGTGGCGACATCGACGCCGCCTCGCAACGGCATCGTTGGGCCCATTCCTCGTCCAGTCGGCCCGCCAGGGTCGCCACGTCGTCGTCCCGCTCATCGGTGTCGAACTCGATCTCGACCCCGCCGCCATCGGCGTGCTCGTCGCGGCTGGAACGACGGCCGACTTCCTGCTGTTCCCGGTGTCGGGGTACATCATGGATCGCTGGGGTCGGCTCAGAGCAATGGTGCCGGCGTTCTCGCTCATGGCGTTCGGGCTGGCGGTGCTCGGTGTGGCCGACACGGTCACACAGGCGGTCGGCGCCGGCATCGTGATCGGCATCGGCAACGGGTTGAGCTCGGGAACGATGCTGACACTGAGTACCGACCTCGCCCCACCAGCAGAACCCGGTCCGTTCATCGCCGGGTTCCAGACGTTGTCCGCCGCCGGGTCGTTCAGCGGTCCGCTGCTCGTCGGGTGGGTCGCCGACGCCTTCGGTCTCGGTACGGCCGCCGTCGCCCTGGCGGTCACGATCGCGATCGGCGTCGTCTGGATCGCAACGATGGTCGGAGAGACCGGGAGGCGGCCGATTCCGAGCGGCTGAGTGGGCTCAGGATGCCGACAGGCCGAGTTCGTCGAGCACGTCGAGCATGATGTCGGGTCGGCGGGTGTAGATGCCGTCGATGCCCATCTCGATCAGCTCGGTGAGTGTCTCGCGATCGTCGATCACCCAGGTGAACACTGCAGAATTACTGGCCTGAGCGAACTCGATGTACTCGGCGTCGATCCGGGGTTGGCCGTCGCTGCCTCGGTAGCCGGGTTGGCTCACCAACTGTGCGACTGGTGACGACGACCGGCCAGCGGCCTGGGCAGCGCGCCGCTGCTGGCGTTCGGCGCTGGTTCCCGACGTGAAGATCTCCGGGCATGCGGCGCGGAACAACTCGGGTTGAGCATTCGTTTCGACGCCGACGTACACGTCGTCGGTTCGACCCAGCTCCTGCAGCAGATCGCACACCGGCTGCACCGGAGTCGCACCGGCGTTCTTCAGGTCGATCGTGGTCAGCGTGTCGGGAAACGCGCGCATGATCTCCTCTACGGTGGGCACGCCGATGCCTTGACCCCGGAACGGAAAGGCGCCGTCGACCTCGAAGTGGAACCCGGCGTCGAGTTGACCGAGCTCGACAGATGTCAGGGCGTCGACCGAACCCGTTCCGTTGGTGGTGCGGTCGAGCGTCGAATCGTGGAAGGCGACCAGCACGCCGTCCGCTGCGACTCGTACGTCGATGTCGATCACGTCGCCGCCGAGTTCCTGGCTCTGCTCGTAGGCGAACAGTGTGTTCTCCGGATACAGGCCATCGCCGCCGCCGTGGGGGATGACGAGTGTCCGACCCGTGCGGAACAGGTTGACCGGCGCACCTGTCGAGTCCGGCACGGTGCTCTCAGTGTTCACGTTGACCGGCAGCGCCTGCGGGGCGGTGTCGGCCGAGCTGCACGCAGCGCCGAACGAGGTCAGCGCAAGCAGCAGAGCGCCGCTGCGTCTTGATGTCGTGCCCACGACCGAAGGGTAGAGGCGATGCGCTCGGCTGTCCCGTCAGGCCTGCGCCAACGACCGTTGGTCGTTACCCCTTCGCTGCAGTCGGCGACGTACGATCGGCAGTGCATGAGCCCTCGCCTGATCGAATCGACCTTCTGGACCCAACCGCTCGTTGATCGAGTGCGCGAGATGGACGCGATCCGAGCGGCCGGGCCATTCAGCGAAGTGCAGTTCGTCAACGAGATGAGCGGGCAGGACGAGCGCTTCTTTGCCGTGACCCGTTTCGACGAGATCGTGCAGATCAGCAAGAACGCCAAAGACTTCAGCTCGGCCCAGGGCGCGATCTCGATCGTCGATCTGCCGCCGGAGGCGCTCGAGTTCTTCGGGTCGTTCATCAACATGGACAATCCGCGTCACCAGCGTCAGCGTGCGATCGTTGCGAAGACCTTCACGCCGACCGACCTCGCTGGCGTGCTCGATTCCGTTGAGGCGATCTCGCGCGAGGTCATCGACGGGTTCTGCGAGGACGGCGAAGCAGACCTCGTCAAGGCACTCGCGCAGCCGTTCCCGCTGCTCGTCATCTGCGACATGATGGGCATCCCGCGCAGCGAGTTCCAGACGGTGCTCGATGCCACCAACGTGATCCTCAGCGGAGGCGACCCCGAGTTCATCGGTGATGGCGACCCGATGACGGCGATCCTGATGGCCGGAATTCAGCTCACCGAGCTGATGAACGGCCTCGCCGAGGAACGACGTGAGCACCCGACCGACGACCTCACCTCCAAGCTCGTGCACAACGATCTCGATGGCGAGATGTTTGCGCCCGAAGAGGTCGCACCGTTCTTCATTCTCCTCGCCGTTGCGGGCAACGACACGACTCGCACGGCGATCAGCCACGGCATGAACCTGCTCGCGAAGCACCCCGATCAGCGCAAGATCTGGCAGAACGACGTCGACGGCGTCACTGCGACTGCAGTCGAGGAGATCGTCCGCTACGCAGCGCCGGTCACGTTCATGCGTCGCACGGTCACCCGCGATCTGACTCTGTCCGGCCAGGACTTCGTCGTCGGCGACAAACTCGTCATGCTCTACGGGGCGGGCAATCACGACCCGGACGTGTTCGACGCGCCCGAACGGTTCGACGTGCGGCGCAACCCGAACCCGCACCTCGGCTTCGGCGGGCCGGGCCCACACTTCTGTCTCGGCGCCAACCTGGCCCGCCGCGAACTCGCCGTGGTCTTCCGGGACCTGTTCACCCGCCTGCCCGACATCGAAGTCGTTGGCGACCCGGTGCCACTCGATGTAGCGGGTATCCCGCTCGTCAGCGGAATCAAGCACTTGAACGTCCGCTTCACCCCGACCGCGCGCAGCGACGCGTAGCGTGAGTCAGATCTCGAGGCGTGCCGACGCCGCCAGCGGATCGCCGGAGAACTGAGCGGCCTCGATGCGGTACGAGGCATCCACGACGACCCACGTGCCGGCGCGCTCGCGCCGGGCGATCGGGCGGAGCGAGAAGCCGACCACGATCGTCACCGTGGCACCCGCCTCGACGGTGACACGTTCGAAGCCGACGAGCTGACGAGTCGGTCGTCGCGGACCGGCGTCACCCACCGCATACAGCTGGATCACGGTCGAACCGTCTCGTTCGCCGGTGTTGGTGACCGTCACCTCGGCCCGACCCGACAGGTCGCCGACGTCGGTGGTGAGCACCGACACGGCATCGGCAGCAATCGTCGTGTACCCCAGACCGAAGCCCAGCGGATAGGCGGCATCGCGCCCATCGCGATCGAAGCGACGCTGTCCCCACCATCGGTCGTACTCGATCGACGTCGCATCGGGATCGAAGTGCGGCAGGTGAGCAGCGTCGGTGGGCACGGCGAACGGCAACCGTCCGGTCGGTTCGCTGGCACCGGTCAGCACGTCAGCGACCGCGCAGCCGCCCTCCATCCCCGGGTACCAGGCGTGCAGGATCGCACCCGGCGCCGACCGCCACGACTCGGTGATGACGGCGCCACCGGCGATCAACACCACGACGGTCCGAGGATTGACAGCGCTGACTTCTTCGATCAGTGCCTCATCGGCGGACGAGAGGCGCAGCGATGTGCGGTCGCCGCCCTCGCCTGCGCGGAACTTGCCGAGCAGCGCCATCGTCTTGGCCGCGGCACCCGCCATCCGGCGCGAGCCGAACGGCCCCGGCAGCAACTCCATCGTCCCACGATCCATCGCCAGCACCGCTTCGCCTTCGTCGGCGTGGGTGTAGCCGACCACGACCACGGCAACGTCCGATGTGCGGGCGAGCGCAACGGCTGCACCGAGGTCCTCGCCGTTGTCTCTGTCTGCATCCTTGCTCCTGCCGCGGCGCTTGCGCTTGCCCTTGCCATCATCGAGCGACACGATGCGGTCGGGCCCGAACACTGCTTGGAGCCCGTCGAGAATGCAGACGACATCGGGAGGCCGCACCGCGGACGAGCCACCGTCTCCGAGGTTGCGCGCCGTCGCCAGTGCTCCGAGTACCGCCACGCGCTCGACGGACCCGACGTCGACCGGCAGGACTGCCCGACCATCGATCGTCCGGTTCTCGAGAAGCACCATCGACTGCGCCGCGGCCCGACGCGCAAGACGTCGGTGGTCGTCGGAAGCGACGACGGCTTCGTCGGGAGCCTGCTGCGGCACCGAGGCCGCCCACCGGAGCTGTGCCGCGATCAGGCGGCGTGCCGCCGCGACGGCGTCCGACCGCTTGAGTTCGCCGTCGGCGAGGGCGTCAGGGAGTGCTGCGGCGCGCTGCTGGACGAACGGCATCTCCACATCGAGCCCCGCCGACACCGACCCGACCGGGTCGCGATGGCCGAACAGAAAGTCGGACATGACGAAGCCGTCGAAGCCCCACTCGCGGCGCAGGATGTCGGCGAGCAGCACATCGCTGTCGCCACACCACTGACCGTTCACCGAGTTGTAGGCCGTCATCACTGCATCGACACCGCAGTCGACGACGTCACGGAAGTGAGGAAGGAACACCTCGTGGAGGACATCGTCGGCCACCTCGACATCGACCCGGAACCGTGCGTTCTCGATGCTGTTCAACGCAAAGTGCTTGACGCACGCCATCAACTGCTCGCGGACGCCGACCGTCAGCGCCGAGCCCATTGCTCCGAGGTGGATCGGATCGTCGCCGTAGGTCTCCTGTGACCGACCCCACGCCGGATGCCGAAGCAGGTTGATGCAGACGCCGGCGAACACGTTGGCGCCTTGCGCTCGACCCTCCAGCCCGATCGCTCGGCCGATGTCGCGCTCCAGTTCGCGATTCCAGGTCGCGCCCCGCGCGATCGCGACGGGAAAGCACGTCGAGCGACCCATCACGATGCCGCGCGGGCCATCGGTGAAGCGGATTCCCGGAAGCCCGAGACGCTCCAGTTCACCTGCGACGATCGGGCGACGGTTGTAGCCGAACTTGGCGATCTGGCGCAGCCCGGTGAGCAACGTGACGTCGCCGTCCAGCAGGCCCAACAACTCCCGGTCGGTCAGCTCGTCGGTGATCGACGCAGCGACCTCGGTGGCAGCTGACTCGCTCGGGTCCAGCGTCCGAAGACGCTCCACGCACTCCTCAAACATCGTGAGTGCATCTGCGTGTCCTGATCGGGCCATCGACTTCGACCGTAGCGGTCGCTGTCCCGGCGACCCACAGCAGCGGTCACCCGATTCGACCGCGGGACGGTGCAGATCTGATCCTGGGATCAGGCCTGCTGGCGGCGTTCGGTTCGATCGAGCTGCAATGACGCCGAGTTCATGCAGAACCGTTCGCCGCCGCTTCCCGGCCCGTCGGAAAAGATGTGGCCGAGATGCGCGTCACAGCTCGCGCAGCGTGCTTCGACGCGGCGGATGCCGAACTTACGGTCGGTGTGGCGCGACACGCTTTCGTCGGCAATGGACGCAGTGAACGACGGCCACCCGGTGCCGGAGTCGTACTTGCTCTCGCTGGCGAACAGTTCGGCGTCGCAGACCACGCACCGGTACACGCCGTCAGCTTTTTCGTCGTGATACCTGCCGCTGTACGGACGCTCGGTTCCGCTCTTCTGTGTGACCCGGTACTGCTCGGGCGTCAACCGCTCACGGAGCTCGGCGCGCTCCGCTGCTTCGTTTCGTGAACGTGGTCTCCAAGGAAGCCTCATGGCAGGTACAACGCCGCGACCGCCCGATTCCATCCCGTCGCGATTCCCACCGGGTTCGGAGTCGAGCCTGACCTGGTCCTCGACGGTGCCGGGCAATTCGTGTTCGGTTCGTCAGGACTCGAACGCCGCGAACACTTCCTCGAACGCCTTGGCCTGCCCACCGCTGGTCGACGACGGAACGAGGATCGGCGAGGTGACGCCGGCATCGAACCAGGCATCGACGCCGTCGCGGACCTGGCCGATCGAACCGGACAGGGTGCAGTCGTCGAGCCACCGGTCACTCATGGCCGTGAGGACGCCGTCTCTGTCGCCGGCCTCGAGTGCGGTCGACACCGCGGACATCTCCTCCTCGTAGCCGGCGTCGATCCAGTAGTTGCGGTAGTTGGGGAGCGCGACGTAGCCCTGCAGCGTCTTGCGGTTGCGAGCGCGAGCGGCGTCGATGTCGTCGTCGATCACCGTCGGAATCATGTTGCCGACCCAGAACCCATCGGCGCGCCGGTCGGTGGGGATGAGGTCGAGGGAATGCGCCATCCGGCTGCGTGAAGCGTTGGCCCACACCGCGCCGTCGCCGACCTCGACGGACAGCCCGACCATCTTGTCGCGCAAGGTCGCCAAGACGAGGTCCGGGAGGCCACCCATCTGTTCGGAGACCTTGCGCATCGTGGTGACGTAGTCCCGCATGTCGCTCAGCGGCTTGCCGGTCTCGACCCGGAGGCGCTCGATCACCGGGCCGTGGGTGACGCCGACACCGAGACGGAATCGACCCCCGGCGACCTCGTGGAGGTAGCTCGCCGAGGTGGCCAGCGCCACCGCATGCTGCAGATAGATCGGCTGGATCGACGTGCCGAACTCGATGGTGTCGGTGGCGTGCGCAATCGACAGGCACAAGCCCAGCGCGTCGCCGAAGCTCGGGGTGTAGATCCCAGTGAAGCCGTGCCGCTCGATCTCTGCGGCGAGTTCGATGGTCTTGGAGCGCTTGCCGGGGACAGCGATCAGGGAGAGGGCCGGCATCTGGTGAGTCATGCGGCGAACCTAGGCTTCCTCACGGATCACCTTGGCACCGGCGGGATCGACGAGGCGACCGTGGACTCGCGCGTTGTGGTTGTGGCCGACGTGGTGCAGCGCGAAGGCGGACTGGATCGAGGTGTACATGCCCATCTGGTCGAGGGTGTTGTTGACGCTCTGCTTGGCAAGGGTCAGGCCGATCATCGGCCGCTGCGCGATCCGCTCGGCGGTCGCCAACGTCGTCGACTCCAGATCCGAACGGGGAACCACGGTGTTCACCATCCCGCAACGAAGTGCCTCCTCGGCGGTGATCGATCTGCCGGTGAACAACATTTCCTTCGCGAGCCGAGCGCCGGCTTCATACGGATGCGTGAAGTATTCGTGGCCATTCACCCCGAATGCGACCACCGGGTCCGAGAAGGTGGCATCGTCGCTGCACACGACGAGGTCCATCGGCCACATCAACATCAGGCCGCCGGCGATGACCTTGCCCTGCACCTGCGCGATCGTCGGTTTCGGGATGTTCCGCCATCGCCAACACAACCCGACATACATCTCGGCTTCCTTGGCCATGTAGCCCTCGGCACCCTCGGCGTCGAAGCAGCACCAGGTGCCGACCGGTTCGATGTCGGACATGTCCGGTTCCGCACGCAGGTCGTGGCCGGCGGAGAAGTGCTTGCCGTCTGCCGCGAGGATGATCACGCGGACCTCGTCGTCCCGGGCTGCGTCGTCGAAGGCTTCGTTCAACTCGCTGAGCATCCGGTAGTTCTGCGCGTTCGCCATGTCCGGGCGGGCGAGCGTGATGCGAGCGACGCGCTCGGCTGGTCGTTCGATGCGGACGTGTTGCCAGGTGCTGTCGGACATTGGTCGATCATCACACGACCGGCGCGCTGCATCCGACCCCGAGTCACGTTCGTTGCCAGTCACGTTCGTGCCTGTCCCCGACGTGACTGTCAGTTGCGGGGGAGTTCGGACCAGGGGCGGAGACGCTGCTCTGCTTCGCCCGGCTCGCGCGGGAGTCCGAGGACGCGCTCGCCGATGATGTTGCGGTTGATCTCGTCGCTTCCACCCGCGATCGACATCGCCGGAGTGAACATGCAATACGCGTGGAACTGCCCGCCGGTCGGGGTGTCGTCACCCCAGAGCATGCCGTTTGGCCCCATTGCGGCGAGGCCGACGTCGCGGGTCCGGCGCGACACCTCGGCACCGATCACCTTGAGTGTTGAGACCTCCGGGCCCGGCTGGCCACCGGCCTTGACGGCAGCGACGGAACGAGCGGTCGACCAGCCGGCGGTCCGCCTGAGTTCGAGATGTTCGACGACGCGTTGGCGCATCACGGCACCGGTCCCATCGGATTCGTCCGCCGCGTCGAATTCGTCGAGGATCTGCTCGAGGAGCCGGTTTGCGCCGCCGCTCATGGCGAGCGCGAATCCATCGACCGGGGCGGCGTCGGTCGCCAGAAGTTCTCCAGCAGGACGGTCGAGATCGGACCCACCGAACTCGAAACCACTGCCGGATCCGGAGTTGTCAGGGTCGCGCTCATGCGACAGCGTCGTCATGGCGACGCGCCACCCATCGCCCTCGTTGCCCAGCAGATCAGCATCGGATACGCGTGCGTCGGAGAAGAAGACTTCGTTGAAGGCAATGTCGCCCGTCATCTCGCGCAACGGGCGCACGTCGACCCCGGACTGGTGCATGTCGATCAGGAAGTACGAGATACCGGCGTGTTTTGGTTGCTCGGGATCGGTGCGCGCCATCAGAATCCCGAAGTCGGCGTGCTGCGCTCCTGAGTTCCAGACCTTCTGTCCGTTGACGATCCACTCGTCACCGTCACGCTCCGCACGCGTCCCCAAGCCGGCGAGGTCTGAACCGGCGCCCGGTTCGGAGAACAGCTGGCACCAGACGTCGGTGCCACGGACAATGCCAGGGAGGTAGCGGTCGAGCTGATCGGGGGTGCCGTAGGCGATCAGGGTCGGCGCAACCAGGAACGTGGACAGCCCGCGTGGTGGGCCGAGCGCTCCGACTTCGACCCGAGCCCGATCAGCTTCCTTGGCCCTCCGTGACGACAGGCCTCGTCCGCCGTACCCGTGTGGCCACGCGGGAAACGACCAGCCGGCACCTGCAAGCAGCTCCCACCATTGTCCACACGGGCGGATGGGGTCCCACTGCTCCGCATACCAGTCGAGGGCTTCGGTGTACGTGGAGGACGGCACGATCACAACCTTACGAGTCGCTGTCATCGCGCAGCGAAGGGAGTCGAGGCATGCGTTCGCGGACGGTGTACCGCGATCTGCTCTTCAAGGTCGAGCGCAAGCCAGCCGATACTCTCCGTGAAGGGTGCGGTGGTGGCTCGATGATGGATCGACAGTGGATCAATGATGCATAGAACGCACGGAAGCAAGTGGTCGGGGCACCGTGACGCCTTCCCAGGTTCGTCTGGTCGCCAGATCGAACTGCCGGTCGCGCCGTTCGGTGGGCTGGTCATTGCCCGTGTAGTCGCCATCTTCGGGCTGGCGGTGCTCACCGCGACGTTCGGCGGACCTGCGGCCAACCAGCTTGCGCTCGCCATTGGTGCCCTCGGACTCCTCCAACCTGTCCTGCCTGTCTTCTGGAAGTACCAGCGGGCATACCGCCAAGCTCAGATGACTACCGACATCGCCGCTGTGGCGGTCATGGTTTTTGCGGTTCCTGAGTACTACTGGGTGTACGCAACCGTGCTCGCGGCCCTCGTTGCCAACCACGCAGTCCTGGCAGGCCTTCGCAGCTACGTCCCGACCGTCGTGCTCGTACTCGCGGTGCTGGCCGCCGGTGGGGCGGTGGGCGATGTGCCTGACTTCGAGCGCGGCGTCGGCATCATTGCAATCCTGTGTATCGGACTCGGATACCTCGGCGTGGAGAGTCGAGGATCGATGCGATCCGCGCGTGGCGATCTGTTGCACGCCTTGGATGCCGCTGGCGGTCTGGCCCACCTGACCGACCTCGGCGGTGACGGCGGTGTCATCGATGTCGTCGGTGACACCGAAGCAGTGCTTGGCTGGTCGCGCGAGGAATGGTTCGCGCTGGATCACCGGTCCATCATCCATCCCGACGACATCGAAGACTTCTGGGTCGATGGCAGCACCGCCGTCGTCGGCACGGTCGTCGATCGGACGGCGCGTCTTCGGACCAGCGACGGCCGATGGATCTGGCTGCGCGACGTGTCGCGCGTCGTCATGAACCGGAATCGGCCGCACCTTCGCGGCTTCAGCATCGACGTGTCAGCGCAGCAGGACGGGCTGAATCGCGTCACCACCGAGGCGTCCACCGATGTCCTGACCGGGCTGCGGAATCGCCGGGCACTGCTCGTCGAACTCGAAGAGCGTCGCCACGACGTCGACCACCACCTGATCCTGATCGACCTCAATCGCTTCAAGGAAGTCAACGACACACTCGGCCACAACGCTGGTGACGTGCTGCTCCAAGTCGTCGCAGATCGGCTCGCCACTTGCCTCCGAGCACACGACGTGTTGGCACGGCTCGGCGGTGACGAGTTCGCAATCATCGTCGACGACATGCGTGACAGTGCGGCGGTCAGCGTGCTCGTCGAGCGCATTGCGTTCGAGGTCGCGTTGCCGGCTGACGTCGGCGGCGTCACGATCACGACGTCGATCTCCGCGGGCATCGTCGCTGCCCGGCCCGGCCTGGCCGATGACATGACCATGCTCAGGCGTGCAGACATTGCGATGTACGCCGCCAAGCGAGCGCAGCGGACCTCAGCGGTGTTCGACGATGAACTCGAACGGACCTCCCAGCGTCGCGCTGTTCTGTCGCGGTCGTTGCCGGCCGCCCTCGAAGCAGCGGAGCTCACGCTCCACTATCAGCCGATCGTCGACACATCGACCGGTGAGGTCACCGGCGTGGAGGGTTTGGCGCGTTGGCATCACCCCGACTACGGCCTACTCAGCCCCGACGCTTTTCTCGAAGTGGTGCTGCTCTCTGATCGTTCGGCTGAGTTCACCCGCACGATGGTCAGCGAGGGAATTCGGACGGTGCAACAGCTCGCCGAGCGGGGACAGAACGTCACCGTGGCGGTCAACCTTCCGATCCGAACGCTCGAAGACGTCGAGTTCGGCCGCTGGTTCATGGATGCGTGCAGATCTGCTGGCGTGATGCCGGCCCAGCTCGTTTTCGAGATCACCGAGCGCGACATTCACGACACCGTGTCGATCACCGCCGCGATCGATCGCCTGGCGGCGCTCGGTGTCGTCATCTCGGTCGACGACTTCGGCACCAGCCACGCCACCTTCGAGCGACTTCGGTGGCGCAACGTCGCCCAGCTGAAGCTCGATGGTGACGTCATCCGCAACGCGGCAACAGACGATCGCGAGCGAGAGGTGTTGCGATCGATTCTCGACCTGGCCAGCCGACTGGACTACGACGTCGTCGCCGAAGGTGTCGAGACCGAAGCGCAACGAGCACTGCTCGAGGAACTCGGTTGCCCGAAAGCTCAAGGACACCTCTTCGCAGGTGCGATGCGCCGAGACGAGTTGCTCGCGACGCTGTCGAGCGCCGACGCGGCACCCTGACGCCGTCGGCCCTTCGGGATGACCCCGGGGCAGGCGGGAGCACGAGCGACCGGATGCCTCAGCGGCCCTGGAGGTCTGACGGGATTTGCTGGTCTGCGAGTCGGGCTGCGGCGGTACAGCAGGCCATGTACAGGTGTCGTTCGGCGTCGTCGGGCAGTGCCGCGAGGTGGCGGCGCACCGTCGGCCAATCGCCGCGTGCAGCGGGTCCCGTCAACGCAGCGGCGGCGCCCGATTCGGCGACGTTGTCCACCGCGGACCGCATCATGGCCCAGTACGCGTCAGCCGGAACACCGATCTGCTCGGCGAGTCGTTCGACCTGGCCGCACAGCACGACAAGATGGTTCGAAGCGATCGAAGCAGCAGCGTGATACGCAGCGCGCTGCTCGTCGGGTACTTCGATGCTGACTCCGCCGAGGGAGTCGACGACCTCGGCGATGAAGGGGTCGCCGGTGATGGCGAAGGTGCCGCCGCCCAGGAGGCGCTCGCTGCCGATGTGGTCGTTCGGGAGCGACATGAGCGGATGCATCGACGCGGTGCGCCGGTGTCGCCCGAGCGGTGCCAATGTCGTGGCGCCGGACACGTGCGCGACGACGCCACCGATCGGCGGGATGATCGCGGCAACCGAGTCGATCACGGCATCGGTCACGGTCAGCAGCACCAGGTCGGCGGTGTCGGCGGCTGCAGTGAGATCGCTGATCGCTACGCCGGGCTCCTCGTCGAAAAGCGGTCGCGCCTCGATCACGTCGACGTGCCAGCCGACGGAGCGCAACGCGAGCGCCAACGCCCGCCCGGCCCGGCCGGCGCCGACCACAACACACCGTTGCGAGTGACTGGTCACGATGCGAGACTCACGGGTTGAGGAACGTTCGCAGTCCGGCTTTGGGAACGGCGGCGACACGGGCGAAGAGTGCGTCGAGCTGTTCATCGGTCATGGGCGGATCATCTCCGACCAGCTCGAGGCGCGCGTCGTAGACCAGCTCGCAACCAACGTCGGTGGCGGCGAACGTCAGCACGTCGTCTGCTCGGATTTCATCGTTGGTGCCCCGCATCACGAAACGCGTTGGAGCCTCGACCTCGGTGAGCTCGTAGACGGCTGGTGTCGGCAGACCGTCGAAGCCGGTGACCGTTACCTCGAACTGGGAACCGACCGAATCGCCGGTTCCAGCGACCAGCCGCGCGTTGGTTACCCCGCGGTCCCACTCGCTGACGCGAGTCAGGTCGAGGCAGCGGGCGAAGGCCTCCTCGATCGGCAAGGAGGATGACACGGTGAAGACCTGCTGAGCCATCCCGCGAGCCTTGCACACGAACACGGAGGCAGCGGCGCTCGTCGCCCTCGGTTGGCTCAGCGCTGGACGTGCTGTCGGATCCACTCGTACATCGCAATGCCCGAAGCGACGCCCGCGTTGAACGATCGGGTCGAGCCGTACTGGGTGATCGCGCAGGTCATCGATGCGCTGCCCAATGCGCTGCGGGTCAAGCCCGGGCCTTCCTGTCCGAACAGCAGAATGCAGTGTTCGGGCAACGCCGTGCTCTCGATCGGTGCGGCAGCATCGACGTTGTCGATCGCGACGATCGGCAGCGACCGTTCGGTCGCCCAGGTCTCGAAGGCATCGATGTCTCGGTGGTGATGAACGTGCAGGTAGCGATGGGTGGACATCGCGCCGCGGCGATCCCACCGATGCGGCCCGATCACATGGACCGCGGCCGCCAGGAGGGCGTTGGCGTTTCGCACGACCGTGCCGATGTTGAAGTCGTGCTCCCAATTCTCGATTGCGACGTGAAAGCCGTGACGCCTCCCATCCAGGTCGGCGACGATCGCCTCCACCGTCCAGTAGCGGTAGTGATCGACGACGTTACGGCGATCACCGGCGGCGAGCAATTCGCTGTCGAGTCGAGTGTCGGTCGGCCACGGCTCGGGGTGCGGGCCGACACCGACACTCGGCTCCACGGGCGAACCGACTGGCGGCTCGGCTGGTGCTTGCGCAGGCTCGTTCACGTCGAGCGATTCGGCCACGTGTCGGAGAGGCGGTAGCCGAATGGCCACGGGTCGGTCGGGTCGACGTCGTAGCTGAACCGCCCGTACCGCCACGCTCGACCAGAGATGAGGGGCACGATGGCGGCGAGGTCGCCGACGGTCGTGTCCATCTCGATCTCACCAATGAACTCCGAGCCGATCACCGAACGCATCCGGAGCCGGTCGCCGACCGCCAGTGCTCCGCGCGCACGCAGGAGGGCCATGCGGGCCGACACGCCGGTGCCGGTGGGGGATCGGTCGAGCTTGCCGGGTTCGACGACGACGGTGTTGGTCATCTGGAAGTCGCCGTCGTCACGCCGATCCAGGGGACCGGCGATCTGGCAGAACGAGATGTGCGTCCAGTCGGTCGTCGGATGGGTGAACTCCAACTGGTCATTGGCTGCACGAGTGATCCGTGCGCCGACGGCAGCGAGGTCTCGGGCGGACTCGGGAGTGATTGCGAGGCCGATGTCGGCGGCGTCGACCATGACGAAACTGTCGCCGCCGAACCCCATGTCGACTCGCAAGGTCCCGATGCCGTCGACGTCGAGCGACAGATCGCGCCCTGTGGTGAATGCAGGCACGTTGCGAACCGTCACGTTCGTGACCTTGCCGTCACGGCATGCGGCGACCACTCGGACGAGTCCGCCAGGGGCTTGCAGGGTGATGGTCGTCGTCGGTTCGGTCATCGCCACGATGCCGGTCTCGAGGACGACGGTGGCGACACACATCGAGTTCGAACCTGACATCGGGGGAGTGTCCTCCGGCTCCATGATGATGAAGCCGACGTCGGCTGCGGGGTCGGTTGCCGGCACCAGCAGGTTGACGTGTTTGAACACGCCGCCCCGCGGCTCGTTGCCGACGAGCTGTCGCAGCCTGCCGTCGTTGGCGATCCAGCGCGACTGGTCCCAGACGGTCGCCCCGGGTGGAGCAGTGACGCCTCCGACGATCACGTCGCCGACTTCTCCCTCGGCGTGGCAACCGACGACCTCGACCGGCCCGGTGACCAGACCGTCGATGGTCAGGTCGGTGGTGGCGCGGTCCTGCATCGACCGATCGTAGCGATCGGTGTCGGTCAGGAACGGATGAGTCGGCCGGGTCGCTCGCCGGTGAACTCGTCGTGCTCGCGGGTGATGACACCGCCGACCACCGTGGCGACGTAGCCCTCGGCAGCTTGCAGGAGTCGGGTGCCGCCAGCGGGAAGGTCGGCCGCCAAGCGGGGTTCGCGCAAGCGCAGACGACCGTGGTCGATGACGTTCACGTCGGCACGTTTGCCCACGGCGAGCACACCCCGATCGTCGAGGCCGAACAGCGCAGCGGTGTCGGCGGTCATCTTCTTGACGACCGATTCGAGCGGCAGCTTCGGACCGCGAGTGCGGTCGCGCGCCCAATGGGTGAGCATCCAGGTCGGCGTCGAAGCGTCGCAGATGAAGTTGGCGTGCGCGCCTCCGTCGGCAAGGCCGAGGACGGCGGCGGGATGGGTGAGCATCTCGTGCAGCGCATCGCCGTTGCCGTGGGCGTACCCGAGGAACGGCATCATGAGCAACGCCTCGCCGTCACGTTTACGGAGTTGCTCGTAGAACTCCTCGATCGGCTCCACACCGTGGGCGGCGGCGAGCGCCGCAATGGCCCGGTCCGGCGTCGGTTCGTAGTCGACCGGATCGCCCAGCAGATACTGCCGGTCGAATCCGTCGACGACCTGCGCCGCGAGTGGCTGCGTCGCGCGCAACAGTTGCATCGACGCTTGAGACTCTTGGATCAGGCGTGCCTTCAGATCGACGTCACCCATGGCAGCGGCCTGTTCGGCGAACGTCATCGGCAGCAGGGGAGCGAAGCTGGGCATGTCTTTGAACCGGTGCTTGGTGGAGAGCCCGATCAGAATGCCGAATGGCCGGCCTGCGACCTGAGGAATCACCCGATGGCCGGCGTCTTGGGCCTCTTGGGAACGTCGCATCAGCTCCTTCCACTCGTCAGGTTCGACGAGGTTCTGCAGCATCAACCAGGTGACCGGCCGACCGATGTCGTCGGCAAGCCGACAGATCCAATCGATCTCCTTCTTCGGCGCCACGAGATCCTCCCCGGCCAGGCCGGCCGGTGCGACTTCGAATACCCCCTTGCCCGAGCGTGCCATGGCGCGTCCGATCGAGAACAGCTCGTCCTCGGCGGCGAATGTGCCGGGCACCGGTTCACCGTTCATCGCTCGGTGGCCGATCGTGCGGCTCGTCGAGAAGCCGAATGCACCGGCCTCGACCGCCTCGCCCACGATGCCGGCCATGTCGGCGATGTCATCAGAGGTTGCAGGTTCGTTGTCCGCTCCGCGCCGACCCATCACATAGGTGCGGACAGGACCGTGGGCGATCATCGCGCCGATGTCGGCGACGTACTCGCGCCGATCGAGCGCATCGAGGTACTCGGGAAACGTCTCCCAATCCCACGAAATGCCCTCACTGAGTGCTGCGCCAGGGATGTCTTCGACACCCTCCATCAGGTCGATGAGGAAATCGTGTTCGTCCGGTTTGGCGGGAGCGAACCCGACCCCGCAGTTGCCCATCATCAACGTTGTCACGCCGTGCGGGGTCGACGGTTCCAGCTCGCCGTCCCAGGTGGCCTGGCCGTCGTAGTGCGTGTGGATGTCGACGAAGCCGGGTGTGACGAGCAAGCCCGTGGCGTCGATCTCGCGACGGCCCGTCCCGACGTCGGTGCCGATGTCGACGATCAGGTTCCCGTTGATGGCGATGCTCAGGCCGGGTCGTGCTGCGCTGCCGGTGCCGTCGACGACCAGGCCGTTGCGGATGACGAGATCGTGCTGCATGGCCCCAGTCTTGCCCGTGGACGCCAGGCGGAGCGGACCGGATGCGCTGAAGTGCGGCGTCGGTCGAGTCGTCCGGTACGCGCCGAGCAGCAACCGCGGAGCAGGATGGGCCGATGAGTGACAATCCGACCCTGGACACCATCATCGAGATCGCCGGGCCGACCGGCGACATCGGCGCCGCGTTCTACTTTCACCCTGCGACCGTCGCAGCCGGCAAGGCACTCGGGCTCAACGGTTTCACCTTCTACATCCTCGGCCGGGGCGGAGCGCTCGGCGACGTGTCGCCGGCGATCGTGTCGTCGGCCTTCGGCTACTTCAACCCGGACACCATCGCCGCTTCGTGGAACAAGGCCAGTGAGACCATGTCGCCGTCGGCCGCAGCCGACGCCTACTGGAACGAGTGCGGGCGACGCGGCTCTGACATGTTCGGCGACATCGACGATGCTGTGCTCGCGGGATATATCGAAGCGGCCGACATCGTGATCGATCACGCCGACCTCGCAGCGCTGCCGTTGTTCGCAGGGACCGCACAACTCGTCTGCGCTGATGATCGCGCCGGTCGAGCCATGCAGAAAGCAGCGGTACTGCGCGAACTGCGCGGGAGTGTCCACCTTTGTGCCGTGCTGGCCAGCGGCTTGAGCGATGCCCAGGCCCATGCGATCAAGCGGCCCGGTGACGTTGCGGTCTTCGGCTGGGAAGCAGCGCCGTCTGTGCCGATCGACGGCGATGATCGAATGGACGCTGCCGAAGCGCTCACCAATGACATGCTCGAGCGCGCGTTCTTCGCGCTCACCTCGGAGCAATCGGACGCGCTGCGCGCTGGCACCGCGGCGATGCACGCCGCACTGAGTTCCTGACACCGGCTCCGGGCGACGGACCATCCGCATCGAGCGTGCCGCAGGATCTGTCATCGGTTCCTGACCCGTGTCAGACTCGCCGCCATGACGACTGAGCGTTCCCTGTCAGGCCTCTCGGTGTTGATCGTCGGTGCCTCGGGCGGTCTCGGCAGCGCGCTCGCTGCCGATGCTGCAGGACGCGGAGCGACGCTCACACTCGTTGCCCGAGACGCGGATCGCCTCGCCGCCGTTCCCACCGATGGTCACCGAGTGGCCCTCGACCTGCGTACCCCGAGTGCGTGCGAGGCAGCCGTCGATGCTGCCGTCGCCCATGGTGGCAAGCTCGATGTCGTGATCAACGCCGTCGGCGTCGTCGCCTTCGGAACCGTGGCGGACCTGTCGTGCGACGCAATGGAGGAGTTGTTCCTCACCAACACGTTCGTACCGATCATGCTCGCCACGGCCGCACTGCCGCATTTCGAGCCGCAGGGTGTCATCGTGAATATCTCCGGCGTGATCGCCGAGCAGAACTTGCCGGGCATGGCGGCCTATGGAGCATCGAAGGCAGCGGTCAAGTCCTTCGACGAAGCACTGGCGCGTGAGGCCCGACGGTCCAAGGTGCGAGTGATCGACGCCCGACCGCCGCACACCGAGACCGGTCTGGCCGACCGGCCGATCGCCGGCACGGCACCGAAGATGCCCGACGGCCTCACCCCCGAACACGTCGCGACAGTGATCTGCGATGCGATCGAGTCGAGCGTCGACGACCTCCCGAGCACCGCCTTCTGACCCATGCCAGTCACATCGGGGACAGGCACCAACGTGACGCGACGGTCGGGGAGGCCGCGGTGAGCGCAACAGTGTTGCCGACGGTCTGGGTGTTCGGCGACCAACTCAACCGGAAGATCGGCGCCCTGCGCGACATGCAGCCCGGTGACTGTCGGGTGCTGTTCGTCGAGAGCGCCCTCAAGATCGGCTCGAAGCGTTGGCACCGTCAACGCCTGCACCTCGTGGTGTCCGCAATGCGGCACTTCGCCGCAGAACTGATCGAGGACGGGTTCGAAGTCGACTACCGGCATGAGCCGAGCTTCGTCGACGGGTACCGGGCACACTGCGCCGAGTTCGAAGTCGACCGGTTGATCGTGATGGAACCGATGAGTTGGGACGTCACCGAACTGCTCGGCCGCCTCCGTCACGGTGGCCGAGTCGAGACACTCCGCAACGACCAGTTCTTCTGCCACTACGACGAGTTCGCGGCATGGGCGAGCGACCGGAAGAGCTTCAAGATGGAGGACTTCTACCGCTGGCAACGCACTCGCCACGGCGTACTGATGGACGGCCCGGAACCCACCGGCGGGAAGTGGAACTACGACCACGACAACCGTGAGCGCCCGCCCAAGGACGGACGGGCGTGGCCGACGATCACCCAGTTCGAACTGGACGACGTCGACGCCGAGGTGGTGGAGATGATCGACGCTCTCGGTGATCAGGTGTGGGGGAGTGGCCCTGACGGGACGTGGCCGGTGACCCGCGACCAGGCACTGATTCGCCTCGACGAGTTCGTGGCCACGGGCCTCGAGCCGTTCGGTCCTCACGAGGACGCCATGCTCGGCGACGAGTGGAAGCTCGCCCACTCGGTGCTGTCGACGTGCATGAACCTCGGTCTGCTGCACGCCACCGAAGTCGTCGAGGCAGCCGAAGCAGCGCTGCGCGAACACGACCTACCGCTCAACTCCGTCGAGGGCTTCATACGCCAGGTGCTCGGTTGGCGGGAGTACGTGTGGTGCGTGTTCTGGCGGTGGATGCCCGACTACCGGTCGCGCAACCACCTCGGTGCCACGCGCCCGGTGCCGCCCGCGTTCACCGGGGGCGCGACCACCGAGATGAACTGCGTGTCCAATGCTGTGCAGCATCTCGACGATCACGGCTACACCCACCACATCGAACGTCTGATGGTCTTCGGCAACCTGGCACTGACCTCCGGCGTCGACCCGTGGGCGATGACGGAATGGATGTGGGCGAGCTTCGTCGACGGTGCGGAATGGGTGATGCTCCCGAACGTCATCGGCATGGCGCTGCACGCCGACGGCGGGATGATGGCCACCAAGCCGTACGCGTCGGGCGGCGCCTACATCAACAAGATGAGTGACTCATGCAAGGGTTGCCGGTACGACCCGAAGAAACGAACCGGCGACGACGCGTGCCCGTTCACCACGCTCTACTGGGATTTTGTCGCCCGCAACGCCGAGGAGTTCGCGAACAATCACCGCATGGGTCAGCAGCTTGCGGGCATGCGCCGCCTGAGCGACCTCGACGCCGTCCGCGACCGAGCCGCAGAAGTGCTCGACGCACTCGACGCCGGCACGCTCTGACCGTGACCGGTCAGCCGGCTTCGACGACGGCGTCGCGCAGGTCGCGCTTGAGGATCTTGCCACTCGCGTTGCGGGGCAGCGACTCATGGACCAGGGTGACGCGCGTCGGCACCTTGAACTTCGCCAGATGCTGGCCGACGAACTGCTGCAGCTCGCCGACGTCCAGCGACTCGCTGGGCTTGACCATCACATGGCAGGCGAGTTCCTCGCCCAAGCGCTCGTCGGGGATGCCGTACACGGCTGCTTCGTACACCGCCGGGTGGGTGTAGATGGTTGCCTCGACTTCGGCGCAGTAGATGTTCTCGCCGCCGCGCAGGATCATGTCCTTGGCGCGGTCGCTGATGTAGACGAAGCCTTCGGCGTCGAGGCGGCCGATGTCGCCGGATCGCAACCAGCCGTCGACAAGGGTTTCAGCGGTTGCCTCGGGACGGTTCCAGTAGCCGCGGATCAATGACGGGCTGCGGAACCAGATCTCTCCGGTCTCGCCGAGCGGCAGTTCGTCACCGTCCGGGTCCGTGACCTTGAGATCCATGATCGGCACCGGTCGGCCGGTCGACGTCGGATTATTGACGAAATCGGCTCCGGCGTTCTGCGGGCCGTAGGCGTTGGTCTCGGTCATGCCGTAGCCGAGACCGGGCTTGCCGCGTTGGAACTCGTCGTCGATGCGCTTGACGAGTTCGGGTGGCATCGGGGCGCCGCCGCCGCCGACCGACCGCAGCGACGACGTGTCGCGTTCGGCGAACGTGTCGGCTTCGAGCAGATCCCAGCTCATCGTCGGGACGCCGACGAAATTCGTGACCCGTTCCTGTTCGATCAACTCGAGGGCGCGGTTCGGTTCCCACTTGTAGGTCATCACGAGCTTGGCGCCACTCACGAACGACCCGAGCATCACCGGCACCAGACCGGTCACGTGGAACAGCGGGACACAGAGCATGAATGCGGTCTGCGGAGCGCCACCTTCTTCGATCGTCGTCGGATCCTCGGGCTCGCGGATTCCGGCCACCGCTGCCCGGGCGGCGAATGCCAGCAGCGAGCTGAGCACCGCTCGATGTGTCGAGACAGCACCCTTCGGTCGACCGGTCGTGCCGGAGGTGTACAGGATGGTCATGTCGTCGTCGGGGGCGATCTCCGCGTCGGGCATCGTGACGCCGTCGAGAACGGCGAGCGCCCTGTCGAGATCGATCACGCCCTCGGGGACGTCGGTGGTGCGCACCACCGCGATCGTTGCGTCGATCGCTCCAGGCGCGGAGCCCTGCATTCGCTGCAGCCGCTCCTCGTCGGCGAGCACGATGACCGAACCGGAGTCCGCGATCGCGAACTCGAGTTCCTCGGTGACCCACCAAGCGTTCATCGGGACGGCGACGGCCCCGATCGAGGTGACTGCGACGAACGAGGCGATCCACTCCGGATAGTTGCGCATCGCGATGGCGACTCGGTCCCCGTGCTGGACACCGAGGTCGTTGACGAGCAGATGGCCGAGCTTGCCGGCCATCTCCAGAACCTGTGGCATGGTCCAGCGCTCGTCTTCGAAGATGATGAACTCGTCGGTGCGGGCTGCGGCGAGCGCGAACAGGGCCCGGATGTTGGGCGGGGTGCCGGCGAACACCTTGGTCGGCAGGCCCAGTACGTCGACCTCCTGGATCTCGAACATGGTGCCCGGGGCACACACTGCGGCACAGGCTTCTTGGAACGTCATCGTCATGGGACGACATGGTGCCAGGCACACGGGCGTGGCGACGAACGCCAGCACACGGATCGGGCCGTCATAGGATCGCCCGTCGTGACCTGGCTCGATGCGTTGATCCTCTTCGGAGGTGGGCTGCTGGCCGGCGTGATCAACTCGATGGCCGGAGGCGGCTCGCTGCTGACTGTGCCGCTGCTCTCCCTCGTCGGCGTCGACGGGCTGTCGGCCAACGGCACGAACCGAGTCGCCGTGCTCTTCCAGTCGATGACCGCCGGTCTCGGCTACCACCAGGGCGACGTCCGGCCGTACCCGATCACGAAGCGTCTACTGCCGCCTGCGCTCGCCGGTGGACTGATCGGTGCGCTGCTGGTGTCGCAACTCGCCGACGACGCGTTCGAGAGGATCTTCGGCGTCTTGATGATCCCGCTGCTGATCCTGTCGCTGTGGAAACCGAAGCCGGAAGCGGCGACGCAGCCGTGGTCGCAGTGGTTCGAAGCCGTGGTGTTCTTCGGGATCGGGTTCTACGCCGGTGCCATCCAGGCCGGTGCCGGGCTCATCCTGCTGCTCGTGCTGCGTCGAGCCGGCATCGACCTGCTGCGCGGCAACGCAGTGAAGACCTGGCTGATCGTCGGGATCTCGGGCTTCGTCGCGCTGCCGGTGTTCCTCCTCAACGGCCAGGCCGAATGGCTGCCCGCCCTGGTCCTGTCGCTCGGCAGCGGGGCGGGGGCCTACGTCGGCGCCCGCGTCGCGACCAAGGGTGGTGACGCGATCATCAAACCGGTGCTCGTCGTCGCCGTGCTCGCCCTGTCGGGCCGAATGATCGGCCTGTACTGATCCGGCCGGACTGATCCGGCCGGACTGATCTGGCTGGACGGGCCAGGCTGCCGTGATCGTTCACGCCCAAGGTCGGGATCGCATGAGCGTGCGCGTTGCAGCATCGGCCGGGTACAGCGTCTCGATTGACAGGTCGGCGACGGTGACGTCGCGAGCTGCGCCGAACGTCGTGATCGTGGACAGGAACGACAGGACGACGCCGTCCACGTCGATCCGCATCGGCAGGACGATCTCGTCGCCGCGCACGGTGCCCGTCGCTTCGGCGGCCAGATCAGGTGCGTACGACGCGCATTCCTCGATCAATGATGCGAGGCCCGAGTCGTGTGTCGCCGCGAGGGTGTGGCTCATGTGGGCGAGGAACTGGGCGGTGAAGCCTGCGAAGTTCTCGATGCGATCGGCGAGACCGTCGGGGTGGAGCATCACGCGCGCCACGTTGATGTCGTCGGCGAGCAGGTGGGGGGCGACGTCCGCGCACAGCCAGAACGTCGCAGCGTGGGCGTCCACGAGGTTCCAGCGCCGATCGATCACCGTTGTCGGGTTCGGGTCGTTGCCGGAGAGCGCGAGGTCGATCACCTCGCAGATGGGTGCCAGGGCTGCATGGTCGAGCGGGCGCTCGTCGAAGATCGGTGCCCGACGGGGAGACAATCGTTCGTTGAACGAACCAGCACGAATGCCTGACGCGCCGCTGCGCCTCCTGCTCCGTACGAACGCGACGACTTGTGGGCTCGGCGGTCTGATCGCCGCAGTGGCGCCCGAGTCACTCGACGATGTGCTGGGCACCGGCCAGTCGGGATGGGTTCGGTTCGTCGGGATCGGTCTCGTGGTGTTTGCTGCGGCGTTCGTCCACGTCGCGACAGGCCACTGCACCGATGCGCAGTGCCGTTCCCGCGATCTCCGCCGGCGACATCTCATGGGTCGTCGCGAGCATCGCAGCGATCGCCCTCGGTTGGTTCTCGATGGGAGGTGCCATCGTCATCGGCGTCGTCGGCTTGATGGTCGCAGCCTTCGGTGCAGCCCAGTTAGTCATGGTGAAACACCTGGAAGACGCTGCGAATCGTGGCGTCGAACAGCGGATCTGAGTCGTTCACGCTCGTCGACGAGGAGCGTGAATCGAAGATTTCTTGCGTTCGGTGTGGTGCAACACCCAGGTTCGATGCCTTGATGGGGTGATGGAGGTAAACGAGAGCAGCACGCGCCACGACGATCTCGTCGCAACTGGCGCCGGCGATGACTCCGGTCGAGACGCGTATGAGGCGTGGTACCCGACTGCGGAACAACACCTCCGAGTCGCTCTCGTCGCGACGCTCGGTGCCGACATCGGCCGTGAAGCGACTGCCGAAGCGCTCGGATACGCATGGGAGCACCGAGATCGAGTGCTGGCGATGCAGAACTCGGTCGGCTATCTGTTCAAACTCGGCAAGCGCTGGGGCGTACGCCAGCAGCGTCGTCGCCGCCGCCAGGTCGGCGTGGTGACGGCGCCGGCTCGTCCGCCCGAATTCGAACCGGCCTTCGAGGCTGCCCTCGGAGGTCTGTCAACGCGCCAACGGCAGGCCGTCGTGCTGTGTGCGGGGTACGGCCTGACGCACGCGGAGGCCGGCGAGATCTTGAACGTGAAACGCAGCTCGATGCAGAACCACGTCGAGCGCGGGATGACCAAACTGCGAGAGGAGCTGGGGACGTGATCGACGAGCAGCAACGAATCCGGTCGCACATCGAAGCAAGCGCGCGACCGATCGACGTGGCCGAGTCGATGGCACGCGCCACCGCCAACTCAGCGTCGTCACTGTCGGTCTCCCCGGCCCCGACTGCATCCGACAGTCGACGTCCGTTGGCCCGTCCGGCCATGGTCGCTGCGTCGCTGCTCCTCGTCGTCGGTGTCGTCGCAGCGCTCGTCGCGAACAGCGGTCGCTCCGGCGACGAGCAGGCCGATACCGGCCTCGCTGAGCTGGCGCCGGCACCACCGTTCGCCACGGAGTTCTCCGCTCGTGGGGTGCTCGCCGAGATCCCGATCGACGGCATCGACGATGATTGGTGGATTACGGTCGAGGGAACCGACTTCGCCCGAATTTCGGCGCAGGCCGATGTCGAGCGGGCCGGCAGCGTCGATCTGTCCGCTGCGCCGAGTGACTGGCTCGAGACGATCTTCGTGAACGGTGAGTTCGCTGTGAGCGAGTCTCAGCTGCTCCTGAACTCGGTTCGAGCGTCCGAGGCGTTCGAGTCCGAGGTGGGCTTCTCATTTCTCGAGGTCGACCGGCTCGCCACGGCTCGGCAGCTTATCGGCGCCAATCCAGGACTCGATGTCGCGCTGCCGTTCGACTCGTTCGTCCTGCGCACCGAGGACCCCGACCGGGCTGGCGCCGTCGACGTGGCCGATCTCGTCGATCGGGCCGGAGCCGACCGGGTCATCGAGATCGGCACAGCAGGTGAGGGTGAGCGAAGCGTCGGCGATCGAAGCGACTTGCGTCCGCTCGGTGAGTCGCTCCGCGCCGGTGTCGCGGATGGCGCGCCAGCCGTGGCAGTGTCGCAGGGCAGACCGATCGTCGAAGCCTGGCTCGCTCCCGATCGATCGACCTTGGCCGAGAACGGCGACTTGGCCGAGGCTGCGGCGGTCCTCGACACCGATGATGACTTGTACAGCGTCATGTTCCAACGCATCGACCGGGACCTCTCCGTGCTCGGCGAGCCGGCGGAGGAGTGGGCTGACATCGAGTTCCCGATCACGGAGGAGTTCACGACGGTGGGGGTGGGCTGGTCGGGGTCGGGTGCTGACCAGCGAACCTCGATCGTGTACGTCTTCGCTGACGAGGCCGCCGCTGCGGCCTCGGTCCAACCGATCGAGCGACTCTTCGGTCCGCCGATTGATGGGCAGAGCGTCGCGGCGGGTGTGCCGATATTCGAGGCGATCAGCGACATGTTCACACTCGACGATGTCAGCGTCGTCGGACGGTCGGTGGTGGTGATCGGTCAGGCGGCGCCGGGCACGCGAGTCGATGCCATCCGCCCGCTGTTCACGTGGGTGACCGCGGCCAGCTTCCAACGCTGACCATCGCCAGTCGGTCCGGCTCGCTCAGTCGACGACGTGGTCAGGTGATGACGTAGTGGGCGAGGTCGGGGTCGTGGGTCATTGACCAGTAGTCGACGAGGCGCCACGGCATGATCACGACGACACGGCCGGCGTCGTTGCGATACCAGTTGGTCATACCCGGATGGCTCCAGATCAGCTGCTCGTGCTCGGCGTCGTGCCGGTCGTTGTAGTCGAGCATCGGTGCCTCGTGCACCTCGATCGACCGACCTCCGGCGGCGGCAACCGCAGCGAGGCAGGCGGTGATGTGGCGAGCATGACACTCGGCTTGGAAGATCGCGCTGCCGCCGTGGCCGAGCCCGGTCGTCGGGCCCTGCATGATGAACAGGTTCGGGAAGTCGGCCACCGTGATACCGAGATACGCCTTGGGGTCGTCGTTCGCCCACAGATCGGCGAGGTCGACGCCGTTGCGGCCACGTAGTCCGAGTCGACTTGCGCCCTGGAACACCTCGAATCCGTTGGCCAACACGATGACGTCGTGCTTGCGGTGGCCGCTCGCTGATTGCACGCCGGTGGCGTCGACCCGCTCGACGGCATCGGTGACCAACTCGACGTTCGACTTGCGCACTGCGGAGAACCAGCCGTTGTCGAGCAGGATCCGCTTGCCGTACGGCGGGTAGGTCGGCATGCACTTGTCGAGCAGGTCGGGCCGACCGTCGAGTTCGCTGACGATGTGATCGGCCATCTGCTGGCGGTGTCGCTCGTTGGCGGAGTTGACCGAGTGCGGGTGCGTCCACTCCGGGTCTTTGCGCAGCAGCGGGAGTAGCCCGTCGCCGTAGCGCCACAGCATCACGAAGCGGAACCACGATGCATAGAACGGGAGATGCTCGAAGAGCCACTGTGAGCCGTCGGGAATCGGGTCGTGATAGCGGGGGATCGGCCGGGCCCATTGCGCCGTTCGTTGGTAGACGGTGAGCTGCGCGACCCGATCGGCGATCGCCGGGACGATCTGCATCGCAGAGGCACCGGTGCCGATCACCGCGACGTGCTTGCCGGTGACGTCGAGGTCGGCCGGCCAGTGCGAGGAGTGAAAGCACGGACCGTCGAAGTCGTCGGTGCCGGTAATCGGCGGTGGCTTCGGAACGTTGAGCTGGCCGATGGCGCTGATCAGATTCGTGTAACGCCTGGATTCGGGGCCACTCGGAGTCTGCAGTTCGACGATCCATTCGTGACGGTCATCGTCCCACGACGCGCCGACCAGAGAGGTTTCGAACTCGATGTTGGAGGTGATGTCGAGGTCGTCGGCGGTTCGTTGCAGGTAGTCCTCGAGGTCGGCTCGCGGCGAGAAGTAGCGCGACCACCGGTTCGGTTCGGCGAAGGAGAACGAGTACGCGTGGTTCGGAGTGTCGACACCGGCGCCCGGATAGATGTTGTCGCGCCATACGCCACCGACACTCGTGCTCCGCTCGACGATGTCGTAGTCGAACCCGAGGCGGCCGAGTCGTGCCCCCATGATGATGCCGCTCGCGCCGGCGCCGACCACCAAGGTCGAGGGCCGCAGGGCATCGTCTGGCCACTCGACGTCGCGGGAGAGCATGCCCATCTCTTCGCGCATCATCGGCGCGTACTCGGGCGGGATCGGCTCGCCGAGACAGACGCTCATCATCTTGACCATGAGGTCGTCACCCGGGTCGGTGATCTTCGGCTCGCTGCCGAACTCAGCGATCGCTGCTTCCATGATTTCGTCGGCGATCGCATCGGAGAACCCGGCGTCCTCGGGGGCGACCAGTCGGACATCGCGCTGCGGCAGATACGGCTCGTTCAACCATTTCCGATCGCCCGTGATCTGGAACAGGCACATCGTCAGCACCCGCAGGTCAGCATTGCGCACCGCCCGATTGATCGTCATCGGACTCGGCATGTCGGTGTCGAACGCTTCGGTCATCAGGGTGCAGCCTCGCTCAGACGCAGCGGCCGGTGCGAGTCCGGCCGACGCTGCGCTGGCGAGGCCGTGACGCTACCTTCCCGACGGTGGGTGGTGTGTCGACAGCAGAGTTCCTGGGGATGGTCGATCTGGGGGAGGGTCGCTGGTCGGTGCCGATCACCGATCGAGCCGTCGGAGGCGGTCGCGGATCACTGTTCGGTGGCGTCGGGTTGGCGGTGGGAGTCGCCGCGATGGAACTCACGACCGAGCAGCCGGCGGTGTGGGCCACGGCGCAGTACATCGCCACGATGTACAACCCGTCCGAGATGCGCCTCGATCTGGCTCGGCCGGCAGTGGGCCGGACGGTCACGCAGTGCTCGGCGCGCGGCACGTTCACCGACGATGACGGGGTACACGACGTGATCAACGTGCTCGGCGCGACCGGCCGGCGATCCGAGAAGCTGCGCGGCACCTGGGAGGAGTTCCCTGACACCGTCGCCCCGACCTCGTCGGTCGACCCCGAGCGGGACTTCGACTACCCATCGCTGCACGACCACGTCGAGGTCAAGATGGCCCGTGGCATGTTCGGCTTCTCCGGCGTCGGCGAGCCGACCGGTGACAACCGATCGTTGGTGTGGGTCCGGATGCCCGAGGTCCGTGTCGACGCCGCGTCGCTGGCGATCATCGCGGACTACAGCCCGTCGGCGATCGGCAACGCCGCCGGACGGGTCACCAACCTGTCGAGCCTCGACAACACGATCCGGTTCGCCGATCCGGCGCCGGACGACACCGACTGGGTGCTCTGCGACAACCGGGTGGAGTTCATCGGCAACGGTTTCGCCCACAGTTCGTGCCTGATGTGGAGCGAGACAGGCCAACTGCTCGCCACGGCGAGTCAGTCGATGACCATCGTCCTGCTCGACTGAACCAGAGCTGGCGGCAGCCGACGGTGCAGCTCAGCGGTCGCGCATCTGGGTTCCCTCGCCGGCAGTGATGAACACCACGGTGGTCGGGCCGTCGACGATGTCAGCGGTATGCCAGACACCGGGCGCGTTGACGACCGCCTGCCCAGCGGAGATGGTGACCGACTCAGACGTTCCGTCGGGTTGCTCCTGAGTCAACGACACCGAGCCGGCGACGCACAGGACGAGTTCACTGCCGACCGGGTGCATCTCCCACGTGTCCCACGATTCGGTGAAGGTGTGCATCGAGACGAGGCGGCCTTCGGCGCCGTCGGCGGCATGGTCGGCACCGTACGCCTCGTACCAGGCGAAGTCGCCGGTGTGCGTCGGCAACGGCACGGTGGTGGCTCCGAGGCCGAGGTGGACGAAGCTGCCGAGAGAAAAGTCGATCACGTCGCTCATCTCACAATGCTCGCGCATGCGCCGAGGTGCGGTCGACAAACCAAGCGGATTCACCCCGCCGATACGGTGCTTGCGTGCCGGACGCAGCCTCGACGACGACGGCGGCCCGCGAACGACGTGCCTGGTCGACGGTCGCCGTCGGGACGATGTGCAGCGCGCTGCCGGTCTTTCTCACCGGCGCCGTGGGTGTGCAGTTGCGCGACTCGCTCGACATCACCGCAACGGCGATCGGGTTGTCGATGGGCGTTTCGTTCGGGGTTGCTGCGGTGTTGTCGGCGCCGATGGGTCGGCTCGCTCAGCGTCTCGGCCCACGGCGGGCCTTCCGGGTCGGGCTGACGGTGACGGCGCTGGCCATGCTCGGTGTCGCACTGTTCGTCGAGTCGTCGGCGATGTTGGCTTGTCTGCTCGGTGTGGCAGGTGCGGCGAATGCGTTGAACCAGCCGTCGGCGAACCTGTTGCTCGCGTCGCACGTCGATCCGCAGCGGCTCGGGTTCGCCTTGGCTGTCAAGCAGTCGGGCATGCCGGCGGCAGCACTCGTCGGCGGACTTGCGGTTCCCGCAGTGGCGTTGACGGTTGGCTGGGAATGGGCCTACGCCGGTGCCGGCGTGCTCGCGCTGACCGTGCTCACGTTGCTGCCCGCCGACCGGGTCAACGGGACACGGCCGACCACGTCGTCCAGCGGACGATCGGCTCGCCCGGACATGGCGACGTCACTACTCGCCCTCTACGCCGCCGTTGGTTTCCTCGGTGCGCTGCACGCTGGCGCCATGACCGGGTTCATCACGAGCGGCGCCGAGGAATCGGGCATCTCACCGGGCGTCGCCGGACTCGTCCTCAGTTTCGGCTCGGCCACCGGCATTGCCAGCCGTCTGTACCAGGGTTGGCGTGTCGACCGTTCGGGCATGCTGCCGATCCAGCGGATCATTCTGCTCTACGCCGTCGGCGGGCTCGGCGCACTGGGGCTTGCCGTGGATCTACCGATCACCTATCTGCTCGCGTCGGCCCCGGCGTTCGCATTCGGGTGGGCGTGGCCGGGGCTGTTCAACCTCTCGGTCATCCGCAACAACCCGTCGGCGCCCGGCGCGGCAACGGGCATCAGTCAGGTCGGCGTCTTCGTCGGCGCGGCCACGGGACCCGCCCTGGGTGGGGTGATCATCGATGTCGGCGGCTACCGCTGGTTGTGGCTGACCGGCGCTGCTGCGCTGATGATCGGGTCCGGGCTCGCCATGGTGCTGCGACGCGAGATACGGGCGGCTCGTCAGGAGTCTGAGAGGGTGGCGGCATGAGCAAGCTCTTCGAAGAACTCGGGCGCGAACCGACATCGATGGGCGACATCAGTCTTCGGCGGCGATGGGAGCCCGAACTGCGCCTCGACGTGTGGGAGGTCATCCTCGGCGACGAGTTCTTGATGTCGAGCCTCTTCACCACCGGCGAACGGGCGTTGGCGTCGCTCGGCTTGGCCGACACCGTCGGCGACGACCTCGACATCGTGATCGGGGGTCTCGGTCTCGGTCACACCGCCGTCGAGGCGTTGGCCGACGATCGGGTCGCGTCGATGTATGTGGTCGACACGCTCGACTCAGTCATTGGTTGGCACGAAGCACACCTCACACCACTCGGCGCCGAACTGACGACCGACCCGCGAACCACCCTCGTGCACGGCAACTTCTTCGACATGGTGCGAACTCGCCAACCGCTGGCGCCGGGCGGTCCGGCACAGCTCGACGCGATCCTCGTCGACATCGACCATTCGCCCCGCCACCTGCTCGATCCGAGCCATGCGGGCTTCTACCGGCCTGGTGGGTTGGCCCGTCTGCAGGAGCAATTGGTGCCCGGCGGTGTGTTCGGTCTGTGGTCCGACGCCGGCGTCGACGACGAGTTCGTTGCCGTCCTCCGTGAATCTTTCGCTTCGGCCGAGGCTCACACGGTCACCTTCGACAATGTGTACACCGGCCGCGAGACGGCGAGCACGATCTACGTGGCGATCACCACGACGAGTCGGGACTGACGCGACGGGTCACCGGTCGGTCGCCATTGCCTGCAGCGTGGCGAGGTCGAATCCGGCGAGCTGCTTGTAAGCGTTCGCTTCACGTTCGAGTTCGGTGCCGTCGACACACGTGTGGACCCGGTCGGTCGAGGCAGCACAATTCCTGTCGCAACGATCGGCGACCCACTGCATGACTCGCTCCGGCCCGGCTTGGCGATTGGCCAGTGTCAACTTCGCCGTCGGTTCGAGCCGTGCGGCTTGGTATGCCGCGAGCGCAGCGACGATGTCGGCGCGCGTTGTCGACCCGGCTGCGAGCGCACCAGCGAGGGCCTCGCCGTCAAGAATGGCTTGACTGGAGCCGTTACTGCCGTTCGGGCGCATCGGGTGGGCAGCGTCGCCGAGCAGTGTGACCCGCCCGAACGACCAGTGATCGACGGGAGTGCGATCGACCATCGGGAACTCGTAGCCGGCATCGCTTGACGCGATGAGGTCGCCGATGTCGATCCACCCGAAGTCCCAGTCGGCGAAGTGCGCCGCAACGACACGGACATCGATCTCGCGATTCCAGCTGACGGTGGCCATGTCCACGTCCATGGGCCGCTCGGCCACCCAGTTGATCAGGGCCATGCCGTCGGAGTCGGGCGGTGAGATCGGGTAGACAACCGCTTTCTGATCGTCGTCTCCGGCCATGAACATCGTCCGCCCGTCGAGGAAGGCCGGGGCGCGAACGGCGCCTCGCCACAGGACCAGCCCGCTGGGGTGGGGGAGTCCCTGGTCGGGGTGGAGCTGTTGGCGGACGACGGAGTGAATGCCATCGGCTCCGACGAGCACATCGGAGCGCACATTGACCGTGAGAGCGGCATCTTCGGCGCGTCGTCTCGGAACGGATGCGGATGGGCGTCGCTCGAAGTGGGCGATCGCCTTGTCGGCGGTCTGGTCGAAGCCGATCAACCGGTGACCGCTGTGTAGTCGGTCGGCGCCGAGCCGTTCGCGCGCCGCGCTCCAGAGCAGCATCTGCAACTGGCCGCGATGAATCGAGAACTGCGGCCAGGGGTTGCCGGCATCGACACCGCGCGGCTCAGACCAGATCTGTGTGCCATCGCGTGACAGGAAGAGCAGTGCCCCGGTGCGCACGGCGCACGCATCGAGCGCGGGGAGCAGCCCGAGGTCGTCGAGGACGCGGACGGAGTGAGGCAGCACGTTGATGCCGACACCGAGCTCGGTCGGCTCGACCACCGATTCATACACGTCGACGTCGTGGCCGGCATCATGCAAACACATTGCGGCGACGAGCCCGCCGATGCCGCCACCTGCGATCGTGATGCGTGCCATGTCAGCAGTCTGGTGCGCGCTGCGTTTGCGTGACGAAATCGGCTGGGATCCGCACCAAAATCGTCACGCAAACGTGCGGAATTCAGCTCTGGTCGTCGATCATGGCCTGGAGCAGCTCGCCGATGCCTTCCGGGAGGAGCGTCTCGAGTGGGGTCTCGTCGGCCTCGGCGAGGTCAGCCATCGCAGCGATGACATCGGCCGGGTCGAGCTGATCGGTCAGCACGATGTCGCGCACCATCTGGTTCGCCGCGTGAGTTGCCTCGTCGCCGGCGGCGATGTGCTCGGTGATGCCGTCGACCATGCGGTCGTTGAAGCCGGTGTTGTACGGCCCCGGGTTGACTTTGCAGACGTCCACACCGTGCGGTGCGAGCTCGCCGCGCAGGCTGATCGTGAACGCTTCGACGGCGTGCTTGGTCATGCAGTACGGAGACGTGAGCGGCGACGCGAGCTTGCCGGCGACCGACGACACGTTGATGATGCGACCCGATCCGCGCTCGATCATGCCGGGGGCGACTGCCTGGCACAGCTCGACCATGCCGAACACGTTGACGTCGAAGATCGCCCGGACCTTGACCATCGGCACCGTGGTCATCGGCGCCATGATCCCCATGCCGGCATTGTTGATCAGCACATCGGCGTCGAGGCCGGCGGCCTTGGCGATGTCCTCGCTGGAGGTGACATCGAGTTTGATCGTCGTCAGCTCAGGGTGTTCGGCGGCCAGCGCGTCGGCCTGCTCCTGGGTCTCGGTCGCGGCGACCACGGAATGGCCGCGACTCGCGAGCTCGATGGCGGTGCCCTTGCCGAAGCCGGAACCGGCGCCGGTGATGAGGATGGTGCGCTGTGTCATGCCAGCAGTGTCGCACGTCCCGCGCAGGCCGGATGACACGTTCGCGTCACGGAAAAGGTGCGCATTCCAACCGAAATCGTCACGCAAACGTCCGCGGCGTCTGCCTGTGGTTCAGCGCGAGCGGCGGAACAGTCCGGCGACGCGAGTGCCGAAGCGGCGCCACCACGTGGGTGCGGCGTCGACGATCGGGTCGGCGGCAGCGAGGTGCAGCACGCTCGGCGGCATCCACGTGACCGGGTACGCGATCGGAGCGGGCCACACGTTGCTGCGCTTGAGCGTCTCGACCGTCGGTGACGGCCACGGCGACCAGACCGCTCCGATGGCGGTCGGCGGTGCCTGATCCCACCGGATGGTGCTGGGCACAGGAAGAAGTTGGAACGGCGTACTCACTCGACATCGAGTTTCACACGTCGCGCTGAGACCGTCGGGGATACTCGGGTCGCGACAGCGCAACGATGCGGTTGCGTGCCGACAATCCGGAGATCGGCGGACGAGTGATGTGCAAGGGTGGAGCGGTCGCATTCGGCGTCGGGTCGGGTGCTCGAGACACTGAGGGGTGTTGTCATGGGTTCGATCACGTTCCGTATCCGTTCGATCGTCTGGTTCGTGACCGGCGCCTTGCTGGCCACGACCGTCACGTTGATGTTCGTCAACGCGTGGCGTGCCGACGCTGCGCCGGGTGACATTGACACGACGTTCGTGGCGATCACTCCGTGCCGGTTGGCCGACACCCGGCCAGCGCCGGATCGGGTCGGTACGGCCGACGCTCTCGGCGCCGATGACACTCAGACGTTCGCGGTGCATGGCTCCAACGGTGAGTGCACGATTCCCACCGATGCGGTGGCGGTGTCGGTGAATGTCACGGCGGTCGGGGCTTCCGTGGAGTCGTTCCTCACGTTGTGGCCGGATGGTGACCTGCCGTTGGTATCGAGTTTGAACCCGGCACCGGGTGAGCCGCCGACTCCGAATGCGGTCACCGTCAGCCTGTCGGCAGCGGGTGGGTTCAATCTGTACAACTTCGTCGGCTCCGTGAACGTCGTGATCGATGTCAACGGTTACCACACCCGGGCATCGCTGGCTGACCTCGACGCACGGCTCGCTGCCCTTGAAACGGCCACTGCCGCCAATGCGGCACAGGTCGCCTTGCTGGACGAAGCGCAACCATTCGCCGTCACCGAACGCGATGATGTCGAATTCCTGACGTCTACCGCCGCGGTGGTGGTGTCGGTCGAAGTCACCGCACCGGTCGACGGTCAGGTCACCGTCAACTCATCGAGCCGCATCGGCGCAGATCCGTTCAGCGGCTCAATGCGGTGTTCGATCGACATCGGCACCGATCTGGATTTTGACCACCTCCAGTGGTGGTACGCGCCGCCGAGCCCGACGGCCTCGGTCCTTGGGCAGATGAATACAACACGCATGTTCGACATCGACGCGAACAGCACGGTCGCCTACAACCTCGTGTGCGACTTCTCGGGGGTCAGCGCCAACATGCGCGACTCGGTGTTGACGGCGATCTTCACGCCTGCGTGAACGTGAGGCCGGCGAACTCGCCGTCCTCACGCCAGCGGGCGATGTAGTCGAAGTAGGCCACGGGGCCGTCGGGGTAGCCCAGTGTGTTGCGGAGTTGCGCGGTGCTGATTTCCTGGCCCTCGTTGTTGTAGTAGCCGGGGGTACACGACGCGTCGCCACCGAACGACCGGCCCCCGGCCTCGAGCAGGGCAACCCAGGTGTCCTCGGCATCGCGCGTGACTTCCACTTCGTCGACGTCGGAGGCTTCGGCGTGGGCGACGATGGTGGCGATGGTCTCGCCCGCCTCGGTCAGGTTGTGCGGGATGTTGGAGATCAAATTCGCAGCCTGGGTCGGGCCGACGATGAACGCATTCGGGAACCCGTGGACGTTCATGCCGTGGAGTGACCGCATCCCGTCGGCCCAGTAGTCGCTCAGCAGGACGCCGTCGCGGCCGATCGTGTCGAAGCCGGACCGTCGGTCGTAGGACGTCCCGACTTCGAAGCCCGACGCGAAAATCAGGCAGTCCAGTTCGTAGTGCTCACCGTTGGCCCAGACACCGGTTTCGTCGATGCGTTCGACGCCGCGCCCGTCGGTGTCGACGAGGTGCGTGCCGGGTTCGTTGTAGGCCTGCAGGTACTCGTCGTGGAAGCACGGACGTTTGCACAGCTGGCGGTACCACGGCTTCAACTTCTCGGCGGTGATCTCGTCGTCGACGATCTGGTCGACTCGCGAGCGGACTTCGACCATCTTCTCGTCGTCGCTGTCGTGGTAGGCGCGCAACATGCCTTCGGGAGAGAGGTCGGGCTCGGGTGACGACAACAGCTTGTCGCGGATGCGTTGGCTGATGTCGGTCCAGCCATCCATCACGAGGTCCTCGTCGGTGAACCCGCCGGTCTGCAGCGTCGTGAAGTTCTCCAGCCACTGCTGCTGCCAACCAGGCTCCAGTGTGGCGAACCAGTCAGGGTCGGTGGCCGAGTTGTTGCGGACGTCGATCGACGACGGGGTGCGCTGGAACACGAACAATTCGCCACACGACCGGGCGAGATGGGGAATGCACTGCACCGCGGTGGCTCCGGTGCCGATGATGCCGACACGCTTGTCAGCGAGGCCGGTCATCGTGGCGCCGGTCGGATCGCCGCCGGTGTAGTCGTAGTCCCACCGGCTGGTGTGGAAGGCGTGACCGGCGTAGTCGTTGATGCCATCGATGCCGGGTAGCTTCGGGCGGTGCAGCGGCCCGGTGCCCATCGCCACGTACTTGGCACGCATCTCGTCACCACGGTTGGTCCGAATGATCCACCGCTTGCCGCCGTCGGAAGCAGGACGATCGTCCCATTCGAGGCCGGTCACCTCGGTGCTGAAGCAGGCATCGTCGTACAGATCGAACTGGGCGCCGATGTTCATGCAGTGCTGCCGGATCTCGGGTGCCCTGGTGTACTTCTCGGTCGGCATGTGACCGGTCTCTTCAAGCAGTGGCAGGTAGATGAACGCCGCGGTGTCGCACATCGCGCCCGGGTAGCGATTCCAGTACCAGGTGCCGCCGAAGTCACCACCCTTTTCGATGATGCGGACGCTGTCGATGCCGGCCTGCTTGAGCTTGGCGCCGGTCAGCAGCCCGGCGAACCCGCCACCGATGAAGGCCACGGTCACCTCGTCGAAGAGTGGGGCACGTTCTGCGACTTCGGTGTGGGGGTCGTCGAGGAAGTGGGCGTACTGGCCGGTCGGCTCGATGTACTGCTCGTTGCCGTCGGGACGAATCCGTTTGTCACGCTCCTCGGCATACCGCTCGTGAATGGCGTCGAGATCGGGAGTGTGCACGTCCGCTGGCATGGTTGCAGAGTACAAACACACGGTGTCCCGAACTTCGTTCGGGCGGGACTACGGTCGCTGGTCTCATGGAATCGCTGGGGTCATGGAATCGCTGAGTGTCTTCGACATGTTGAAGATCGGTGTCGGTCCATCGAGTTCGCACACGCTCGGTCCCTGGCGTGCCGTGCAGCGATGGCTCGCTGAACTGAACGACACGTTGGTCGACGTCGGTGGCCTGGCTGTGGTCGATCACATCGAGGTCCACCTGTACGGCTCGTTGGCACTCACCGGTCAGGGCCACGCCACGGACCAGGCAATCGCTCTCGCGCTGCTCGGCCACGAACCCGAGACCGTCGACGTCGCAGCCATTGGCGACTTCGTCCACGAACTGGCATCATCGAAGGTGCTGACGGCGCTCGCCGGTGTACCCGCCACGGTGTCGTTCGACATGGCATCGGACATCGTGTTCCACATCGACGAGCGGCTGTCCGGTCACGCCAACGGGCTCACGTGTCGGGCCACCGTCGGCGATCGAGAGGAAGCGTCGTCGTACTACTCGGTCGGGGGCGGGTTCGTGGTCGGTGAGGACGAAGTGCCGGGTGCGGTTGGATTTCTTTCGCTGCCGCACCCGTCGCAGACCCCCGACGAGCTCGGCGCGCACTGCGCCGCACGCGGCTGCAAGATCGCCGACGTCGTGTGGACCAACGAGCAGGCATGGCGGTCCGAGGACGAGATCCGTCGCGACCTGAGCGACATCTGGAAGGTCATGGTCGAGGGTGTCTACCGTGGCTGCCACACCGACGGTGTCCTCCCCGGCGGGTTGGGTGTCCGGCGTCGTGCTGCGCCGCTCGCTCGTCGCCTCCTCACCGTCGACGACGTGTGCGCAGACGCATCGACACCTGACGAGTGGGTCGAGCTCATTCGGAGTCGGGAGTTCCGTTTCGCCGAGGTGCTGCAGTGGGTCAGCACGTTTGCCATGGCGGTCAACGAAGAGAGCGCCGACCTCGGCCGTGTCGTCACCGCGCCGACCAACGGCGCAGCGGGCGTCATTCCTGCAGTGTTGCTCTATCACGTCTGCTTCTCCGACGAGCCGGTGACCGACACGCAGCTCCTTGACTTCCTCCTGGTCGCCGGCGAAGTCGGGACCCTGTTCAAGAAAGGCGCCACGATCTCGGCGGCGATGGGTGGCTGCCAAGCCGAAGTCGGCGTGTCGAGCGCAATGGCTGCAGCGGCGCTCGCGGAAGCGCTCGGTGGGACGGTCGAACAGGCGCTGATGGCCGCCGAGATCGCCATGGAGCATCATCTCGGGATGACGTGCGACCCGGTCGGCGGCTTGGTCCAGGTGCCGTGCATCGAGCGCAACACGATGGGCGCGGTCAAGGCGATCAATGCTGCTGAGTTGGCGGTGGCGAGTAACCCGGTCGATGCGCGCGTCTCGCTCACCGATGTGATCCGGACGTTGCGTGAAACCGCCGAGGACATGTCGGATCGGTACAAGGAGACGAGCCAGGGCGGTCTCGCCGTCAACGTGTCGGTCCGCATCCCCGAGTGCTGATCAAACCTGATTGCTGAGCAGCGCGTCGGCGACCAGGACCTCGGTGCCGGCCAGACCGGCGGAGAGAAAGACGGTCCGTCCGCAACGGTGAGGGTGTTGCTCGACACTGCCGAGGTGCTCGACCCTGTCGAGCGCAACGGAGCCCGCAAGGAAGTGGTCGGTCGCCTGGGCTGCGATCTGCTGAGGAGCGTCCGACGCGATGCGGTCAGCACCTTCGACCGTGGCAACGTCGAGCTCGTGGGCGAGTGCGAGCTTCGGGCCGACGGTGTTGATGTGCACATCTGGTCGGAGGTCGCGACGGTCGATGACCGGTTCGGCCGACGTGGTGGCCAGCAGCACGATCTGTGCATCGGTCACTGCGGAACGGGCATCTGCAGCGGGTCGTACATCGACCTCGATCATCGCGCTCATCTCTTCGGCGAACTGCTGACGCGATGCCGCTGACCGCGAGAAGACGTCGACGCGGGTCAGGGATCGGACAGACGCACACGCACGGAGTTGCGTTCGGGCCTGCCGCCCGGTGCCGATGACGGCGCACGTGGCGGCATCGGTGTGGGCGAGCCGGTCGACGGCGACGCCACCGATCGCGCCGGTGCGCAGCGCCCCGAGTCGATCGCCGATCACGACGCCTCGCAGGACTCCGACCGATCGATCCCACACGGCGACGACCTGGTCCTGGCGCGACCCGGGAAAGGTGTCATAGGCGCGAAACCCGACCGTGTCGTCGAGACCCCCGGTGGTGAACACGAGGCGGCCCGTCCCGAAGTCGACGCTGTGGCGCGGTGGCGCAACGAGTCGATCAGCGGTGTCGGCATCGATGGCATCGCGACAGACGGCGACGAGCGCCGCCATGTCCAAGTCCTCGGCGATGTCGGCGTCGAATAACACCCGGATCTCGTTCGCAGCGCTCATCGTGGGCTCCTTCTGTCGGCTCGGTCGGAATGCTGCGAACCTATTCCTTCGACTCGACTTGAAGTCAAGGACGTGAAGTCCAGAACTTCTGGCAGCGACCTCCGGGTCAGCGTCGCCAGAAGTCGAGCGGGTCGGCTTGGCGCCGGAAACCGACTGCCTCGGCCATCGCCGCCGCGTCGACGAAGCCGTGGCCCACGCGCGCACCTTCGTGCGCATCTGATCCGAATGAGACGGCGCTGCCACCTTCGTCGTGCCACCACCGCAAGATCACCTCGTCGAGCGGGCGACGGGTGTTGATCTCCAGAATGCGACCGGCGTCGTGGATGGCGCGCAGCGTCGATCGGTACTCCTCCTCGAACTCGATGGGCTCGTGGCGCCGGCCAGCACGTTCGATCTGACGCGTCACGTAGTCGATGTGCGCGAACACCTCGAACACGTCACTTGCTCCGACCAGCCGAGTCGCTTCGGCCAGGTAGTCGCGGATCGCGTCGGCATCATCGTCGGCGCCGACCTCGTGGGCGTGCCACTCGTCGATCAGGCGAACCTCTCCGTTCACCTCGGTCGAGTGCAGCGAGCCGAGCACGCGTTCGAACGGTCCGCTCGACAGCAGCGCAGCGGTTCGTTCCGGAAACCAGTGGGGCTCGCCGATTTCCAGCCCGGCGAGGATCCGGAGGTCGGGAAACTGCGAGCGACATCGTTCAAAAGACTCGAAGTAGCTGTCGACATCGAGCGGGGGTGCGTGGAAGCAGGAGTGCTCGTCGAGGCCCGCCGCGATGCGCGGGTCGGTCGCAGTCCGCTTGTCGTGGATCGCCCACGCTGCCATGTCGACGTGCTCGGTGAATGCGATGGATGGGAGACCCAACTCGACTGCGCGTTCGCAGGAGGCATGCATCGAACCGTTGGACGCATCCCAGGAGAACTGGGTGTGCACGTGATTGTCCGGCGGAAGGGCCTCGGTCATTCCCCGAGTGTCGCGCAGAGGGCCGTCAGCGGCAGGTCGAGCAGAGACCGTAGACGTCGACCGTGTGGTGCGTCTGCGTGAAACCCTCGGCTCCGGCGAGGTTGTCGAACTGGGCGTCGAGTGTGCGTTCCAGCTCCGCTGCCAAGGTGATGTCGCGGACGATTCCACAGGACTCACAGATCAGGTGATGGTGATGTTCGGTGAGCGATTCGGCGAGCTCGAAGTGGGCGTGCTCGCTGCCGTGGGTGAGCCGCCGGACCACACCGGCCTCTTCGAGCAGGGCCAGGTTCCGGTACGCCGAACTCTGCGCCAGTTTCGGAGCGGAGTCGAGCAGCTCCGGCAGTGTGATCGGCCCGTTCGCAGCTCGGAGGCCGTCGACGATTGCGCGGCGGGCCGCCGTGAATCTCAGGTCGTGCTCGGTGAGGCAATCGTTGATCGCCCGTTCTAGTTCGCTCGTCGCCACCATTGGTCAGGAATCATACTCAGTCGGTGAGAATCATTCGCCGAAACGGCGGATGCGGTGCCGCTGAACCGGGCCGCGCCACTGCCACTTCATGACGTTGCGCGGAACGAATCACCTAGTCTCTGGCAGATGGCTCGCCAGATCCTCGTGCTCAACGGCCCGAACCTCAACCTGCTCGGCATCCGTGAGCCCGACGTGTACGGGTCGACCACGCTCGCTGACATCGTGGCCGATCTGCGTACCGACTTCTCCGAGCGGGCCGAACTGCGCGACACCCAGTCCAACAGCGAGGGCGAACTCATCGACGCGCTCCACGATGCCCGAACGTGGGCCGACGGTGTCGTCTTCAACCCCGGCGCCTACACCCACACCAGCGTCGCGCTGCGCGACGCGATCTCGGCGTGCGAACTGCCCGTCGTCGAGACGCATCTGTCCAATGTGCACGCCCGTGAGGAGTTCCGGCACACGTCGATGCTCAGTGCCGTGTGCCTCGGCGTCGTCGGCGGCTTCGGCCGGCACAGCTATGCACTGGCGCTCGACGGCCTGCTCCGTCACCTCGACAGCTGAACCCCGATCTTGCGGCCGTGCGGCCGTGCGGCATCGACGACGTGGCGTCGCGTGAGCCATGATGGTGTCATGTTCCGACACGTCGTGATGTTCCAGTGGGCCGAAGGAATCACCGAAGCGCACATCGCAGCGACCACTGCTGCCTTCGATGCGTTGCCGGCACAGATCGACGTGCTGCAGCGCTACGACCACGGCCCGGATGCCGGTGTCTCAGATGGCAACTTCGACTACGTGGTCGTCGCCGATGTCGACTCACCCGAGGCATTCGCGACCTACCGCGACCATCGCGCTCACCAAGCGCTCGTCAGTGAGTTCATCGCCGGGAAGGTCGCGGCGCGCGCAGCGGTCCAGTACCGGATCGATTGACGTCCGCTCACCCTCGACTGTGGTGCGGCCCGTGCGCTTGTGGTGCGGCAGCGACGGAACTGCGACACTTGGCTGATGGGATTTCGCTTCGCCAATGTTGCCGGTCGCTCGTCACTCGTCGACGATGCCGGCGACTACTACGACCTCGAACGGATGACCGGCGGTGATGTGTCGGCCGACCCTGCGATGGCGCTTGCTGACATCACCGCGTTGGGAGCAGCTCAGACCCGGCTTGATGACATGACGCCGTTCGGCACGCTTGCGGGCGCTGACATCCGACCGCCGGTCGCACCGCGCAATGTCTTCGCCGTCGGGTTGAACTATGCCGATCACGTCACCGAGTCGAAGATGGAGTTACCGAAGACGCCACTCGTCTTCACGAAGTTCCCGAGCTGCATCGTCGGCGCCGATGATGACGTCGAGTTGCGGAGCGAGCATGCGGACTACGAGATCGAACTCGTCGTCGTCATCGGTACCGGCGGACGTGACATCGCCGCCGTCGACGCCTGGGACCACGTTCTCGGTCTGACTGCCGGGCAGGACATCTCCGACCGGGTCCTGCAGTTCGCTGCCCAGCCGCCGCACTTCGACCTCGCGAAGTCGCGCGACACCTACGGCCCGCTCGGACCGACGTTGGTGTCGCCGGACATGTTCGACGATCCGACCGACCTGGCGATCACCTGCTCGATCAACGGTGAGCTCCGTCAGAACTCGCGGACATCAGACCTGGTGTTCTCCATCGCCGATCTGATTGCGTACCTGTCGTCGATCATGACGCTGGCGCCCGGCGACATCATCTTCACGGGCACCCCCGCCGGCGTCGGCGGATCACAGGGGCGCTTCCTGGCGCCCGGCGACGTCATCACCTCCGAGATCGAAGGCATCGGCACGCTGACCAACCACTGTGTCTGACGCGGCAATGCTGATGAGAGACGAGACACGAGAGAAGAGAGAGAGAATGAGAGACTTGCCGGGACTGCGCGCGATCTGGAACAGCGGGGGCAGCACGTTCGGATCGTGGACATCGGTTCCGAGCATGATGACCGCCGAGGCCACGGCGCGCGCCGGCTTCGACTACGTCTGCGTCGACATGCAGCACGGCGCGATCGACTACGCCGACGCTGCGTCGATGATCCCCGCCATCGGGTTCGGCGGATCGCGACCGATCGCCCGCGCGCCCTGGAACGAGCCCGGCATCATCGGCAAACTGCTCGACGCCGGTGCTCACGGCATCATCGTCCCGATGGTCAACACCGTCGCGGAAGCCGAAGCCGCCGTCCGGGCGTGCCGGTACGCGCCCGAAGGCGCACGCAGTTGGGGGCCGACAGCGACGCAGGCGCGCACCGAACGCCCCTACTTCGAGTGGGTTCAGGACAACGTGGCCTGCATCCCGATGATCGAGACAACGCAAGCGATCGACAACCTCGATGACATCCTCGCCGTGCCGGGCATCGACGCGGTCTACGTCGGCCCGGCTGACCTGTCGATCACGCTTGGCCTCGGCCCCGGCAATCACGACGAGTCGACACTGTTTACCGAGGCCTTGGACACGATCGCAGCCGCCTGCGAGCGCGCCGGAGTCGTCTCGGGCATCCATGCCACGGGTGCACTCGCCGCCGACCGGCTCGGACGTGGCTTCCGCATGGTGACCGTCGCCGGCGACATCCAGGCGATGAAGTCCGGTCTCGCCACCGAACTCGCACTTGCGCGCGATGAGCACCACTCGGCTGATGGCTCGATGTACTGAAGACGCGCCCAGGTCGGACCGGGCTCGAGTTCAGTCGTCCGATAGATTGTTGCGATGACAAGCAATCCGCAGTTCGGATCGACCCACGACGGCGACCATCCCGATCGTGTCGACGAGTGGGAGGCGATGCGCGCCAAACATCTCATCCCGAAGTCGGAGCGACCCGCATCTGTGGCACGCGGTGTGCACCATCAGGCACTGATCTCGAGCGATGTCGAGCGGACGATCGCGTTTTACCAGGACCTGCTCGAGTTCCCCCTGACCGAGCTGTTCGAGAACCGCGACTACGAGGGGTCGACACACTTCTTCTTCGACATCGGCAACGGCAACGCGCTGGCCTTCTTCGACTTTCCCGGTCTCGGCCTCGAGCAGTACGCAGAGGTGCTCGGCGGGCACCACCACTTGGCGATCTCGGTTGCGCCTGAGAACTGGGAACGGCTGAAGGGCAAGCTCGAAGCTGCCGGTGTGGACACGTTCCTGGTCGGCGACACGTCGCTGTACTTCGCAGGCCCTGACGGCGAACGCCTCGAAATCATCAACGATCCACTCGGCGAGATGTACGGCTCCAGCGTGCTCTGACGCTGTGACTGAAGCGGGATGAACGGAGTGCTGACTCAGGGCAGATCGGTACCGCGCGCAACGTCGACCGTGGTGACCCACAGCTTGGCGGTGGCGGTCCCGGCGGACTTGGACGGATGCGCGTCGACACAGGTGAGGGCGAAGAGCTGATCACCGTGCGCGCCGCCGAGCATGCACGCGTACGTGTGGTCGTCGGTGGCCAGACGGTCGGTGACCTCGCCGCCCTCCACGACTCGGACGACTTGCCTGCCGAGCGCGTCGGAGAACCAGATGCCGCCAGCAGCGTCGACCGTGCATCCGTCGGGAGCCATGCCCTCGACCGCAGCCCAGACCCGACGATTCGACAGTGTGGCGTCGTCGCCGATGTCGAACGCGACGAACTTGCCGCCGAAGGATTCCCCGACGATCAGCGTCGCTCCGTCGTCGACGATCACGGAGCCATTCGGGAACATCAGGTCGGTGGCCGCAACCTCGACGGCACCGTCGGGCCGAACCAGTGCGAGCGATGCAGCCGCGAAGTCAGCGCCGGCTTCCATGTCGAAACCGAAGTTGCCGACGTAGGCGTTGCCCGTCGCGTCGACCACCATGTCGTTGCAGTGCCCGGTCGCGACGTCAGACAGATCGGCATGCTCGACCACTGCGCCATCGGCCTCGACACGCATCAGGCGCCGGGTCTCCATCTCGACGAACAGCAGGCGGCCATCGGGCAGCCATCCGAGCCCGGACGGCCGACCCACGTCAGCGTGCTCGATTGCTCTGACGCCATCGTCACCGACCGAGGAGATCGTGTGCTGGTGAAAATCGGAGAACCAGACTCTGCCGTCATGCCAGCGCGGCCCCTCACCGAAGTCGATTCCGTCGAGCACCAGTTCCCAGGTCATGCATCCGACCGTACCGATCCGGCTGCTTCGGGGCTCAGTCGGTGCTGAGCCGACGCTCGACGTTCGGGTCAAGGTCGTTGTGGCGTGCTGCCTGGTCGCTGAACCAGACCGATTCCGTCACCAGACTCGGAGCGTCGTCGAGCGTTCCGGCGCAGATGGACCACTGCTCAGGCTGATCAGCCTGATACGGATGGTCGATGACGCGCCAGAACAGTGACGACCCGCACCGACGACAGAAGCCGTAGGCGACGTTCGGGTCGTCATCGGGCTGAAACCAACGGAGCGCGTCGAACTGCTCGACGACGATGTCAGCTGCGAGTGCAGCCGTCGCAGCCATGAAGTTGCCGGTGGACTTCTGGCAACGGACACAGTGGCACTGCCAGACCGGCCGCAACTCGCCGTGAACCGAATACTGGATCACGCCGCACAGGCAGCTTCCCGTTGCGAGATCGCCGATGTCGTGTCCCATCAGCCCAGTTTGTCAGCCCGGCACCCGGTCGCTGAACGAGCCGGTGTGGCGGTGTGCGGTCAGCTCAGGCGTCGCGCATTGCCTCGATGAGGGGCGCGACGCGCTCGACTTCGGCGAGCACCTCGTCTCGGGGGCCCTGGGGCATCGTGAACACGGCGCGCGAGAGGCCGGACTCCGCCAACGAGGTGAGCTTGGCCTCGTCAGCGGGAGCGCCGAACAATCCGAGTTCGATCGACTTCGGATCACGCCCGATTGCCTCGCAGGCCTTGGCCACCTCGTCGAACCCGTCGATTGCGTGGCGGCCGCCGATCGGCATCCATCCGTCGCAGAACTCGGCGATGTGGGCTGCGGTCTTCGGACCGGCGGCTCCGCCGAGGATGATCGGCGGGTGCGGTCGCTGCGTCGGCTTGGGCCACGCCCAGCTCGACTCGATCTGGACTTTGTCGCCGACGAAGGATGCCTCGTCCTGGGTCCACAGGGCCTGCATCGCGAGGATGTTCTCGCGCAGCAGTTCGCGGCGTTCGCCATAGGCGGTGCCGTGCTGGGCCATCTCCTCCTTGTTCCAGCCGTAACCGATGCCGAACAGCATCCGACCATTGCTCAGCGAATCGACGCTGGCGACCTCCTTGGCGGTGTGGATCGGATCGCGTTGGGCCACCAGACAGATGCCGGTGGCGAGCTTGATCGTCTCGGTGACCGACGCACAGGCACCCATCGTGACGAACGGGTCGTGTGTCCGCCAGTAGAACTCGGGGAGGTCCGGAGCACCGGCACGTCCGCCCCACGGGGTGGTCCGGCGAGTCGGGATGTGGGAGTGCTCGGGGAACCAGAGCGACTCGAAGCCGTGTGATTCGGCTTCTCGGGCGAGTTCGACGGGGTTGATCGTCTGATCGGTGGGAAAGATGTAGAGGCCGATGTCCATGAGTGAAACGTACTGCGCAGCAGGGTCAGCGGTCGGAGCCGACCGCCCGGTCGCGCCCTGGCCGGAGTCCGCGGACGTCCTGGACGAGCAGCGTGACGGCTCGACCTTGCACCCGGCGTCGCCTGGTCCGGCGGCCGGCGGCCTCCGCCAGATGCTCGGCGACAGATGGGAATGGACATCATCGGCGGATGAGCCATACCCTGTCTTCTCGGCCGCTGTCCATGCGATCGGTGAGTGGCGGCAGTGTGCTGACCCTCTTGGCCACCTCCGGGCCACCTCTCGAAATGTATTTCACCCTCACATCAGGTGGCACGCGTCAGGTGTGCGCCTGGCCACCGATGGCTCCGACAGGAACTCCCCATGACCAACGCTGACCAGACCGCACAGACCGCACAGACCGCACAGGCGGCCGCGCCGCTCGACGCTGCAGCCCAGGAGTTGCGCCGATCACTCGAACGACGTCCCCGTATCGTGCCGCCGCGATGGCTGTACGACGACCGCGGGAGTGCGCTGTTCGATCAAATCACCCGACTGCCGGAGTACTACCAGACCGAAGCCGAGCGGGAGATCCTGTCCCGCCACTCGACGATGATCGCCGAACTGACCGGGGCGACCACCGTGGTAGAACTCGGCTCGGGGACCAGCGACAAGACTCGCATGCTGCTCGATGCGTTCGTCGCCCACGGCGAGATCGCGCGCTTCGCTCCGCTCGATGTCAGCGAAGCGACACTGCTCGACGCCGCGGCAATGCTCAGCGACCGTTACCCCGATCTCGATGTCACGCCGGTCGTCGGCGACTTCAATCGCCACCTGCACCGTCTGCCATCGGGCGGTACGCGCCTCGTCGCACTGCTCGGCGGGACGATCGGCAACTTCTATCGCGAGGAACGCACCGCGTTCCTCGGAGCATTGGCCGACGTGCTCCTCGTCGACGACTGGCTGCTGCTCGGTGTCGACCTGCTCAAGTCAGCCGATCGCCTGATCGCTGCGTACGACGACAGCGCGGGCGTCACCGATGCGTTCATCCGCAATTCGCTCACGGTGATCAATCGCGAACTCGACGGCGACATCGACGTCGGAAACTTCGACTACATCCCCTTCTGGGATGGGCGCGAGAACCGTATCGACATGCGGTTGAGGGCCTGTGATCCCGAACGTGCCCGGATCGAAGCGTTGGATCTCGACCTGGCGTTGGAGGCTGGCGAAGAGCTCCGGATCGAGATCAGCACCAAGTTCGACACGTCGGTGTTGCTCGCCGATCTGGCCGACATCGGCTTCGTCGACGGCAGTGTCTTCACCGACGAAGCACACGACTTCGGCCTCGTGCTCGCCCGCCGTTCGAGCTGACCACGCCTCCTCGCACTCGCGAACCACCTCAGAGTCGGGCGTCGAGCCAGGTGATGATTTCGGCGAGTACGGCGGGCCATTCCGGCTCGTTGAGGCACTCGTGGCGCAGCCCCGGCCAGACTTTGCGGGTCACGTTGTCCAGCCGGCCGATCGGTTCGGATGCCGCGGGCGGGACGAGGGCGTCGTCGGCGCCGTGAAGGACATAGGTCGGCATCGTGATCCGGTCGATGTTCTTCGATGTCGCATCCATCGCGGCGATGGTCTGTTGACCCAGGGCTGCGGTGGTGCCGTTGACGCGGAGCGGGTCGTTGTCGTAGGCCGCTTGGACCTCCGGATCGCGAGACAGGATCGAACCGTTGAAGTCGGACTTGACGTGGAACGTGGGGGCGACACGGCTCAGCAGCGGTGCAGCGACCCGTTGCCAGCGAGGGATCTCGGCGCTCAACGCCGGGGCACTGAGGACGGCGAAGTCTGGGTGCGGCCCGTCGCCGACCAGCAGCGTCGCAGCGATGAGCCCCCCGAGGGAGTGCCCCATCAAGACGACCGGGACGCCCAGTTCGCGACGCTCAGCCAGCAGATCGGCGACGTCGTCGGTGTACTCGGAGAAATCGTTGACGAACGCACGTCGCCCACCGGTCTCACCGAAGCCGCGCTGATCGAAGCCGACGACGTCGTAGCCGGCATCGGACAGCGCATCGCCGACGTGTTCGTACCGGCCGGAATGCTCACCGATGCCGTGCACGAGGAGGATCGCCGCTTTCGGTTCCTCGGCGACCCAGTGGCGTCGTCGCTGCGTGAGCCCGTCACGCGTCGTTCCGAAGGTTGCCGTCGATGCAGTCACTCGAGGTGACGATAACGCCAGGTTCTCGCAGGTGAAGCGTCGGAACGGCGACAACCCCCGGAGGCGCCCGCTTCGTCGTGACGCTGCCGGCGGCTCGAGCCGCACCGATGGTTCAGGCGTGCGGTGCCAGCAACTCGAGAACGTTCCAGTCGATGTCGATGCTGCCGTCCGGGTTGACCGGTTGCACGCACACGTGGTCTGCGCCGGCGTCGTAGTGGGCCTGCACGCCGGCGCGGACTTGTTCCTCGTCGCCCCACACGACCACGGCGTCGACGAAGCGGTGGTCGCGCTGTTCGATCTCTTCCTCGGTGAACCCCAACCGCTTCCAGTTGTTCCGGTAGTTCGGCAGTGCGGCGTACCGATCGATCTGCTTGTTGCCGGCTGCACGTGCAGCGTCGGCGTCGGTGCTGAGGATCACCTTCTGCTCGACGCACAGCAGCGCATCGGCGCCGATCGTGTCGCGGGCCAGTGCCGTGTGGGCAGGCGTCGTCCAGTACGGGTGCGCGCCGTCAGCTGCCGCCGCCGAGAGTTCGAGCATCTTCGGACCCAACGCTGCGAGCAACGTCAGCGGTTCGTGCTCGGGCGAGATGCCCTGGTACGGCTGGGTCTCCATCGCTGCGAGGTACTCACGCATCTTGGTCAACGGTTTGGAATAATCGAGGCCACGTAGCCCGGCGACGAGCGGGCCGTGGCTGACGCCGAGCCCGAGAACGAAGCGGCCGCCGGTCTGCTCGGCCAGTGTGTTCGCGACCTGCTTCATCGGTCCGGGGTGACGGTGGAAGATGTTGGCGATGCCGGTCGCGAACTGGAGGTCGTTGGTTTGCGACGCGAGCCACGCGATGTGGGCAAAGGGGTCGCGGCCGACCGTGTCCGGCATCCAGAGCGTGGAGTAGCCGAGCGACTCGATGCGGCCAGCGACTTCTGCGGCCTGCCCGCTGGACATCGCGTCGGTGAAGTACCAGACGCCGGTGGTGGACAGTCGATCTCGTGCCGTGGTCATGGCGGCGAGACTACGAAGTGTGCTGTGGGAGACTGCAGACGTGCAGGTCGCACTCGTGCTCTTTCCCGGGGTGTCGATCAACGAGTGCGACGCCTTTGCCCTCGCATTCCGCCAGCTTCGAACGTCGGGTCTGGGTGATGCGGTGCTCGTCGGTGTGGGCGCCGAGCACGGCGAAGTCGTCGGTGTCGGCGGACGTTTGACCGTCGATGCGACCTTCGACGAGACACCGGCGCCCGACGTCGTGCTGGTGCCCGGAGGGCTCGGTGTCGATCGCACGGCGCACGATGAACGTCTCGTGAGCTGGTTGCGTCGGGTCGAGCCCGGCTGCCAGTGGGTGGCGGCGAGTTCGACAGGAACGGTCGTCGTCGCGGCCGCCGGTCTGCTCGGCGACCACCCCGCCGCAACGCACTGGCTCGCCGGTGACAAGCTCGCCGAGTACGGGAGTAGCGCATCGCAGGAGCGCATCGTGGAGGTCGGCCACGTCCTGACCTGTCACGGTCACATCTCGGCCATGGACGTCGCGCTGCTGATGATCCTGCGGTTGTACAACCGCTCCACGGCGGACCAGGTGCGCGCCGAACTCGCAGCCGCCCAGGAACGTCCTGCCGAGCGAGCGCCGACACTGGGTGAGCGAGCGAGGACGTGGTGGGCGGCCCGATCGGCCGGTCGAGGGCCGGTGCACCCGCGCAACGTCGAACTCGACACGTCGGACTGGATCGAGCTCGAACTGCGCCCCGAATCCGACCCGCCCAGCCGTGGATGAGTGTTCAACGCCGGAGCCAGTCGCCCGACTCGATCAGCGTCAGGTCCAGGCCCGAGCCGTACTCGTAGGCCCAGGCTCGAGCGTGCGCGCCTGTCATGATCGCGATGCGCCGGTACCCACCATCCACCACGCCTTCGACATCGTCGAGGACATCGAGGCACCGCTGTCGGGATGACTCGAGCAGGGGATAGGTGCGGCCGTGGATCGTGTTGGCGGCAGTCGCGGGTCCTGGCGCAGCCGCAGCGCCGAAGACCGCAGCCGGGTAGCCGAGACCCGTGTCGAAGACCGAACCGGTTGCGGTGTCGTCCCACCCCTCGTCGACGACGAACGGTTCGAGAAAATGCCATCGGACGTCGCCGGGTCGCAGGGTGCCGTACACGAACAGGTGCGTGATCGGGTCTGGAGGGACTGCTGCTTCGTACGCCACGTCTGAGACACTGGCACATGGCCACTTGGATCCGTGCTGCGACGCTCGACGACCTGGCGACGATCAAGCGCATCGCGGTCGATGCGCAGATGTTCGGCGCCGAGGAGGTCGATGTCTTCGACGAGATGCTCGCAGGCGCGCTCGACGGCTCCCTGGAAGACCACCACTGGTTGGTCGCCGGCGCCCGCACGCCCGGTGCTGGTGCTGGTGCTGGTGCAGCTGAGAGCATCGCCGTCAGGGGTGCGGCGTACTTCGCGCCGGAACCGTTCGCCGACCGAGTGTGGAATCTCTTCTTCCTCGCCGTCGACCCCGGCGCGCACGGCACCGGTGTCGGGACGGGTCTGATCGATCACGTCGAGGCGGCTCTCGTCCAACGAGGAGAGAGCGAGGCTCGCGTCTTGCTCGTGGAGACATCGTCGACCGAGCAGTACGAGCGGACCCGAGCGTTCTACGCGGCGCGGGGCTTCACCGACGAAGCGCGAGTGCGCGAGTACTACGGACCGGGCGACGACAAGGTCGTCTTCTGGAAGTCGCTGCTCGGCTGACCGGCTGACTGGCGTGGATGTTTCGCAAACCGTTCGCGCGTACCGGAAGGATCGATCCCGACGGGGCGTTGGGTTGAGGTATGCAACAGACAGGTTCGACCCGGCAGCGTCTCCTCCACAGCGCGGCGGGTCTGGCCACGGCAGGGATACTGGCTGCAGCTTGCGGCTCCGGGTCTGGTGGCGAGCAGCTGACCGCTCCCGTCGACGAGTCGACGCTGACCACGTCACCGCCGTCAGACTCCCCGTCAGCGCCGTCAGCATCGGAGCCGCTGGGTGCGGGCGACGTCGACGACGCCGACGTCGTGGAAACCGATCAGGCCGAGCCGAGTTCCAAGGAGGACGTGCCATCGGGGATCGAGACCTTCGGCGATCCGCTCGCCTCGCTGCCCGAACCGACCACCGACCTGTCCAGACTCCGTTCGGGTGGCCCGCCACCGGACGGTATACCGTCGATCGACGCTCCGGTCTTCCAGAACGCGGCGAGCGTCGACCACCTGAGCGCAACTGCACCGGTGCTCGCGCTCGAGATCGACGGTGACGCCCGTGCGTATCCGCTCGACATCATGGTGTGGCACGAGATCGTCAACGACACCGTCGGCGGACAGCCCGTCGCAGTGCAGTACTGCCCGCTGTGCAACTCGGCGACGGTCATCGATCGTCGCGTCGAGGGTCGCGTGCTCGAGTTCGGTGTCTCGGGTCTGCTGTTCAATTCGAGCCTCGTCATGTTCGATCGTCAGACCGAGACGTTGTGGAGTCACTTCGCGGGGCGCCCCCTGTACGGATACCTCGGCGAAGCGGAGTTGGTCGACTACCCGGTGACGATCGTCGGCTTCGAGGAGTGGCGAGAGGCGCACCCCGAGGGCCTGGTGCTGTCTCGCCGCACGGGGGCGGATCGCAACTATGGAACCAATCCGTACCCGGGCTACGACGACGTCGATGCCGACCCATTCCTGTTCGAAGGTGATGTCGACGGGCGCTACACCGCAATGACCCGCGTCGTCGGTGTCGCAAGCGATGACGGCAGTGCGTTGGCCTTCCCGCTCCTGGAACTGCGTGCATCGGGAGTCCGCACCAGCGAACTCGCTGGCGAACCGGTCGTGGCGTTCTGGGTGCCGGGCAGTGCATCAGCGCTCGACGCCAGAGCGGTCGCCGACGGCGTCGACGTGGGTGCGACCGGCGTGTTCAGCCCGGTGATCGATGATCGGACACTGACGTTCGGCGCAGACGACGGTGTGATCACCGACTCCGAGACGGGATCGACGTGGACTGTCTTCGGTGCGGCGATCGACGGAGAGCTGGCGGGTCGCCAGCTCGAGCAACTCGTCCACATCGACACCTTCTGGTTCGCCTGGATCGCCTTCCATCCCGACAGCGACATCGTCTGACAGGTAGAGCGTCAGCCAGCACCGGGCCGGGCGCCGCCGGTCAGGTGCCGGTGTCGGCCTGCGCGGTGCCCGGGGCAGCAACGTCGACGTCGACGGCGTCGCGATCGGCGTTGTCCAGCTCGCGTTGGAACGATGGTGCACTGAGGCCGATGACCTGGCCCTCCACGGGTAGCGCGTCGTTGCGGCACAGGAACGCGACCTGTTCGTCGACGATGCGAATCATCGGAATGAAGAGTTCCTCGGCGACAGCAGACTCGAGCACGTCGCCGACGGGTGATGTGCGGACCTTCCATCCCTGACGCTGGCGCTCGTCGACGGTGGAATAGGTGAGGCCATCGAGGCCGACCTGGCGCCCGAGGTACTCAGTGGGGACCGCTTGCTCCCCGGAACGTCGTTTGCTCGGTGCGAGTTGGAACACCTCGCGGCGACCGAACTCGCGTGCGAAACGGGCCGTCGCCAGCGCATTCACCTCGTCGTTCGACGTGAAGGCGAGCATGCGCCCGATGCCGCGCAAATCGAGGTCGTGTGCTGCGTTCTCTGCGAGCACGCTGAGTCGTCGGGCCTGCAAGCCGCTGGAGATCGAGCGGGTCACGTTGTACGGGTCGGTGTCGACCAGCAGCGTCTTGATGCCGTGTTCCTTCAGCTGCAATGCGACGCCCCGGGCCGAGGCGTGGGCGCCTGCGATCAAGACACCGTCAGCCTGTGCATCGGCCAGGCCGAGCAGTCGGGCGGCTGGCCCGGCGAAGAAGCCGTATACGACGATGGTCCCAATGATCACGAGGAACACGATCGGCACGATCTTGTCGGCGTCAGCGATCATCTCCTCCTCCATGCGAATCGCGAAGATTGCCGACACCGCTGCGGCCACGATGCCGCGCGGTGCCATCATCGTCAGGAACGCTCGTTCACGCCAGCTCAGCGTCGTCCGAATCGTCGAGACCAGCACGCTCAGCGGGCGGGCGACGAACACGAGCACAGCGAGGAAGCCGAGTGCGGGAAGCAGCACCTCCCGCAACTGATCCGCTTGGATGCGCGCTGCGAGGAGGATGAACAGCGCCGAGATCAGCAGTGTTCGCAGACTCTCGCTGAACTCGAGGACATGTCGAACTGTCGACGTCTCGCGTCGCGCCAGATACATCCCGAGCACCGTGACGGTGACCAGGCCCGACTCCTCCTGGATCTCGTTGGCCGCAACGAAGGTCGCGATGACCACGGCGAAGGTGACCGGCACGATCAGTTGGTCAGGGATGAGGAAGCGACGGAGCGCCTCGTCGAGCAGGTAGGCGGCGAGGAGTCCGACCCCGGCGCCTGCGACGATGGTGAGCAGCAAGATGCCGGCCACCTTCGTGATTGCCTCGTTGGCGTCTTCGAGCAACACGATCTCGAACGCGAGCAGCGCAGCGGTTGCGCCGACCGGGTCGATGAGCACTCCTTCGGCACGCAGGATCGGGCCGGTCGTGCCGGCGGGACGCACGAATCGCAGGAGCGGGCCGACGACGGTGGGCCCGGTCACGACGAGTACCGCACCCAGCACGATTGCTGACTGGTTGGAGATGCCGAAGATCTCCCGCGAGGCGTACCAACCGATGAGGAAACTGACCACGGCGCCAATGGTGATCAGACGGCGGACGACGGTGCCGGTGTTGCGGAGCTCGCGTGGAGGCAGATCGAGGCCGCCCTCGAACAAGATGACCGCGACCGACAACGAAACGAGCGGGAACAACGTGCCGCCGAGCAGTTCGTCCGGGTCGATCACGCCGGTGACCGGGCCGAGCAGCAGGCCAGCGAGCAGGAGTGCGATGATCGATGGGACCTGAGCGCGCCACGCAAGCCACTGAGCAGCCATGCCGGTGCCGACGATGATGGCCAGGGTCGGGCCGACCGTCGACTCACCAGCGGCGAGAAGCGCGGCGCTCATGCGTCAGTTCTCGCTGCCATTCGACGAGATGGTAGCCCGGTTTGGCGATGAGGCCAGCGCCGTCGAAGATCATCGGCGAAACGTTCATCGAACTCTTGACCGATCTGTCGGCATCGCGGGGTCGTCGTGCTGTGATCGCGAGTACGTTCAGTCGATGAGCGCACGTATCGAACGCATCACTTTCCCCGGCTCGCAGGGCGATGATCTCGCCGCTCGACTCGATCTGCCGGCGGGCCCTCCTGTCGCGTTTGCGCTGTTCGCGCACTGTTTCACATGCGGTAAGGACGTCAAGGCGGCGTCGCGGATCGCCAGGGCACTCACCGACTCCGGATTCGGCGTACTCCGCTTCGACTTCACAGGCCTCGGTACGAGCGATGGCGAGTTCGCGAACACCAACTTCACGTCGAACACCGACGACATCGTGGCCGCCGCCGACTGGTTGCGATCTACGCATGAGGCGCCGCAACTCCTGATCGGACACTCACTGGGTGGCGCAGCGGTCCTGGCGATCGCCGGTGACATCGAAGAGGTCCGAGCTGTCGCCACCATCGGTGCGCCTGCGGATCCCGAGCACGTCACCGGAGTGTTCGCCGATGCTGTCGACGAGATCGCCGGCTCCGGAGAGGCCGACGTGCAACTCGCCGGCCGCACGTTCACCATCCGCAAGCAGTTCCTCGATGACCTCCGCAACCATGTGGTCGTCGATCGCGTGAGAGCATCGAAGAAGGCGATCCTGGTGCTGCATTCGCCGATCGATGCCACCGTCGGCATCGACAATGCCAGCGACATCTTCGGCGCAGCCAAACACCCGAAGAGCTTCGTCTCCCTCGATGGCGCCGATCATCTACTCACCGCACCGGCCGACGCAGCGTACGCGGCGACGATGATCGCAGGGTTCGCGTCGCGTTACGTCGATGACCAGAGCGGAGCACTCGCCGTTCCCCAGGCATCGGCTCCGGTTGTCGTCGCGGAGACCGCGCAGGGCCCGTTCCTGAATCACGTCGTCGTCGGGCAGCACCGGCTACTCGCAGACGAGCCGACCTCGATCGGTGGCTTCGACGCCGGGCCCGCTCCGTACGACTTCCTCGGCGCCGCCCTCGGCACCTGCACGTCGATGACGTTGCGGATGTACGCCGACCGAAAGAAGATGCCGCTCGACCGAGTCACGGTCGAAGTGAGCCACGACAAGGTCCATGCCGACGACTGTGCCGAGTGCGCTGAGAACGACAACGTCTTCGAGGCGATCGCATCGGGCCGAGCAACGATGATCGACCGCTTCGAACGCGTGATCACCGTCGACGGCGACGACCTCACCGACGACGACAAGAAGAAGTTGCTCGCCATTGCGGACAAGTGCCCGGTGCACCGAACACTGGAGAGTGCCTCGGCGATCGCAACTCGACTCGCTGACTGATGATGCCCAGCCCGCAACCCAATCCGCGATCCAATTCGCGACCCAGCGCACGACCCGGTGCGGGGCCGAGCGCGTGACGTCGCCGCGATTCGCCATCGCCGATCTGCTCGTCGAGCACGATCGAGCGCTCACGTACACGGACGATCTGTGGCGCGACCTGACCGACGACGAGGTGCGGTGGCGGCCATCGGTCGACTCCAGTGCCATCGGTTGGCACCTCGGCCATCAAGCTGCCGTCTCGCACTACATGGTCCGCAATCTCACCGCTGCCGAACCACCGATCGATGCTCGGCTCGATCAGCTGATGGACAGCGCCACGGCAGAACGGGATCGAGGTGACCTTCCCGACCTCGATCGACTCCGCACCTTTCGCGACACCGCCGCTGATCGGTTGCGGTTCCGGATCGGCGCAATCGCCAGCGGTGACGTCGGTGCGCCACAGCAACTGAGCCACATCGCCATCGGGTTGCTGCTTGCGGTGATCAACCACGAGTACCAGCACAGCAAGTGGATCGGCGAGGTCCGCTCGCGGGACCTGGGTCATGCCCTACCGGACTCGCCCGTGTCGGATCTGCTGACCGAGGTCGACGGCTACCAGGTGGTCGGCGCGTGATCAGGCGTTCGTCGAGGAGCGAACCGGAAGATCGAAGTCAGCACGCGTGGGGTCGAGGAGCGGAGCGTCCTCGAAGCGGTGGCGCAACCGGACGATCGCGGCGTTGAGCTCGGCAGCCATCAGCGCAGCGATCGCCACGAAGCTGAGCCAGGTGACCAGTCCAATGACCACACCGAAGGTCTGATACGCGGGATTGCCATCGGCGATGCTCTTGACGATCTCCGGCCCGACTCGTTGCAGGATGGTGAAGATGATGCCGGCGACGATCGCGCCGGGCCAGACATCGCGCCAACTGGGGTCGGCCTCGGTGAGGAATCGATACATCGCAGCGATCACCAAGATGTTGATCACAACGGTGGCGAGCGTCAGCAGGAGTTGACTGAATCCGGGGAGGCCCGCTGCGCTCACAATCGATGCAATGACGAGCGATCCGATCTGAGCGGTGCCGATGATCAGCAGGCCGATGAGTGCCCGGCCTCGCTGGACCGGCAGCCCTGCCCGGTCGTCGACGGGAACCTCCCAGGTGTCGTCGAGCGCCCCCTGCAGCCCGACGAACGCTTTGGTCGAGGACCAGAGCGCACCGCCGAGACCGATGACGAGCGCCCAGAAGTTGCCGGTGAGGGCCTGCGGATCGTTCGCGATCGTCTCGCCGACGACGGGGATCTCCGATGCAGCTCCGTCGACGATGCGCTGCTGCAGATCCTCGTTGCCGTCGAGGACGAATCCGAGGATCGTCACTGCGGCCAGCATCAGCGGGAAGATCGACAAGAACGTGAAGAATGCGAGGAGCGAGGCATTGCGACCCGACAGGTGTCGGCGCCAACCGTCGAGCATCTCGACGAAGACGTCGATGTACTTGTTGCGCGCCCGAATCTTCATCACCCGGTCGCTTGTCTGCCACGCCATGACGATCAGTCTGCCTCAAGAACCCGTGACGCAACCACATCGTCACTGCCAGAGTTCGGTTCGGTGGTCAGTCGAGGTTCCAGTCGATCGGATCTCGGCCCGCCTCGGTGAGCGCCGCGTTGACGCGACTGAACGGGCGGCTGCCGAAGAAACCGGTCCGGGCGCTGAACGGCGAGGGGTGCGGCGACTCGATGATCGTGTGCCGAGCCGTGTCGATGAACTCGGCTTTGCGGCGCGCCGCATTGCCCCAGAGAACGAACACGACCGGGTCGGTCTTGTCGGCAACGGTCCGGATCATCTGAACGGTGAACTCCTCCCAACCGTGCTTCTGGTGCGAGGCGGCCTGCCCGGCGCGCACGGTCAGCGTGGTGTTGAGCAGCAGAACGCCTTGGCGCGCCCACTGTTCGAGGTTCCCGTGCTCCGGAATCGGCACACCGACATCGTCATGGAGTTCTTTGTACATGTTCTGCAGCGACGGTGGCACCCGGACTCCGCGGCGGACGGAGAATGCAAGGCCGTGTGCTTGGCCTGCCCCGTGGTACGGGTCCTGCCCGAGGATCATCACGCTGGTCTCGGCGTACGACGTGAGGTGGAGCGCCGCGAACACTTCGTCGTGCGGTGGGTACACCGAGTGCTCGCGCCGTTCCGCTGCGACGAAGGCTTGGAGGTCTGCCCAATAGGGCTTGGCGAACTCGGCGCGCAGCAGCGGGTTCCAGTCTGTCTGCTGTTTGGCGCTTCGGTTGGGGCTCGGTTCGAGACTCTGGTCGGCAGGTCGGTCGGACGTCACGACATGTGTGCCTAGCATGCGAGCAATGTTCGAGCACCTCGACCGAGCACAACTGGCGACCACTCCGACCGCACTCGAGCAGGGTCCGATCATCGGTGGAGGCGCACGGCTGTGGATCAAACGTGACGATCTGACCGGTCTCGGCGGCGGTGGCAACAAGGCGCGCAAGCTCGAGTTCCTGTGCGGCGACGCAGTGCGCATCGGTGCAAGGGCATTGGTCACCGTTGGCGCAGGCCAGTCCAATCACTGTCGGATGACCGCCGCTGCCGGTGCATGCCTCGGTATGGAAGTCCACCTCGTCCTGTCCGGTGAGGAACCTGACGAAGCGACCGGCAACCAGTTGTTGTCGAGTCTCTTCGGAGCGCAGCTGCACTTCACGGGAGCAGCTGACAGCCACTGGGGTGAACTCGAGATCGCCCGTGAGGCACTGACCGGCCAACTCGCTGCTGAGGGCCTCGTACCGTATTCGATTCCGATCGGCGGGAGCACGGCGGTGGGTGCACTCGGCTACGCAGCGGGCTTCGTCGAGTTGATCGATCAGTGCACGGATCAGTTGGTGCAGCCGTCCACGGTGGTGTTCACGTCCTCGAGCGGCGGCACCCATGCCGGCCTGCTGGCGGGTCGTGCGGCGCTGCTCGCGGCGGGTCAGGCCGTGCCCGACATCGTCGCGGTCGGCGTGGCCAAGGGCGTCAACATGGGTCTGCCCGATGTCGCCGATCTGGCCAACGCAACGCTGGATCTGATGCAGCTTCCCGATGTGCGCGTCGACCCGGCTGATGTCGAGGTCGACGCCCGTTGGATCGGAGACGACTATGCCGTACCGACCAGCGCAGGCGATGACGCCGTTCGCTGGGCGGCGACCAACGGCGGCTGGCTGCTCGATCGGACCTACTCCGGCAAAGGCTTGTCAGGGGTCCTCGGCCTCGCCGCGCAGGGCCGGTTCGATGGCGATGTCGTGTTCATCCACACCGGTGGTTGGCCGGCGCTCTTCGCGCCGGACGGGACTCCGGCCTGAGCATGAACTGGCCGGGGTGTCGTTTGCGTGACGAAATCGGCTGACATGCCAGCAATTCTTGTGACGCAAACGTCATGAGCCCCGGAGTGCGTGCTCCTCGCGGCGAAACAGGCGCCCGAAATTTCGCCAGTGCTTGACGAGGATCAGGCCACACAGCGCGGCCATCGCAGCGAATTCCCACGCTGGACGCCCGAGCAGGGCGAGGCCGATGGGCACGGTGGCCACCGTGACGATGGAACCGATCGCTGCCTTGCCGGTGATCTTGCTGATCGTCCACCAGATCACTGCGATGATGACGCCGAGCAACGGCTGCAGGACCATCACGACACCTGAACCGCAGGCAACGCCCTTGCCACCCCGGAATCGTCGGAACACCGGGAACATGTGCCCGAGCGTGGCGGCGATCGCGCAGACGTAGGCGAGCGGTCGACCGGTGCCGGCCCAGTCGAATCCGAGCCCGAGCCCGAGCCCCGTGGCAAGTGCGGCCTTCAGGGCGTCAAGGACGTACACCCAGATGCCCTTCTTCCAGCCGAGTGCGCGGGTGACGTTGGAAGCACCCGGGTTGCCCGAACCGAACGTGGCGATGTCGATGCCGTTCGCCCGTGCGATGAGGATGGCGCTCGGGAACGTGCCCAGCACGTATGACACGAAGATGAGCAACGCCGCGAGCACAGGTGCGAATCATCGCACGTCGTCACCTGCGCAGATAGCGTCGGATGCCCCGTGGATGCCGAACTCTTCCCCGATCTCGATTCCGAGCGCACCCATCTGGCCTTCGCGCGTCGCTCGCGAGACCGGATGATCGAGCGCCTCTCCGCCGTCGATCCGGACGGCGCAGCCGATGAGGTCACCAAGGACTACATCGAAGTCACCGTCGCTCACGCTCTCGAAGATCTCCACAGTCCCGGCGCCGGCAACTTCTTCGGTCGCATCGATGGCACCGATTCCGATGGTGGTCCGGCCTCCGCCGGTGACGTCGCGAGCCGAGCCGAAGGTGCGACGGTCCAGTGGTACATCGGTCGCCGCCACATCGAAGATGATCATCACGACCCGGTGGTCATCGACTGGCGTGCACCGATCGCTGCTCCCTTCTATCGGGCGACCGCCATCGACCGGCTCGGCGTCGACTTCCGCCGGCGATTCACACTCGACGACGACGATCTGGTCGCCTACCTCGACGAACATCTCGACGACCCGGACGCAGCCGTGGCCAGCGGCATCCCTGACCCGGTGCTGGCGGAGATCGGTGCCGAACGCAGCGGCGAGATGCGTGAGATCGTCGCCACGATCCAAGGCGAACAGGACGTCGTGATCCGCTCCGACATGGACCAGGTGTTGATCGTGCAGGGCGGGCCGGGCACGGGCAAGACCGCCGTTGCGCTCCACCGTGCGGCCTTCCTGCTGTTCGAACACCGCGCCCATCTCGCCCGCTACGGCGTGCTCGTGATCGGACCCAACAGGGCCTTCCTCGACTACATCGGCAACGTGCTGCCCTCGCTCGGCGAACGGGGCGTCCGTCAGTCGACCATCGACGATCTCTGTATACCGCGAGTCGACGTCACCGACGTCGACGATGTCGCTGCTGCCCGCTGGAAGGGCGCCGCCGAGCGGCTCGACGATCTGGAGGCGGCCGCGTTGGCCGCGATCGTGGCGCCCGACGACGACGTTGTCGTCCCGATCGGGGCGCGCAATCATGTGTTCACCGTCGCGGAGTTCTCAGGGTGGCTCGAGATCGCCAAGGGCGGCATCAGTCCGATCAACGAACGACGCGTCCGGCTCATTGCGCTCGCCAAGCGTGCGCTGCTCCAGCGCAGTGCCGGCGAGAGCGCGTGGGCGAGTGCCGGACCGTTGAAGACGGCGATCAACAAGGCATGGCCGACGCAGAAGCCCGTGAAGTTGATCGATCAACTGCTGCCGGGTCCGAAGGGCAAGAAGCGGGCCTGGACCCGTGCCGACCAACTGTTGGTCGACGAAGCCAACTCATTGCTCAATGGCTCGCCCTTCACCTACGGCCATGTGATCGTCGACGAGGCGCAAGACCATTCTGCGGTCGCCCTGCGCGTCATCGGTCGGCGCTGTCCGGCGATGTCGATGACGCTCGTCGGCGATGTCGCGCAGTCGACGACGCCTGCCGGCCAGGAACGATGGAGCGAGGTCTTTGCTCACCTCGGCCCGGCGGGTTCGAACGGTGTCGTCGCGGACCTCACGATCGGCTACCGCGTCCCGGAACCGATTCTGGGTGTCGCGAACCGGCTCCTGCCCTTGACAGGCGTCGAGACCACCGAGAGCCGCAGCGTGCGGATTGCCGGGTCGGCACCCGGGTGGGAGATCGCCGACCCATCGGTGCTCACCCGATCGGTTGCTGCTGCGGTCGTGGCGGTCCGGTCCAGGCACAAGAACACCGGCGTGGTCGCCCCGGTCGCACTGCACGATGCCATCGCTGCCGAGTTGCACACGCTCGGCCTCGTCGCAGTCGACCACGTGCACGAACTCGAACGCAACGAGGTGCCGGTCTTCGGCGCTGAGGCAGTGAAGGGTCTCGAGTTCGACGGCGTCGTCGTGGTCGATCCCCACGACATCCTCCACGAGGGCGGCGATCAGCCGACTTCCCGGGGTGCCCGGCTGCTCTACGTGGCGATGACCCGTGCGGTTCAGCAGGTCGAGTTCGTCACGTCGGCGCCGCCCCCGTCGGTCATCGCTCCCTGACCGGCATCGTCGACGCAAACGTCACGGCGTCGGCATGGAAAGCTGTCGGAATGGAGATCAACGATCGCATCACCGACCTCGCCGGACTCCGCGAGCTGTACCGCGACGCCAGTGGTGTCGCCGCCGACAAGGTGTTCGACTCGATCGACGAATCTTCTGCGGAGTTCATCGACCGCTGTCCGTTCGTTGTCGTGTCCACGTCGAACGGAACCGACGCGATGGATGCTTCGCCGCGTGGCGGTCCGCCCGGATTCATCCAGCGGCTCGATGAGCGGCACGTCGCCATCGCTGACCTCAACGGGAACAATCGGCTCGACACGCTCGAAAACATCGTCGCCCACCCCTACATCGGACTGTTGATGGTGATGCCCGGCAAGGACGAGACGCTGCGCATCAACGGCCCGGCCCAGATCACGACCGACCCTGCGATCCTCGACGGGTTCACTGCCGAGTTACGGCGGCCGAAGACGGCGATCGTCGTCGAGGTGGCCGAGTTGTACGCCCACTGCGCGAAGGCGTTCCGGCGCGCTGAGGTGTGGAATCCCGAGTCATGGGTGGGACACGTCGCGGCGCCCGACCTGGCGACCATCGCCGGCACACAGTTCGGATTTCCCGATGCCGACATCCGCATGGCGCTCGAGGACTCCTACGTCAGCGATCTGTCCCGCGACTGAGTTCGAGAGGAGCTCCGGTCAACGACGTCCGATGGTGACCGGAACACGCTCGGGCTTCGAGTGATCCATCATCGGCCTGGGGACCTGGATCGATGACGCAGCGAGCAGAGCGTGCTCGCCGTGGCCCTTCACGCACTCCGGGTCAGGTCCGTCGAGCGGGATGCCGGTGAAGAACTTGGCCGCCATGCAGCCGCCCTGGCATGCGTCGAATTCGCCGCAGGCCGAACAGGCTCCGGCTGACTGCGGCTCGCGTAGTTCGGTGAACAGGTCGCTCTGCTTCCAGATCTTGCTGAAGCCGCCGCCATCGCGAATCGAACCGGCCTTGAACTCGTCGTGGATCACGAACGGGCAGGCGTAGACATCGCCGATCGGGTCGATCAGACAGACGACACGGCCAGCACCGCACATGTTCAGGCCCGGCAATGGTTGCTCGCCGAGGGCGTTGAGGTGGAAGAACGAGTCGCCGGTGAGCACGTTCTCACCGTTGAGGACCAGCCAGTCGTAGATCTGTCGCTGCTGGGCCTGGGTCGGGTGCAGGTCGTGCCAGCTGTCGGCGCCGCGACCCGACGGGCGCAGGCGAGTGATTCGGAGTTGTGCGCCGTACTCGTCGGCGAGAGCTTTGAACTCGTCGAGCTGGTCGACGTTGTGGCGGGTGACGACGACCGAGATCTTGAACTCGCCGAAGCCCGCGTCACGGAGGTGCTCCATGGCCTGGATCGCGGTGCCGTACGAACCCTCGCCGCGAACGGCATCGTTCGTGACGGCGTCGGTGCCGTCGAGGCTGATCTGGATGTCGAGGTAGTCCATCGCGGCGAGGCGCTCGGCCTTGGCCTGGTCGATGAACGCACCATTCGTCGAGAACTTCACGCCGATGCCGCGGCCGATCGAGTACTCGAGCAGTTCGAAGAAGTCGCGGCGGATCATCGGTTCGCCGCCACCGATGTTGATGTAGAAGACCTGCAGGTCGTGGAGTTCGTCGAGCACACCCTTGGCCTCGTCGGTGGTCAGCTCGCGGGGATCGCGACGCCCGGACGACGACAGGCAGTGCACGCACTCCAGGTTGCAGGCGTAGGTCAGTTCCCACGTGAGGCAGATGGGTGCATCAAGGCCTCCCTTGAGCTGTTCGACGAGTTGCGTTTTACTCACTGGAGCATCTCCGATGTCTGCAGGTTGGTGAGTGCCTGTTCGAAGGACGGCCACCGGGCTTCGTCGATGTCGCAGGCGGTCAGGGTTTCAGCGACGGTGGCGGTGCCGTCGAGCGACTCCACGACGCGCACGACGTCGGGGTGCTTGAGGAAGATCAGCTTGCGGTTGCCGTAGTGATATGCAAGGGCACCGAATGGCTCGGGGCGCAACGCAACCTGCGGGTGCAGGGCGAGGCGTTCATAGCGCAGCGTCGCAGGCATCACGAGTTCGGGTGTTCAGTAGACGCCGCACATGCCGTCGATGGAGATCTCCTCGACGAGCAACTCGTCATCGAGCATCTCGACGATCTCGATCATTTCGATGGGCTCGACGGGCTCGACGATGTCGGCGGAACCCTGTGCGTTGGCGGGCGCAGCATCAGTGACAGTGGGGTTGTCCATGTTCATCATGCTACTGCTCTCATCGAACCTGGCTCTGATCGAACTCAGCCGGTGGCGGATTCGCGGAGCCCGAGGTGGCCTACCCTGGACGGATGCGGGTGACTCAACTCTGGCGGTTTCCGGTCAAGTCGATGGGTGGTGAATTGCTCGCCTCGGCGCACATCGGTGAGCTCGGTGTCGAGGGAGATCGCGCGTGGGGTGTCTTCGACGTCGCCACCGGCACGGTGCTCACCGCTCGCCGGTCGCCCGAGCTGCTGTTCGCGACGGCGCGCCTCGATGCCGACGGTCTCGTCATCGATCTGCCCGAGATCGGCGACGTCGCCGAAGGCGATGCCAGCGACGCGCTGTCCCGATGGCTCGGTCAGGAGGTCGAGCTCCGCCGGGCGGGTGACGAGGGCGGTACCTACGAGGTCCCCCTCGACTTCGAGAACGACGCCGACTGGGTGTCGTGGACCGGCCCCGACGGAGCCTGGCACGACTCGAAGTGGAGTCGCGTGTCGTTGGTGTCGAACGCCACGCTCGGCGACTGGGACATTCGCCGCTTCCGGACGAACATCGTCGTCGACGGCGAGGGCGAAGACGATTTCGTCGGCGACCACGTTCGCATCGGCGGTGAGGCGGGAGCCGAACTCGCGGTGTTCAAGCAGATCGATCGGTGTGTGATGATCACGCGTCCTCAACCGGGCTTGGAACGCGACATCGCACTCCTCAAGCAGATCAACGCCGAACGTGAGTCGGTGTTGTCGGTCGGAGCGCTGATCGCGACGCCCGGCGATGTCGCACTCGGCGATCACGTCGAACACCTTCCCGCCGCCCAGACCGGCACTCAGACCGGCAATCAGACCGGCAATCAGACCGGAGTCACATCGTGACGGCGCCGACCGATCGGCCCAACACTGCACTGCTCGTGATCGACATGCAGCGTGACGTGGTGCGCGCGGCTCACGACCTCGATGCTGTCGTCGCGAACATCAGCACGCTCGTCGAGTCCGCTCGATCGGGGTCCGTGCCGATCATCTGGGTGCAGCACGCCGACGACGAACTCGTCGCAGGCAGCGAGGGTTGGGAGTACATCGACGCGCTCGCTCGCACGGACGACGAACCCGTGGTGCACAAGGCGTACGGCGACTCCTTCGAGGAGACCGACCTCGAGACGTTGCTCGCCGAGCGCGGTGTCGGACGTCTGGTCGTCACCGGTGCACAAACCGATGCCTGCATCCGCTCCACCCTGCACGGTGCGCTCGTGCGCGGTTACCACGCAACGCTCGTCGCCGACGCCCACACCACCGACGACATGCGCCCATGGGGTTCGCCGGTGTCGGCCGAGCAGGCCATCGCGTACACGAACATGTACTGGAGCTTCTCGAAGTCACCGGGTCGGTCGGGGTCAACCGTGCCGACTGCCGACATCGACTTCGCGACGAGCTGAGCTGCCGGTCAGATCCAATGCGGCGACGGCGCCGACGACGATGGTGGCGGGGGACTGCAGCGGAGTGTCTCCGAGTTCGTCGAGCCGGCATCGCACGACGTCTTCGTCGAGCGTTGTCGCTCGGTGGATCGCCATCACCGGGGTGTCGGCTGCGAGACCGCCCGCTCCGAGTTCTGCAGCGATGGCCCTCCGATGTGCCACGCCCATCAGGATCACGATGGTGCCGCCAACCCGGGCAAGGGCTCGCCAGTCGATCTCGGGTTCGCCCGGCCGGCGATGGCCGGTCACCGCGGTGAATGCCGCAGCGACGCCGCGATGTGTCACCGGGACGCCTGCGGCTGCAGGGGCAGCGATTGACGAAGTGATGCCCGGGACGATCTCGATGTCGATGCCGGCTGCCAACAGTGCGAGCGCCTCCTCGCCACCCCGACCGAAGACGAACGGATCGCCGCCCTTCAGCCGGACGACTGCTCTGCCCTGCCGTCCGAGCTCGATCAGCAGCGTCGAGATCATCTCCTGCGGAGTTGCCCGACCCGGGCGCTTGCCCACGTCGATGAGTTCAGCGGTCGGCGGGATCAACGCGAGGACCTCGTCACCGACCAGTGCGTCGTGGACGACGACATCGGCCTGGTCCAGCAGCCGCACCGCTTTCATCGTGAGGAGGTCCGGGTCGCCGGGTCCGGCGCCGACGAGTGCGACCGTCACGGCGTCACCCCGTCGCTGTCGACCTGGCTGCGTCGACGAGTGGTCGCGGCGGGCAGGAGCGCGACGAGTGAGTCCCAATCCGATCGCATCGCCCAGTCACCGAAGCTCGTGGTCTCGTTGCTGCCGACCTCGCGGCTGAACCGTTCGAGCAGGGGCCGCAGCAGGTCGGGGATCTCGGTCAGCGGTACGTCGATGCGCAGGCGGCGGGCGAGACGGTCGCCGGCCGGTGAGCCGCCGACGAAGATGTCGTAGCCCCGCTTCGAGCGGCCGACGATGCCGAGTTCGGCTGCATAGGGGCGTGAGCACCCGTTCGGGCAACCGGTCATGTTCAAGCGGAGGGGCAGACCCGTGTTGCCCGTGTCGGCCAGCACCTTCTCGAGTCGGTCGATGACGTCGGGGAGTACCCGCTCTGCCTCGCCGAGCGCCTTCGAGCACGTCGGGAGCGCCGGGCAGGCAATCGCCAGGTTGCGCGTGGCGCTCTGGTCGCTGGCGAGCGGCACGCCGTTGGACCGCAGCGTGTTCTCGACTGCGCCACGATCGGTGACGCCGACGAGCAGAAGATCCTGTCGCGGTGTCACCCGGAGCGATCCGATGACCCCGTCGGAGATCAGTCGCCGCAGCGCAGACCGCAGGCCCCCGGCCACCTTGCCGGACGGCACCGGAAGACCGAGCGTCGACGCCGACCCGCTCTGTCCGTGCTCGCCGTCCCAGCCGTGGTGAGCGTGGACCTCCCACTCGGCGAGCTCGACCGGCGCCGCGAGGGCTCGCCCGGTGCGTTGCTCGATCTGGGCGCGAAGCCAGTCGACGCCCTCGGTTTCGAGGAGGTACTTCAGGCGCGCTCGAGCCCGGTCGTCGCGGTTGCCGTGATCGCGCTGGGTCGTGACGATCGCCTCGACGACGTCGCCGAGGCCGGCGACGTCACCGGCACCGTCAGCCGGTACCCAACCGACCGGGCGGGCGAGCACGGGGTACGTGTCGTTGGGTCGGGCGTGCGACATGCCCATGCCGCCGCCGGCGAGGATGACGAACCCGGTGACCTCTCCTGACAGGCCGTCGGGGGCCGACAGCGTGGGGACGATGCCGACGTCATGGGTGTAGATGTCGACACAGTTGTCTCCGGGCCAGGCCACGCCGATCTTGAACTTGCGGGGCAGGTAGGCCTGTCCGTAGATCGGCTCGACCGGATCGACCGGATCGATGGGGTCGAGTGGGCGTTCAGTCGGTCGAATCTCCTTGGTGACGGCCTTCTCGCCGTCGACCCACAGCTCCCAGTACGACTCGGTCTGCGGGCGGAAGCGGCGCACCATCTCGTCGACGACAGGAGCCGTCACTGCCTCCCGATCGGGGTGGGGGAGCGGGCAGGCCATCACGTTGCGGACCACGTCACCGCACGCTCCGAGGGTGGTCAGCAGCGATGCGTTGATGCCTGCCACCAATCGTTGCAACTCGCCCTTGTGGACGACGTGGTACTGCACGCCCTGGCGTGTTGTGAGCCGGAGCTTGTCGTCAGCAAGCGACGCGACGCGATCGAGCGCGAGCCACTGATCGGCGTCGATCACGCCTCCGGGGACCGACGCGCGAACCATGCAGGAGTAGTCGAGCGGCAACTTCTGCTGGGTTCGGGCCCTGCGGATGTCGCGGTCGTCCTGTTGGTAGATGCCGTGGAACTTGAGCAGCGTCTCGGCGTCGCTGTCGAAGCTCGCGCCGTCCGCTGCGAGTTCGGCGCCGATCGTGCCGGCGAGGTAGCCGCTGTCGATCTTGATCTGTTCGGCGACACTGATTGCCGTTGCGGTGGCCGGGGTGGTCGGGCTGGTCATGGATCGGTCCTGTCGGGAGCGTGGAGGAGTGGGTGGAGGAACGGTTCGGGAGGCCGGCGGTTGGGCAAGGGCGGGTTGTCGGGATCGTCAGAGGTGCAGGCCGCATTCGGTCTTGTCGCTGTCGGCCCAGCGGCCCGAACGATCAGCGGCGGGCTGTGTGCACGGCCAGCATCCGATCGACGCGTACCCGCGTTCGACGAGCGGATGGTCGGGGAGGTCGTGGGTGGCGGCGTAGCGCTCGACGTCTGCGTCGGTCCAGGCAGCCAACGGGTTGACCTTGATCACCGACTTGAGGAGGTCGTGATGGACGAGTCGGGTCGCGCTGCGTTGTGCAGAGTCCGCTCGTCGAACGCCGGTTGCCCAGGCAGCCGCACCGTGCAGCGCACGTTCGAGCGGCTCGACCTTGCGCGCTGCGCAACAGGCATCGGTGTCGGTGGCCCAGACGTCACGGTCGAGGTCCGCAGCCGGTCGGATGACTCGCAGCGACATGTCGAACCGGTCGACGAGGTGGTCGGCGAACCATTCGGTCTCGGCGAACAGATATCCGGTGTCGAGCAGCGTGATCTCGATGCCCGGTACTGCGCTGTGGGCGAGGTGAGCCAGCGTGGCATCGCCGAAGCTCGCCGTCACGCACAGACCGGAACCAAAGGTGCGGTGGGCCCACCGCAGCGTTGCGCTGGCATCGGCGACGGGGTCGGACGACTCGGCGGGAGCGGTGTCGATGAGCCTGGTGGAGGAGGCGGGCATGAGTGCAGTCAATCAAAACCCGACCAAAATGATCGTCTTTATCAGGAATAGTCGAAATTCGGTCCATAAGCTGGGGTGATGGAGCCTTCCACGAGCCGATTCTCGTACCCGATCTTCCTCGACTTGCACGCAGTTCCCGTTCTGGTGGTCGGTGGCGGCCGGATTGGTTGGCGCAAAGCGGAGGGGCTTCTGGCCGCAGGAGCGGTCGTCCGCCTGGTTGCATCCGAGGTCAGTCGACACGTCGATCGGACTCTGCTCGAAGCCGTGGGCGGCGAGATCATCGAAGAAGCGTTCGACATCGAGCATCTCGCCGACATGCGGCTGGTCGTGACGGCCACGGGTGACATCGAGACCGACTCCGTCATCTCCGATGCTGCGCGCAACAGCGGCATCTGGACCAATGCAGCCGACCAACCGGTCGACTGCGAGTTCATCCTGCCAGCAATCACGCGCGCCGGGCGGGTGACCGGGGCGATCAGCACCGACGGCGCCAGCCCTGCGCTGGCCGGCCATCTGCGCGACCGGCTGGCCGAGATCCTCGCCAACGGCGTTGCCGAGATCGCCGACACCCTCGCAGCTGAGCGCGCGGCGGTCCAGGCTGCCGGCGGCTCGACCGAGGACATCGACTGGCTGCCACGGATCGCAGAACTGTTCGCCGATCCGCCAGGGAGGTGATGCCGGTGAGCTCGCCCGAGGAGTCGACGCCAGGTTCGGTTCGCGCCCGTAGCCTCGACGAGATGTCAGGCGCATGGCCCCGATCAGCCCACCATCGTTCCGCTGATCGGGGAAGGGATCACGGCCCGCAGTCGGTGCGCCGTGCTGGAGCACGCCGCCTCGGTGCACTCGGTCTCGTTGCGTGCCTCGCCGTGGCTGCCTGCACATCGTCGTCGGGAGTCTCTGAGGAGTCGAGCAACTCGACAGCCACCAGCAACACGGGTGCAACCTCGCCCGAGCCGCCGGCGAGTGATCCGGTCGACAGCGCGGCGCCGTCCGAGACAACAGCAGAGACGGCACCGGAGTCGCCGCCGGACACCGACGGGACGCCTGACCCGGTGCCGACCACCGAGATCGTCGCACCCGACGCCGAGGGCCTGCCGAGCCTGGCCGTCGTCGACCCGGCGATCACCACCGGCACGCTAGACAACGGGCTGCGCTACTTCATCCGCCAGAACGACAACCCCGGCACGCGCGTCGAGATGCGGCTCAGCATCGATGCCGGCGCCGCGCTCCAGGGGCCTGACCAGGGGGGAGGCGCCCACTTCCTCGAACACATGCTCTTCAACGGCACCGAACAGTTCCCCGAGAACGAACTGATCGCCGTGCTCCGCAGCTTCGGAGCGAGCTTCGGAGCCGACATCAACGCCTACACGAGCTACGACGAGACGGTCTACCAACTCACGATGCCGACTGCTGACCCATCGGTCGTCAGTACCGGGCTCGACGTGCTGCAGCAATGGCTGTCGGCAGCAACCATCGACCCCGATCAGGTCGAAGCCGAGCGGGGCGTCGTGCTCGATGAGTGGCGCGGGTCGGCACAGAGCGCGAACGGCCGAGTGTTCGACGAGATCCAGAAGTTCTTCCTCGATGGTTCGCCCTACGAGGACCGCAAACCGATCGGCACGGACGAAGAGATCAGCTCCACCACGGCCGACCCGCTACGCGCTTACTACGACGACTGGTACCGGCCCGACAACGCCGCGGTGGTCGTCGTCGGCGACATCGACGTCACCGACATCGAGGGCCAGATCATCGAGCGCTTCGGCTCGGCGGTCGACCGGGGCGAGTCGCCCGAGCGCAGCGATCTCGTCGTCGAGCCGGCCACCGAGGACCGGGCGTTGGTCTTTGCCGACCCCGACGTCTCGGAAGGCTTTGCGTTCGTCACGCTGCCGCTCGCCCGCGACCTGTCCGGCACGAGAGACGAGGTCGTGCAGCGCGACATCTACGACGACCTCGCGTTCGACATCGTGGCGACCCGCCTCGCGAACGACGCACTGCGCGGCGAAGCGCCCTTCGACGATGCTTCGGTCGACAGCAGCGGCTTCGTCCGGCTGCTCGACGCGCCGGAGATCTTCGTCACGGGCGACGGCGCCGATCTCGAAGCGTCGACCCAGGCCATCATCGACGAGTACGAACGCGTACGACGCTTCGGCTTCACCCAGGCAGAGGTCGATCGAGCCGTCGCCGCTCGCCGTTCGACCGCCCAGGTCGACTACGACGGCCGGAACTCACGCCAGGACGCTTCGTTCGCCGACGAGTACGTCCGACACGTGCTCGAAGGTGAATCCCTGCCGACTGCACAGCGCTGGTTCGACTACGTCACCGAGGTCCTCGATCGGGCGACGCCCGAGAACCTCGCCTACATGTTCGTGAACCGCTACGAGGCCGCCGGCGTCCACATCTTCGTCACTGCGCCGGCCGATGAGATCGGCGCCGTGCCGGCAGAAGATGTCTTCGTCGCGCAGGCCGAGAACGCTGCGGTCCGCAAGGTGAGCGAGCGCGAGCAGGACGCAGCGATCGGCGATTCATTGCTCGACCCACCCGAGCCCATCGAGGAGGTCGCATCGGAGCAACTCGCCGACGGCTTCGTGGTCAGCTTCCTCGCCCCCACGCTGTTGACCTTCGACAACGGTGTGCGAGTCGCATTCAACAACACGCCGATCACCGAGGGCGTCACCCTCCTCGAGGCGCGGAGTCCCGGTGGCACCTCGTTGCTCGACGACTCCGAAGTCGCCGCGGCCGAAGTCGCCGCGAATGTCGTCGAGAACAGTGGCGTCGGTGACTTCGACCCGGTCGCGATCGACGCGTTCCTCGCCGACAAGGAGGTGACACTTGACGCCACGATCGACCCGTTCACCGAAGGGTTCTTCGGTTCGGCGGCGACCAGTGACCTGGAAACACTCTTCCAGTTGATCCATCTGTCGATGACGGCGCCCCGAGTCGATCAGGTCACTTTCGATCAGTACATCGACAACGAACTCCCGCTCGCCGAGGACCCGTCGATCAACCCGAATTACGCCCGATTCAAGGCCCTCACCGAAGCGCGCTACACCGATCCGCGCTACCAACTGCTCGACGTCGACGACCTCAACGGCGTCGACCCGGCACAGGTGGCAGCGGTCTACGCGGATCGCTTCGGCGATGCGACCGACTGGGTGTTCTCCTTCAACGGCGACTTCGACATCGATGAAGCGACCGAGTTGGCTCGGACCTACCTCGCCACGTTGCCCGCAACCGGACGCATCGACGAAGTCGACTACGTCGAGCCACCCGCGCCGAGCGGTGCGATCGTCGAGACGACCAATGCCGGCGAAGGCGACCAGGCCAGTGTGTCGTTCCTGATCACCGGGCCGGGCACCGCCGATCGTCGCGACGACGTCGCTGCTCGACTGGTGCAACAGATCATCACGGCGCGCCTCACCGACGTCATCCGCGAGGAGCTCGGCGAGTCGTACTCGCCGTTCGCCGTGACCGAGTTGACCGGTGGCGCGTCGCCACTCGTCGAGACGTTCGTGTCGATCTCGACCGGCCCCGACCTCGTCGACGATGTGTCCACCGCCGTCCGGGCGCAGCTCGACGATCTCCGCGACAACGGCGTGACCGATACCGAGTACTCCTCTGCGGTCAGCACGATCGGCAACGAGCTCGAACTGTTCAGCAACCAGCAACTCAACGACGAACTGCTCTCCGTTCTGACCGACCCTGCGGGGAACCGCTCGCTCCAGGAGTTCGAGAACCAGGCCGACCTGCTCGGCGGGATCGGGCAGCGCAACGTCGACGACTACATCGACCAGTGGCTGCCTGCCGACGACTACATCGAAATCCGCGTCGTCTCGCGTTGATGAGGGCCGGCAGCGCTCGGCGTCAGATCTGCCGGCCGCCGTGGTTGGTGTTCACCGTGCGCTGGCTGACTTCGACGAGTTCGCCGGAGCGCACCTCGTAGCTGACGACGTGTTCGACGGAGTGTTGCCCTTGGCGAGCGCGGCCAGCCACGACGTCGAGGCCCAGCCCGTCGACGAGCGGCAGCAGCGCGATCGCCCGGAACCCGTCATCGGTGCCCGGTGATGAGCGCTTGTCTTCGCGTAGGAGCATGGCACTGTCCCAGATCCAGCAGTTGTCGACGCTCACGAACCGGCAGCGGTGACTCGCGCGTGACTTGGACACCATGCCCCCGGGGCAGATGATGAGGTTGCCCTCGATCCATGGCAGCACGCCGAGACCATCACGCCCGAACCCGATTTCGAAGGCACCGCTGATGATCGCATCGTGGTCGCCGCTGGTCACCGCCCGCTCGACTTGGAGCTGGCGGGTCAGTTCGGCGATGTGATGCAGGCCGTCGTCGTCGAGGTCGCGCAACATGTCGGCAACGGCGTCTCGTCGCACAGCGCTGAAGTCGCCGAGCCCGAGGCCCGCCGTCAGTTCGTCGAATTGATCGAAGTCGTCGTTGCCCTGACCGGCATCGCCGTCGCCGGTACTGCCGCTGCTCATGGTTGCAGTGTGGCAGGGGGGTGTCACGTAGTTGGGGCATCTTGCGCTGAGCCGTCTTCGCTCAACGGGGCGCGCTGTGCCCGGTGACACACCCTTCGATGCGATGTCCTACGATCGTGGCATGCAGACCAAAGCAGCAATTCTCTGGGAAGTCAACACACCGTGGAGCGTCGAGGAGATCGAGCTCGACGATCCGCAAGAGGGCGAGGTGCAGGTCAAGCTCGCGGCGTCGGGGATGTGCCACTCCGACGAACACCTCATGACCGGCGACCTGCCGTTCGAGTTGCCGATGATCGGTGGCCACGAAGGCGCGGGAGTGGTCACGAAGGTCGGGCCCGGTGTCAGCTGGCTGGAAGAAGGCGACCACGTCGTGTTCGGGTTCATCCCATCGTGCGGTCGCTGCCCGAGCTGTTCGACCGGCCATCAGAACCTGTGCGACCTCGGTGCGGTGATGGCTGAAGGCATGCAGATCAACGGAGGGAACTCGCGACACCGGGCCCAGGGCAAGGACCTGCGCCTGATGTGCATGCTCGGTACCTTCGCCCACGACACCGTGGTGAACGAGGCGAGCTGCATCAAGATCGAAAAGGACGTGCCGCTCGATCGTGCGTGCCTGCTCGGCTGCGGCGTCGTGACAGGGTGGGGCTCGTCGGTGTACGCCGCAGAAGTCGGCCCCGGCGACATCGTCGCTGTCGTCGGTATCGGCGGCATCGGTGCCAACGCGATCCAGGGCGCGAAGCTCGCCGGCGCAAAGCAGATCTGGGCGATTGATCCGGTCGAGTCGAAGCGGGAGAAGGCAATGGAGTTCGGTGCCACCCATACCGCCGCCTCGATGGCCGACGCCATGGAGCCGCTCGGCGAAGCGTCGTGGGGCACCATGGCCAACAAGGTCGTCATGACGATGGGCGTCGGTTCGGGCGAAGTGATGGCCGAGGCCCTTGCGCTCACCTCGAAGCGCGGCCGCGTCGTCGTCACCAACATCCACCCGGCGATGGAGATGTCGGCGTCGATGAGTCTGCTCGACCTCACGTTGATGGAGAAGCAGGTCGTCGGCTCGCTGTTCGGCTCGGGCAACCCACGCGCCGACATCCCGAAGTTGCTCGGGCTGTATCGCGATGGCCAGCTCGACCTCGACGGCCTCGTGACCAAGGAGTACGACCTCGACGGCGTGAACGACGGCTACGACGACATGCGGGCCGGCACCAACATCCGTGGCGTCATGAAGTACGCCTGACGTCGCGTTGTCCTGAGGGGCATCTGAAGGCGTGTGGATGTTGCGCACACTCTGCGCAACATCCACACGCCTTCGTCGTTTTCGGGTGCGCCAAAAAATTTTTGATCCGAACGCATCCGACGTGCGAACCACTGACCGAAACCCGGTTGATGGTCGTTCGCAAGACGGGGCGAGCACCATCAACCGGGTCTCCCCCTTTTTCGCACTGGTTCTGAGTCAGGGCGTGTCGAGTGCTTGCTCGAAGTCCGCCCAGAGATCTTCGACGTCCTCGCACCCGACGCTGAGCCGGATCAGCGTCGGTGGGATGCGTTCCTGGCCGGGAATTACGGCGCGCCGTTCCATCGTGGTCTCGACGCCGCCGAGTGACGTCGCATGGTTGATCAGCTCACCACGCGCACACACCGCTGTGGCGCGTTCGCCGGTGCCGGTGGTCTCGAACGACATCATCGCGCCGAAGCCCGACATGAACGTCGTGGCGACCTCGTGCGTGTCGTGGCTCGGGAGACCCGGGTAGCGCACGCGGACGACGCCGGAGTGCGCTTCGAGTCGCTGCGCGATCTCCATGGCGTTGTCCTGCGCTCGTTCGACTCGCAGCGCCATCGTGCGCGCCCCGCGGATGGTGAGGAAGGCCTCCATTGCCCCGATGGTGGCTCCGTGGAGCAGGCGCCGATGATGGAACTCCTCGTGGAGCGCGTCGTCGCGGGTCAGTAGGACACCGGCGAGCAGATCGGAGTGTCCGCCGATGAACTTCGTGGCCGAGTGCATCACGACGTCTGCGCCGAGATCGAGCGGGCGCTGGTTGAGCGGTGTGGCGAAGGTGCTGTCGACCGCAACGAGTGTGCCGTCTCGCCGCGGTGCGCCACAGATGGCGGGAAGGTCGGCGACGGTCATCAACGGGTTCTCGGGCGTCTCGAGCCATACGAGGTCGCACTCCCGCACGGCGTCGAGCCACGCTGCGGTGTCGGCTTGATCCAGACGTCGGACCGTCCACCGGCCCTGTGCCTCGCCCTCGTCGACGATGCCCGCGACACCGTGGTACGGATCTTCGGGAACAGCGATCGTCGAACCGGCCGCCAAGCGTTGGAACACGACCGCAGCGGCAGCCATACCGGACGCGAACGCCAACGCCCGACCGTCTTCGAGACCACCGAGGAGGGCTTCGAGGGCATCGGAGGTCGGGGTGCCGTCGGAGCGGCTGTACAGGCGGTCGTCGGGCAGATAGAAGTTCGACGCGAACACGGGGGCGACGTTGAGTGGCTCGCCCGGTGTGCGGTTCCGTCCACCGGCGATCAGCCAGGTGTCGGGGTTCCAGTCGTTCGATTCAGCGGTCGGCGGAGTCACCAGGGCAGAGTACCGGCGAACGAAAGTGTGAACGCCCGAGCAGCGACGTGTACCGCTGACCGACGAGATCTCGCGTCGGGACATGGCGCACGCCGCACCAGGTCTCGCCCTCGGGGCTGGTGCGACATGGCCGGTACGGCCCGTCTCGCAGACGAGCACTAGTTTGCGAAGATGTTGAGCCGCGCAGCGTTGGTCTACGACCAAGGTCAGGAATGGGTCGTCGAAGAGATCGAAGTCGATCCTCCGAAGGCCGACGAGGTGCTGGTGCAGTGGAGGGCCGCCGGCCTCTGTCACAGCGACGAGCACATCGTCACCGGCGACATGGTGCCGCCCCGAGAGGCCTGGGCCGACATGGGCATCACCGACCTGTTCCCGATGATCGGCGGCCACGAGGGGTCCGGTGTCGTGGTCGAGGTCGGCCCCGGAGTCCAGAGCGTCGAGGTCGGCGATCACGTGTCGGCGTCGTTCGTCCCGTCGTGCGGGCGCTGCCGCTACTGCTCCACGGGTCGCCAGAACCTGTGCGACTCGAGCGGTGGCACCTTCCTGAAAGGGATGATCACCGACGGCACCAGCCGACATCGCCTCGTCAGTGGGCCGCTGGCCGGGACCGAACTCAACCTGTTCGCCAAGCTCGGGACCTTCTCCGAGTACACCTGTGTCGCGGCCGACTCCGTCATCAAGGTCGACAAGGATCTGCCGTTCGAATCCGTTGCGTTGGTGTCGTGCGGCGTTGCGACCGGTTGGGGCTCGGCGACCAATCGGGCCGATGTGCAGCCGGGCGACACCGTCGTGGTCGTCGGCATCGGAGGTATCGGGATCAACGCGGTGCAGGGCGCAGCAATGGCCGGGGCGCGCCACGTCATCGCCGTCGACCCGGTCGAGTTCAAGCGGGAGAAGGCAATGGAGTTGGGCGCAACCCACTCGTTCTCGTCGATGGAGGAAGCGTTTCCAGAGGTGAACGAACTGTCGTGGGGGATGATGGCCGACAAGGTCATCATGACTCCCGGCGTGCTGCACGGAGACATGATGAAGCTCGGCACCGGCCTGGCCGGCAAGGGCGGCACGATCGTCGTCACCGGCATCGCCCCGATGACCCAAACGGAGTCGTCGGTGAACCTGTTCGAACTCGCGATGTGGAACAAAGAGATCAAGGGGACGATCTTCGGTTCACTCAATCCTCGCGCCGACATCCCGAAGCTGCTCGGCATGTATCGCGACGGCCAACTGAAGCTCGACGAGTTGGTCACCAGAACCTATGACCTCGACGAGGTGAACGAGGGCTACCGGGCGATGCGCGACGGCGAGAACATTCGTGGAGTGATCACGCATGGGTGACGCCGACACTGCGACCGATGGTGCAGTCGCCGGCGCAACAGCGCAGGCATCGGATCTGCGTGACTTGCTCGATCGTCTGCGGGCCGGTGTCGTCGGCCGAGTTCGTGAGATCGAGTTGGTGATCGCAGCGATTCACGCTGACCGACACATCCTGATCGAGGGTCCTCCCGGCACGGGCAAGTCGACATTGCTGCGCGGTGTGGCACGTGAGATGAACATCGGGTTCGAGTTCGTGGAGGGCAACGCCGAGCTGACCCCTGCCCGATTGGTCGGCCACTTCGATCCTGCCCGGGTGCTGAGTGACGGCTACGACCCTGATGTGTTCGTCGACGGTCCGCTCGCTGCTGCACTGCGCGACGGCTCGCTGCTCTACATCGAAGAACTGAATCGGGTACCCGAAGAGACCCTGAACGTGCTGATCACCGTCATGAGCGAGCGGGAGCTCAATGTGCCGCGCCTCGGCCGAATCGAAGCAGCGCCGGGCTTCCGCATGGTGTCGGCGATGAATCCGTTCGACGCTGTCGGCACCGCTCGGATCTCGAGCGCGGTGTACGACCGGGTCTGTCGGATTGCCGTCGACTACCAGTCGGTGCAGGACGAGGCGATGATCGTGCGCAAGGAGACGACGAACGCATCGCCCGGCCACCTGAACGATGCCGCCGCCGCCTGGCATGACGGAGTGGTTGCGCTGGTGCGCGCGACTCGGGAGCACCCTGATCTGCGCATCGGCTCGTCGGTACGCGGCGCGATCGACATGGTGATGGTCGCGAGCTCGCTCGCAGCACTCCGGGAGACCACACCACACGCTCCGAGCGTCTCGCTCGATGCTGCGCTCGTCGCGCTGTCCGGTCGTGTACGGCTGCGCGAAGGAACCACGCGCACCTCCGAAGACGTCATCAGCGAACTGTGGGAATCGGTGTTCGGTCGCAACCACGGCAATGGCGAGGACGCCGAGGGAAAAGTTGGCGCCCCGACTGGGGCCACGACCTCCAACTGAACTCGCCGCCGCCGGGCGTCAAGGAGGGTGACGAGGCCGACGAGGCAGTCAGCGAGGCGCGCAAGAAGACCACGTCGCGGCGCGAACTCGAACGCAACGACCGCTTCGAGGAGATCTCGCCCGAGGTCGGTGAACTCGACGAGCAAGCCGTCGAGCGCGCCATGGACGATGACCCCGACGACACGATGGCGTTACTCGCCGATCTCACCGGGACCACGGATCCGATACTGCGCGACCTGGCGCGCCGCCTCGCAGGACGGCTGTTCCTCGACCTGGCCACACGCGGCCCCACCACACCGCGCGGCGTCGGTCGTCTGGAGACCCAGCGCTACCAGCCAGACGGGGGAGACATCGACATCGACGCAAGCATCGATGCGCTCGTGTCTGCCCGCAGTGAACAGCGAGCGGTCGACCCCGAGGACCTCCGGATCCGGTCCTGGGCCACTCCGGACACGGCGATCTGTCTGCTCGTCGATCGGAGCGGATCGATGGGGGGAGAACCATTGGCGACCTCTGCGGTCGCTGCAGCATCGATTGCCTGGCGTGCGCCGGGCGACTACTCCGTGCTGTCATTCGGCAAGGACGTCGTGGCTGCGAAATCCCAGGACGCCGACAAGTCGAACGAGGCGGTCGTCGACGCCGTGCTGGCGCTGCGAGGATTCGGAACCACCGACGTCGCCGGAGCACTGACGGCAGCGACCGAACAACTCGCCCGGTCGCGCGCTGCACGCAAGGTGACCATCTTGCTGTCTGACTGTCGCGCCACTGCACACGGCTCGGGCGAGGCCGAATCGCTCGCGGGCGTGGCTGCAGCCGCTCGCCGGATCGACGAGTTGCTGATCATTGCGCCGGCCGATGACGACGAAGTCGCGCAGCAACTCGCCGTCGCGACCGGCGCCCGCTTCACCGTGGTGTCGGGGCCTTCGGACGCTGCTGCTGCGCTGGCCCGAGTGCTCGACGACTGACGGGCTGCCGGTGCGCGTCAGGGGCAGGTGGTGTCGGGATCGGGGAAGATGCCCTTGCTGTTGACTTCGGCTTCGACCTCGGGCAGCGCATCGACTTCCGTGGTGGTGGTCGTGGTGGTCGTGGTGGTCGTGGTCGAGGTGTCGGTCGCGGCGGCGGGGGTGGTCGCGATCGCGTCGACTGGGGAGTCGAACGTCGATTGCGGGCTCGAAGCATCGGTGTCGTCGTCGCTCGCGCCGCTGGATGCAGAGACTGTTGCCGGTGCTGTCGTCGTCGTGGTCGTCTCGAAGACCTGTTCCGGCGCGTCGGCGAGCGTGGCCTCGCCGCGGAACACCGCGAGGACTGCGGACATGTTGGCGCCGCCGGTCTGCGGGACCAGCACTGCTTGGCCTTGGATGGAGGCGTTTCGCGCCTCGATCTGGTACGAGGTGATGTCAGCGGTGTCGACGTTGCGGAGCACGCCGGCGAACTCGAGTTGCTTGGTGAGTGACAGGTCGCTGTCGACCACGACGAAGTCGTCGCTGGTCTGGATCAGCGCGCGAATCACCGACGGGTTGAACGCCCCGGCCGACAGGAGGGAGTCGACGGTTCGGCGGATGAAGTCCTGCTGGCGTGAGATCCGCCCGAGGTCGGACGTGCCGTCTTGGCGCCACGTGCCCTCCGGGTTGTTCTCGGTGATCGTTGCCGGGTCGAGGTAGAGGAGCTTGCGCGACCGAACGTAGGCGAGGGCATGGTCGCCGTCGAAGTTGAAACAGCCGGCCTCGGTGACGTTCAATCCCGTGTTCGGGTCACGGACCGGGAAGTCGAACGGGACCGAGACACCGTCGACGGCATCGACGAGGATCTTGAAGGCGCAGAAGTCGACTTGGATGAAGTGGTCGACCTCGATGAGGAAGTTCTGGAAGATCGTGTCGATCAGGCGTTGCGGGTCGCCGCGCTTGTAGGCGACGTTGATGCGCTGTTCGCTCGATCGCCCGGCGATGTTCACCCAGAGGTCCCGGGGGAAAGAGAGCACCGCGACTTGCGATGTTGCGGGGTTGACACGCCACAGCATGATCGTGTCGCTGCGTTCGCCGAAGCTGTCGCGATCACCGAAGGCAGCGGCGTACGGCGAGTCGGGATCGATGCATGCATTGTTGTCCGCACCGGTGATCAGGAAATTCTTGGCGGCTGGTTCAGCAGGCGGGAAGGTCTCGACCGGCCCGGTGGGCTCGTCTCCTGCACCGTTGTCGAACTCGCCTGCGCCGTCGCCGTCGCCGTCACCGGCCGGGTCCGCCGCCTCCGCGGATTGACCGCCGTCGGTGCCCGCATCGCCCGGGCGATCGATCACGACGACATTGCGGTCCTCCACGACTCGCTGTGCAGCGAACAGGACCGAACCAGCGGTGAAGGCGCCGATTGCGGCGACGAAGGCAGCGACGATGGTGAGTCGCTGGGGCCAGGTTCGGCGGAGCGCAGGAGTCGACGGAGCTGGGTCGTTGACCGTGGCTGCGGCCAGGGTCGTGGTCGAGGGTGCAGACGAAGAAGGCGGTGGGGTGTTGTCGTCGGGCATGACGCTGCGACGTTACTCCTGACGCAGTCGACGTTCACGGCAGTGCGACCTGGATCTCGTCCGAGCCGGGCTGCGTCCGATCAGAGACGTCGGTCAGGATCGGGCAGGGTCAGGGAAGGACGACGACTTTGGTGCCGACGTAGGCCCAGTTGAAGATCCACCGCGCATCTGACGGAGCCTGGCGCACACAGCCTGCCGAGAGCGGTGTGCCGAGTTGGCTGATCGACTGGAGCTTGCGACCGGTGTTCGAGTTGGTCGGAATCTCGTGGAAACCGATGTTGCCACCCTCGCAGCCCTTGGTGAAGCGCACCATGTAGCCCCAGATGACCGCGGGGTTCTGGATGGCGAACGTGTAGCGCGACTTGGAAAAGACTCGGTACTCGCCGATGCGCGGATCGCACCAGAGTTGGCGTCCTGAGACTCGGTGTTCCTTGATCAGACGGCCGGCGCTGTCGACGACCCAGACCTTCTGCAGCGACTTGGAGTAGACGATGCGTCGCCCGGTGCCCGAGTTCGCCGGCAGACTGAAATCGGGAGCGGGCGGCACCGTGGTCGTCGTCGTGGTCGGCGCCGGGTTGATCACGACCTGCGAGCCACGAGTGGGCGGGCGATTGGTCGTCGAGTCCATGTCGGCCGGCCCGTCGATCAGCCGAACTGTTGTGGTCGTTGTGGTCGTGGTGGTCGTGGTGGTCTGTTCGGTGACCGGGGGCGCGTCGGTTTCGACGGGTGCTTCGGTGGTGTCGGGTGCCACGGTGCCGTCAGGTGTTGCGCCGGCGGGCACGCCGAAGGCGAGAACTGACGCAGCAGTCATCGTGGCGACAGCAAGACCCAACTTCGTGCGCATGGGTATGACACTATCGGCGAAGTGAAGTGACTTGGGTCACGTCCTGCGAAACTCTTCCCTGGTCAGGCGGGTCACATCGATGTCATTCGTCGCAGTCGGCACGTCATCGACAGTGGTTGGTCGGCGGTCGAGCCGCTGTCGATGCGGTCAGTCGGCGGGCGAAACGAGCGTCACGGCACAACTCAGTTGCTCGCCGTCGGCCAACGCCATCGACGCAATCGAGCCGGCGTCTGCCAGGTCACCCTCGCCGGCGGAGAGCGCGGCGTGCTGCATCGACGGTGCGGTCACGATCAGCTCTGCCACCGCGGCCTTCTGGCTCAGTTTGGCCTCGGTCTTGGCTCGTCGCACGTGCTGGAGGGTCTCGATGATCGGGTCGATGAGCGCAGCGTCGCCGCTCAGACCGGTCGCCGTCGGCCACGTCGCGGCGTGCACGGAGGCGTCGTTCCACCAGCTCCAGGCTTCCTCTGTGGCGAACGGGATCATGGGCGCGAAGAGGCGCTGGATCGAACCGAGGGCCTCGCGGAGCGCTCGCTGTGCTGAGTTCGCTGCCTCCGGGCCGCGCGACTCGTAGGCGCGACCCTTGACCAGTTCGACGTAGTTGTCGCAGAACCACCAGAAGAACGATTCGGTGCGTTCGAGGGCGCGGGCGTAGTCGAACGCCTCGAAGCCGACGGTCGCCTCACGCACTGCTTCGTCGAGCTTGGCGAGCATCGACAGGTCGACCGGGTCGGTGACGGCGTCGGCCAGTGGCATCGACATGTCGGGTTCGGGGAATCCGAGGACGAACTTGCTGACGTTGAGCAGCTTGTTGGCCAGCTTGCGGCCGACCTTCATCTGGTCCTCGCTGAACGTCGTGTCGACGCCGGGGCGACCCGAGGCAGCCCAGTAGCGGACGGCATCGGTGCCGAACTGTTCGAGGATGTCGTCCGGCGTCTGGGCGTTGCCGGTGGACTTGCCCATCTTCTTGCGGTCGGGGTCGAGGATCCAGCCGGACAGCGCAGCATGACGCCACGGCGCAGTGTCGAACTCGTGGTGGCTGCGCGTCATCGTGGAGAACAGCCAGGTGCGGATGATGTCGTGGCCCTGCGGACGCATGTCCATCGGGAAGATGCGGTCGAACAGGTCGGCGCCGTCCTCTTCCCACAGCCCGGCGATCTCGGGGGTGAGCGATGACGTGGCCCACGTGTCGAAGATGTCGGGGTCGCCCGCGAATCCGCCGGGTTGATCGCGCTGGTCGGCGGTGAAGCCAGTTGGAACGTCGGTGGACGGGTCGACGGGCAGGTCCCCCTCAGCGGGCAGGATCGGGTCGTCGTAGAGCGGCTCGCCCGCCTCGTCGAGCCGGTACCAGACCGGGATCGGCACGCCGAAGAATCGTTGGCGCGACACCAACCAATCGCTGTTCAACCCTTCCACCCAGTTCTCGTACCGATGGCGCATGTGCTCGGGGTGCCAGGTGACATCGCCGCTGCGCGCGACGAGCGCGGCGCGCAGGTCGGTGTCCTTGCCGCCGTTGCGGATGTACCACTGGCGCGACGACACGACCTCGAGCGGGCGATCACCGCGCTCGTAGAACTTGACGTCGTGCTCGATCTTCTTCGGCTCGCCGATCAACGCCCCGGACTCGGTGATCTCTTCGACCACGATGCGCTGGGCCTGGTTCGGGTACTTGCCGACGATCGACGCGTAGGCATCGGCGTCCACGCCGGCGGGGGCGTCGGGCAGGATGCGTCCGTCGCGACCGATGATCACGCGCAGGTCGAGGCCGAGTTCGCGCCACCAGGTCACGTCGGTGGTGTCACCGAACGTGCAGATCATCGCGATGCCGCTGCCCTTGTCGGGCTGCGCGAGTTCGTGGGCGCGCACCTCGACCTCTTGGCCGTAGAGCGGCACGACCACCTTGGTGCCGAAGTGCGGCTGGAAACGTTCGTCGTCCGGGTGGGCAACGAGCGACACGCAGGCAGCGAGCAGTTCGGGGCGGGTCGTCTGAATCGCGATGGCGCCGGATCCGTCGGACTTCGGAAACGCAATCGTGTGGTATGCCGCAGGGCGAGGCTTGTCGATGATCTCGGCTTGGGCGACTGCGGTCCGGAAGTCGATGTCCCAGAGCGTCGGTGCCTCTTGGGTGTACGCCTCGCCGCGCTGCACGTTGCGGATGAAGGCACGCTGGCTGATGCGGCGTGAGCGTTCGTCGATGGTCGCATATTTCAGGGACCAGTCGACCGACAGCCCGAGTCGGCGAAGCAGGTCCTCGAACAGCTTCTCGTCGATCTCGACGAGTTCGTCGCAGAGTTCGAGGAAGTTCGGGCGGCTGACCGGCACTGCCTGGTGCTTCTTGGGCGGATCACCGCGAAATGGTGGTTCGAACCCGGCTTCGTAGGCGACACTCGGGTCGCAGCGCACGCCGTAGTAGGCCTGCACCCGACGCTCGGTCGGCAGGCCGTTGTCGTCCCAACCCATGGGGTAGAAGACGTTCTTGCCCGCCATCCGCTGGTAGCGGGCCACGGTGTCGGTGTGGGTGTAGCTGAACACGTGGCCGACGTGCAGCGAGCCGCTGACGGTGGGTGGTGGCGTATCGATCGAGAAGACGTCGCTGCGAACTGCGGACCGATCGAAGGTGTACGTGCCATCTGAGGCCCACTGGTCGGCCCAGCGTGCCTCGATGCCGTCGAGTGTCGGCTTGTCAGGGATCGTCGCCATAGACGCCAGAGGCTATCCACCGGCCCAGCGCTGCCCGCGAGCCGTTCTGCGCCTCGGGCCGGCGTCCCAGTCGTTCGGGAGACGTAACTCCACCTCGCAGTGTGGTTTCGTCTCCGGACGCATGGCGGACCGGCCTCCCATCCCGGTCGGGAGACGTAACTCCACCTCGCCGTGGGGTTTCGGCTCCAGACGCAGCTGGGGCTGGGGCTGGGGGAGTGGGTGGTGCGCGAATCCTGTGCGGCGGGGCGCGCTGGTCGGGTCGTAGGATCGAACGCGTGCTGCACCTGTATGACACTGCTTCCCGCTCGACGCGTGAGCTGGCTCTGCGTGAGCCGGGCAAGGTCAGCATCTACCTGTGCGGTCCCACGGTGTACGGCCCCGCCCACCTCGGCCACGGCCGAGCGACGCTGACCTACGACATCCTGCGCCGGTACCTCGAGTGGACAGGTCTCGATGTACGGCTCGTGTCGAACATCACCGACATCGACGACCAGATCATCAAGCGTGCGCAGAACGAGGATCGTCCGTGGAAGGACATCACCACGAAGTGCGAAGACATGTGGTTCAAGGCCATGGACGGCATCAACGTGAAGCGCCCCACCGAGGTCCCGCGAGCGACTGAATACGTCGATGGGATGGTCGCGATGATCGGCGAGCTCGTTGGCTTGGACAAGGCGTACACGACCGACGATGGCGTGTACATGGATGTCGAGTCGGTCGACGACTACGGAGCGTTGGCGCTCCAGACGCTCGACGACATGAAAGCGGGTGGCGGTGATCGGGTCGTGCTCGGTGCCGAGCAGAAGCGTCATCCAGCCGACTTCGTGCTGTGGAAGTTCTCCAAGCCTGGTGAGCCGGCGTGGGCGTCACCGTGGGGTGAGGGCCGCCCCGGCTGGCACAGCGAGTGTGTCGTGATGAGCCTCGACTTGCTCGGTGAGGGATTCGATCTGCACTGCGGCGGGCAGGACCTTCGGTTCCCGCACCACGAGAACGAGCGGGCGCAGGCTGTCGCTCTCGGTAAGACCTTCGCGAACCACTGGATGCACCACGCCTTCGTGGTCGACGGTGAGGGCGAGAAGATGTCGAAGTCGATCGGCAACGTGTCGAACCTGCTCGACCTCATCGAGCACTACGACCAGCGCGCCTACCGGCTGGTGCTGCTGCAGTCCCACTACCGAAGCCCGGTGCGCCTCGGGCAGGCAACGATCGATGCGGCTGTCAGTGCCCTCGGGGGCCTCGACGGGTTCGCGGCGCGGACCGCCGGGGTCACCGGAGAGCCCGATCCGGCGATCATCGAGGCGTTCCGGGCGGCAATGGACGATGACCTCGACACGCCGAAAGTGATGGCATTGGTCTTTGACACGGTGCGCCGGGTCAACGTCGGCCTCGAAGCGGGCGACGACGTAGCTGGCCTGGTGACCGCCGTCGACGAGATCTGCGGCGCTGTGGGCCTGGACCTGTCGGCGGGGTCGGACGTCCCGGACAACGTCGTTGCGAAAGCCGCGGCGCTCGACCGGGCCCGTACGGACAAGGACTACACCGCAGCCGATGCCCTTCGCGACGAACTGCAGGCTGACGGTTGGATCGTGGAGACCACCAGAGACGGGACCACTGTGCGCCGCTGATCTGTGCACCGGATTGTCCGTCGGCGACCGGCGTGCAGACCTCGCTGGCGCACGACAACGACCGCAGACGGGAGACCGCAGACGGGAGACGGCAGACGGTGACAGGGGTGTTTGACCACGGATGTCGCTCGTCGTATGCTCCGGGCCGTTGTGGCCGGCCGGTGTCATGACACGCACAGAGCGAGGCATCATGACGGACAGCACTACCACACCCGCAGCAACGACGCAGGCAGCAGGGCGCCGACGGGGCTTCGGTACCGGCCTTCGTGCTGTGGCCTGCCTCGCTGTAGTAGGCGGTCTCGCCGGACTCTCTGGCAGCGTCCAAGCGGCCCCCGAAGATCCCATTTATGAGGCACCGGTTTTCAACTTGGAGAAGGTCGGCGATAAGAGCGTCGTGTGTCCAGGTGAAGAAGTGACCTTTACGCTGACCGCTCGTGTGACCGGCGGCGAGGGTGTGGTCTCGGGCCAAAACCACCGCATAACCGATACTTTTCTCCCCGGAGTCGTCCTCGTTGCCGGTGACGAGTTTTTCGTGGAGGGGAGCGACGTCGGTAACGACGGCATCTTGTTGGGAGGCACAGGTGAGGAGTTCGTCTGGACCTACACCCTCGTTTTCACCGAGAGCGGTACGAACACCGCAGTCGAGGAGGTCGACGCATTCGCCCGTGGCATCCTCATCGACTCTCTCGTCATCGAGGACTCCTGGGAGGTCATAGTCGACCCCGCTGTCTGCCCGGAGGAAACCACGACCACCACAACCACCACGACGACCACGACGACCACGACCGCACCGGCAATCACCACCACCACGGCGCCAGAGGTGACCACGACACCGGAGACGAGCGTTGCGATCACGACGACAACGCAGCCAGCCACGTCCGTCGCGGGAGCGGCGGGTGACATCTCGGTTCCGCCAGCGTCCGTAGCGCCATCGCCGACGCCAACCGGCCCGCTTCCAGAGACCGGGGTGTCGACTTCGTTCACCGCGCTACTCGCTGCGGCGATGTTGGCAGCAGGGTGCGCACTGACGCTGATCACCCGTCGCCGGCCGCACGGCCAGCAGTCGAACCTGCACTGATGGCCGCTGCTGCCATTGCCCTGCGCAGTGGCTGAAGAGGCGCGCGACGAGACATTTTGGGCGAAGGTGAAGAGGACACGGCTGGTCAGAAAAGGTCGTCGTGGTCATGATCGGCGTAGAACGGATCGGGTCGCAGAGTTACCGGCGGGTAGACGAACTGGTTACCGCTGGGTAACTTAGAGTCATGACCGATTTCTCCATGAAGCTCAACGAGGATCAACTGACACTCCAGAAGTGGGTGCACGGCTTCGCCGAAGACGTGATGCGCCCCGCCGGCGAAGAGTGGGACGAAAAGGAAGAGTTCCCGTACCCGATTGTCGAACAGGCCAAGGAGATCGGCCTGTACGGCTGGGAGTTCATGGCCGAAGCGATGTTCAACGACCCGACCGGGCTGTCGATGCCGATCGCGATCGAGGAGATGTTCTGGGGTGACGCCGGCCTCGGCATGGCGATCATGGGCTCCGGACTCGCCGCTGCAGGTATCGCCTCGTCGGCCACGCCCGAGCAGTTGATGGAGTGGGTGCCGCAGTGCTACGAGAACGCCGATACCGGCAAGCTCGCCCTCGGCGCGTTCTGCGCCTCCGAGCCCGACGCCGGTTCCGATGTCGGTGGCTACCGCACGTCGGCTGTCTATGACGAGAAGTCCGACGAGTGGGTGATCAACGGCACGAAGGCGTGGATCACCAACGGCGGCATCTCCGACATCCACGTCGTCGTCGCGGTCGTCGACCCCGAGCTCGGCACGAAGGGCCACGCCTCGTTCGTCGTCCCGCCCGGCACCAAGGGTTTGACGCAGGGCCAGAAGTACAAGAAGCACGGCATCCGCGCCAGCCACACCGCCGAAGTCGTCCTCGACGACGTGCGTGTTCCCGGCCGCTGCCTCCTCGGTGGCAAGGACAAGCTCGACGATCGCCTCGCCAAGGTCCGCCGTGGTGAGAAGAGCAACTCCCAGGCTGCGATGCAGACCTTCGAAGCCACCCGGCCCGCCGTCGGCGCCCAGGCCCTCGGCGTTGCTCGTGCCGCATACGAGTACTCCCTCGAGTACGCCAAGGAGCGCGAGGCGTTCGGCCGCAAGATCATCATGAACCAGTCGATTGCGTTCATGCTCGCTGACATGGCGACCGAGATCGAGGCGTCACGTGGCCTGATCTATCGGGCTGCCTGGTTGGGCAAGAACGGCACCTTCGAGAAGTCCGAGGGCTCGATGGCCAAGCTGAAGGCCGGCCGCACCGCCACGTGGGTCACCGAGCGCGCCATCCAGATCCTCGGCGGTTATGGCTACACCCGTGAGTACCCGGTGGAGCGTTGGCACCGCGACGCGAAGATCCACGACATCTTCGAAGGCACCGAGCAGATCCAACAACTGGTCATCAGCCGGGCCATATCAGGCCTGCGTATCGTGTGATTCTGGGTCTGTGAAAATGGGCTACGAACGTATGTTCGTAGCCCATCCCTAGAATTGTCCCTAGGGATTTCTCGATCTCAAGCGTAGTGTTGCGCCGATGGCGACGATGCGCGAGAAGAAGCCTGGCGTATGGGAGGTTCGTGTCTTCACGGGCACCGACGCGCGCGGCAAGCCCACGCAGACGTCGAGGACGGTGCGCGGCACCAAGCGCGACGCCGAACGTCTCGCCGCCTCGCTGGAGGTCGGCGCGGGCAGCGCGTCGCCGGCCGGCCGCAAGGTGTCCGACGTGCTCGACGCGTGGATCGATCAGAACCTCGACACCTGGGCGCCGGCCTCCGCTCGCGATCAGCAGAGTCGGGTTCGGTCGATCAAGAAGGACAAGATTGCCAACACTCCAATCGCGCAGTTGTCGATCGCCGACGTCGAGCGCTGGCACACACGGCTGCGTCGAGACGGCATGCAGGACGCCGGCATCCGAAACCAACATGGGGCGCTGAGCGCAGCGTTCGGTCAGGCGTTGCGATGGGGCTGGGTGAGCCAGAACGTCGTAGCGATGGCGCAACGCAAGACGACCAAGAAGCAGCCCAGGGGAGTGATGTCGCTCGACGACGTTCGAGCCGCGATTGCCGCTGCCGCCGAGTTCGATCCGGCTGCCGCGCTCGCGCTGCGCCTCGCGGCGATGACTGGGGCTCGTCGTGCCGAGTTGGCCGCGCTGCAGTGGACCGACGTCGACGAGGACGGAATGCTGACCATCGACTCGGCGATCGAAGTGATCCGTCACCCCGGCGAGCCGCGCGAGTTGAACGATGCGCCGACGAAGACCGGCAATGCGCGCACGATGACGCTCGACCCGGACACGTTGAATGCGATCTGGGAGCTGCGTCGTGAGCGAGAGCCGTACGGCCCGTGGATGTTCGGCGTCGGCCCGGACCTCGTCCCGCCGGATCACATCGGGTGGTGGTGGACGCGAGCGCGCAAGGCGTCGGGGATCGACATGAAGTGGCGGCTCCACGATCTTCGCCACTGGTCGGCCACGGTCTCGATCGGCCAGGGCCACGACGTCCGCACCGTCGCCGGTCGACTCGGCCACTCCAACCCGGCGATGACACTTCGCGTCTACGCCCACGCTTTCGCCGCCGCTGACCAAGCGCTGGCGGCCGGCCTCGGCGACCTGCTCCGAGGAGATGACGAGTGAGTGAAGGGGAGCGTTGGCTGAAGCGAGAAACTCTCGACGGGCAAATTCCGATTGCCCGCGCGATCGCTGCGCTTCACGCCGTCGACTCGGACGACGTCTGGTTGTTTGGCGCCGATGACTTCACCGCTCCAAGCCATCCGTCACTCGACTTCATCCTCGACCCGTCCGGCTTGTCGGCGAGTGATGGCGCCCGGGAGTCGGTGCGCCAGGGACTTGCTGTTCTTGAGCGATGGCCAGCTGATCTATTGGTCGAGTTGGTCGTCCGGTGAGTCGTCGATTCCGTCCGACCGACGCATACGTGGACGAGTCGATTCGCGGGCAGCGGTACGTCATGGGATGCGTGCTTGTCGAGGCTCGACACCTCGCCTCGCTGCGTCCAGCCGTCGAAAGTCTGGCGAGCGGCGTCGCACCGCGCATCCATTTCAATAACGACACCGATCGGCAGAAGCGCCGAGTGCTCGATGCGATCGCGGAGATGCCGATCCAGGTGTTCGCCACGATCTGCGCGAAGGACCACAGCACCAACGAGTTCCAAGCTCGTGGCGCTTGCGTTGCTGAGATCGTTCGCCAGGTGCAGGGCAGGGGAGTGGCGAAGCTCGTTCTCGAGAGTCGGCAGGATGACCGAGACGACGAACGCGTCATCATGCGGACGCGAGAGCGGGAGCCGTCGCTGGTCTTCGAACATCGGACCGCACGGCACGAGCGCATGCTGTGGATCGCGGATGCCGTCACGTGGGCCATCGGATCAGGAGCGCAGTGGAAAAATCAGCTCGGCGACGTGTTGATCGACGTCATCGAAATTCAGCCCTGACAGCGCAGAACCCGGCTCCCCTACCCTTCCGGTAGGCAACCGGGTCCACTTTCTCCAGCGCTTGCTGGAGACGAATAACAGTATGCGCCCATGCGGGTGCGATCGCAAGTGGTCGTTCGCTTGGCCTAGCTCAGCCTGCCGTGTGTGCTCCCTGGGTACGGGGTGGGAAGAGGCTTGCGACGAAAGGCGGGAGGTCCTCCAGCGCTCCATCGCTCGCGGGAACCCAAGTGCCACCGGAGCTAACGGAGAGCGCGGCTTTCGTGAAGCCGCGAGCAGCTACGACCACTTGAGGGTCTTCGGTGTCGTACTGCAACTCGTCCATTGTGCGCCGGGAGACTGGTAGCGGAGACTCAACCACTACAACCGAGACGCGAGTACCGTTGAAGTCGACGACGGATAGAGACCGCGAGTCGGCTTGAATCTGTTCAACGCTCCAGCCTGCCTCAGCGCTCGCCACTGTAAGGGTGTCAACAACTTGTTCGAAGAGGTCGCCTTGGCTCGACGCGCGGACTCGTTCAGAAGCGGCGTCCTCAAGACCTTCGACAAAGCGGTCTTCGACCTCGTCGACGGACTTCTGCACGACATCGACCGATTGCCGAACGTCGTCGACTCGTCGATCGAGAGCGCGCTCAGCGAGCAGGATCGGGGCTATCAGCAAGAGCGCACTGCCGAGTTGAAGCACCACTGCCTGATCGTACCCATCAAGGAAAGCTCCGGCTGCTACGGCGGCGGTTCCCAAGATGCCTAGCGTCGCGGCGGTTTTCCAGGAGATCGCTTTGATGAAGTTCGTGAGTGACTGCACAGTTTGTCCCGTCCGCGTGCTCATCGCCGCTGGGCCCCGCAGGTACTGTAGCGATGACTTGTGAGAAGGGTGGCAGGATGCGAATCGGGATTGTGTCAACGGAATTTGCGGGCTTCGATCCGCTTGTGAATCGGCCGGGCCCAGAGGCCCGGCGGATCGCCACTGCAGCGGAGCGTGCTGGAGCTGA